>SDBV01001558.1_pt1 | contig 34515 bp, 29 predicted proteins | sample 2277081 | NCBI WGS metagenome assembly SDBV01 (sample SAMN10402039, study PRJNA504765) | marine sediment metagenome | isolation source: marine sediment core GS10_PC15, 223 cmbsf | place: Arctic Ocean: Southern Knipovich Ridge | collected 2010 | reverse complement strand
AATTACTGCGAACACTGATTGATAATACCCCTGATTTTATCTATGTCAAAGACACCGAAGGCCGGTATGTTATCTGCAATAATGCCATTGCAAATTTACGGGGGGTAACTTCACCGAACCAACTCATCGGAAAGACAGACTTTGAATTCTTTCCAAAGGAATTGGCAGATGAATACCATGCAGATGAACAAAATATTATCAAAACCGGTCAGCCGATAATCAACAAAGACGAACCTAATGTAGATATGGACGGCAACAAGATATGGATTTTAACAACCAAAGTACCTCTATACGAGGCAGACGGTAGTATTTGTGGAATTGTGGGTGTCAGCCGCAATATCACCGGCCGCAAACACGCTGAGGAACAACTGCAGGAAGCAAAAGATATGGCTGAATTTGCCAACAAGGCCAAAAGCCGGTTCCTTGCCAATATGAGCCATGAAATTCGCACGCCTATGAACGCGATAATCGGCATCTCGAAAACGCTTGGCGACCGTGATGCCGAAAACCTTTTGCCCGAGCAGACAGAAGGGCTTGAGATAATACATCGAAGCGGCCAGCGATTACTGTTGCTGATTAACGGCATCCTCGACCTTTCTAAAATTGAATCGGGCAAGATGGAGGTGAATTTGCGGTCGTTTTCCCTCGATACACTGATAGCGGCTATACGAAGCGTGGCGATGACATTAATCGGCAGCAAAGACGTGAATTTTCTGGTTCGAAAAATCACCTCTGTTCCACGCACGATAATCTCGGACGCACAAAAGCTGCATACGATTATCACAAACATTATAAGTAATGCGGCCAAATTCACAGACGAAGGAGAAGTTGTCCTTGAGATTAGCGTTGATGAACATAGTGGGCAGGATAGATTATGCTTCGAGGTTTCGGATACCGGCATTGGAATAAAGCAGTCTGATATTAAAGATATCTTTGACGAATTTACTCAGATTGACAGCTCAAATACCAGGAAGTATCAAGGTACCGGTCTTGGTCTGGCAATCTGCAAGAAGATGGTCGGTCTTTTGGGCGGTGAAATGAAAGCCGAGAGCAAACTTGGCAAAGGTACAACCATTAAGTTCTACATACCTTTGGAGACCGAGTATGCATCGTGTGGTGATGGCGCTGCCGAAGTATCGGAACAAAAGGCCGGCAAGGTAAGTCTGGCTAAACAATCTTCAAAAGCCGATTCGGATTCCAAGTCGCAGTTGTACCCCAAGGTACTTATAGCCGAAGACGATGAGTTCAGCAGGGCGGCTATCAGAATGATGCTTGAGCATCGATATCAATTAACATTTGCCAATGACGGCAAAGAAGTTGTTGAGAAGTATTTTTCGACGTCACCGGATGTCGTTTTGATGGACATTATGATGCCGGTTATGGACGGATACCAGGCTTTTGACCAGATAGTCAGGAAGCGTTCTAATCACACCGTCCCGATTATAGCCTTAACCGCCAAAGCGATGATAGATGACCGCTACGAACTGCTGTCCTATGGTTTTGCCGATTACATTTCCAAACCCATAAACGATGAACTGCTTATCAAGATGGTTGAAAAACACGTAACCAAGGCCAAATGACCTGCGTATCTTGAGCCCAAAGCCGCCCATCGACCCGAATTATGGCAAAAACTCCGCCCGCAAGTTTTGCCACCCGGTATTTTGAGAACATTTTGCTTGACAATTCCGGCCCGTTAAGGTAAATTATATATAGTCCCCTTATGGGCGGTGGTGTATTTCAATTGTTGTCATTTTAAGATATTGAGGGTAATGCTATGAGTACAAAAGGACAAAAACACGGTTTCACAATTATAGAGCTTTTAACGGTCATGAGCGTTATAGCGATACTGATGGCTTTGCTCGTGCCGGCTCTGAACAAGGTAAGACGGTATGCCAAGGTGGTAAAGCAGAAAGGGCAGTTCCACAGCATCGAAGTGGGGCTTGAGATGTACAAAATCGAATTTGGTGAATACCCGGAGTCGAACGGCCCTTTGGGTGATGGTAAAGATGTGGACAAGGTGGAATCTTATTGCGGCGCTATGAGACTGGCTGAAGCTCTGGTCGGCCAGGATGGGCAGGGAGTCCACCCGGATTCGAGGTTTGTCTTTAATGATGCCGACGCCGCCCTTTTTTATGGTGAACTGTATCCTAACAATCCGGTACCGCCAATTACTGATTCTCAGTACCAGGATAATTTAAGAGAGAGAAGACCGTTATACATAAAGGAAGATAGCGAGTTGTGTACCTTAGAAGATTTTTACAGTGATGTTGTTCCCGCGGATATCTTGCCTTTTACCGACCCGAACTCCAGTGTGATGTTGGCTGATGCTTTTCCACGGGCGATAAGTTTTGTGACAGGCAAAAAGGTCGGGATGCCTGTGCTATACTATAAGGCTGACACCTCAAAAATCAGACATACTGAGACTGAAGTCTTCCTTGACGTACTGGATAATATCTATAATATTTTTGACAACCTTGATTTGGTAGACCTTGAAGTGCCCTGGTTCGGTGCGGGTGTATCACATCCTATGTCAACGGCTGGAGGTACCACGCGAACAGGCGGCGTCACTGACGCAACAATATTCTATAGAAATACGGAAAACAAAAAGAGTACGATTGAGAAGCCCTACAACCCGGACTCTTATATCCTGATTTCGGCTGGATTCGACGGTGAGTACGGCACAAATGACGACGTCTTCAATTTTGAAAATTAATCGGGCTTTGTAAGTGTGAATACACATAAAGGCTGCGGGCAAATGCCTGCAGCCTTTATTTTTTGATAAGTGGCTCGCCTGTATTTCAAAGCTGTTATTACCGGAGGTGGGACTTGAACCCACACCCTGTTGCCAGGACGGGATTTTGAATCCCGCGCGTCTGCCAATTCCGCCACTCCGGCGATGAGGTTAATAGAATAGGAAATTAACGGCTGTGGGTCAAGGCCAAAATCGCTTCTTTAGTAATCGATAAAGACGATATCCTCGGGAATCGCGACGACGTCTCTGTGGCCTGGGCCAAGGAGCTTCTTTATCTCTGTGCTGTGCTTGCCTGCCAGGACTTTCAGTTCAGCGCTGCTGAGACTGGTGACAGCCTTGGCGATATCGTTGACCGCGACTACAGCGCCTGCCTCGAATGAGCCTTTCACAGAGATTACACCGCTGGGCAGAAGACTCTTGCGATCTGTGATGGCGCGGGCGGCACCGGTGTCGATGTTTATCATACCGGCCGCGGTACTGTTTAGAATCCATCTTGAGCGGTTATTTAATCTTCGTTTGGGCATAAAGACCGTGCCGATAGGGGCACCTTCTATGATTCGTCCGAGGACATTTTTGGCGTTGCCGTCGGCTAAAACCAGGCGGCAGCCGGCGTTGGCGGCGATTTTGGCTGCCTCGATTTTGGTTTTCATCCCGCCTGTAGCGTGCCTGCTTCCTTTACCGCCGGCATTTCGCACAATCTCTTTGGTTATCTCGTAGACAACGGGTATCGGCTTTGCATCAGGATACTTTTTAGGGTCCTTGTCGTAAAGGGCATCGATGTCACTTAGCATAATCAGCACATCGGCATCGATTTTACTGGCGACCAGCGCGCTTAGTTTGTCGTTGTCACCGAAGGCAGAACCAATCTCATCGGTACTTACACTGTCGTTTTCATTGAGGACAGGAACCACTCCTAATTTCAGCAGTGTCTCGATGGAGTTTCTCAGGTTCAGATAAGACCTTCTGTTATTCAGCACTTCGGTTGTGAGCAGCACCTGGGCAACGGTGACACCATGGCGGGCAAAGGCCTTTCTGTATTCGGCCATCAGCAAAGGCTGGCCGATAGCGGCGCAGGCCTGCCGCATTTTGGTATTATTGACTTTGCCGGCCACATCCAACTGGCCCGCACCCATACCGATAGCACCGGAACTGACGATGAGTACCTGCCTGCCGGTCGCCAGCAGCGAACATATCTGGCCCGCGATTCGGCGGACATAAGCGGTATTTACACCGCCGTCCTTAGCCAGGGTATTGGTGCCGATTTTAATAACTATTCTTTTGGCTTTGCTGAAATTTCTCATTTCGAACTCACAGTTCAAAGTCTTTATCGAGTTTTCTGTGCGTGAACTTTTTTTCACCGGCCGAGTAATCAGCGACTATCTGGCCGGCCCCTGCCAGTTTCCATTTGTATATCAGCAACCCTTCCAGGCCGACCGGGCCGCGGGCGTGTATCTTGTTGGTGCTGATCCCGACTTCTGCGCCCAGGCCATAACGAAAGCCGTCACTGAAACGTGTGCTGCAGTTCCAGAAGACGTTGCCGGAATCGACCAGGTCCATAAACTTAGCGGCTGTTTCTTTATCGCCGGTGACAATCGTATCGGTATGGCCGGAGCCATAGCGGTTTATGTGCTCAATGGCTTCATCGAGGCCGGCTACAACTTTTATCGACAAAATGTAGTCCAGGTATTCTGTCGACCAGTCCTGTTCTGATGCGGGCTTTACATCTATTATCGCTGCTGTTTTTTCACAGCCTCGAAGTTCGACATTTTTTTGCTCGAGGGCAGTTTTTACTTTAGGCAGAAACTGTCCTGCGATTTTTTCATCGACCAGCATGGTTTCTGCGGCATTGCAGACGGCTACGTACTGGCACTTGGAATCGACGGCAATCTTTACAGCCATGTCCACATCGGCGGCAGCGTCGATGTAGGTATGACATATACCATCGGCGTGGCCGAGGACCGCTATGTTGGTATTGTTCATAATGTAGCGAACGAATTCATTCGAGCCGCGAGGGATAATCAAATCGATGTATTTGTCCATCGCCAGCATCTGGGCCACGTCTAAGCGAGTGTGCAGTAGTTGCAGCCAGCCTGTGGGGATGTTGGCTTTGGCGGTAGCCTGTGAAATAATGTCAGCCAGGACCTGGTTGGTGTTTTTAGCTTCACTGCCGCCTTTCAACAGGACCGCGTTGCCGCTCTTTAGGCAAAGTGTCGATATTTGGACGAGGGCGTCGGGTCTTGATTCGAAGATAACGCCGATGACACCGATAGGACAGCTGACCTTATAAAGTTCAAGGCCGGTATCCAGTTCAGTAGCGGATATTGTTTTGCCAACGGGGTCGTCAATTTTGATTAAGCTCTCGATGCCCGCGATGCAGTCGGCGATTTTCTTTTCATCGAACTTCAGGCGTTTGAGCAGCGGGGCTGCCAGATTATTTTTTTCGGCGTCAGCCAGGTCTTTCTGGTTGGCTGATACAATCTGGGCGCAGTGCTGGCTCAGTGCCCTGGCGATTTCTGCCAGGGCGTTGTTCTTGGCCTCGGTTTTGACCGCCGCTAATTGTATTGAAGCCGATTTAGCAGTTGCCGCTGTTTCAGTGATACTCATTGTCTGTAATCCTGTATCTAATTTCCAGTTGACTATTTACAACAATTGTTTACAATCCGCTACTATAAATAATCGTTAATCATTAATCAATAGTCATTTAGCATGCGGGTGTAGCTTAATGGTAAAGCTCCAGCCTTCCAAGCTGGTCATGCGGGTTCGATTCCCGCCACCCGCTTTTCCGCTGCGCACTTAAAAATCCTTGTTTTTCAAAGAACGACTTTTCTCGCGTTCTTATTTAACTAAGGACACGATTGTTACCGTATCAGCCTTGTGACGGGAAACATATCTGTCCACTGACAAATCCAGCCGATATGATTTTATAACAGGGTATGACCGCAAAAATTCTACTGGTCAATCCGCCCTGCTTTTGTTTTATAACCACCGAGCACAATTTTTAGCCTTATTTAGCTGTTTTTGGCCTATGTCCGATAAAAAAATTTCTAAAAATTTCTAAAAAAAATCATTTTATTTGTTGACTTGGTGGGGCTAAGTGGTGTAAAATCCCAAGTAGGATATATTGAGTGGGAACGATGCCATGCTTTTATTAACAGGCGAATACACACACGTAGTCGACAGCAAGAGCAGAATTCTTATCTCAAACAAGCTGCGCAATCAAATCGACTCCGAAGAACACGGCAGCAATTTCTATCTTGTTCTCGGAGCAAACGGGATACTTTGCCTGTATCCTGAAAAATATTACGAGCAGATAGTGCTTTCGGTTGCGCCCGGTTCGACGGCACCGGATGAGGCGGTGGCGTTTGAGCGAATCAGCTTTGCCTTGAGCAGTAAGGTCGAATTAGACGGCCAGGGCAGGCTGCTGCTGAATGAGAAACTGCGTAAAAGGGCGGGATTGAAAGACCATATTACCCTTGTCGGCGTCAGGGACCATATCGAGTTGTGGAATAACGAGAACTGGGAGCAATACCTGGCAGATCATATGGCTCAATACCAGAAGCAAATGACCCAGGCACGACAGACTGTGCTGCGGGAGCAGAACAAGGAACTTTAACCTTCAGGACGGAGGCAAAATGATTGAAATGGAGTACGATCATTACAAAATTGTAGCCGAAAGCCTTAGCGGCCAAAGAACGGTTGACGAGCAAACATCTGCCTCGCTGGCGGTTCTGTCTGACCGGCTGGAACAAGTGAAAAAGCTCGGCGGTGCCTTTTCGAATATCAGCTTTTCACCGGATGTGAACAAGCTGGCAAGGCAGAAGAGCCCGGCAGCGGTATGCTAAGGATTGTGTTTTTACCGGCCAATCCGGCTACGTAATGTGCGAGCCGGGGCACGGGGACACAAAATCAGGTGTGCTGGTCTGAAAGTGAATAACTCAACGGTAGAACATATACCGGTTTTCGCCGGGATATTGACCGAACAGATAAACTTACCGCCGGATGCGGTGATGGTCGATACGACCATAGGGCAGGGAGGACATAGTTTTCTGTTCGGCCAAACTTTAGGGCCGCAGGGCCTGATCGTCGGCTTCGATGTGGATACAAATTCCATCGAACAGGCCCGGTCGAAACTGAAGGGCCTGGCGTGTAAGGTTATTCTGATCCATTCGAATTTTTCTGAAATTACCGAGCAGCTGCACAGCCGGGATATAGAAAAGGTAGATTTTATATTAGCGGATTTGGGTGTCAGTTCGGCCCAGTTGGCGGATTTCGAGACGGGGCTTAGTTTTCAAACAAATATGCCGCTGGATATGAGATTTGACAAAAGAATAAAGACCACTGCTGCCGATATAGTTAATAAGACAGACGAAAAAAGCCTGGCGGATTTGATTTACAAGTTCGGTCAGGACAGGGCCTCAAGGCGGATTGCGCGGTTTATCGTGCAGTATCGGCAGCAGTATCCGATTACTACGACCGGCCAACTGGCCCAGATTGTTTGCAAGGCATTGGGGCAGCCGGGACGAAAACGGAAAAGCAGAATACATCCGGCGACAAGGACTTTTCAGGCCCTGAGAATTGCGGTCAATAAAGAGCTGGACAATCTGACAGAACTGCTGGATTCGGCGCCGCAACTGCTGAAAAAGGACGGCAAGATAGCTGTAATCAGTTTTCACAGTCTGGAAGACAGGCTGGTTAAGGTTAATTTTAAGGAAAACGCAAAGAAAGACGATTACAGGATTATTACTAAAAAGCCCATCGCGCCAAGCCGGGACGAAATCGCAGACAACCGGCGGGCAAGAAGCGCGAAGTTACGGATAGCACAAAGACAATAAGGACAGGAAACGGAGTTTCGACTATGACTTCCGATGCCAAGATTGGATTGCTGTTGGGTCTGGTCTTCATATTTATCATCGCATTCATAATTAACGGCTTGCCGAGCTTCCACGGTAACGTAAACAGCAGCGAGTTGACTGTCAGTATGGTTCGTGCACAGAATAGCCCGCCCGGGCTTGCGGCCAGGGAGCGTAAAATCAGCCGAGAGGTTATCGATGAAAGTATTCGCTTTACCGCACCATTGCCAAAGAGCGCTTCTGTTACCAAAACTAAACCGACTATTGCAACTGGCTCTTTGCCTGCGGTGAACAAGACAAATAATAAAAGAATCCGAATAAGCAAACCGGCTTTGCCAAAAGTTTATGTTGTCGGTGACGGCGACAGCCTGGCATCTATAGCAAAGAAGGTTTACGGTCCTGACCAGGGCAACAAAAAGGCAAATATTGACAGGATATTCGGTGCCAACCGTAAACTCCTTAAGTCGCCCGACAGGGTTTATCCCGGACAGGAACTGGTGATACCGGCACTTTCTGGTTCGGCGCAGGTTAAAAGCAAAAACAAAACTGGGCCTTTGGGCGCAATCTCTGCGAGCATTAAATCTGTCAGCAACAAACTCAATAAAACCCGCAGGTCAAAGACAAAGCAAAACAGGTTCTATGTTGTCAAGGCCGATGACAGTCTGTGGCGAATTGCCGAGGCCGAACTCGATAACGGGGCGCGATATTCTGAAATAGCCGAATTAAATGCCAACATTATAAGTGATGAGGATAGTCTCATTGTTGGGATGCGTTTGAAGCTGCCGAGTCGTTGAATAGTTTTATTTACAGACCATATTATGAACCGTAGGTTTTGTTTTGTTTTCGTTGTTTTCTATTTTACTGCAATTTTGCTTTTTACGGTTTACCTGCGCAGTGCCGACAATCGTATTTTTTATAAATTGTGCACAATTGGTGTCGAGCAAAACAGGCTCAAGCAGGAGCTTTGGCAAAAGCAGCTGCAGTTAGAGAGTTTGATAAATCCTGCTGCTGTTTCTGAGCGTCTCGACAATTATACTGATCTCAATTAAATTTCCCCGTTTATCCGCGGGTAAGTAACCTGAAAATAACCAGTTATGGCTTTATTCGCGGACATTTACCACCCTTAAGGGTGTAGACAAATGTTACGAAAATCGACCTTGTTACCAAATACAGATTTGAAAAGCCCCGGTGTTACCACCCCATTATTTGTATTTTTGATTGTGGTATTCTTATTGCTGTCGCTGCGTTGTCTTTATCTTCAGTATTTCCAGAGTGAACATTACTATAGTCTTTCGGTAAATCAGCAGGCCCAAAAGCCGCAGCGTGGCGTTATTCTTGACAGCAGAGGTCGGCTGCTTGCCGGCAGCAACAGGGTCTGGACTATTTTCGCAGAACCGCGAGTTATAAAAGACCCCAAAGCGGTATCGGCGAAGCTCGTTTCGATAGTAGATATGGACGGGCGCCAAATCTACAGGCTTATTACGGAAAGCAAAAATCCGGGCTTTGCGAAAATCAAGACAGGAGCCGGGGCCGACCAATGTGATGCCGCCGTCAAAATCTATGGTATCGGCGTTCAATCCGATTGGCAAAGGCACTATCCGGCTGGTGCTCTGGCCGGGCACGTTGTCGGTTTTACGAGTACCGACAATCGAGGTCTTGCGGGAATTGAGCTGCAATATAATAAAGAGCTCTGCGGTTCGGTGGGGCAAAACGTGTTCCTTGCCGACGTGCGGCGCAGGCCCCTTCGATTAAAGCAGCAAAAAAGCGTTTTGAAAGATGGGACAGGGGTCATTTTGACCATTGATTCTGCTATTCAGCAGTTTACGCGCGGCGAACTGCTGAAGCAATTCAAAAGCTATGAGGCAGAATCGGCTATCGCGATTGTAGCTGAACCGAAAACAGGTGCGATTCTGGCGATGGTTTCTCTGCCTGACTTTGTCCCGGGTCAGGTTCAGTCGAGCGACCCTAATAACCTTCGCAATCGTTCTGTGACGGACCAGTTCGAGCCGGGCAGTATCATAAAACCGATTGTCGCAGCGATAGCGATAGATAGCGGCACGGTCAACACAGACGAGAAGATATTCTGCGAGAACGGCAATTATCGCGGCAGGGGCTTTGGCAGGATTCACGAATACAGAGATCACGGATACGGCAATCTGGCGATTCGGGAAATTCTGATTAAGTCCAGCAACATAGGGATGGCCAAGATTGGGCAGAGGATGGGCAAAAAAAAGCTTTACAGGGGTTTGAGTCTTTTCGGATTTGGCAAAAAGACAGGCCTTGACCTGCCCGGCGAGGCCGAAGGCCTGCTGCGTCCGGTCGGTAAGTGGACCGGATACAGTGTCACTCGTATACCTTACGGTTATGAAATTTCAGCAACTGCGTTGCAAATGGTTCAGGCTTATTGCATACTTGCCAACGGCGGTCGGCCGGTTCGTCTGCATTTAGTCAAGGCGACCGCCGACAGCGACGGCAAGGTTACCAGACTCCAGCGGCCGCCGCCGGCGGTCGGGTTTATTATAAAGCCGGAAGTGGCAAAATGGATTGTCACTAATCCCCTGGTAGGTGTCGTTAATGAAAGACAAAACGGCGGAACAGGCTGGAGGGCAAGGCTGAAAAAATGGCAGGTGTTCGGCAAGACGGGAACCGCTAACACCGCCAAGATCGGCGAAAGAGGCTATGAAGAGAACGCGAATATCGCGTCATTTATAGCAGGTGCCCCGGCAGATGACCCGGCTGTGGTGGTTCTGGTTTCAGTTTGCAAACCAAACCGCAAACTCGGTAAAGGTGACAGCGGCGGGGCTGTGGCTTCGCCGGTTGCAGCTAAGATAATCGAAAAAACCCTGACGTACCTCGGCGTGCCCTGACACAAAACAAGCACTTAGTCCTGTCCGATGTATTCGGCTTCGGTGCATAATCGGATGATTTGGCATGCTAAGGGGGCAGCGTCCTCTGAGCCGCGTTGGCCGCCTTCGACCACGACCGCGATAGCGATACTGCGGCCTGAGTTGTCTTCGGCAAACCCCGCGAACCATGCGTTTTCAGAACCTTCGGTCGAGCCGGTTTTGCCGTAAACATCAATGCCGGCCTCGGAAAAGTTTGCGGCTGCGAATGCGCTGTACCCGGTGCCGCCGGGTTCGTTAACAACGGCGCTCATGCCGGCGTATACCACCGCCAATGTCTGTGGTGAGATATTTAGAGCAACTGAGGCAAATCTTGCGTCGTCGGTGTCAGCGACAAAGAGTCTGGGCGGCTTATATAATCCGCCGCGTGCGATAGCAGCCATTGCGTTTGCTACCTGAAGAGGCGTGGCCCGCAGATTGCCCTGGCCCATACCGAAATATCTTTTTTCACCTGCATCGATGAAGTTTGAAGTTCTGCCCCGGGAATTGACAGTAGTGATTTGGCCCGGCAACTGGCGGAAGTTTCTGGTGTGTTCGGTTTTATCAGTTGCAGAAGGAGGCAGCAGTATATTTCGACCATAACCAAAGGCCCAAAGCCATTGATGTAGTACAGAGGATTCGATTCTATCGGCCAGGCGCGAGAAGTAAATATTGCAACTGCCTTTGACGGCATTGCGGGCGATATTACCACCGGCATCGGTCCAGTCATCATCGTGGAACCGCCAGGGGTATTTTCTTTGCAGCCAGCATCTGGGCCATCCTCTTGGGGGCTTTTGGGCAGGACAGGAAATAATCTCGTCTTCGGTGATTTTTCCGGATTCCAGGCCCGCAATAAGAATCATCGGTTTGATGACTGAGCCGGGCGGATATTGCTTGTTAATCGCGCGATTTCGCATAGGCTGGTTGGGGTCAGCTGCGATGGTACCGTAATCATATCTGAGGCGATTTAAATCGAAGGCTGGTGTAGAAACCAGGGCCAGGATGTCACCGGTGGCGACCTCAATGACGACCGCTGCCATAGGTGCGGTGCAATTGTGATTAAGCTTGCAATTGGTCAGGTAATTTTTGATTTTTTTCTCAAGCTCAATGTCCAGTGTCAGTGTTACGTCTTTTCCGAACTGGGTTTCGGTTCTGCTTTGCAGTTGGTGGTCGATATCATAAACAACTTCTCCCCGTCTGCCGCGAAGAACGGCCTCACAGACGTATTCTGCACCCGGCCGGCGGCCGGAGACTTCGCCTTGAAGATAGCTTGATAATCTATCTTTGGTAAAAAGTTTTTTCTCTTGCTCAGGACCGACCCAGCCTATTGTTTGTGCGGCAACGGTTTGGTATGGGTAAATCCTTTTGGCTTCGGGCAGTATCTCAATATCATCGATTCCCAGGAACTCCAGTTGAGCGGCAAAAACATCGTTGTCTGTTTTCAGTTCCAGTAAAGGCAGGCTTTGATGCATCTCTTTGATGTTTGTCCTGTTGATAAGTACCAGGCGGTCATTGGGGTCAGGATATTTTTTTTTCCAGTCGGAAATTGTTTTGTTATCTCGTCTCCAGGTCAGAAAGGTGCGCAATGCCCATATTTTGTCATTTATTTTTTTAATCCTATTGGCTATGTCGTTGGGCTCTGGGACGAAATAAACACATTTGCTGGTTATCCGGTCCAAATCACCGAGTCTGGTTTCTATTTGTTGTTTTGTCTTGGCAATTTCGGTATCTGGGTCGGATTTGGCGGCGGCGGTCAGCAATTTTGCGGTTCTTACGCGTTTATCGGCAAAACGAGTAAGCTGGTAATTTATACACAGATTAAATCGGGGCTGGTCATCAGCTAAGACCAACCCGTTTCTATCGAGTATTTTGCCTCTTATGGTTTTTAGTTGTCGTCGTCGGCTTTGCTGAAGCTTTAGTTCAGCGATTTTTTCCCGATAGGCAGAACCGTCGAGCAGTTGTAACTGCACCAGGCGAGATAAACAGACAGTTAGAAAAAATACGCCGACGATTACAAAGATTTTGATTCGATTATTGTACATATTTTTTGCTTTTATATGTTAGTGACCGGTGAGTTGACCAAGCCTCATTCGCATCCACCAGGCCAACGGCAGATACAGGAACGGCCCGATTATACCTGAGTACAGTGACGTGCCCAAAAGAGCGGTATATATATCAGGCATGGTGTGCTGACCTTTGAAGAAGGTCAGAAACAGCGCCAAAATGCTGGTCGTAAGCCCGACGACGGATATCGCAAGAGACTGATAAGGCATTGTCCTGATAGCGATGACACGATGCAGATACGCCAGCAAAGTGCCCAAAATGCCGAAACTGACCATTTGCGGGCCCATTGTGGGACCAATAATGTCAGCGGCAAAGCCTATCACAAAGGATGTTATAACGGCATGGGGAGTATCACAGTAGATAGCAAAGAAGACCAGCAGCACAAGAAGCAGGTCCGGCTTAACGTTTGCAAGTGCGAGCATATCGACCATGCTGGCCTGCAACAGGGTAACTACGAGAATTAAGCTGGCGAACCTGAACCACCGCATTTTATATCCTCAATTGGCCATGTGGATTCATTATAATAACGGCTACGTCATTTAGTTTTTCTATGTCGCAGGCAGGGGCAACCGTTATGTCCCAGAGCAATGGGTTTTCATCGTTTCTTTCGCATCTGGTCACCTTTCCTGCAATCATCGGGGCGTCCAGAAAGGCGGGTTTTTTGGCGGCATAGACATTATCGCCGATTTTAACTTCATATTTTGCCATCCGAATTACAGCTAAGCCGCCCCCTGCCCCCTGCATTAACATATCAACTTTCAGTTGAGCAATGTTTACCTTCATTACCGACAACGGGTCGCTGAACAGCTTTACCCTGGCCATACGTGATGAAACATCGGATACGACGCCTATGATACTGTTGCCGCCGCAAACATACTGATCCTTAGCCAGCCCATCATTTTTACCACGATTAATAATAAGCTCGCAGCCGGAACCATCGATAGAGACTGTGGCAACATCGGCAGGTACAATACTTGCGCCTTGCCAAATACCTCGGTTGCGCATGCCGGAGAGCTTTTCGGCTCTTTCGTGTTCCTGGTCGCGCTGCAGGATAACGTTGGTAAGATGGTTTTGCAGCTTGTCATATTCTCTTCGGCCCACTACGTCTTCGAGCTGGTACTGGGTACGCACCGAAAGCGAAATGCTTCTGCCGATGCTTAAGGGCCAGCTGAAAATACGAGCAAAAGCGAATTGAAAATTATTTGTCAGGCTCTGTGGTGCCAGAAGCAGAATAAGGCTGGCTAACATAAACCAGGCAAACAGCATACGTCTGGAGACTCTGATTTTGTTCCTTGCCATCCTTGTTATTCATATTGTGTCTGAAGCGAGAGACGATAATATTGAGCTATCAGTCCCGGGCCGGTTTTGTTATTCCCATCCGCGTTCGTTATGGTCCATGGTGTCTTTCCACAATTCCAGATTTTCCATATACACGCTGGTACCACGAGCTACCGAACACAGAGGGTCTTCGACTCTTACGACATTCAGGCCCGTTGCGTTTGCCAGTACCGTATCCATTCCCCGCAAGAGCGACCCTCCGCCGCAGATGTGTACGCCGTTGTCAATCAAATCGGCAGCCAGTTCAGGTTCGGCTTTTTCCAGGGTCGCGGTTACAGCGTCTATGATTGCGGCGATAGGCTCACGCAGCGCCTCGCGAATTTCTTCACTTGTTATGACAATTTTTCTTGGCAGACCGGTAATGGTATCCCTGCCGGCTACCTCCATAGTCAATTCCTCTTCCAACGGAGAGGCTGACCCGATTTGTATTTTGACTTTTTCCGCCCTTGCTTCGCCGAGGAGCAAATTATAGGTTTTCTTCAGATGGTTGATAATTGATTCGTCCATATCGTCGCCGCCGGTGCGGATTGACTGACATGAGGCGATGTCGGCGAGGCTGATAACGGCGACTTCTGTGGTTCCACCGCCGATATCAACTATCATCGAGGCGGTAGGGTCTGTGATGGGCAGGCCCGCTCCGATTCCGGCGGCCATCGGTTCGTCAACAAGATAGACGCGACGGGCACCGGCACGCTCGGCACTGTCGATAACGGCACGTCGCTCGACCGCTGTTATTCCACTGGGTACCGAGATCACCACTCGGGGCCTGATAAGACTACCTCTGCCGTGCACTTTTCTTATAAAGTAGCCCAGCATAGCTTCTGTGATTTCGAAGTCGCTGATGACGCCGTCTTTTAAGGGTCTTATCGCACTGATTGAGCCGGGGGTCTTGCCGAGCATTTCATGCGCGACCAAACCAACGGCTTCTCCATTGTTTAGAACGATATTGGTTCCTTTTCGGACGGCAACTACGGAGGGTTCATTTAGAACGATACCTTTACCGCGGACACAAACCAGGGTACTGCACGTACCGAGGTCGATGCCCATATCCATACTGAACCAGCCTAAGATTGTATCCAGTAGCACTTTCGACTCCCTTCTTAGTTTTTCAATTGACTACTCTTATACACCAAGAAGCGGGTTTGTCAATAGTCAATTGGCTACGGTATATTAAATATTGTGCCGTACTGAAAATAGCACGTGCAGGCAACGAATACTGCGGTGGCCAGTACTGTGCCAAAGGCTAAAGCGAGAATTACCGTATAAAGATTGTTAGACGCGATTACCTTCCCACCACGAATTTGTCCATAAGGACTCATATATTAACCTCACAGATAATGAATTATAGTGTCCGTTGCTTACGCTTTCCAGCTATAAATCATAAAAAAGGCCTATAAATTTGTCGAAACATTATCGCCTACTTTTGGTGCCTGCTGGAGAAGTTCCAGTACGCCCACGGCTTCTTCGGTGTCTACATCTATTATGAGAATATCACAAAGAAACTTGTCGCCGCGGGTAACATGAAATTTCATACCGATCTTTACACCATCCGCTGTTCCGAGAGAGATACTGGCCATGGAGTTTTTCAAATCAACGGCGGTTACAAGACCTTTGAGGCCAATGTCCCTGACACCATGTTTTACCATTCGGGCCGGCCCTGGTTCCGGTGTTACCGGTACAAACCTCGCAGGTGTTTTATCAATCGTCTGCAGAAAGCTGTCTAACTTGTTTTCGAGTTCTACCTTTTCTTCGAGAAGGCGATTGTTCTGGGCCTGCAGTGTTTCTATTATCGCCATTTTCTCGACAAGAACCACTGTAGTTTCATTGAGTTCTTTGTGTTCGATGATTTGTTCGGCCTTAACCCTGTTCAGGTCTTCGAGTGTGTTTTTCAGTAACAGGCCCTGCTTGTCGTTGGTTTTGGTGAAGTCCCTTGTAATACTGACCCAACTGTTTACCTTCTGCAGCAGCGAGGCCTTTTCTCTTTCGGCATTTTTGAGCTTGGCTTCTGTGTCGTTGAACTTTGCCCTTAGTGAGGTGATATCGCTATTGAGTCTGTCTTCGAGTTGTTTCTTTTGAGCGTTAGCCTCTTCGACCTGCTTGTCACGCGATGCCAGTTTTCTGGACAGACTGTCCTTGCCGGACTTTATCTGGTCATATTTCTGCTTGAAATTATCGGCGTTTGCAACGTAGGTTACGACTATTCCACAAAGGAAAATTGAAGAGACAGTCAACAAGATTATCAAGGTCTTTGTAAGTGTGCTCAAGATCGGATCCTTTCATTAAACAAGACTATGATTCGCACAAAGGCGTACAAATCACCCATCACACCCATATAAACATCTGTATTTTACGCTTTAATTTGCATCAGGTCAAGTTATTTTCTGACAATATAGCCTAAGTTTACGCCCGATAACAACCGAAAAAGTATTTTTGTGTAGTTCAGTCCTTTCTCGCAGCCCGAAAAACGGCCTTGGCAGCAGCAATCCGGACACGTTTTGACTCATTTTTCAGCAATTTCGGCAGGAATTTAGTCAGGGCAGGAGTCCTGATTTCGCCTATTGCCAGGGCAGTGAGCATATTAACATGTTGGTGTTCTTCTTTTCGCAAGCCGGCCATGACTTTCTTGTTGAAGACATCAAGAACCTGAGCCTGGCCTGTGGTGTCTCCGAGTAAGCCGAGTTGTTCTGCGGCAATGAGGCGAACTTCCAATACGTCGTCATCCAGCTTGGTAATCAATATGTCCCTGGCTTTTGGGGTTCCCAGTGCACCCATCGCTTTTATGCCTATGGCCCTGTCGTCTGCGTAGACACTTAATACTATTGCCCACAGCTTCGGCAGAATCTCTTCATCGCCAAGTCTTGCTATCGCTTCGACGGTCTGCAATCTGACCTTGGTGCCCGAATCTTCATCCTTGAGAATTTGGTACAGCAGTTTCAAAACCCTTTTATCGCCGCTTTTACCCAGCAGCACCACGGCGTTGGCCCTGACAGTCTGGTCCTTACTGGCCGCCGCTTTTCTAAGTGCTTTGAAGCTGTTGCCTGCTCCGAGTTTGTCCAATGCGTAGGTGGCGGCGATTCTGACGTTTTCGTCCGGGTCATTCAATAATTGTTTTAGCTGTCTTTTGGCAAGGGAGTATCCTGTATCACCTACTGCCAGAGCGGCGGAGAATCGAACCGGCACGAAATCGTCTTTTAATAATCGTTGTACCGCAGGCATCAATTTAATCTGTTGTGTATCAGCGACAACCTCGATGGCTTTGGCCCTTATTCGAGGGTCTTTGTCAATCAGCCCCACGCGGATAATTTCGGTTGCCTGCGGTATAAGGCTCTGAACCAAAGCAGCCCCTGTTGCTGTTTGCAGAGATTCGTTGCAGCCGCAAACCGTAAAAAGTAAAAACGTAAAACTAAAAAGTGAAAACCATAACTTAAAATTAAAAACTGTTTTATTTCTCATTTTTCAAATTTTGATTTAACAGCACTGACAAATATTTTCTTCGAACGGCCCGTGCCAAAAACGGCACAGTAATCAGTATACAGAGGCTGATTACACAGCAGATGTCCAGCCATTGGCCGTATCTGCAAAAAAAGGTCACCCTTTTATCTATCGGCACATTATCGGCAAACCATCCAGCCATACCCTGACGCTCAGTCGCATTTTTCGGCAAATTACCCGCTAAAAAGCCATTTTTTACTCGACCGAGGGTGTCAATAAGGCAGCTTATGCCTGTATTTACGCTCCGCAGGACCGCAAGCCTGTTTTCAACGGCCCGAAAGACACAGATTGCGGCATGCTGAGCGAGTTCGGTGCTGGGCGTGACCTTTTCATTCTTAAACTTTACGAACCAGCCATCGTTACTGATGTTGACAAGCCAATCCAAACGCTTTTTACCATCCTCGTCCATTGCGAACTTTCTGGCGATGGCAGGCACCGTATCTTCATAACAAATCATTACGCTGAACCTGTGCGTTTTTTGCTTTTGCTCTTTTTGGCAGGTCATCTCAAAAACGGTGAGATCCGTGCCGTAGTTGAGAGAATAATCATAGTCATAAGGCGTAAACTTCATCAGTAAAGAATGAAGCCAGGGAATACTGTCTTTGAGGGGAATCACCTCGCCGAACGGAACAAGATGAATTTTGTTGTATGTTTGTTTCCCTTGCCCGCCGTCTGGGGTGTATAGAAATGCCGAGTTATACCTCTTGGCCAGATGAATCGTCAGGTCATCGCGGATTTCGGGGACGCCGCCGTATGCGCCTACGAGTACAAAGCCATTATTTTTTGAATGTTCGCGCAGGCTTTTGTCAAAAACATTGTAATTGTGCGAATCAGCCAGGAGTGACAGTATCCGGGGATTTAGTGTCGCCTGTACCATAGTTTCCGGCCAGACGATAAGTTCTGCGCCGGCTTTGAAGGCGGCGTTACTGCTTTGCAGCAGGTCGTTAAATATTTTATCTTCTGCCTGGTGCGATTCCTTGACCGACTGCGGGACGTTTGACTGAACAGAGGCGAGCAATGGTCCTGTCTCAATGAATTCGTCCGACTGTTCAATTCTCCATTGTCCGTAGACGACAGTCGCCGCCACAGCGCCGCAGACAAAAGCGATTTTTAGATAGTTTTTGATTTTGAAAATGCTTTTGGCCCGAACGGCAATTATCAATTCCGCTGCCAGACCATTGACCATAGCTACCAGAAACGACACGCCCGCAGCACCAAAAATGTCAGCTATCTGGATGATGCCGATATTGGCATACTGGCTGTGCGAAAGATGCCGCCAGTAGAAGCCGCCCAGGAACAGGCCTTGGAGGTTTTCAACTCCGACGACCAATACCGGAACAGCCAGGAACAACGGAAATTTTTTTATTCTGCAATAGCGCAGGCAAAGCGCCAATATCGGCCAAAGCAGCGCGGTATAGAGACAAAAGGTCGCCCACCCCGGCCAGGTTACCGGCCCAATCCAATACAGATTTCCCAGCCAATAACAAGCCGAAACCACATAAGCGACAACCGCTAAGCGGCGAGGGGCGGTCTTTGGCGAACAGGCTAAAATAAACGGCACCATCGAGACCCACGCCAGAACTGACAAGCTAAATGGCGGGCTAATAACAGTGAGCAGACAGGCAGTGGCAGCGAAAGGCAAAAAAAGAAGCAGAATATTGTTAAGCCTGATACCTTTCAATCGGATATGTCCTGTAAAGCTGTCACTATTTTTTCTGTGCCGTATTGCTTTTTATTGTTCATTCTGACGGCGAACTGATTTGCAAATATCCGCAGAAGTTTCTTGTCGGCAGCGATCTTCCGGGCAGGTATTTTTATATCAGTGACAAGCTGTTTCAGTTCGTTGGCCTCTGTGAGATTGAGCAGCAGGCTGGTGGGTAGTTGACGTTTTAATTGTGCCAGGCGTTTTCTTGTATTCTCAACATACTTTTCAGAAATGTCGAAGCCGACGTAATTTCTGCCTAACTGGTATGCCGATGTAGCGGTCGTTCCTGAGCCGACAAAGGGGTCGAGAACACAATCGCCGCTGTTCGAGCTTGCGGCTATGATTCTTTTTAGCAGGTTTTCTGGCATCTGACAGGGATGCCAGCCGGCACGTTCCTTAAATGTCCCGCACACACGCGAATATTGGTTCCAGACATCGTCCGGCATCTTACCTTTTGAGTTGGCGCGTTTATCGTTGTAGGTCAGTTGCCTGTCGGAAGGGACACGAACCGCGTGGTCATTAAAGGTAAAGTTCTTTTTGTCGTTAACGAAGTAAAATACATGCGTGTGGGAGCGGGCGAATTTGTTTTTGGTTTGTTGGCCGAAAGTGTAATGCCATATTATCCAGTTACGCATAAAAAGGCCAAGCTCTTCGGCTATGCACTTAATCTCAGCGGCATAGTCATCACCTATGGCAATATAAAATGAGCCATCAGGCTTTAGAGCGTTCAGACAGGCCTTGATCCATTTTTCTGACCAGTCAAGATACTCGTGTTTTTCAACCTTGTCGTGGTACTGGTCGTACTGGTAGCCGATATTGAATGGCGGGTCGGCGAAGATAAGGTCTGCGAAAGGCCTGCGGACCTCGCTCAAAACCGTTATACAGTCGCCGCAGATTATCTTGTTCTGGAATTCTCGCATGAGAGTATTTTATACATCTGCGGCAGTTTAGCAAGGACTTACTTTCAGGGCAGCAGGGTATAAATTTGCATCCTTGACTCACCGGCAATTTGGTGGTAATCAAAAAAAATTGCGAAGTACGATAAAATTTCAGAAAAACCTGTTGAAACCCCGGAACCATTTGTCTAAAATCCGGCGAATTTAGTTCAATGGTTTTGCGAACCGCGGCTTTTCGAGGATTAGAAATGTATATCATACCGGCAATCGACCTTATAGACGGCAAATGCGTCAGACTCATCCAGGGCCAGTATCATCGACAAATAACGTACAAGGACGACCCTGTTGCACAAGCCCGGCAGTTTATCGAAGAAGGCGCACAATGGCTGCATATCGTTGACCTCGATGGTGCCAAGGTTGGCAAGCCGGTGAATACCGAGACGATATCAGCAATAGCTGCCCTTGGGAAGTTGAAGATTGAGATCGGCGGCGGAATCAGAGACGAGGCTGCTATAAAACAGTTGCTCGATTTGGGGACAGAGCGTGTGATAATCGGGACGAAGGCGGTGAGTGATTTCGAGTGGTTCAGTGAAATGGCGCAAAAGTTCAGCGGCAGGATTGCGCTGGGCCTGGACGCCAGAGGCTCGAAGGTCTCGACGCACGGCTGGACAAAAGACCATCCTCAGTCGCTGACCGACTTTGCCGCCGAAGCCGCCAAACTGCCGCTTGCCGCGATAATCTATACCGATATCACAAAAGACGGGATGATGGCAGGGCCCAATTTGGAAAGAACCAAGGCACTGGCTGATGCCGTGCAGATACCGGTCGTAGCTTCGGGCGGCGTCAGGGAAGTGGCCGACATCGAGAAACTGATAGAGTTAGGTGGGATTGAAGCTGCGATTATCGGCAGGGCCTTGTATGAAAAAACGCTGAAGCTTTCCGATGCGATAGAAGCAACCCGGCAGGCCTGATGTGATTTCATGAGTTTGTGCTCGTCCTCAATGTTTTGCCGGGCTGCGTTCGATAAGACGGCCTCCCTGGTCACGCCTGAGGGGAATCAGCATCCCATTTGTTCTTTCCAGCCAGTCGTACATCTTCTTGTTCATCTGCTTTACCAGCTTTTTGTGTTCCGGCTTATGAATCAGGTTGTGTTTTTCGTCCGGGTCCTTCTGAAGATTATACAACTCATCAACATCCCAGATCCCATGATAATGAATATATTTGAACTGCCTGGTTCGCACACCATGTACGGTCGGCGTTTGGGGAAAATTCCGCTCCCAATAATATTCGTAGTAGGCTTCCTGACGCCAGGGCATCCGTTTGCCTGCAAGCAGTTTCAGAAACGACTGGCCGTCCATATTGTCAGGCGTTCGGACTCCTGCGATATCTAAAATCGTGGGAGCGATGTCAATATTCTGAATCAGTTCGTCAATCACAGTGCCCGGCTTGATTATGCCTGGCCCATAGGCAAGCATCGGGACACGCATCGAAGCTTCGTACATGTGTCTTTTGTCAATCAGGCCGTGTTCCCCGAAGCAGAATCCGTTATCACCCATGTACACAACGAGCGTAGAATCAGCCTGGCCGGAATCATCCACATAATCCAGTATCTTTCCGATACTTTCATCCACCCCAAGAAGGGTTTCGCAATATCGTTTGTAGAACGTATCAAAGTCCATTTGGCCGTGGTACATATAGTCCACACCGTGCCAACTGTTTCGCTGGGCTTTGACCCATGCGGGTTTATCCTTATAGTTTTCTTCTGTGTCAGCCATCGTATCGGGATAGGTCAGCTTCACATCCTCGTACTTATTCAGGTGCCGCTTGGCCGGCTTGAACATCGCGTGTACGGCCTTGTGGGACAGATACAGGAAATAGGGCTTATCCGGGTCACGGTCTTTTTGCAGCCAGTCCATCGCATACTGGGTCAGGATGTCGGAAATGTGTCCTTTGCGTTTGACTTTTTTTCCGTCGATATTCAGCACAGGGTCAAAGTAAACGCCTTGCCCGCGGAAACTGATCCACTTGTCAAAGCCGGGCCGGGGTTTGTCGGACCGACCCATGTGCCATTTGCCTATAAATGCCGTCTGGTACCCTGCCTTTTGTAGATATTGCGGGAAAAACACCGTGCCTTCCGGAACTCGGGTATTATTATCCACCACGCCATGCTTGTGTGCATACTGGCCGGTTAATATCGATGTCCGGCTCGGTGAACACAGCGACGTCGAGACGGTTGCGTTTTTAATATACGCACCTTTATGGGCCATCCGGTCCATGTTCGGGGTCTTGAGGAAATCCGGCTTGTTCAAAAAACCCATAAAATCATATCGATGGTCGTCACTGAGAATAAAGATTACATTCCTGGTTTTCTTTTTTGGCACACCCAATGCTCTTGCCGAGCCTGTAAGACCGGTAAAGCAGGCGATTGTTATCCCCATCGATTTCAAAAAATCTCTGCGTGTCGTTTGTTTACGGGCCACTTTTTTTCCACCTCATTCCTTGTTTTCTGAATGCATAAAGTCATTCCTGGGGATTATTTCATTTTTTCTTTATTAGCATCTCATGTATTAGTGCGACAAGCACCCACACGCCGCCGGCGGCGGCCAGCAGAGCACTTAGGGCTGTAATTACGAAAACGATTGTTTCCATTTTTCAAGCTCCCGGTCGGCGTTTTCCAAAAACGTGGCCGATTATATAAACGATTATTGACGCGGCAAGCGCCGGCAGTATGGCAGGGATTCCGGTCGAATCTGTCAAGACCGCCTGAAAGACAATTGCCACAACACTGCCGACTATCAAAGAAGAAACACCAGCTATCGGGCGGGGTTCTTTTATCCAGAGTCCCGCGATAAGAGCAGGCAGTATCGCGGGCGCCCAGATACTGTAACATATCAGCAGGCCCTTAATAATAGTCGGAATTGCCAATGCGCTTGCCGCACCGACCGCTGCGATTATTACCGTTGTCCAGCGGCCTATGCTAAGGGCGCTGCTGTCCGTAATCCTGACCAGGGGCCTGGCAATATCTTCAGTCAGGCAAATCGCACCAGCGTTCATATTCGAGTCAAGCGTTGACATTATAACAGAGACCAGCGTCACCACCAAAAGGGCGTACCCCCAGCCCGGCAGGGTCATTTTAATAAGAGTCAGCAATATCTGGTCTTCGGCGATACCAGCCGGCACTATGTTGCGAGCTGCAACACCAAGCATTATCATCACAAAAAACCATACCATACTGAACGAACCCGATAAGATAAATGCCGTGCGGGAGGTCTGAATCGTGCGTGATGCGAAGGCCCTGCTTGCGAAAGTTGGAAAAAGGGTCTCACCAAAGAGAAAAGCTATTATCAAGCCGAACATTTCTGTCTTTGATATCGCCCCGAAGCCCGCTGTCGTAGCTTCGAATGCCTCTTTCGCAAGGCCGGCTTCACGCACTTCCGGACGGACCATCAATATCCATATAAGAGCCGCCGGCAGCAATATCGCAAACATAGCAAACTGAAGGGCGTCGGTTATAACGCTTGCACGAAGTCCGCCGAAAGCGGTGTAAAGTGCCGTTACCGCGGCTATCGCAATAACAGACCATACAAGCGGGATACCCAGAACCTCATTCAATACGATGCCGCCCGCTTTGACCATGATCGCGCAAGAAAGCCCGCACAGCCCCACGGAAATCACCCCTGCGATAATCTGTGCGGCCTTATTATATTTTACCCCGAACACATCTCCGAGGGTATGGCAGTTCTCCAGACTTCGCAGACGCGGGGCTACAAAAAGCCCGACTACGATGTTCTGGACGGCGAACATTAAGCCTAAAAAAAAGAAGATGTATCCGCTGCTGAAACCCTTGCCGACAAATCCCATTGAAAAGCCGGGGCCTACATATGTTGCCGCGAGACTGCCGAATATGAATACTACCGGCAGCGCACGTTTAGCTACCGAGAACTCCACAAAATTAGAGGCAGCCCTGGCTCGCAAAGCAACGAAGGTAAGTATCAGAACATAGGATACTACAACCACTGCACCTGAGGTGGAAAATACCGCAAGCATAACTAAACCTTATTGTTTTGGTTGCCTGAGGAGTTCTGCAGCAGTTCTATACCGTAAATGAGCGAAACGCCTCGATAAGCAATTTTGTATATTTGCCGGGCCTTCCATCGCCGATTACATTTCCGTCAAACTTGACAATGCCGACAATATCCTCGCCGGTGCTGGCGAAAAAAAGCTCATCGGCGCCGACTGCCTCTTGTGGTGTTACTGATTCTTCGACTATTTCCATCCCGACGTTTTCCGCTGCTTTGATTACAAAACCGCGGGTAATCGATGGCAGGATATTAGCTTTCAAAGGCGTTGTTCGCAGTTTCCGGCCAAAAATCGCGAAAAAAGCCGACACTGTCCCTTCGCTTATCAGCCCTTCCTCATTGACAAGTATCGCCTCGTAACATCCCTTTTCAGCCGCATCCTGCTTGGCAAGAACGTTAGGCAGCAGGTTCAGCGACTTTATATCGCATCTTTTCCAACGCAAATCAGGATACGTCGATACCGAGATACCTTTAGCCTTCGCTTCTGTATAGTTGGGCCACTCGATAACGAACAGAAAAAAATTCGGCTCCAGGGAACTGTCCCACGTATGGCGTCGCGGCCCGGAACCTCTGGTAATTTGAAAATATATCCCGGCATCTAAAAGCCCAGACGCCTCAAGAGCCTTCTCTACGCGCCCGCGAATCTGGTCGATATCCACACCCTTTATTCCAATCGCATCCAGGCCGTTAGCGAATCTTTGCAGATGTTTTTCCATCGCAAAAATCTTACCGTTGTAGGCGTGAACCATTTCATATATCCCGTCGCCGAAGTAGAGTCCACGATCGAAATAAGCCGGGTCGACCTCTTCGGTCGGCACTATCCTATCCTGTATCATTACTAATCGCATAAAGTTCTCCTGCACTGATAGCTGCTTACCCCAGACTTTCGAAAAATGAAACCGCCGGGATGTCAGTCATTATTCTCAAGCCGGGCGCAGCGGCGACGATAGATTTAATTGCGTTGACGGTAATCGCGCATGTAGCGATGTCCCCGTTGACACCGCCTTTGATTGTCGAAGTAACATCGGGTGTTCCTTTGATCTCAATGGTATCAGCCGGGTTCGCCTCGCCTACAGAGGCCCTGAATATCAATTCGATAACCCCCTTGCCATCGACATAACCGGTCCCTATCTGCTGGACGCCGGCGGCCATTCCCGGCTCAACTTTCTTATAGCCGCTGGTTATTTCTTTATCAGCGATAATTGGTGAGATAACGTCGTCGGTACTATCCAGCTTCCAGCCGAAAGCCGAAGCAATCATGTGCATTGATTCTGTCAACCCCACGTGACGCAATGTCCCTGACTGCTTCTTCGCCTCAAATTCTTCAGTGGTCAGAGCGACACCGATTTTCTGCTGGAACGGGATTCTTCGATAAGTCGCGTCCTGTAACCTGGAAACCTTAACGCTGGTCACATCTTTTGATACCGCCGTCATAACTACAGGCAGAAAGTCCATCAGAAATCCGGGATTGACCCCTGTCCCAAGAACCGCGACACCGTATTTCTTTGCCGCTTCGTCCAGTTGCTTTGCCAGTTCGGGCTCCGTCTGCCACGGATTGGCCATTTCTTCGCAGGTTGAAATAACATTAATACCGTGTTTTACTATTTCCTGGGCCTGGGGCACACATTCCTTAAAAGACGAAACCGTTGTCAGCAAAGCTACATCAGGCTTAACATCTTTGACGGCTGATGCTATATCCGGCGATATAGTTATGCCAGGATCGCTTTCGAGAGAGCAAATCTGGGCCAAATTTTTGCCGGCTTTGTCAACAGCCGGGTCAACGGCGCCAACAATCTGAATTGATTCCCTCTCAGCCATATATTGAACAATTTTTTGGCCGATTGGCCCTAACCCTGCCTGAATAACTTTGATATGCTTCATCGATACTTCCTTAAAAATAGTCCAGCCAAAGACCGGTTATTATGAATAAAACCTTACGAAGTGTCAAACTATTTCGGTGGTAACTTAGGTCTTACTACGTCCCTTAGGGACGGTCAGTTTGAGTTATAAAGGCAGGGTCTCCACGAAGTCTTTGATTTGGTCGCGGACATCTTTAAAGGCTCGCATGATTTCTTCGTTTGTCCCCGGCGTAAAGGTAGGGTCGGGGAAATTTCTATGGATGACCTTCGTATCGCCGGCGAACACCGGGCACACTTCCCTGGCATTGTCGCAAAGAGTTATCACAATATCGAAATCAAGGCTGGCAAGGTCATCGACGTGTTTGGAATACTGCTCGGATATGTCGACCCCTGCCTCGCGCATAACCTCGATTGCCCGCTCGCTGACCGGCCCCGGACTGACGCCTGCTGAAAAGGCCTCGATGCTATCGCTTCTTGAATGTCTGGCCCAGCCTTCAGCCATCTGGCTCCTGCAGGCGTTACCTGTGCACAAAAACAATATCTTCTTTTTCTCTTTCTCTGGCATAATTGCTCGACTTTTATCCCGCATACAGTGTATTGTCAAGAACAATGCCCGTTGTTCGAATTAAAGGTGTGGAGGGTATTATAAAAAAACTATATTTTAGGACGTATTTCGTTGACATTCACGTCGAAATCGCATAAAATCTCTGTTATTACTGCAACAGCGTCGTATGGTATATCTCAACTAATGTTCGCTGCAGCCTTTGCGGATGTTCGCGGAGTTGTTGAACTACAAAATTCAAAAGGAGGAGTCATACAATTACGTCTGTTAAGGATGGAGGGCATGTCCATATTTAAAGAAGTGAAAAAACGCCGCCAGAGAACTGGGAATTCACACCGGTTTGTAGAACATTGCGCAAGAAGCTGTTCAGGCAGGTCTTTTCTGCGAAAAATAATATTAATCTTGTTAATTATTTTCAGCAGTTTTAGTTCTTATGCCATAGCAGGCATGCAGGAAAAGCGAGACATTCCAAAAATAGTGCAGAGATCGAATTTCATCATAAGAGGCAAGGTCATTTCCACTGAATCTCAATGGAAAGAAGACTCTCGAGGAAGACACATCTATACTACCGTAACCGTAAAAATTCTTGACAAAATCAAAGGCAACATCAAAAACGATGCTTTTGCTTTTGAGGTTGTCGGAGGGATTGTTGATGACATTGGAGAAGCTGCCAGTGGCACTCCTGTCTTTGAGATGGATGAAGAGGCGATTATATTTCTTGCGGGACATCCTCTGACAATTCAACATGGGACTAATGGTAAAATTCTGATTTATGACAGCAGGGTTTACTTGGATGATCTGGAAGTTACAGCCGATAGTTTCATACGGGCCTTGAAAATTCTTGAAAAAGCTCCAGGAGCCACTATCCCTTTGGGGGAAAAATACCAGGCCCCAACAGCAGAAGCTGCTGATGTTCCGATCATTACGGATATCTCATTTGACCAGGCACTGGCTGTTACTATTACAGGGACAAATTTTGGTTCTACACAAGGCTCTAATAAAGTAGAGTTTTTTAATAAAAGCAGGCAACAAAAAATACCGGCATCTATAGTTTCGTGGTCAAATACACAGATCATCTGCACAGTACCTGCTAACATCTCTGCTGGCAGCAGTCCGGTTACAGTAACAACGAGTGATGGTACCAGTAGTAGTTATATTATTCTGGCTGCGGAGTGTTATATATACGAGGGTTATAAATGGTTTGGAGCATCGCCTGTAGTTTACTATTATATAAATCAAAACACTTCGGATTGTACCGGAGAAGGTGCGGCGGTTCAATCGGCTGCAGACACCTGGAACAACGTCGGCGCCGATTTCACGTTTCAGTATGGCGGCAGTTGTTCCAGCACATCGCAAGGCATGAACGGCACTAATTGCATTATGTGGGGAACATCGCTTTCAGACAGCACCGTTGCCCGAGCCTACAAGTGGTATTATGTAAGCACAAAGGAGATATTTGAATGCGACATTGTGTTCAATGACTTGCATTATACCTGGAGCACAGACCAGGCCCCGCCCTCAGGGAAGCATGACGTTGAATCAGTTGCCCTTCATGAGCTGGGGCACTGGCTAAATTTAAAGGACCTTTACGACCTTGCTGATAGCGACGAGGTAATGTATGGATATATAAGCTCTGGGCAAACAAAAAGGGAACTCCGTTCGTGTGATTGCAGTGGTATCTGTTACATCTATGGTGGTTCTAATTGCGGTTGTGATAATCCTTCTGTTCGTCTCTGCTCTGAATGTGAGCCGGAAGATGCAGATCTGGGAACCATCGGTACTGTTGTCTGGGGTTACAGTGTCAGCGGCAATTGTGGTAATGAAGGAAAATGGGTAGGGCAGTTTGTCGGCGAAGCCGGCGCAACATACCATTTTGACTTGTGCCCCGATAGTCCCGGCAGCGGCACAAATAGCGGCTTTGTTCCTGATGTTGATATCAAAATAACTAACAGTTCATGTACCATACTTGATGGGGAGGATGGCTCCTGCAGTTCACCGTCGTATTCACCAAATGATTACCAGTGGATTTGCCCCTCAAACGGAACTTATTACGTAATCATTGCACCATACAGTTCGTACAATTCTCATAACTGCACTGGTCTTACCAGCGACACATTCACGCTGAATTACTATAGTGTCAAAGACGAAGGCGATGCTTACGAACCGGACAATACGGCTGTTCAAGCCAACGAAATCCTGCCCGACTCGCCCCAGACACACAGCATTGCACCAGTAGGGGAGGTGGATTATGTATGGTTTTCCTTGGACTCGGAGTCTGAAGTTGTGATTGAAACTTCAGGTTTAAGTGGTGATACTGAGATGTGGCTATATGACGACCAGGAAAGCCAGATTGAATACAATGACGATGGAGGCGCTGGTTGGTTTTCTCGTATAGAACGCACCTGCGGGATAGACGCTCTTTCAGCAGGAACCTATTATGTAAAGGTTGCTGAATATGGAAACAATGACAAGATTGACAGTTACGATATCACACTGACAGTGACGCCGTGTGCTGCTCCCTGCTGCCCGACTACTATCACTTCCTATCCTTATACAGAAAGCTTTGAGAGTGATTTCGGAGATTGGGTCAATACAGAAGGAGATGATATAGACTGGACACGACATAGTGGCTCAACGACTTCAACTGATACAGGACCGTCATCGGCACATGATGCGACGTATTATTTGTATACCGAAGCATCAGGTTCAGGCTATCCTAATAAGCAAGCAACATTGGATGGCCCCTGCTTTGATATGAACTCGCTTAGCAATCCGGGATTGCGATTCTGGTATCATATGTATGGTGGCACCATGGGAACTCTGACTGTGGAAGTCTCCGACAATAACTGCGCAAGCTGGACTCCGGTTTGGAACTTGTCTGGTGATCAAGGTGATAGTTGGTATGAAGCTGTCATAGACCTTTCTGCCTATAGTGCTTCAACTTTGAAGGTAAAATTCGTCGGTGTTACCGGTTCCAGTTATAACAGCGATATGGCGATTGACTATATTACAGTGGGTGAGCTACTGGAGGCGCCTTTTCTCCACCCAGAGCCCAATATAACACCAGGATTGTGTAATTTGATTTCATGGGATGCCGTGCCTGAGGCCAACGAGTATTATGCTGAGTGCTCCGCCGACCCGTGTTTCTCTATTGTCGATAGCAACAGCGGCTGGATTGCCGATGCAAATTATGAATTTTGTGGTCTTATCAATGGTCAGGAATATTGGTATAGAGTAAAATCAGGTTCCACCGGAATTGAAAGTCCCTGGTCTGAATATGAATCTTCTCGCCAATGCGACACGCCAGGTGATTTTGAGCCGGATTGTGATGTGGATTGGGCAGACCTTGCCGTATTTACTGAACGATGGTTGCTGCCCAAATGGTCAATGGATGTTATACCAAGTGGAGGTGACGGGATTGTAAATTTCCTGGATTGGACCGCCTTTGCCAACGGCTGGCAAGATACGACAGATGTGAATGATATGGCTGTCTTTGTTGACCAGTGGTTGCAACTCAGCGACTATTTTGCTGATCTTGCACCAGCACCGCAGGGGGATGGTAAGGTTAATTTCCTTGACTTTGCTGTTTTTGCCGAGAACTGGCTTGAAGGCGTTAGTCCTTAGGATTGTTGTAGCAAATAAAATTACCTGTTGTCCGTCCCCGCAATATGCTTCACGAATTGAAGCCTTAAGATAATTCAGCCCTGCGGGGGTTTGCGGACATATTTTTTTATCGCTGACCTGCCTAATAACACAGCCTGTTTGGTTATGCTTCTGCAGACGTGCAGCAGTGAGAACTTTATTGGTATAAGTTCGGCAGGCTCGAAGTCGGTGCAGATGTTTTGCGACAAATCGTCGCCTTTGATTTGTATCTGAGTCAAATCATCACAGCCGAAATTCATTTGCTGCGCGGTCTTGATAATCGGCACGTCGTTGGGGTCTATATTTACCAGCCGTGAACAGACGGCCTCGCAGGCGATAGGCTCTTCTGAGGCGATGAGCCAGCCGAGTGGGCGAGGTCGCCCGTGTATCGGGCCGGGACCGTCCATCGCGATAACCGCGTCAACAATCGTCAACGCAGGATTCATAAATCCGTATATTTCAATCAGCAGGCGGCAGAAATCGCTGTGGTTTTTGCCGTTGGCGAAGTGCCAATAGGCCTTTTGCTTGCCGGCGACACAGCCGAACATGTTTTTGACCGCGAACGTCGCGACAAGCTGCTGATGGGATTTGAATTTCGGCAGGTTTATAATGACATCGGCATCGAGGGCAACTGAGCTTATGGCGACTTTGACGCTATTGGCCCCTATCTGCTGTCTGACGGGTTTGTCTAACTGCCTTACGGGTACGCCGAGGTCTTTTAAGGGCTGTTCGAGTTCGAGCTTCTTTACGCAGGCAAAGACATTGCCCCAGGCGGGCGAGTCGCCGACGAAGGGTTTTGCGCCGAAATCCTTTAACAGCCTTGCGGTTTCGATGATTACGGCAGGGTCTGTCTGTGTGGCATAATGGCGGGAGCGCGGCGTGATGAAATTCGGTTTGAGCAGAACGGTGTCACCGCGTTTTACGAATTTTTCCAGGCCGCCAAGAAGCTCGAACTGGGTCGCGATGGCGCGGGCAACTTTCGGCTGACTGTAATCGGGGCATCGAGTTATCGCTACGGTCGGACCTGGCATAACAGGACTCAATAATTGACGCTGGTACAGACAATAAGATAGGTTCTTAGCACAGGTTTGTCGGGCTTTTTAAAGAACAGGCCGCCCAGCGTTATCCGGTTGTTGATAAATTTTTTCGGGCCAAGGAATATAAAATCATCGGGACCCATTTTTAATTCGAGGCCCGCAAAATCAAAAGGCACTTCACCGGCCCTTGCCTTTTCGGCCAACTGGCGAACTGCAGTCCTTATCAGAGGTGTATAAAGAGGCTTTGCCCCGACCCGGCACAGGCCCCTGGAGCCGGGGACAGGCTCGGCATTTATTCGCAAAACAAGGGCGCCGGAGTTTACCGTCAGGCCTTCGGCTGAACCATCGGCAGTGGTATAAAAGATGGTTTGTTCCTGAGGGAATTCGGCGATAGTGAGGTCGTTGGCCAGGCCCTGAGGCAGCATCATGGAAATGGTCATAGCCTGTTTGGCGCCCGCGGCACGGAGCGTCCTGGCAATCCTGCCCCAGTCTGCGACACGGCCGAGGCCCGCGGAGAACAAGTTGGCGGCAAAGGCTTTATCGTCATTGAACCCCAGCGGCCTTGTCGAAAGCATCGGCCAGATGTCATTTAGCACGTCGGCTTTTTCGGCGGGTATGTCGAAAATGTAAACTTTGAAATTGGCTTTCTTCAATAATGGTCCGTCCGGGTTTTTGGTATTGGCAGGTGGAACCAGGTCGGTGATCTTGACGGTTTCCCATATCGGCGGCTCATGGGCACAGCCGGCGAGCAAGGCAATCAGACAGCTTAATAATACAATCAGAGATAACCTGTTCATACCAATAGGTTAGCGATTGAAAAGATTGCTGTCAAATGATTTGACAATTGATGATGTTGGGTTTAGAATCTGCGGCTGTGTTGGGGAATAGTGTAATGGTAGCACGACTGGCTCTGGATCAGTTAGTCGGGGTTCGAGTCCCTGTTCCCCAGCTTTTTTTATAAATTCGTTTTTAGCCTGGGAACGATTTTCCCGCCTTGATAATGACGGGCCTTTCTTTAAAAAACCTGCCTGCCTTATCGGATACCCTCTAAATTCAGACCGGTATATTTTTTTGAGGGGTAGACCAACAATAATCAACTCGAGGCCTACTGCCTAAAAGGGAGTAGGTTTATAACCTAAAACCTTATGATGCAATTTGCCTAATTCACAGGCACCCTTTCCCCCCTACAAAAAATAGTGTTAGACCCCAATAGACAACCTCTTTGTGATTTAATAATTTATAGATGTTTTAAACATTTAAGACAGTGGTCAAAGCAAGAGTTGCGAAAAACCAAAAAAATTAATTTAACAAATAACATGTCCAAGAAAGGGGGGACAAAATGAAAGGCTTAACTGTCAAAAAACATGTGGTCATTGTCGTATCATTATTTTTATTGATTGCTGCAGACGGCGCAATAGCTGAGAACCGAACCATTGACGGGACTAACAACAATCTTACATATCCTGACTCGGGCAGTGCCGGCATTTTGCTGCGACGAGTCAGCCCCAGCGAGTACTCCGATGAAATTTCGGTGCCCGCAGGAGCTTATCGTCCGAGTCCACGGCTGATAAGTAATCAGTTAATGTACCAGAAGGCCCCTATGCCTGACTCCCAGGGGCGCAGCGATTATCTTTGGGCATGGGGACAATTCATCGACCATGACATCAGTTTAACTGTTGCTGCCGACCCCACCGAGTATTTTAATATTGTAATAATGCCGGGCGACCCTGTCTTTGACCCCAATGGAACAGGGGGCGCAACTTTACCTTTCAATAGGGCTATGTACGATTACAGTACGGGTACCAGTCCTGAAAATCCTCGAGAGCAGGTGAACGCAATAACCTCCTGGCTGGACGCGTCGATGGTCTATGGTTCTGATCAGCAGCGAGCGAACTGGCTGCGAACCGGTTCCGGCGGCAGACTCAAAGTCACAACTCACCCAACCGGCGACCTGCTGCCTTATAATGACGGCACTAATCCGAACGCAGGCGGGCCGGGCACCGACCTGTTCGTCGCTGGCGATGTACGCGCCAACGAACACGTTGTTCTGACTTGTTTGCATACGCTTTTTGCAAGGGAGCACAATCGTATGGCCACAGACATTGCTGCTGCTAACACCGGCTGGAGTGATGAACAAATCTATCAGAAGGCCCGCAAGATGGTCAACGCCGAAATTCAGGTAATAACTTATAAGGAATTTCTGCCTGCCTTGTTGGGTGAAGGCGCAATGAGTGAATACACAGGTTATAATTCGGATGTAAACTCGGCCATTACCAATATCTTTTCGACGGCAGCTTACAGGTTCGGGCACAGCGCGGTCAGCCCCAGGATATTACGGCTGGATAATGACCACCGAGAAATCCCCGATGGCCATCTGGATTTAGATGAGGGGTTTTTCGACCCTACCAAAATTACTGATGAAGGCGGAGTAGAACCGGTTCTTCGCGGCCTGGTCTACCAGGTACATCAGGAAATCGACGTTTATATAATTGATGCTTTCAGGGACAATTTATTTGCTCAATTTGATTTGACCTCGCTGAATATGCAACGGGGCAGGGACCACGGGCTGCCAAATTACAATCAGGTCCGTGAGGACTTCGGCTTTGGGCCGGTGGCCAGCTTTGCTGAAATCAACTCTGACCCGGTCGTACAATCGGCTATGGAGGGACTTTACGGCTCTGTTGATAATATCGACCCGTGGGTAGGGATGCTGGCTGAGCATCATAAGAATGGTTCAATGGTTGGATTGCTGCGTCACAAAGTTATCAAAGAGCAATTCGAGGCTCTGCGTGATGGTGACCGCTTCTGGTATGTCATTGACCCGGGTCTTAGCCCGGAGGACCTTGATTTTCTCGAAGCAGTGCGGCTGAAAGATGTTATCGAGATGAATACAGAGATAACAGGCCTGCCGGAAAATGTCTTTTACGTGCCGTAAGAAGAAATCGCAGACCAACTGGTCATAACAAGAACCATAGCCGTAAGGAGTCATTACAGCGGCTGGACACGTGCCACCTTAGTAATGATTGGCTCGTCCCTTGATACAACAGAGCAGCAGTTTTTAGACGCCGATACAATATATGTTGCCGTTTACAGCGAGAACGACGATACACCCATATTCTCACAGACTATTAACATTGCGGCCGGCAGCTATGTAAATGGGAAATTCACTTACCGCAGCAGCGGAAGCAATATAACCTCTTTGCAACTTGACCTTTATAATGACAGCTTCTATTTCGTAGCCAGAAGAATAGACTTGAATGAGCTCGGAAACGAAGCGACGCTGGAGATAAAGGTCGGAGATTACCTTGGCCAAGGGCTCTCATCATATATCGAGAAGTGGTAAAAGGCAGAAAGAAA
>SDBV01001557.1_pt1 | contig 34526 bp, 27 predicted proteins | sample 2277081 | NCBI WGS metagenome assembly SDBV01 (sample SAMN10402039, study PRJNA504765) | marine sediment metagenome | isolation source: marine sediment core GS10_PC15, 223 cmbsf | place: Arctic Ocean: Southern Knipovich Ridge | collected 2010 | reverse complement strand
AATTTGGCTCCGCCAAATTGAGAACTGCCTTTAACTTTGATATATGTCTGCATTTTCATGTGGTGCGGCATTCCGACGATTCGCCCAATATTAGCCTGCGAATCGCAAGAAAATGATGCACGTAGTGAACTGCCAAGTTCAAATTGAGAACTGCTGCAATTAGCCGGAGATTCTCAGAAAACACCAGAGCGGACCGGTTCGGGACGGCAGGGCGCACATAACTCGCCGAAATCGATAAAACTGACTCTCTCGACAGCCCCGGGGCACAGCGCGCCACTACGACTCGAGCCGGAACCTTTTTCGAACTTCCTGCGTCAGATTGTCACATACACCGTCGAAGAGCGCCCGGGCCGAGCGCTCCGTGACCACGTCCGCCAGGTCGGTCTGCCATTGGTAATGCTCCCGGGCCATAAACTCACGCACGGCGTCGTGCAGCCCCGCGCTCAATCCCTTACAATAGAGCGTCGGGTCACACCCGTCGTATTTGGGAATCTTCGTGTCGCGGGGATCGTACCTTTCGAGGTAGACGGCTTTTGGCTCAGCCGCGAGCAACTCGGCGGATTCATCAGCCTGGCCATGACCGGACCCAAGGGTGGTACCTGGCCTTTGCCCCGAGCCCACCGAGACCAGGATCTGAAACTCGGATTGCTTCATGTACTCGTCGGCCGGCTCCCGAAAGCTCTCCTCCTGCATCTTGCCGGCGTGGGCCAGGAACATGAGCGCATACCGGAACCCGCATTTGTCGAGCTCCCGATACATCTCGGCCGCAACGCGCTTGACCAGCTCCGGGGTGAAAAAAAGGCTGCCACGCCAGTTGCAGAATCCCGGCGCCGTGACATAGAGCGGTGGGAGAACGACGCCGCCCCCGAGGCGTTCGGCGACGCCGGAGCAGATGGCTTCGCCCCGCAGAAAGTCACTGCCGGCGCCCAGGTGCGGTCCGTGCCACTCTAGCGAGCCGCAGGGAACCAGGGCCAAAGGCAGCTCACTTATGGCCTCGTCCAGGTCCCGCGGCGTCATCAGCGTCCAATCGTGATTTCTACGCTCGACTTCCATGCTGCCCGCCTCCGTTATTCTTGATTTGTGAGAACTCCCTGACTATGCCGGGAGCATCCTTGAGCGCGGCGATGGCGACGTTTTCCCCGTTCCTCTTGGCCAGCACGATGGTGCCGACGCCAAACAACCGCCCGATTATATTTTGCTTCAAGACGATGTGGTCGATTTCGGAAATCTGAAAAAGATACACGTGTTTCACAATAAGGGAGTTTTTCAAATAGTAGATCTTGCGCTCCGCCCGGCTTACAGCCAGGGTGGAAAAAAGGGCCTGTATCTGCCGTATCAGGAAAAAAAACCCGTAGTAGCCGATAACCAGCAGGAACAGGTATTCGGCGATAGAGTGAAAAAAAGACCTGTTCGGAAACTCGAAGTTGTAGATCTCGTGCAGCTGGAAAAACTCGAATCCCTTTTGCAACCAATTTCCAACAACTGGGTAGAGAGAATAGATGTTAAAGGCTACAACGGCGAACAGGGCCACCCTCGCCAGCACCAGCAGCGGCGGCTGGAAATGGCAGCCCAGGGAATCGGGGGTTACGGCCAGGGTGCGCGTGAGGTACCGCTCTGTGAATCGGTTGCGAAGCCGTAGAAAGGGACCGCCTGTAAACCGCCTGTGCTTCGCTTTTTTCATGCAAAGAGCTCTAGGGCAGCCGGAAGCGGATTCTCTGCGGAAACGGTTCGGTTATGCGGGCGCCGTTTTCGATCAGCAGCTTGACGATCTCTTTCCTGCCCTGTTCGGCTGCCACATGGATCGGCGCGTAGCCCAACTTGTCCGTCACGTCGATGTCCACCCCCCGGGCCACTAACTGGTTCAGCACATCGCGATGCCCCTCGGCGGCGGCCCAGTGCACGATAGACGAGCCGCTTCTGTCCGGGACCCGCGGCAGGGCTCCGATCTTCAGCAGCATGAGAACGATTTCCCGGTGATCCTGCTTATAAGCCAAAATTACCGGCGTATCGCCTCTCTTGTCCCTCGCATTGATGGGCGCTCCGCTGCGCACCAGCAGATTGCTTATCTCCGTAAACCCTTCCCGAGCGGCCCAGTGCAGCAGGCTCATGCCTTGACGATCACTCACGTCGATCCTGGCGCCCCTGTCGATCAGCAGTTGGGCAATATCGGCGTTTCCTTCTCTCACGGCCCAATAGATCGATGTCACCCCGGTGCCGTCGCCGGCGTCCACATCGACATCTCTCTCGACCAGCGATCTCACGATATCAATGTGATTCTCTCTAGCGGCCCAATGCAGCAGGGTGTAGTTTTTGGGCACCTGCCAGCAACCTGCTAAAATAATCGCCAGGCCCACAGCTAGAAAACCTGTCGTCGTTCGGAGCATGGAAGAGCGCATACAAACACCTTGGATAGTCAAGCACGATCGGGAGAAAACTGCGTAAGGTATACCACTGCCCCGCCGTTAAGTCAAACCGAGGCTTATACCGGACCTGCCGGGACGCGCTTGCGCGCTTTCCTTATCTTGACAAGATGGCGGATCTCGCGCTAATTCTAGCCTTACCTTGAATCGAGCCGTGCTGCGATCCATCAACCTCTCGCTCGTGTGCGCACTGCTGTCGGGCCTGATCTACGGCCTTTTCCACATGCACTTCATGCAGCAGTTCGCCGACACCGATCAAGTCGCCTACACCAGCAACATCAGTTATTCTTTCTCGCCGGGAGCCTTTCCGGTTTACAACCCTCACCACCTGCACTTCGAGATTGGCGGTAAGATCTTCCATAAATGGATGGTGAAGCACTTTGGCTCAGCCGGCTTCACGGACCTGGTGTTCAACCTTCGCCTGCGCTCGCTGCTGGCGGCCTGCCTGGGCATTGTGTTCTCCGTGCTCTTCTTTCGGGATATAACGGGAAAGCTTATATGGGGTCTTCTCGGAGCCGCGCTAATCGGTTCCTGCCACGCATACCTGCTCTACGCGACAAAGATTGACACCGCCATCTTCCCTGCTTCGGCTCTGATCCTCATTCTCTGGCTCTTCCACAAAATGACGACCGTACGAAGAGGTTTGCTCCTGCATTCGGTCGCGGCCGGTGCCGTTCTCTTCGCCGGCGTCATGGCGCACCAGTACATGGCATTTACCTGTATCGCGGTTTGTCTGTGTCTGATGCTCCCGGCGGGGCTCTTCCCCGACCATAAACGGCTGGTCCCCTTCGTCGTCTTCGCGACAAAAGGCAAGCCTCAGATCGACAGCTCCGGCGGCAGGAGAATGCTCAGTGTGCTCGTTGCCGCCGTTTTGGCCCTGGCCTTGATCGCTGCGGCTTACTTCTATGCCGGCAAAACAGAATACAATCTCTTTTTCGATAAGCCCAACATCGCCAAATCCCACGGCGGCTGGCGTCACATAACTTTTCAAAAATGGATTTTCGCCTACGAGCTCGCGGTTGGGTGGGGCCGGGGTATCAAAGACTTCGACCCGAAGCATCCCTTTAGGGGATTCACGGACGCTTTTCTGGCCCAGAAATCGGGCCCCAAGTGGAATCAGAACCCCAATTTCCAGTACGACGGGCAGGATCTGTTTTCCCCCGCGGCCATCGTGCACAACCAGTTGGCCATCTTCTACGTGCTGGCGCTGGGCGGCGCCATTTTTTTCCTGCCTGCACTTTGGCGCAGGTACCGCCGCATCACATTGCTGCTCCTGCTCTGCACCATCACCTACTTTCTGTTTTTCACGTACTGGGAACCGTTTCATCTCGAGTTCTGGCTCATCCCCAGTATGTTGATCTGCGTGTGGCTCGTTCTCGAGCTCAACCTCCTGGCGGAAACGATCTCCTCCCGATTGGGGGCGATATCACGCCTGCCGTTTTATGTCTATACGCTGATACTCATCTTCCTTTTTTTGTCCCACAACGCGCTCTATCACCTGGCCCCCTACTCCAGAACCAGGATAACTCAGGGGGTAAGCCGCGAGTGGTTTCAAAAGCGATTTCAGCGGTTTTTCAAGGGCAGGGTGTACAAGTATCCCGATAACGTGTATCGCGAAGCCTACACTGAAGTTCGGCGTTGACGGCCACCGCCGTAGACGCCTGGTCACATCGTCCTCCACGCCTAAAAAGCTCGAGAGCTTGTCGATCAAAGGACATCGACGAAAAGCGCATCGGTGACGCGGGCGAGATCGCCGGGATCGATCCCAATCTGCACACCTCTCTTGCCGGCGCTGACGAAGACACGAGCGCTGGCCGTGGCTATTTCTTCGATGTAAGTGGGATAGAGCTTTTTCATGCCGATGGGAGAGCAGCCCCCTCTGATGTAGCCGGTGAGCGGCAGCAACTCCTGCGTGCTCACGAGCTCGATCCTCTTGCTGGATGTGACCCTGGCGGCTTTTTTCAGATCCAGGTCGGCGTTGCCGGGAAGGCAGAACACGAACACGGAATTTTTCTCATTGCGCGTCACGATAGTTTTGAACACGATTTCCACTGGGACACCGAGCTTGTCCGCCGCCGTCGACGCCCCAAGGGCCTCTGAATCGACCGTGTACGTTTTCACTTCGAAGCGGATTCCAAGAGTTTCCAGTTGTCTCACTGCATTCGTTTTTGTCATTCGGTCATACCAGGGCGCTGCATATAGACCCGATCAGGCCCTGCTCGTCCCACGCCGCCGGGCCGGTGCCTACACGAGAGACGACCAGGTCGAGGGACGGGATTACGTAGCACCGGTTGCTGCGATACCCTTGCAGAGCGAACGCGTCTGCCGGTACGCCCTTCCATTGGGTTCTTCCAGTATTGACCCAAAAGGTGTATCCGTAATTCTGATTCAGCTTCTGCGACGGCCGGGTCGCCTTTTCGATCCACCAGTCGGGAATCAGGGCTGTTTGCTCCCAGACCCCTCGGCGGAGGAGAAGATACCCGATCCGGGCCAACTCCCTGGCCGAAACTTTGATTCCCATGTGAGCGTTTGTGTGCGGCCCAATGAAACCGTAGCCGCCCTGCATATCCCAACTCAGATTCTCGATACCGATGGGACCGAACACGCGCTCTTTCATTGTGTCCCGCATTTCCCTGCCGGCGAGGTTCGCAAAAACGAGGGTCAGATGACAAAAGGCGGCGTCGCTGTAATCCCACCTCTGGCCGGGATCGGCTGCCAGCCGGTCCGCCCATCGCCCGTAGCGATTGGGTTTCCTTCCCAGGGCGTGCTCGAAAGGACCGACACCCGTGGCGGTAGGCATGCCGATCAGCCCCGTGCTCTCTCCGGGGATACCGGAAGTCATGCTGAGCAGGTGATGAAGCGCAATGTGCTTCTTGCGCTCGTCGGTCAAGGGGTGACCGTCGGGGATGTGCTCGTAGGCAGGAGTAGCCAGATCCACTTTCGCGCCTTCGGGCAGACCGTTCCGCCGGCTGTCGTCGAAAAGCAGGCCGAAGGCGATTCCAGTAAAGGACTTGGTACAGGACCAGATCTCAAACGCCGTGTTGCGGAGGACGTTGAAGGTGTAGAACTCTCTCACGAGCAATCCATGGCGGATGATCACGACTCCCCAGGAATCTCCCCCATTCAAGAATTCCTGCGTCTGTTTAAGCGTCTCGAGCTTGTCGGCGTCCATACCGGCCACTTCCCTGACCTCTTCGGCTCCATCCAGTGTTTCCCACCCTGATTCCGATTCAGGCTTCGGAAAACGCCTTTCCCCTTGTTGCCTGCCATTCGTCATACAGATATCCTTTCAGAGGGATCGTTACATGACAGAGGGATCGTTACAAGGCTTTTTTCAGGGTTGTCCATCACAGGGCAATACAACATAATGTGCGAGAGGTTGCGAAGCCCATGGAAAAGCCGTTGCGCATAGCCGTCGGCGGGATATGCCACGAAACCAATGCGTTCTCCCCCGTTCCCACGCTCTACGAGAATTTCCGGATCAGCCGCGGGACGGCGCTGCTCGACGAGACTCTGAGAGACTGTGAGACCAGGTACGCGGGTATCGACCTGCAGCCCACGACAGTCGCCGACGCCTTGCCCAGCGGGCTGGTAAGCGAGTCCGCCTTCCTCGAGCTCGAGCAGGAACTGCCGGCAGGAATTAAGGGGTCCTTACCCCTGGACGGCGTGTACCTCTGTCTGCACGGAGCCATGGAAATCGAGAGCATCGGCGATGCGGAAGGCCGCCTCGCATTCGCCGTGCGAAGCATCGTGGGCGACGGGACCCCGATCTCCGTCAGCCTGGATCTGCACGGCAACATCAGCCCGCAGCTGGCGGCATGCGCCAATATACTCACCGCTTACCGCACGGCGAAACCGCGCCGGTCGATCGGGCCATCGAACGGGCCATGCTAGCCGATGAGCGACCGGTTTTCATTTCCGACTCCGGAGACAACGTAACCGCCGGAGGGGCCGGCGACATCCCGGTCCTGGCGGAACGCCTCCTGGCCATGGGAGCGGAAGACGCCCTTGTGGCGGGTTTGACCGACCGGGCCGCCGTCGAAACCTGCCGCGCTGCCGGGGAAGGCGCCACAGTCCGGCTCAGCATCGACGCCGAGATGGACAGCCGCAGCAGCGGGCCCCTGAACGTCGAAGCCCGAGTGGAACACCTGCGACCCGGCATGGCCGTCGCGGCGGTGCGAGGGGTTCGATTGCTGCTCACGGACACTCGACGGTTTCTTACGGACCGAGCCGGCATCGCGGCCTCCGGCATCGATCCGATGCGGCAAAAGATCGTCGTGGTAAAGCAGGGATACCTCTTCCCCGACCTGGCCGACAACGCGCCCCGGGCCATCATGGCCTTGAGTCCCGGAGCCACCAGTCTGCGCCTGAAAGAGCTCCCCTATCGCCGGCTCAGGCGCCCGGCGTTTCCCCTGGACGACGATTTCGACTGGGAACCCGTTCGGGAACCCGCTCAACACTCGACTCGCGAGGCAACCCCGTGACAGTAGAGCAGATGATCTCGGCTCTCGACAGCTACACGCCCATCGTCCTGATCTATCTAGGCGCCTCGCCCCTGTTGAGCCTGCTGCTCCGACTCCTGCACGGCCGGGGGGGCGGTGAGCAATCTCCATGGAAATACTTCTACAGCGCGCTCATATACCTTGCCTGCGTGCCGGGCATTGTTTCCCTGGTGTTGACCCTCTATTCTCTGCTGTTAATCAGGGCCAATTTGCTGAACCTGAACGTCTCCTTCTATTATCTGCCGGTTCTGTCGATGTTCCTCACCCTTATAATCATCCGCAAGAGCGTCACGTTCGACGCCATACCGGGCTTCAAGAAGCTCTACGGTCTCTTCTCGCTGATCCTGATTTCCTTCCTGGTCGTGTTCATACTCGACCGGCTCAGGATCTTCATCTTCTTCCGCGGATCGATATTGGCGTTTCTGGGCGTTTGGGTTGTGATCTTCATCGTGCTCAAATACGCAACACGCCTGCTGTTCGGCAGGTTCAAGCGCAAGGACTGAGAAGCCCCCGCGGCACGCCCGCGTATCGACGCTGCTCCGGCAGACGATTCAGGTTTCACCTGCCAACCGCTCGAAGATACCGGGCTCATCGCGCAACCCCTGGGAGATGCCGACGCAGTCCGCCCCGGCCGCCCTCAACTCTACCACCTGCTCCGGCGAGCGGACGTGTCCGGAGCAGAGGAGCAACCCCTTTACGTGAGGGCGCACCCGGCGAACTAAATCCAGGTTGGGAACATCCGGCCCCGTATCCCGGATGTTGAAGTGCACACCGAACAAATCCGTTATATCCGCGATCTCATCAAGGACCCGGCAAAAATCGATACCTTCCATGGTTCCGTTGAATTTAACGATCACCGGCATCGACAAGCGGCACAGCGCGAGCAGCCAGGTCCGCATAGCGGGTCTGTTCTCCGGCAACACCATGTTGCGCAGCAGGCCCCGCTCGAGCAGCTTGGCGTAACCGCCGTGACAGTTGAGCTCGTAGATATCGCCGCCCGCTCTCTCGAAAGCCCGCGCCATGCGCAGGGCCGATTCCAGGTCTCCCGGCGCCGCATTGAGGCAGAGGGGCAGATTTCCCCATCTCTCCCGCACGAGCTTCACCTCGCACTCCAGGAGGGGCACCATGTCCTCTTCCTCCAATGGCAGAAGGTATCTGGCGTCGTGGCTGCGATCTTCGAGGTCGGCGAGCAGGGCGCCGATCTGAACCATCTGGGTGTGACCGGCCCGGTCGGCCACCCATTGCCCGTCGGTAACACCCATCATGGCGCTTATGAAGAGCCCGCCCGTGAGGCTCCGCTTCAATTCCGCTTTCTGCATAAACATCCTCCGTGAAAATGAAACCAATGTAAAGGAGCGCTGCTTTCTCGAAAGCCCCTGGGCTAGGCGCCCCGGGCTGCGCGCCCCGCCACCTCCACTACGCGCGAGGCGGCCTGCCTAATGCCATTTGCGGCGACGGCCGCCGTCGGTGGGAATGTGCAAAAAGAAGGGCAGCGGCTCGAAGGTTATGGCGCCGCTTTCGACGTTTTCCCGGGCCAGCTCTTCAGCGTTGCCGGACGACAGGATGCGGATGATCGTGCTCAAAGCGGCCCCGCCCGCCAGCACGCCCATGGCCGGCAGGTATTCCACAAAACTGTGGTTCATCCAGTTGCCGCGTATGCGCGAATAATCATCCGCAAAATAATCGAGCCGGCCGAATTGCAGATCCGCGGGCAGTAGAAAGTAAGCGCCCAGGAGGGCCCCGGTCCACACCACGACATCGGCGGACAGGAAGACGATGCCTAACCCGACTTCGCCGTTCATGAACTGGCCCATTCCGGGGAGGGCCCAGGAAGCGGCCCTGGATCGTGCCACGTGCTCCGATTTTTGCAGCGAGATCGACAGCTGGGAGGCGATATTGTTGAGGTCTTCGAGGGTCAGCGATCCCAGTTCTGTATCGCCCTGTTCGCGCAGGGCCTGCTGCAGGGCTTCCATGTAATAATCATACTGAATGCCGTCTCTATGATGATGCCGGTGCACCTCTTCCGCTGCGAGCGGCAGGGACACGAACAGCGCTATGATAAGAATGACGATCATGTGCTTTTTCATGGCTCATAACTCCTGTAGGCGAAGTGTGCGGCAAATTTACAAACGATGTTGCGCAAAGGCAAATCGGTCGGGTCGATGTAATCGTTTTTTAATCGAGCCGGTCAGCTCAATGATGTGCATTCCTTCTACAATCTCATCAAGTTTTTGTTTCACATTTCCGGTACCCGGACTATACATATGTTTAGTGGTTTAGTGTATACTGCAGGCATGGTGGCCGTCATCAAGAAGCCGGATGTGGAAGCCAGGTTGGATATCCTGGCGGCGTCGGCCCGTTTCGACGTGTGTCTCTCCTCCTGCAGCGGCAATGCCGCCGGCGGCGTGGGACGCCTGCGTGACCCGCAGCATCCCGCCGACAGGTGGCTCTATCCCGCCTACGTGCCGGGCCGAGGGCGAGTCGGCATCCTGAAGGTGCTGCAAACCAACGTATGCACGAACAACTGCTCCTACTGCGCCTTCGCCGCCCAACACGGCAACCTCCGGCGCGTGAGCTTCGCACCCGACGAGCTGGCCCGTCTCTACATGCGTTTCTACCACAGACGGTTCGTGCACGGGATCTTCATCTCATCGGGGATGGGACTGTGTGCGGATGTCGCCATGGAGCGCATGATCCGCACCGCCGAAATACTGCGCTCGAAGTATCGCTACCGGGGCTACATCCATCTGAAGCTGCTTCCCGGGGTCTCCTACGAACTGGTCGAACAGGCGGCGCGCCTTGCCAATCGAGTTTCCGTCAATCTGGAAGCACCGAGCCGGGCCCATCTCAGCGCAATCGCACCGGAGAAAGACTTCGTCCGCGACCTGCTGCTGCGCATGAAGTGGGCGGGCGAGCTCGTCCGACGCTCCCGTTTCGCCGGGAGCCAGACAACACAATTCGTTCTGGGCGCCGCGGACGACACGGATCTCGAAGTGCTGAAAGCCGTGGATTGGATCTACCGTGAGCTGTACGTCTTCCGGGCCTATTTTTCCGCTCTGCAGCCGATCGGCGATCGGGCCGAGTTGCCCGCCGCCGATCAGCCCCTGCTCAGAGAGAACCGGCTCTACCAGTGCGATTTCCTGCTGCGCGGATACGGCTTTCGGTTTCGTGACCTGGTCTTCGACAGCCACGGCAGACTCCCCAGACATATCGACCCCAAATCAGCCCACGCTCTCATGCATCCCGAGCTCTTTCCTGTGGATGTCAACAGCGCATCGGAGGACCGACTGCTCCGAGTGCCCGGCATCGGTCCTATTTCAGCCGGGAGAATCCTCGCCGCCAGGCAGGAAGCGTCCCTGCGATCGCTGCGCGATCTGGGGCGTCTGGGCGCGGTGGCGAAGCACGCTTCTCCCTATGTGGAGTTTTCCGGCAGGCGGGACGGCGAAACGAGGGTCAATGCCGCGCAACCCTGGCTCTTCGAGGAAATGTCTTGCTCATCCTGGCGGACGGGGCTCACTCCCTACCAACACGAAAAACTTCCGGCAGGCGGTGGACGTTACGCCTACCCGGGGCAGACCGGCAAGCGCCTGGTCTACGCCACCGCCCATTCGCCCAAGCTCGTGCTCTGCCGTTGACGGCGGGGGCCTAGTGGGCGCCGAAAACCCTGCGTATCTGCCACTCCGGCATCAATTTCAATTATTATTATATTTGACAATATAGCAAAATAGTGTCACTATAATGCTATGGCTGGATTCGAGATATACTTGAAACCATCGGCTGTCAAAGACATGGACAGGCTGCGGAAATACGATGCTGTAATGGTCGCTGACGGTATGGAAATTCATCTTTCTCAGAATCCAACCAAAGAAAGCAAGAGCCGTATCAAGCGACTTCGAGGGATATCGAATCCTGACTATCGTCTTCGACTGGGCGACTTTAGGGCCTTCCATAATGTTGATAATGTGAAACACGCGGTCGATGTGCTGAGGATTCTACATAAAGATCAGACACTTAGATACTACGAGGAGGTACAGAAATGAAAATAGCGCCGATGGGGGAGGTTAGGAACCATTTTGGTAAATATCTCAAGGCCTGCGAGAGTGAGCCGGTGTTTGTGACAAAAAACGGCAAAATCACAGCAGTCATTGAGCACATTGAAGACTCAGACATCGAGGATTTTCTTTTAGAGCGCGATACTCGCTTCCGTCGGATGCTTGACCGAACTAAACAAGAAAAGGGCGGCATGTCGCTCAAGCAGTATCGCAAGGCAAGAGGTATCTGAAACTACGAGGGGTACAACACCCCTCTTTTTCTATACACGGATCATGCACTTTAGAATCTTGTCTGTTTCTCAGCCCGCTTCCTTTATGCTGCTTGTTACCTGGATTGAAGTCGACGCTGCGACGATCTGCCTACTCAAGAACGCTCAGGCACGGCGGTGCTCGAGGAATTGTGCTAAAATTTTGGCGGTGTGCGACGGCTTCTCGGACCGACCGGAAGATGCACTGCGCCCGCTCTTACGCGAGCCTTTTCCCAGCCGAACGATAGTGTCGAGGCATCCCTCGGCCACTATCCAGCCTCCGCCGTCGCCGCCTTCCGGACCCAGGTCTATTATCCAGTCCGCCTCCGCTATGATGTCCAGATTGTGCTCGATAACGACGACCGTGTTGCCGGCGTCTACCAGGCGGTGGAGCACGTGAATCAGTTTTTCCACGTCCGCCATGTGCAGGCCGATGGTGGGCTCGTCCAGCACGTAAAGCGTGTGCTCCGCGCCCCGCCCCGAGCTCGACGCTTTTGCCGCGAACATGGGTTTCGTCTTGGACAACTCGGTAACAATCTTGATGCGTTGCGCTTCGCCCCCGCTCAGGCTCGGGCTTTGCTGGCCGAGAGTGAGGTAACCCAGCCCGACATCCTGAAGCAGGCTGAGCGTGTGATGGATCTTGGGGTGAAAGCGGAGCAAGCCCACCGCTTCGTCTACGGTCATGGCCAGCACGTCGGCGATGCTGCGGCCCTCGAAGCGAACAGCCAGTGTTTCCTGATCGAACCGGCTGCCCCCGCACTCTTCACACACCACAGTCACATCTGGAAGAAAGCTCATCTCTATTTTCCGCAAACCCTGGCCGGAGCAGGCCTGGCACCGCCCTTCGGCCACATTGAAGGAGAAGCGACTGGCCGAATAACCCCTCATCTTGGCCTCCGGCAGCCCCGCGTACAGCTTGCGCACGTGGTTCCAGAGACCGACATACGTAGCAGGACACGAACGGGGAGTCTTGCCGATCGGGGTCTGGTCTACTTCCAGGACCCTCTGTACAGACTCGCCGCCCGCAATGGTGCGGCATCCCTGCAGGCGAAGCGTCGAGCGCCGGGATAGCCGTCGTTTCACCATCCTTTGCAGATTTTCGTAGAGAACCTCCCGCACCAGCGTGCTCTTTCCGCTGCCGCTCACGCCCGTCACACACACCAACCGGCCCAGGGGAATGCGGACGGTGATTTCTTTGAGATTGTGCCGGTCCACCGCTTCCAGCGTTAGAACGGCGGTATCTTGCCCGTCGATGTCGACGACCCGCCTGCCGGCAACGAGCGGGTGCCGCAGAGGTTCGCTCAGATAACGGCCGGTCGTGGACCGCTTGTTTCTGACCAGGTCTTCCACCGTTCCCTGACCCACGAGTTTTCCACCGCCGGTTCCTCCCCCGGGACCCAGATCCACTATGTGCTCGGCCCGTCGGATGGTCTCCTCGTCGTGCTCCACAACCACCACCGTGTTGCCTTTGTCCCGCAAGCGGCCCAGGGTCTCGAGAAGCATGCGGTTGTCCCGGGCGTGCAACCCGATGGTGGGTTCATCCAGGATGTAGCAGACGCCCCTGAGGTTGGAGCCCAGCTGCGAAGCCAAACGAATACGCTGGGCCTCGCCGCCGCTCAGAGTCGGCGCGGAGCGATCCAGCGTCAGGTAGGAAAGACCGACTTCTTGCAAGAAAGCCAGACGGCTCCGGAGCTCGGCCACGATATCCCGAGCAATGGCGCCTTCTCGACCTTCCAGCTCGAGGTTGCGGAAGTACGGTTCCGCCTCTCTTACCGAAAGGGCGCTCACTTCGGCGATCGTACGGTCGCGAAACCGCACCGCGAGCGCTTCGGGCTTCAGCCTCGCGCCGCCGCATCTGGGACACGTTTTCTCAGGGCCCTCCCACCACTGGTTCCACCAGATTTCCTCACCCGTCTGATCTTCTTTGAATCCCGCGAGCTGAAGCCCCGTGCCATAACAGCGCGGACACCAGCCGTGTCTGGAGTTGAAGGAGAACAACCTGGGGTCCAACTCGGTGAAGCTGCGGCCGCAGTGGGCACAGGATCTGCTGGTTGAAAAAACGACTTCCGTCGGCCGCGCCGCGGGTTTCTTTTTCGAACGAGCCTCGACCGCCACGTACACGAGACCGCCGCTGAAACCCAGGGCCCGATGAAGCATTTCCCTCAAATCGGGTTCCGACCTGGGGGCAACGTGCACCGCGCCCAGTGGCAGCTCGATGCTGTGCTCTCTGAAACGGTCGAGGCGCGGCCAGTTTTCCGTGGGTAAAAAGACTCCGTCCACCCTGAGCCGGGAGAAACCCTTGTTCAAGGCCCATTTAGCCAGCTCCGTGTAGTACCCCTTGCGAGCGGTGACGAGCGGCGCGAACAGGCTCACCTTCAATTTCCGGTAGTCGCGCATGATGCGAGCCAGAATGGCCTCTGCCGTTTGCGGCTGGATCGCCACGTCGCAATCAGGGCAATACTGGGTTCCCAGCTTCACGAACAGCAGGCGCAGAAAGTGATAGATCTCCGTCTGGGTCGCCACCGTGCTCTTTCTGCCGCCACGGCTCGTACGTTGCTCGATTGCTACCGTAGGGGGCACTCCCTGCACGCCGTCCACGTCGGGTCTGGCCGCCGGCTGCATGAACTGCCGTGCATAGGCGTTCAGCGATTCCAGGTAGCGCCTCTGACCCTCCGCGAACAGTATGTCGAAGGCTACCGTGCTCTTGCCGCTGCCGCTGACGCCCGTTATGACCGTAAATGCGTCCCTCGGTATGCGTAGATCGAGATTCTTGAGGTTGTGCTCGCGGGCGCGGCGGATGAAAATCGAGTGATCGGCGCCGGACGGGGCGGAACCTCGCTTCGCACCCGTTCGGCCGGTACCGCGGGAAGCGGCGTTTCGCTGTCGCCGGCTTGTGCTGATTCGGCGCGCGTAGCCCCGCAGGGCCTTTCCGGTGTGGCTCTGCTTGCAGCGGGCGATGTGCTTCGGCGTGCCGACACAAACCACCTGCCCGCCGGCTTCGCCACCCTCCGGGCCCAGGTCGATTACCCAGTCCGCGGACGCGACGACGTCCAGATTGTGCTCGATTACGACGATCGAGTGGCCGGCCTTCAAGAGCTCCCTCAACGCCCGAATCAGAGTAGCGATATCGTCGAAGTGCAGGCCGGTGGTCGGTTCGTCGAACAACAGGAGCGTGTGCCCGCCCTGCTTGCGCTTTCCCCACGACCGGGTCAGATGACCCGCCAGTTTCAAGCGCTGCGCTTCCCCGCCGCTGAGAGTCGGCACGGGCTGGCCCAGCTTTAGATAGCCTAACCCCACAGCCTTCAACGGCTCGAGACTGCGCAACACCTCCGGCACGTCAGCGAAAAACTCACAGGCCTCTGTTGCGCTCATGTCCAGGACGTCGGCGATGGACTTGGCCGGTCCCCGGGTCATCTCGGGGGAGGGCGCGGCCAGCTTCACTTCCAGTATTTCGGAGCGATAACGACGCCCGCCGCAATCGGGGCAGCGCAGGTATACGTCGCTCAGGAACTGCATCTCGATGCGTTCGAACCCACTGCCCCCACAGGCAGGACACCGCCCTGTCCCGGAATTGAAGCTGAACGTGCCGGCGCTGTACTTCCTCTCCCTGGACAGAGGGTGGGCGCCGAACTGCTTACGGATCGCGGCCAGAGCGCCGACGTAGCTCGCCGGGTTAGACCTGGTTGTCTTGCCGATGGGGGATTGATCGACCAGGATAACATCGTCGAGCAGCTCGTGTCCGCGTATTTCGCGGTGCTTTCCCGGAACCTCCACAGGTTTGTGCTTGAGCTTTCTCAGCCCGTTGTAGCACACATCCTGGATCAGGGTGGATTTTCCGGAACCGCTCACTCCCGTGACGCACACCAGCTTGTGCAGCGGTATATCGACATCGATGCGTTTGAGATTGTGCTCGGTTGCGCCGAGAATGCTCAACCGCTCTTCCCTGCGGGGCTCGGGGGGCTCGCTATCTGTCTCGCTGCCCGCCGGCGCCGCGCGGGTAACCCGCATTTGGCCGCTCAGATACCTGGCCGTCAGCGATTCTTCGCAGTTCAGCAAACCCGACCGGGAACCGTAATAGACGACGTGGCCACCCCTTTCTCCAGGCCCGGGGCCCATATCGACGATCACATCCGCGGCGCGAATCACCTCAGGATCGTGCTCCACGACTATCAGCGTGTTGCCCGCGTCGCGTAAACGATGCAGTATGCCGATCAACCGTTTGATATCGCGCGAGTGCAGCCCAATGCTTGGCTCGTCCAGCACAAAGAGGGTATTGACCAGCGATGTCCCCAAAGCGGTGGTGAGATTTATGCGCTGCACTTCGCCCCCGCTGAGAGTCCGGGACTGGCGGTCCAGCGTGAGATAGCCCAGGCCCACATCCACGAGATAAGTCAGCCGCGTGCGTATTTCGCCCAACAGCATATCCGTTGCCTCGTCCAGCGGCCGCGGCAGTTTTAAATCTATAAAGAACGCGCGGCATCGTTCGATGGGCAGAACTGCCACATCGTGTACATTGAGCCCCTTGCCCGCACCGATGCGCCACTGGAGGCTTTCCTCGGTGAGCCGCGCCCCGCCGCAGGACGGGCACTGCCGATAAGCCCGGTACCTCGAGAGCAGCACACGGATATGCATCCTGTAGCTCTTCTTTTCGAGCCACTCGAAAAATCGCTTGACGCCGTACCACTTCCCGTCGTCCCAGCTGCCCTCGCCTCCAAGCACCCACTTTTGCTGTTTCTGCGTCAACTGACGCCACGGTACATCCACGGGGATGCCCCGCAGTCGGGCCATGCGCATCAGATCTCTCTGGCACTCGCTGTAAGTGGCGCTCTGCCAGGGTCTGACGGCCCCCCGGGAAAGCGACTTCGTTTCGTCCGGAACCACGAGATCGTAGTCGATGTCGATGACGCGGCCGAATCCACGGCACTTTTCGCACGCACCTATCGGAGAGTTGAAAGAAAAGAGATTCGGGACCGGGTCCCTGTAGTGAATGTCGCAGTCGGGGCAGTGCAGGCGCGAGGAAAATTTTAGCGCATTCTCCGGCGGCAGCAAAAACGGGTCCTCTTTTGGGGAGATCTCTGCATCCGTCGACTGGGCCGCTCGCGGCTCCCCTTGCGAGTGCCGGCGCGCTTCCCCCTGGCTGCCGCGATCGGCCACTTCGCCGATTTGGGCAGCCGATCGGTGCTTCGGCCCGGACGGCGCGTCCACGAGATACACGCTCACACGGTCCCGCCCGCGGTCCAATGCCGCTTCGAGGTTCTCTATGATCCTCGCCCGGTTGGGGACAGAGAGCCGCACCCGGTCCTGAATTACTTCCAGCTCGTCCCTGGCCGTCTTGATTATCCGGTCAAAGCCTTGAGCGGCCAGCAACTCCCGTACTTCCCCCAGTGAAAAGTTATGCGGAACGGTTACCGGAAAGGCGATCAGCAATCCTTTAGACCCTGTTTTTGATTTTGCGCGCACCTGCTCGTGGTAACGCCGGATTACGTCATAGATGCTGTCCGGGGAATCACGGCGTACGGGCTTGCCGCACCCGCGGCAGTAGAGCACCGCCGCTCGGGCGTAGAGCAGCTTGATATGGTCGTTGAGCTCCGTCATCGTGCCCACCGTGGAGCGCGATGTACGTACGGGGTTCGTCTGGTCGATGGCGATAGCCGGGGGGATGCCGTCGATGCGATCCACCACGGGCTTGTCCATGCGATCCAGAAACTGACGGGTGTACGTGCTGAAGGTTTCCACGTAGCGGCGCTGACCTTCGGAGTAGATGGTGTCGAAAGCCAGTGACGACTTGCCCGAACCGCTTACACCTGTAACTACGGTCATCTTGTTCAGGGGAATTCGCAGGTCGAACCCCTTCAGGTTGTTCTGCCGGGCTCCCTGTATGGTTATGCAATCGTCCGCCATAGATGCCATAAACGCTGCCTGCTGTATTTCGGTCGGGTGGGAGGCCGAGATTGCATACGCGACGTGCGGCTGCCGCACCTCGCCGGCCACACCATTCCCGGCCAAGCTTTCCGTTTCTCTAAAATAATATGGGGGCGAGCAAAGGTATAGCTATCTGCCAGGAAGAACGGGCCGTGCCGATTGGATCTGATTTCGATCCGTAAATCAGGCGCCCGATGTGGGACCGAAGCTGTCTCGGCAGGCTTGCGGGTCCACCAAAGCATCGATCTCATTCGTCTTGCGCCTCCTCACCATTGATCTCAATGACCAACCTTTGATCCCGCCCCTCCCTGTTGACGATTCGCTTGAAGCCGGCCTATAATTTTTTATCCTTAAATCCAAGGGCCGGAAGAGGTGCTCGCAAGGGCCACCCGCAAGGAACAGCTCCTCACAGCGGGCATCGAGTTGGGTGACGGCCACGAAAAACCGCTGGACCGCATACGCTGGGCGCCCTGGCTCTACCGGGAGCTCGGGCAGAGGTTTCTGGAATTGACGGACTAAAGTGGAGGCATGCAAATTGAAAACTGCCGATCCCAAAGCGTCAAAAGATTCTTTTGATATTGCACGCTTTGCTCTGCCGAACTGCAACCCCGGCGAGATTTGGTTTGAAGAATCAAGAGATATCGCCAACGTGACAGCGACTTTTGACGGCCGGGCGCCATCCGAGCTTGAAGTCTGGTACCTGAGGAAACGCTGGCCCGAGGACCGTCTCGACAAAAAGAAGGACTTTGATTTCAGCAACCCCTGTAGGATGGGGTGGAGCAAAATTGATGACTGGTTTAACGGGCAGTGGCAGAAAGCTTCGATCACGGTGTCGCGCATCAGGCCCAACACGCTTTCTGCGACCTTCAGGGGCCTCGCTTCCGAGATAGCAGACAGCTCTGACTACGATGTCGGCTTTCGAAGGACTATGGCAATCAGGCTGGTTGTCCCGGAGCAGAGCCGCGCTAGACGCACCCGCGTTTATACGGTTTCTGGAAAAATCAGAAGCCGGCTGCGTGTGCAGCTGGATGCCGGCAGAAGGACGTTGGGCAAGCAAATCGGTTTTACGAGCTACAATGCGAACCTGACAAAAATAACACCGCTTCAGGGAGTAGCCGCTGAAAAAAAAGTAGTCTTGCTAAAAAAAAGCGCAAGGAGATGTTTCGAGCTGCATGTGACGCACATGCTGCCCGCCCACCGCTACTCCAACGACGACGGCCATATAGGCTTTGTCATGGACGACGACCGCTTTACGGTATCCCTCGCAAGTCTTGCATCGGAGGGACCCGTATGGTTTGCCGAAAAAGGAATTTTTATCACCGACGCTGAAGATAGCACGAGCTACGCCGAGTACAAGCAAAACGCCGCAAAGCTCAAAACTATCCACACTATGGTTCTGGAGCAACCTGAGCAGAGCTTTGTCGGGGCTTACAATGGACAGCCAAGACCCCATGCGGTTCGGTACAACCTGGGCGTCAAGCACGCCTGGCAGAGATTCTTTTTAGAGCCCAACGGCGATATCGTCCTGAGCCATCGCCATTACAAGGGCATAAAAGGCCGCGATACGGGTCGTTTCAAGAACGGGAGCAGGGCGCCCAAGAAACCCTGTTGCGAAGCCAGATTTTTTTTCGGGCTGGAAAGTTGGCACATGATTGCGCGCTACCCTGATCCTGCTCCTATTTTGGCTTACAACTTCCACGCCCGCCAAAACTCGATCGATGTTCGTCAGAAGAGCTTCGCCGTACCACTCTTCGAGCCGGCCGGCAGAGACGAGTTTCCAGGGGATCAAACGATAATCTGCCTCGTGCGGTTTCGTTTCAAGAACACCGGAGCCAGGCGGACCAGAGCGGCTTTCACTGTCCATTACTCTCAGGACTCCGGCAGGACGCAAAATCCCTATCGATCTGCCGGAGCCAATGATGCTCTGGTGCCAGATAGCAAGATGGACAAACTGCAAGCGGCGAACGGCAGGATTACAGGCAGATGGCATAGCGAGCAGGTGCTGCGGTGCCTCTGTCGCACGAGTATGAAAACGAGCATTCGGGGGAATTGCATTCTGTTTGCGGAGTATCTCGACCCCGGGGAACACGCAGAGGCTATGCTCAAGGTCCCTTTCATTGCACTCGAGTCGAGTGAAGAGTTGAAAGCTCTGGAGCAACTCGACTTTGACCTCTGCAGGGAGAAAATGGCCGAGTTCTGGCGCAACGAGCAGGCAAAAGGCTCACAGCTATCAGTACCGGAGCCCCACTTGAACGAGCTCTACGCCGCCCACCTGGCCCATGTTCAGATTACGGACTTCGTTATGCCTGACGGCAGCGGCCTAATAAACACATCCGTTGGCACATCGACCTACGGCAACTTCTGTAACGAGTCCTGCATGATTATTCACGACCTGGATCAGAGAGGCCTTCACGAAGAGGCACGCCGGCGGCTCGAGATCTGGATAAAATACCAGGGCACGGCGCCGCAGCCCGGCAATTTCACCGACTTTGACGGCATGTATTTCGGCGCCGGAGGGTTTGAATCCGGCAACTACAATCAACACCACGGTTGGGTGTTGTGGTGTTTGTGCGAGCACTTTTTTCTGACGGGTGATGAGAAATGGTTTGGCCGGATTGCCGATTCGCTGATTGATGGGGCGGAGTGGGTCTTTCGGCAGAGGCGCAACACCATGAAACAGCTGCCCCACTCCCGGGGGTGGGAGAAGGGGCTTCTTCCGGCGGGAAGTTTAGAAGATGTAACGGATTTCTATTACTGGCTTTCCACAAACTGCCTGACCTGGCGAGGTGTTGCCCACGCGGCTCGAGCGCTTGCGAAAATAGACCACCCGCGCGCAGCTCGAATCCGGCGCGAAGCCAACGCCTACCGCAAAGACCTCACCAGATGTTTTGAAACGATGCGTCAGCATTCTCCCCTGGTCCGCTTGAGAAACGGGCGTTGGGTCCCGCACTACCCCAGTCGCCTCTATCGGCGCGGCAGGGACGTGGGCTGGATACGCGAAGTACTGGAAGGGTCGGTTTATCTCCTGATATCCGGGTTCTTTTCAGCAAACAGCAGGCCCGCCGAGTGGATCCTGAATGATTTTCAGGACAATCGCTACGTCAAATCCCCATACGGTTATCAGATTCACGATTTCGAGCAGAACTGGTTTGACAGGGCCGGTTTTTCGATCCAGCCTCTGCTGCTGGCCGGGCTAATGCCGTACCTGGAGCGGGACGAGCCGCAGATATTCAATTGGATGTTTTTCAACGCCTGCTGCGCCGTCTATCGAGAAGAGATCGGTGCAATAACAGAACATCCCATGCCAGTGCTGGGGTATTCGAACTCGGCCCAGTTCAAGACCAGCGATCAGGCCAACGCTACGACATGGCTGCGCTATATGTTTGTTTATTGGAATCACAAACTATTGCACCTCGGCCGGGCAGTGCCGCGGGCCTGGTTTGGGGACGGAAACACGCTTGGCGTCACAAAAGTCGCGACTTATTTTGGCAGAGTCGATGTGCGTTTCAAGTCAAAAGTAGCTGAGGGCAAAATCATTCTGGAGGCCAAAATAGCGAGACCCCACGAGGCCGAGACAATAATCGCCCGCTTCCGCCATCCTGACGGAAATCCGATCAAGCGGGTGCTGGTAAACGGCAAGCGCTGGGGCCGCTTTGATGCTGCGAAGGGAGATGTGGACATTAGCGACTCGGTGGGCAAGATTATTATCGAAGCAAGCTACTGACATGCCTTTTTGCCGGCGAAGCGCGGGTGATCTTCGGGCAGGATGCCGCGCGCATCCATGGCCACAAGCACGGCGGCGCCCAGTGTATCGGCCAGTTGGCGCAGTTCCGCGACGGCGTCGTCTCTGAGAGCATCCGACCCGGCTATTATGACCGGTCTCTGAAGCGAAGCGATACGCTGCTTAACCTTGGCAACCGCTGCCGTGTCGGGCGACAATTCCGCCTAGGATTTTATCACGCCGGCAAACAGTCCGTCATGTTCACACACCTGGGCCATGTGCCCTTCGAAGTAGATTCCTCGATCTGTCATATATTTGAACAAGGAGGATGGCAACAAGTACATTCTGAACTCGATGAGGAATCTCCCTTTTGAGAAAAGGAATTGCACAATCAGGTGGGCGCATGCAGCCGCTACCGGACTTCTTGATGCAAACCCGCCATTGTAATAGAGTGGGGCCGAGGAGCCGCAGCTTCATGGAACCACTCAGGGAATTGAAAGATGTTGTGACTCGCCTTCCTCGGGGCGGCCATCTCGTCGACACGCCGGCAGGCTACGTCCAGTTCGGGTCTCCCCCGGAAACCATAAAAGACACTATGGCCCTGCCGGAATCTGTTCCGCAGATTTTCGTTCTGCCCCGCAATCTCTTCAACTGGAAGAAGGGCATCAACATCTCCGATCTCGAATTCCCCATCTACTACAACTTCTTTCTAAGGAAGAGAAAAACCCTGGTAGTCGGGACAAAGGTGCAAACCGCACGCTTGCTCCGGTCCCTGCAGGAGGCGCTGTTCGGGCCCAAAGAGCTCGATCTGAAATCGGATTACTTCGTCACCAACGAGCAGGTCTTCATTCCCGACCTCGGTCGGGAGATGAGTTTTTTTCGCGGCACCCTGCAGTTCCGCGACGTTATAAGCCTGGGCTTCTTCAAAAACAATCAGTACCAGCGGGGCGACCTGGCCATCACCATCGACGGGAACAATGACTTCGATGTCCACTACGGGGGCAAGAAGCTGGCGACCATCCCCGGAGTCATGGAGTATAAACCCAGGTACAACATTGGAGAACGTCTGCCCGAACCGTACCAGCCGCCCCTATTCGGAGTCACCTGCCTCGGTCCCAGCCACGGGTTCGACCCAACAGAGAACACCTCCGGTTTCATCGTCTGGCTCAACCACAATGGCATCATGGTCGACCCGCCCGTGGATTCGACCGAATGGCTGAAGGACTCCAACGTCAATCCCAAGCTCATCGACAGCATCATCTTGACCCACGCCCACGCCGATCACGACGCCGGGACCCTGCAGAAAATCCTGGAGGAGGGCAAGATAACCATTTACACCACGCCGACGGTCATTCAGAGCTTTCTCAGAAAATACTCCTCCATGACCGGCGAGTCGCTGGACTACCTGGCCAACCTGTTTCATTTCCGTCCGGTCGCTATCGGTCAGCCCGTTTACATCCACGGCGGTGAGTTCAATTTCTTCCACTCGCTGCATTCCATCCCCACCCTTGGCTTCACCTTGAAATTTCAGGACCAGTCGTTCGTCTACTCATCGGATCATCAGGCGGACCCGGAAGTGCAGAAGAAGCTCTTCGATGAGGGCGTAATCCACAAAAAACGCTACGAACAGCTGCAGGCTTTTCCCTGGGACAGCAAAGTCATCTACCACGAATCGGGAATAGCGCCGCTGCACACGCCCGTCACCTACCTCAATTCCCTGCCGGAAGAGGTGCAGCGCCGGATCGTGGTCTACCACATTGCCACGAAGGATTTTCCGCAGGACACACACATGGCGCTGGCCCGCTTCGGAATCGAGCACACCCTCTACTTCGAAACGACGCCGCCGGCCTATGAGAACACCTACCAGATACTCGGCGTGCTCAAGCACCTGGATTTTTTTGACAGCCTGCCGGTGCAAAAGGTTCAGGAATTCGTCAGCATCATCCAGGAAGAGAGGTTTAAAAAGGGCGACGTTATCGTGAAGCAAGGCACGCCGGGAGACAAGTTCTACATCATCTGCTCCGGCAATGTCGCCATCGTCGATGAGCAGGTCATCGCCAAAAAGATCTTCGGTACCCACGAGTACTTCGGCGAGATTGCGCTGCTGACGGAAGCGCTGCGTTCAGCCGATGTGATGGCCGCAACCGATGTCCTGGTTTACACCATCGAAAAGGACAAGTTCCTCAGCTTCATCTATGGAACAGACTTCGAAAAGGTGCTGCTCCGGCTCATCAGGAACAGAACCCCGGAAACGTCGAACCTCCTGCTCGAGAGCCCGTTCTTCAAGTCTCTCACCTCGTATCAGAAAACGTGGCTCGAATCCATACTGGTGCCGGTGGAGCTGGAAGGTCCCGGCACGGTCATTGAGGAAGGCCGGCCCTTGAACGAAGTCAGCCTCATCAGCCGGGGAGAGGTAGAGGTATCCCGCAAGGGAGAAGTCCGGGCCACCCTGAAGCGGGGAGACTTCATTGGCGCCATGCACAAAATCCAACGAGGCGAGGCAGCCGAATACACATTTTCTCACGAGAAGCCGCTGTCCATCTTCGTAATAAAAAAAGAGGATATATTGGAGTTCGTGGCCAGGAACCCGGGCCTGGCGATGAAACTGGCCTACGATTTCTGAGCTCGGGAAAGGACGCCCTGCGTTCGAGCGAGTACCCCTTTGCATCAGGCTTCGGAGCTTAACCGGCTTTCATAGTGGCACACCCTATCTGCCCGTTCCGGCGTATCGAGCACACGTACCCGTTCCGCCGACGGCAGAGTCGCGCCCAATATTCGGGGCCGCATGCGCGGGCTCGTGGACGAGCCGTCGATTAGAATATATCATTGCCGGGAGCAAAAAAATGAGAGTTAGCGATGTAAAATCTTTTCTGGTCTGTCCGGCCGGCGAACAGGTAGGAGTTATCGGCGGCAAGAACTGGCTCTTCGTGAAGGTGGAAACCGATGAGGGTTACACCGGCTGGGGAGAGGCCTACACTCAGCTCGATCGAGACAGGAGTGTACAACGCCATGTCCACGAGTTGGGGCGTTACCTGGTGGACCGCGACCCCTTCAACATCAAGCACTTCGTCAACATGGTGTACAACGATTTCAGCGCTCGCCGGGGGGCCATGGACCTGTATTGCGCGCTCAGCGGCATAGAGCAGGCCCTGTGGGACATCGTCGGCAAGAAGCTGGACGTTCCCGTGTACAAACTGCTGGGGGGCGCCTGCCGCAGCCGGATCAAGGTGTACGCCAACGGGTGGTACGGCGGGGCCCGCACACCGGAGCAGCATGCCCGCAAGGCGCAAGACACAGTCGCGCGCGGCTTCAGAGCCCTTAAATTCGACCCGTTTCCCGGCCCCTGGCGGCTCTACATCGATCGGGCCGACGAAGAGCGCGCTCTGACCAATGTCTGCGCAGTGAGAGAGGCCGTTGGACCGGATGTCGAGATACTGATCGAAGTCCATCGCCGGCTGGCCCCCATGCACGCCATACGGGTATCGAGGATGATGGAGAAGGCCCGACCGTTCTGGTACGAGGAGCCGGTTCCCTCGGAGAATCTGGCCGCGCCGGCCGAAGTCCGCCGAAAGACATCGATCCCCATCGTAACCGGCGAGGCTCTGTATACCAAGTCCGAGTTCAGAGAGGTCTTCGAGCGGCGGGCCGCCGATATCATTAACCCGGACGTGTGCAACTGTGGCGGAATACTGGAGCTCAAGGAGATTGCTGCCATGGCGGAACCCAATTACGTGGCCGTGGCTCCCCACAACTACAACAGCACCACGGTAGCCTTAGCGGCCACATTGCAGGTGTGCGCCTGCATACCGAATTTTCTCATAACCGAGTACTTCGTCAACTTCGAGGAAACGGGCCGGCAGATCTCCGTCGACGCGTTCAAGGTCGAGGACGGGTATATCGCCCTGCCCACCGCGCCCGGGCTGGGCCTGGAATTGAACGAAGAAGAGCTGTCGAACTGGCCTTACCGGCAGTATCCCACCCGGAATCTGAGACGCTTCAGCGATGAAGGCCCATAGAAGCGCAGCAGGTCGGCCTGACAGACCGCCTCTCCGCGGCGGGAGCATGAGGGGACATTCATGACGAAGGTCACATATTCTGACATGCGAACAATCCTGGAACGGCTTTTCCTCGGGCGACGATTTGACGGAGAGGCCGCGCGCTTGTGCGCGCAAGCGATTACCGATTCGACCTTCGACGGGATCCATTCCCACGGCATAAACAAGGTACCCTCGTTCGTCGACAGAGTGGACCGGGGAGTCGTGAAGATCGATGCCCGGCCGGAGAAAATACAATCCGTGGGCGCCCTGGAACAGTGGGACGGCGGGCAAGGCATCGGTATTTTTAATGCCGCTTTCTGTACGCGGAGGGCGATGGAGATAGCTGACCGGACCGCCGTCGGTTGCGTTGCATTGCGGAACACGAACCACTGGTTCCGGGCCGGGACGTACGGGTGGCAGGCGGTGGACAAGAACTACGCTCTCATGGCATGGACCAACACGACAGCCAATATGCCGCCGTGGGGGGCAGCGACCCGGACGCTGGGAAACAACCCCCTGGTCGTGGCCGTTCCCCACTCGCAAACGCCGGTGGTGCTGGATATGGCGATGTCCCAGTTCTCCCTGGGAAAGCTGGCAACGTATCAGCGTACCGGCGAAAAGCTGCCCGTTCCGGGAGGGTACACCGCAAACGGTGAGCTGACGGCAGACGCCGGGCAGGTTATGGAGAGCGGTCGGGCATTGCCGATGGGGTTCTGGAAAGGAAGCGGCCTGGCCCTGGTTCTGGACCTGCTGGCGGCGCTCCTGTCGGACGGTCTGGCAACCGTCGATCTATCGCGCCAAAAGGAGGAGCATCGCGTGTCCCAGGTTTTCCTGGCATTCCGGGTTCAGGCTCTTCACAACGAGCACAACCAGGCCGGCGCCGACGAAATCGTGAGTCGAATCCTGGCGCACTTTCACGGGGCCCGCCCTGCCGCGCTGAACGGAAGCGTCTCTCACCCCGGTCAGCGTACGCTGAAACGGCGAAACGAGAATCGCGCGCAAGGTGTGCATGTCGATCCCACCATTTGGGAGCAAGTCCTCGGCCTGTCCAGGTAGCCGCACACCCGTTTTGACCCGATTTTAGCAGCCACGCAAGACCGCAATGTTTTTTCATTTTTTGCTTGACACTATTGTACTATTGTACTATGTTTTTATTGTTCTAATACTTTAATACAATACACGATAGCACAAAGGGACCATGAGAAAGAGCAAATCGAGCTCGAGTGCAAACGACAAAACAACAGGCAATAGCGATCGGCCCGCTGCGTTGCTATTGACCGACCGCAGGTTTATGGTCAATAGAAGCCGCGCTCATTCCGCGCGCTTATTTGACGAGAGTTTTGCAAACGTTATTATGTATTTGACCGAACCAAGGAGGACACTGTGATAAAAGTCGAAAACGTGACCAAGGACTACAAGGCAGGGGAAACTACGGTCCACGCCTTGCGCGGAGTTTCTCTTACCATCGACGGCGGGGAGTTCCTGTCTATCGCGGGCCCTTCCGGCTCGGGAAAGACGACCCTGCTCAACCTGATCGGGTGTCTGGACAAGACCACGAGCGGTGATATCATCATCGACAACGAACCGGTCTCCGAGAAAAACCGTAAAGAGCTGGCTCTCTTTCGGCGCGTTAAACTGGGCTTCGTGTTCCAGACCTTCAACCTGATCCCCGTGCTCAAGGCCAACGAGAACGTCTCCTTTGCCCTGTCGCTGCTCAAGGTTTCCCCACAGGAACTGAGGGACAGGACCATGGCCTTGCTCGAAGAAGTCGGCCTGGGAGGCATGGAGGAAAGGTACCCCAGGGAGCTCTCAGGCGGGCAACAGCAGCGCGTGGCTATAGCCCGCGCTCTGATCAAAAAGCCGGCCATCGTGTTGGCCGACGAACCCACGGCCAACCTGGATTCCACCACCGGGGAAGAGATCCTGCACCTGATGCAGGGGTTGAACGAGAAGCACAAGACGACCTTCGTCTTCTCGACCCACGACCCGATGGTCATGGATCACGCCCGGAGACTCATACAGCTGCACGACGGGCTGGTGACATCGGATGAAAGGAGGTAAAAAATGAAGTTCATTCTGGGTTTGGCCTTGAAAAATCTCTCCCGCCATCGGAGGCGAACCGTAATTACAGCCGGCGCCATCGCCTTCGGTATCGCCATCTTCGTCTGGATGGACGCCTTCCTCCTGGGCGCGGAGTTGGACTCGGAGCGTAATCTTATCTGGTACGAGACGGGTTCGGCCAAGATCATGAACCGCGAATATTGGGAGAACATCGACAACCTGCCCGTCAAGCATGTCATCGAAGACCCGGCAGCTGTGGTCGACAAGCTCGAGCTTGCGAATGCCAGGCGCACTCTACGCATTGTCTTCAGCGGTGAGATGTTCTTCGGCGAGGGCTCACTGCCGGTCAAGCTGATCGCCATAGACCCGCAGACCGACGGAGACGTGTTCCGCCTGGAAGAATCCATCGAGCAGGGCGGCAGAACCCTCGCAGACGACGCGCCGGAGATACTGATCGGTCAGTGGCTGGCCGAAGACCTGGGAGCGAAGCTGAACGACATAGTCGAGATCCGCACCAGAACGAGGTACGGCGCCATGCAGACCATGGAGCTCGAGATCGTGGGTATCATCAACTCCCCGAACCCCATTATCAACAAGGGAACCGGTTTTATGCCCCTTGCGACGGCTCAATACGACCTTCAGATGGACGGCGCGGTGACGGAAATCGTGCTGAACCTTCCGGGGGGGTCCGACGTAAGCCCACAGGTGGAACAGATCAAACAAAAGTTGTCCGGGGCCTTTCCCGGTCTCGTCGCTCTCGAGTGGCGGGACCTGGCCAGCGACTACATCGCCATGGCGGAAATGAAAACCAAAGGCTCGTCGGTGCTCGTCTTCCTGATCCTGATCATCGCCGCCGTCGGCATCTCCAACACCATGCTCATCGCGGTATACGAGAGGTTCAGGGAGATAGGTATGATGCGGGCCCTAGGCATGAAGGACTCGGCTGTACGCATGTCCCTTCTCCTGGAAGCCGGCGGCATCGGCTTGCTCGGTTCGTTTATGGGCCTGATCCTGGGGTCTATCGCGACGTACTTCATGGTAAATTACGGCATCGACTACAGCAGTCTCATCAAAGACATGGATATCGGCTACCGGGTGCAAGGCGTATTCCGGGCAGCCTGGCATCCGCAAGCCATGGTGCAGGCCGTCTTTTTCGGCACCCTTATCAGCATGGTGGTCGCGCTGCTGCCCGCTTCGAGAGCCATAAAACTTAAAATCACCGATTGTCTCAGGCACGACTAATCGATCGATAGAGAAAGGAGCAGAACATGAAGCTGACGGCTATAGCCTTCCGCAACATAGCCCGCAACCGGCGCAGGTCCATTCTGTCGGGCACGGCGATAACCCTGGCCACGTTCGCGATAGTTTTCATGTTTTCCCTGATAGGGGGCATGAAGGGCGACCTGGCTAAAAACACTTTTATCTACGAAAGCGGCCATATCCGGATCCGCCACGCTGAGTTCGACAAGCTCGAGAACCTGAACCCGCTGCACCTGGGGGTGCCGGAATACGACAACGTCGTGACTGAAATCGAGAAAATGGAGAACGTACGCCTGGTTCTGCCCAGAATACGCTTTTTCTCCGCCATCTACCGAGAGAAGGACAACTACAGAGGCATGGGCCTGGGCGTCGACTTTGCCAAAGAAGCCCGGCTCGATACCCGAAAAATGGCCAGAGAACCGGACGCCCCGAGCTTCGAAAGCCTGGACCGCAAGCAGAAGCTGGCCGCTTTTGCTAACGCCTGGGAATTGTCGGGTTACGAGGGCGAGCTTCCGGAAGAGGGCAAGCGTGAAATTCTGCTCTCTGTTGGGCTGGCGGAGGAGATGAACGTCAAAGTGGGAGACAAGGTAACCTTCTACACCAAAACGGCCTACATGGGCATGCAGGCCTGGACGTTCCTGGTAAGCGGACTGGTGCAATTCTCCATCGTTGGTATGAATCAGAGCTACTTCCTGGCTCCCATCGACTCCGTGCAGCGCTTTCTCAAGATGGACGCCGTGGGCAACTCCGTAACGGACGTGCTGGTTTATCTGGAAGATCTCGCGCAGCTCAATAGTACGGTCCCCGCCGTGGACAGCGCCCTGCAGGCCAGCGGGCACTCGGGCCTGACCGTGCAGTCCTGGCAAGAGATAGGCGTAATGTACGCCTGGATGGAGATGGCGGAGCAGATCTACAACATCGTGGCGCTGTTATTCTTCATCCTGGGCACCACTGTCATCATCAACACCACCATGATGGTCATCTTCGAGCGCATGAAGGAGATCGGCACCATCGCCGCCATGGGCATGACGGGGGGCCAGATCACGACCCTCTTCTTCCTGGAAGCCTTTTTCATTAGCCTGATGGCGGCCTTGGCCGGCGTCATTCTGGGAACCGCTCTCACGATTCCGCTCTCCATCTATGGCATGGATTACGGCGAGGCCATCAGCGGCACGGATTTCGCCATTTCGCCCATTATTTATCCCCGGCTCAGCCTGCGGTCGACCGTGCTCGTTTTCTTTTACTCCGTGGCGGTATCATCCGTGGCATCGTTCCTGCCGACCCGCAAGGCGGCCAAGATCGAGCCTGTCGAGGCTCTGAGAACCATTTAGATCGAGAAGGAGTTCACCATGAAAAGCATATTTGCAGCGAGCGTTGTTGCCTGCTTTATTTTGCTTCTCGCCGCGACCGGGGCCTCCGCCCTGACCGGCGAAGAGATCATCAGGAAGATGGAGGCCAACCAGGTTCACAAGACATCAGTGTCCACGGGGTCCATGGCCATAACCGACCGCTTCGGAACCAGGAGCAAAACCTACAAAGCCTATGCTCGAGGCCAGAACGAGATGCTGCTCGAGTTTACCAACCCGGAGGAGGCGGGCCAGAAGATCCTGCGCATTGGCGACGACATCTACCTCTACTTCCCCGAGGCGGAAGAGATCATCCACCTGCAGGGCGCCGCGCTCAAGGACAGTGTGATGGGCTCGGATTTCTCCTACGAAGACCTCACCGGCGGCAAAGGCCTGCTCGAATCCTACCATGTGACCCTGGAGAGCAATGAGTCCATCGATGGTCACGACTGTTACCTCATCAAGCTGGAAGCCAGGACCAGGGACGTGGTCTACCCCATAGAGCGCGTGTGGGTGGACACGGAGCTTCTCGCCTATCGCAAGGTGATCCTGTACTCGCTCAGGGAAAAGCCGATCAAAGAGATGCTGATAACGGATTTCGAGCGCGTCGCCGGCAAGAACGTTCCTGTCAGGATGGAGATGAGGGACCTGATGAAAAAGAACTCGAAGACCGTGTTCGAGACCCGGTCCATCGATATAAACATACCCCTCGACGACAACCTCTTCTCGCTGGCGGAGCTTTCATGGTAACGAGGTCCCGTGTAACGGGCTTTCGTTCGAGAGCCGTGCGACTCGCGGCGGCTCTCCTGTTCCTGCTGGCCGCTGCGCCCGACCCCGTTCAGGCCGAGCTCTCCACGACGGCCACGATCAGCGGCACCACCGCGATCGTGCACGACGAGGAAGAACGCTTCCTGCTGCTGGGATTGGGGCAGGGCCGGCTGGATCTGAAATCCTCCGGCAACAAGAACGTCAAGGGCCAGTTCCAACTGGACGCCCTTATTTCTGACCCCATAAGCTTCGACCTACCTCGAGCCTACCTCAAAGTGCGCTTCCCTTTTTTTCGGGTAACGCTGGGCAAGACGCGCGTATCCTGGGGCGAGGGATTTTTCTATAATGCCGGCGACGTCGTGTTCGACGGCATGTCGCTGCTGCCCGGCCTCTCCGCTTCGGAGCTGCGGGACGTGACCGACTGGATGCTGGTTCCCTACCTGTCTTTGGGAACCTTCTCCTATATCGAAGCGATCCTCTTGCCCCGCCCTACCACCACGGGCCCGCCGCTCAACCTGCCCATCGGCATCAAGCTGCACGAGGTGGATGTCGGGGCCCGGGTGGAAACGAAGCTGCTCGACCACAAGCTGGAAGCCGGTTACCTCTACAAGGGCAGCGACGAAAGCCACCGGCCCTACGTCAGCTTCAAGGGCAACCTCTTCACTATAGACTGGCACCTGTCCAGCTCCCTGCGCATCCCGTTCGACAGACCCGACGGGGAGGACCTAAAAAAGGGCTGGGACATTTCCGCCGGGTTCTTTCGTTCGATCAACCTGCCGGCCGGCATGTCGCTTCTGTTCAGGCTGGAGTCCGGCATCAACCCCTTCGGCCACTGGGAGGAGGTGCACAGCCTGCTAGAAGAGCCGGATTACGGTCTCTACCTCTATCCCGAAGTCTCCTTCGCACCGGCCGACAATGCTTCTATCTTCCTGCGTTCCCTGATCTCTCCCGTCGACCTGTCGGCCATGACCTTCACCGGGCTGAGCTGGAACATCTACCAGGGCTTCACCATGCACTTCTACTTCGCCTTCCTGATCGGGGACAGCGACGACCACTTCAGCTGGGACAAACCGGGGGACCTGTCCCTCACCACCAGGCTGGAGTACGTTTTCGGAACCCAGTAGAGCCGACAGGCGCACCCGGCGCCGATAAAATCGCGGGCGCCGGCTTCTTTCCCACCTTCGGCCTTTATTGACGGCCGGCACGATTAGCGCTATGGTTTTTTAAATCCATGAAGTGAGGAGCCGACCATGCCTTCGAAGTATCCCGAGTGGTTAGAGGAAGCTCTATTTTATCAGATCTATCCCCAGAGCTTTTACGACTCGAACGGCGACGGCATAGGAGATATCGCGGGCATCATCGACAAGCTGGATTACATCGAATCACTGGGAGTCAATGCCATCTGGCTCAACGCCTGCTTCACTTCGCCGTTCGCGGATGCCGGGTACGATATTTCAGATTACTACACGGTCGCCCCGCGCTACGGCAAGAACGACGATCTGGGCAAGCTGTTCAGAACCGCACAGGAACGCGGCATCCGCGTGTGCCTGGACCTGGTTCCCGGTCACACCTCCATAGAACACCCCTGGTTCAAGGAATCCTGCCAGGCCGAAGAAAACGAATACACCAACCGCTATATATGGACGGACTCGGTGTTCGAGCGCGACCTCGAGGGGCTGACAACGGTCAACGGCTACGGCGAACGCGACGGCAACTTCATCACCAACTTCTTTTACTGCCAGCCGGCCCTCAACTACGGGTTTGCAAGAACCGATCCCGAAAGGCCCTGGCAACTCCCCACCAGCCACCCGGACGTGATGAAGCTCAGGCAAGAGATGAAGGAGATAATACGCTTCTGGCTGGACATGGGGGCCGATGGATTCAGGGTCGACATGGCTTTTTCGCTGGTAAAGAACGATCCTGATTGGAAGGTCACCAGCGAGTTCTGGCGCGACGTGCGCAAAATGATGGACAGCCATTATCCCGAAGCCGTCCTGATTTCAGAATGGGGGTCCCCTTCTCACGCCATCAGAGCCGGCTTTCACGCAGACCTGCTGCTGCACGTGCACGGCGAAGGCTACACCAGTCTCTTCCGCAACGGCGCCTACCTCGACGAGCGCATCACGGAGGGCAGCTTTTTCAGCCGGAAGGGGGGCGGAAATATTTCGGTGTTTCTGGACGAATACATGGGCCACTACCGCAAAGTCAAGCGCCAGGGCTTCATCGCTGTTCCGTCCGGCAGCCATGATGTTCCCAGAATAAGCCTGGGCAGGACGAAAGACGAGTTAGCGCTGGTCTACGTATTCCTGCTCACCCTTCCCGGAATTCCCTTTCTCTACTACGGCGATGAGATCGGGATGCGTTACATCGGCGGCCTGACTTCCAGGGAGGGCGGGTATACCCGCTGCGGGTCTCGAACGCCCATGCAGTGGACGTCAGGCGTGAACGCCGGCTTCTCGAAGGCGGGGCCGGAAAAGCTCTATCTTCCCGTGGACGATTCCGAGGGTGCGCCCAACGTGCAAGATCAACTAAACCAGGAAGACTCTATCCTCAACACGATACGCAACCTGATTCGCCTGAGAAAACAGAACCCGGCCTTGCAGGCCGGCGGTGATTTCATCCCCATTTACGCCGAGGAGGGCCGCTACCCCCTCGTCTATTTCCGCTCGGCAGGCAAGAACAAGATCATGATCGCCGTCAACCCCTCCAGCAGATCCGCCACGGCCAGTTTCAAGCTGCCCACAGCCGAGACTTTCGTCGAGCTCAAGATGGTGGAAGGTATTCGCCTGCGGGAAAACAAGGGTGTTTTCAACATCAAGATGGACGGGCTTTCGTACGGCATCTTTTCGTGCTGAGCCCCAATCTTACGAGCCGTTAATCTCTACCGCCAGCTCGAAGCGCCACTGCCAGTAAGCGCGAGCAAGGAGGCCGACCCATGGGTGGCACGCCGACTTTTCCAGGCAACAATGACATCGATACCTCTATCGCTGATTTGAAAGCTCGAGTACGAGATTTTGTACTGGAGCGCGAGTGGCTTCCCTACCACCACCCCAAGGAGCTCGCCGTATCCATCGCCATAGAAGCAGCGGAGCTGCTTGAAATTTTCCAGTGGGAAGAAAAACAGCCTCTGGAGCGCCTGAAAAAAGATGCTGAAATTCGCGGCCGGCTCCAGGACGAGATAGCCGACGTGCAGATCTACCTGCTCTCCCTGGCAGCTCAGACCGACATAGATATCAGCCGGGCCGTGCGGTGCAAGCTGGCCAGAAACGAAGAACGCTACTCGGTAGCGGACGTTCTGAAAACAGGTCGCTACCGCAAGGACCGCACCCGCCCGCCCGACGCGCAATCGGAGGGCGGCGCCTGAATGCCCACACCGCTTTTCAGTCTTCGTACAGCAGGGTATCCGGGTGGAAAGCGGCCCAGACGAACCAGAAATCCCGCTCCTTAACGATCCGCCGGCCGGATTGGGTCTCGCGTACCGTAACGACTCCAGCCGCATCCCGATCGATCCTTATGCGGGCGCTGCCGATCTGGTCCTCGATAGTGCCCAGCCTCTTCAGGTCTTCTTCCTGGTACGCTTTGAAAACGCCGTCCACCTCGACCCCGAAAATTACGGACTTGGGGTGGATCCGCTTCCACAGGCCCCACGGTACCGTGTCGATGGAAACCGGCTTCAGTTTCCTGCCCGCCGGCTCGCCGACGATCGCCTGACCGCCGACCTGGGTCCAATAGGAGTCGGTTTTCCTGTCGTACATAAGCAGGTTGGAATTGTAGAGCTGTCCGCTGGTGCCGAACTCCACGGCCTCGCCGTCGATAGTACGCTCGAAGGCAAGGCCGGAGCCGCATAGCGGACAGTACGTTATGAGGATGGGGTCGCCCGCGATCGTCTCGTTGACGATTTCGTGCCACACGAGAATCTGATGGGGATAGACCCGCTTCACGCCTTTGTGCATGATGGCCATGACGGGCTCGTCGTCACTCAACCACGTGTCGGCCTCGCTTGCGGAAACGAACCGGGGGTCGTCGATGGGGGGTATGCCGTCCTTGGGCGGGCCACCCGAGAGAATCTTGTCGGGGTGGATGATGTATCTGGTGCCGCTTTCGGTGACCTGTATCCCGGGTGTGTCGGGCGCGGCAGCCGCCTTGTCGTCGTTCTGACCGAGGGGTTTGCTCTGCGCGCAGCCGACGC
>SDBV01001556.1_pt1 | contig 34550 bp, 43 predicted proteins | sample 2277081 | NCBI WGS metagenome assembly SDBV01 (sample SAMN10402039, study PRJNA504765) | marine sediment metagenome | isolation source: marine sediment core GS10_PC15, 223 cmbsf | place: Arctic Ocean: Southern Knipovich Ridge | collected 2010 | reverse complement strand
CTATTAGTATTACCCCAAGGAGATTCCCGCCTCTTATCCAGTTCTTCTTGTGTATATACTAATTCTATAGTTCGCTTTTGAAACTTCACGCCATCACAATCTGCCAATGAAGCCACATCCATCAACTTCTTTGCAAGGTCCAAATCTCCGTTATGATTGATCCCGATCTCAGCTATTACCAAACAACTCATAATAAATCCTCATTTCTTAGAAGCGTAGAAAGTTATAAAATTACCATAGAAGGGCGGTGATATTTTCGTAGTGTCCAACAAACGCCGAAGGTTTTCCTCAGTGAAATACTCAGTATCAAAGAAGGGGAAGGATACATTTTCTACTTGGAAAAATAAATCAGTTAATAGCCGAAACAAACTGAACGCATCAAAGAAACTAATATGCCCATCATCCTTTAGAAGCCGAAAATTATCACCGAACCTTTTAGCCAATCCACAACCAAAATCTGGAGTTCCTAAAACTAATTTCCCTCCGGGTTTGAGAATACGTTTCATTTCGATAAGCTCGTCAATAGGATTCTTCATATGCTCAATCACGTGGTAACACAAAACCACATCGAAAGAATCGGACTCATAATCAGCTGCCCTGAGCACTCCACAAAGAACTTTCCCAAACTGTTGGGCATGCTTCGCCCCATATTCGCTTATCTCCACTCCATGCTTATCCCAAGAATCGTCTATCCCTGACAAAAGAAATCCTAATCCGCAACCAACATCTAAAACTTTTCCCGGTGGCAAGCCATTTATATAATCCAATTCTTCTTTACAAGATGCTACCCGCTTATCTCTTTCCTCCGTTTTATCCCGACACTTCCCGTCCGGGTCTACAACGGTTTTCCAATATCTAACATCGTACAAATCCTCCTCAGTTCTTTTATCTTTTGCTGTATAGTATCTACCAGGAGTTTTTATCAGTCGCTGTTTCATCAACACTTCCGCTACAACCCAATCATAATAGGAGTCTATGTGGCAAGTGTCCTCTTTTGGAATAATTATATGCTCAAACCTATGACCCATTCTGTTTTTGTATTTTTGTAGGGATTCTATTTTAGTTGCCCAACAATTCCCACGTTCTTTTAATACTGGGGTAATATTTTCTTTCATTGGCCGTTCAAGAACACGCCGACGGGGACTCAACCAAAAACTATAATCATTGATTGCGCAACACACAGCATCCACCCCTACTTGACTGTCTAATAATTTTGTTATGCACGCATCAATATATTTTGTTTTGTTCAAAGGATTCGTTGGTTCTAAAGTGACAACGATGCCATAGCCTTTTATCTTGTTTAGTACATACAATAAAGTCTCTTCTGTTTTAGAATCATCGGTGCTTATTTCCGGAGGTCTTTTGATTACAGTTATTTGATTTCCAAATAATTGCCTACCCACAGAAAGAATTTCATCGCTGTCCGAAGCCAAAACCACCTCATCTATATTCGGACAATCCAAAGCATTTTTCAATTGATAATAGATAAGGGGCTTGCCACAAAGGTCTCTGATATTCTTAGACTTGATACCTTTGGAGCCGCCTCTGGCTGGGATTATTGCTATGGTCTTCATTCCTAATCATCCATAAAAAGAACTTTAGCACCTTGAACTCTAACTATAGAAAACCCACCCTCTTTCCGAATCGTAGTTTCTTTTCTATAGGGTTTCAAATGACCGGCCCCCCTACGAAGATTATCAAAACCTTTCATACTCCCCGTATGATGTAAAGCTATCATACGACACCCTGCGTCACAGATGTCGAATAAATGGCAATCTTGGCACTCCTTTGGAATGTACTTCATAGTTCGCCAAGCCTTCATATTCTCCCAAATTTTCTTCAGTCCTACCTTATGGATGTTTCCGTAAACGGTATCATCTGAGGTGCAGGCATGAGCATCGCCATTAACATTAAGCAACACATACCTCTTTCCACCTGAGCATCCTCGTCCCACAAAATCTTTATACTTATCCAAATCATCAAACAGGCATTGAGGAACAGTTCGGCAAGTCCCTACCTGCAAACCGAACTCTTTCTTTAATTGTAACAAGGTGTTGAACATACCTATAGTTTCTTCTTGTTCCAAGCGGAAATCAGTTTGTAAGCTTTGAGCATTAGATGAACACGGAGTGGTTCGATTACCTAAGAATTTAGTGACACCTAACCCGTGAACGAATTTCCCTATCTCATAAAAATCATCTTTGTTATGTTGATTCAAAATTGTATTTATCGTTATCCTGACACCTGACTGTCGTGCCCGCTTTATATTTTCTACCGTACTCTCAAAAGACCCAGGAGTGCAAGTTATATAATCATGAACTTCTTTCTTGTGAGAATGCAATGTTGTTAATATATGATCAATCCCGGCGTTATGCAAGATTTTAAGATTAGTGGAATTTCCAGCTTTCATATTAGAATTCAAACTCACAGACATCCCAGCATCTAATGCTTTCGTTATGAGGAAGATAGCCTTATCCAAAGCCACCAAAGGCTCCCCCCCTGTGACAATAACGTGCATTACTTTATTTTCGATAAGTTCTGCTATAGTATTTTCCAAGTGTTGTTGAGTTATAGTTTGCGTGTTCACTTTCTCTGTCCTGGAGAAGTTGTAGCAATGTCTACATTTCTCGTTACAAGCATTCGTAATTTCTACGTGGGCGGTTATGGGAGCTAAAATATCCCAGTATTTACTCATCTCCAAATATCTCCTTCAAACTTTTTTGAGGAAACATAGTCAATACCCCTCTTGATGCATCTGTAATGTTAACAACCCTTTGATTTGCTATCTCCCTCCAAATTCTGATATGATGATTCAATTCCCCATCTGTCACACTACCAGGAGAGTAATGAGCTAAAGGCTTTCGATATTTGTCATATTCAGGTTTAAGAAGTTCATCTACGGGTTGATTTGGAAATTGATAGAACCATTTTTTACCTTCTACATATCGACAATCGCAACCAAGTAAAACGATAGGAGAACAACCTAAGACGTAAGCAAAGTGAGCAGCAGCGTGGACCGAGGACGACCCTTTTATCAATTTATCCCCTTTGTCCATTCTATTGTCTTCTTTTCGTCCTATATATTGAATCCGTTCTTTACTTATACCATCAAAAGAAAAAATACCAGTACGAGAATCATAGGCTGCCAATCCATTATTAGAAGCTAAAATTAAATCACATTCACAATCCTTTAACATAGACCAAGACTTCCACAAAGTCATAGATTGATCGCATGTGAAATAGTATTGGGCTTTTGGTACTTTTACCAAAGAACTATTTATAGCAATGGCTATATGAGAAGTCAATAATTCAGGGTCCAAATTTCTAAGAGAGGGACCGGAGCCCAACACAAATCCCATTTTACCTTTATGCCTATCAATATAGTTTCTAAGGTCAATCACAGTTAAGAGCCTCTTCTAAAGTAATCTGAGGAAACATGTTTAATCGCCCACCACTACAATCTATAATATTAACATCTGGATTCTGTCCTCTTATCTTTTTCCAACAGGCATAATGTCCATCCAAGTATCTATTGCTATTCCCTTCTTGTACTATCAAATTCTTGGACTTGAAATTCTCATACTCAGGTTTTCTTATCTTGTCAACAATCTCTCCAGGGAAATCGTAGTAATGATATTTTCCATCTATATATTGGCAATCACAACCAAGTAAAACGATAGGAGAACATCCAAGCAAATGGGCGAAATGGACAGCAACCTGAGTAGAGGTAGACCCTCGTATCAGTTCCACAGTATCCATTCTCAAATCCGAATCTTTCATATCGAAGTAATGGATTCTACTTTCGTCAATCCCCTCAAAAGTATCTTCTCCTGTGAGATATTCTAAATGTCTAAATCCGACATCAACATTATATAGAACCAAGCCACATTCCAAATTCCTAAGAGTCAACCACGAGTCCCAAACAGTCATCCCGAAATCACAAGAAAAATAATAATCCGCTTCCGGCACTTTGAGGATAGAACTGTTGGCAGCTATGGTTACGTGGGGACGAATAGCATCTAAATCTAATCCGTGCAAAGACGGCCCACTGCCAATAATTATAGCGGTTCTATTCTGGTGTTTGTCTATTAGTCCAGAAAGCATACTTCCCTCTCGCAAAAACCATCCCACCTTTTCTTTTCAATAAACAATCTACAGCACGCTGCACGCCTTCTATATGATAATCGTGAAACAGTATATTTCCACATCTTTCCAGTAAGAACGTATCACACACAATATGCTCGTAGAAATGATTTCCATCTATAAACGCAGCATCGAAATCATGAGAAGCGATAATGCCCGCTACATCTAAATAGTCCTCTATAATGTAGGAATGTATTTTGTGATCAACTTCAAAGTGTTCCCATATTTCTTTTCTAATTGGATAATCTACGAGATCAAAAGTCCATATTTCATCAGCAACCTCTGAAAGCAATGTTGTAGAAATGCCTCTGCCTGTTCCAATTTCGATCAACCGTTTAGATGAGAAAGAAACCTCCTCTAACAATCCCCAAAAATCATCTTCATCATCCGACAATAGAATAGACCCTGGATCTACTATTACATCATCGAAGGCATCATTTATCAGTTGTAAATAGTCTCTGTTCATCAATCATCCAATTTAATATACTTGTGTGTCTTGGCTTCGATGCCAAATTCTTTCTCTACCAATTTCAAATACGATAGGAACTCCGTGTCTTTTTCATTACAATAATCAATGGCACAGGCCCTTTTGTACCCCGCCGCTCCCATATAAGGCATGAATTCCTTATCCTTACTCCTTACACCCTCATCAATTTCGGGGAAATTTATAAACGGTATTTCCTTGTGAACAAGAATCTTCCCTTCAATATGCCCCAATACCTCATCTCTTAAAAACAATTGATCGGAGCCATGGATTGTAAAGTCCTTGCCTTTTTGAAGGGAAATAAATAGTCCCCAAGACACATGCTTTGTCAATTCCATATACTTTTTAGGCTTACATCCCCACAACCCACCCATCAAAGGGACGCTGTGGGCCTTATTGTCATTTATACCATGAACAGAATACGGGGAGTTTATGAAGGACTCATTAGCACAACGCTCCCTATATGTAGGACAAGAATCTAAATCCCGAAAAAATACAGCTTGGGCTTCTGGGTAATCCCAAATAGCTTTACATCGCCACAGCATAGATTTACACAACATTTCATTTTTCCCCATATCGTGTATATCTATTCGTCCATCTTGATTTAATCTTTGCAAGACTCGACCATAAGCCATGTGATGAAGAGATTCGTCGTGATACAAAACTAACTTATAGTCTGGGAACAACAGACTATGTAACCTCAACAAGGAGGGTATGTAGGCCCAATAATTCCCGTTCCTACCAGAGTATCCAAAAATAGAATACGATGTTACTTTCATTCCGTCCCTTCCATTCTGTAAAATACTGGACCACCACCACCCTTTATTTTAATTATCTGGGGAGTAATTCCCATCAACTCATGGTACTCATCAACAGCTTTTCTACAACCCGTCAAAGCATAGTCATCAACAATAACATAGCCACCAATAGATACTAAAGGATGCAAATGCTGTAAGCAAACTTTGGTGGATTCATATAAATCCCCATCCAATCTTAATAAAACGATCTTGCCAATCACAACTTGAGGGACTGTATTTTGAAACCATCCTTTATAATATATCAACTGGTTGGGGTTAATCCCCCATGCTTTCATATGACCTTGAACTTGCTCCACTGTACAAACACTCACCCCTGTAGATATCAACGCCCCTTTTCCGTCCCCCTTACCTATACAAGAAGTGATAGACTCATCATCATTAGGCCCAGCTTGCGGAATGCCTTCAAAAGAATCAAATAGATGTATTTTCTTTTTCATTCCCATTTGTTGATTAGCCCAAGCCATGGCAGCCACTTGCGTCCCAGCAAAGACCCCACACTCCACAAAGTCCCCCTCTATACCATCCTCACAGGACCTCTTTGCTAAAAGATAACTGTTGTGAACAGTTTGAGGGGTGCTTAATGCTGCCCGTCCGTAGATAGATAATTTCCTTTTTGTTTCTTCATTCATCCGGGAAACCCTGCTGCCTTTCGTCTGGTATAAGTGGCCTCGTCTGGCCTGCCTAATTTGGTACTACGTCTGTAAGTATCATCCCCCCCAGTTCCCCCTTTCCATTCGTGTTTCACTATTACTTCCGGAATGTAGATATGCTTTTTCAACCGCCTAACTTCCTCAGTGAACTCATTATCACAAAAGAAACTCTTATAGTCCGGATGATAGATGTAACCGAAATGATCGTATAGTTTTTTACCCATGATGGAAAGGGTGATGGTTTTATCTTTTCCGAAAAAACCATCGTTAAAATGTAAAGCCCCGTCCATGTTCGGAAAATGTTTTTTCATCGACTCCACAATAACATTGTCGAATCCCGGAACAATGGGAATCATATCATCGCTAATCAAAAATAAAATGTCAAAGTTTTCCCCCTCCATATCGGCGTTACAAGCATCTATTTTGGTTTCATGCTTTCCATACTTATACTCTAAATCAGAATACCCATCCATGAAAGTTTTCATATCTTCGTTATTCATAGTGGGGTCGTTATCGTTCAAAGTGATCAAAAATTTATAATCAAAATGACCACTAAGCATAAAGAAGTATTTATCCAAAGTCCGCTTAAACCACTCTGGTCTGCCAAATGTGGGATACTTAAAAAGTATTTTCATAATTTAGCCCACTCTCTTACTTTCAAATAATAATATAAAGGCCCCTCTATTTTTGCTTCTATTTTCAACAAAGGTCTCAATCGGTGAGAATAATTTATATCTTCCCCCGCATATAAATTTGGAAATCCTATTCTCAATGCCAATTCTCTTTTAACAGTATTCAAATGATTGGGACATCTGAGATACCTTTTATCAATTTTTTCCCATTTCGAGTGTTCGATGGAATGATGGAATTCATGGTTTTCTTTATCTCTTATCAACAAACCTGTAAGCTCGCAACAATCAGGGTTTGTCATTAAAGCCCATAAAATCTTAGACACGTAATTATTAGAGACCAAATCGTCATCATCAATAAAAGCAATGTAATCCCCTTGGGCCTTTTTCAGTAGTAAATTCCGCTTTTCTCCCGTGCTCATTTCCCCCTTATCTTCTTCAATAACGATTTCTACCGAATCCACTATTTGGGGCTCTAAATTTCTCAGCAATCTGTCTAATAACTTTTTCCTTTTTCTTAAAGTACAAATTAAAATTGATAATCTTTTTTCGCTTACACGATGCACCATTGAATTTCTTGGTGGTTTTATAATTTCTTCAGGTACAAAATAATCTTCTGCATTTAGGAAAAGGTCTCTTGATATAATACGGAATTTACCTCTAAACTTTTCAGATAAATTCACACTGGTCTTAAATATATCCCCTTTTTTATAAAGAATATAAGAACCGTCCACATGGGAACCTTCTTCATGATCGCCCCCCATAAGTTCCAAAGTATAAAGATATTTAGTCTTTAACAAGATATCTCCCCCAAAGATGCATAGGGAATAATCCCATTCAATCTGCTATTAGCCGAATGAGAAAAAACCTCTATGTCTGTTTCATCTTTTATCCGCTTCAACGCCACCACGAAGTTCGCATAGAAAAGGTCCATCGCCGCAGTGGAAATCTTTTTGTTATGATAGTAGTCGTGGTAGTGATGCTTCGGGGACGACACTACCAAATCGAAACCCAACAGATGAATCCGCTTGTACCTTAGTAACACAGCCAGTTGAAAACCACAAAATCCGCTATTGTACCCCGTCCGAAAATCCTTAAACTCGAAACCTATCCCCTCTACCCCGGCGTTCCGAATAACTATGTTCATAGCAAATAAATTATAAACGAAACCATTGGCATGGACGAACTTGCCATCTTTCCATTTCATCGAACAATGATCGGGATTCGTAACTAACACCCAGGTGGTATTTACCTTTTGGAAAAGCCCCTCTTGGACTTTCCGAAAGATATTAGAATCGGCTGTAATACCATACGTGGGTTCGGGGACATCCAACACCGACATATTCACGGCTATGGTATCTTTGTTTCTCAAGACCTCGAAATCGAAACCTTGTAAACTACTCCCACCGCCTATGATATAAACATCATCTTTCATTTCTGTCCTTCCATTTCCCCCAAGCAGTCTTATGCACAAAGCTGAGGATAAAAGCACAGGCCAATAATAACAAACCACAAGTAACGGGATAATTGTTACTACACCATTTGTCCACTATGTCAATTAAATTTTCCATCATTTTCGCCACTTCTTTAAGCAACACTCAAGTTTTTTCCCTCTCGCCTTTACATCACAAACACAACGGCAATACTGACAACACAATAGACCATGATCCATGGGCTCCAGCTTCACTGGCAATTTTGCAGTATCTTCAGCTATTCTATTGGGGCGAACTATTATTACCCCTAAATTGCAAATGATCCAATTTAACCTTTCTTTCCGTGACAACCAAGTATGATGGGCGCAAGATTCGCACGTCTTTATCCGGTCTCGATATTCTTTACATTCAAAAGATTTTCTTAGAATCTTATCTGCAATAACTTGCATATGTGCTTTAACTATAGAACCTGCAGCTTCCTTTTTGGTTTGTTTCTCACAACAACCCATCAAACTTCCTCCAATAGTGCAGTTCCTCCATATCCACACTGAGCCACTGTATCTTCACAATTCCCATTACCGCATTGAGACTCTATAAATCCATTAACTTTAGGTGTGCCTATTATTACAGGGGATCTTTCATAAGCCATTGTACATAAAGAATCCTTCATCATGACAGAAACAAGCCAACCTCCCGATATACATTCGACTCTATAACGCCAATCACCAGACTCCAGCATATAAGTATCTGTATTATCAAGATAACAACTTGTTCCTATAAGATTGCGAACAAGTCTAAATGTGCCATTCGGATCCCCCAAGGAAACAGATGCGTCAAACGGATCAGACAACCCACAACTTGTACCATAGGTTTCAGATCCACATAGATTAACATTAGAAATAGTGAGATCAAGTTCGTTACCGACTTGGACATCGTTGCAAACAAAGCAAGTGGGAATTGCTAAGAGACCACCAGCATTTATCTTTAGTAGACCATCAGAAGCACTACCCTCATCTAAGAAAAAAGCGAAACCCATCAGCACTCTCCAACTTGGAATATAGGTGTTACATTTTGCCACTCACTATCAATATTATTGTAAACTACCCAAAGGGGACATCCATCTGAAACTTTAGGTCTTACATCACCTGCAAACGAACCACCAGCCCCATCATCATCATAAATTGTACATTCAACATTGATTTGATCTCCGTTATCTATGTCTAAGAAACATCCAAGAGTTGTCCCACTACTTGGTTCTGTTTCTACAAAAGCACGACGAAGACCCCCACCACCACTACCTCTATACCTGGGAATGCGTTTTATAACTTCCCCCACATCCAATCGAAATGTAACCCCAGCACCAGGATTTTGAGTTATCCTAATTAGTGGATCACCCTGCATCCGGTTCAAGTCGTTAAGCTCCCGAACCATTATATTCAATTTCCTTACGAGTTCGGGATTGCCTTGAGTAAATTGTTCAACCATCGTTCTATCCTATGTCTGTAAGCAATTGGGCAAAATTCGCTTCTCTTTGAATCCTATCACGCCTGTAAGCATTAGCCTGATTAAAAACATCATTGGGAACCTTACCACTGTGGGGGTCTTTGAAAGTCACCTCAGCATCGAAAGTATCGAATTTGAATTGAAATCGGATTTCTATATTATAAGAATCCCTACGGTCCGTGGTCCGCCAGGCAATGCCCGTACAAAGCCACGTGCGAGCAGCATACCCTCTCCAAGAAGCATCATTCACATGCCCTTGATAAGCATCGTTCAACGCTTCTAATGTGGCCTCACTAATACCCGCCAATCGCTTTCGTATGGTATAAACTTTGGCCGGAATGAAAAGGGGTACTACGGGTATTTCCGAATCAGCACCAAATGGTGCCGTTAAAACATTCTCGGTGCCATCATCATTTTGAGGTTTTTGAGGATTTGTTGCTCCTGTAGGATAGATGTAAGATACAGGAGTCAAAGAAACAGGCGAACCGGAAGACCAAGATTTAGAAGTCTCTGTTTGAATCACCGAAGCTTCCATGCTGATATCTTCTTGTCCTACTGTAATGACTTGCCAATTCGGTGCCCAAGTTTTATAAATTAAATCTAAAACTAAATAATTGGGATCAATGGCTACGCATACTATCTTGTCCAATTGACAATTTGCTACATTGGGATGGGAGTCCCCTATTTCCGGGACTCCTGTGGCGTTCATAGCCTCAAAAATTCGGGCCGCATCATCCAGTCTCCCTGATTGCTCTTCCCCTTCTGTAACCGTCACCGTAGCCCGTCGAGTGAATTTATACCCCTTGGAGGTTTTCTCTCCATTAGCCCGATCAAGTAAATCTATCTTTAGAACTGCCATTGCTTACTCCGTTTGAGAATCTACCAATTCCCGTATGCCTTCTGTTTGTTTTTCACTCTCTGACAAGATGCGAGTGTTAATATCCATTATCCTTTTATTTATATTTACCAAAGACGTGTCTTGAGATCGGGGGTCCACTAAAGAAGTCCGCACGACTTCAAACTTCTTAAACTTACCTCCTTGCATTAGGTCTGCCACCTCCGCTGCATTGGAACCGAAGTCGGCTATGGGACCTTTTTCTTGATCCACACCCAAACGCTTTCTCATTTGCTCTAATCTTCGGAAATGATTTTGTTCTATTTGTGCTATACGAGTTAAGGCTCTTTGATATCTTGCCACAGCAGACTCTACTGAGATGTCCCCAGAAAACAAGTTCCCAGCAAAAGTTCCTGCAGCAGCATCACGCATCGCTTGCATGTTCCTTATAATTTTATTCTTAAATGCTTCTATCCGCCTCTCCGCCACAGACAACTGTTTAGCAGGTCCGGCAAGAATCATCTCGTACATCTCCATAAGGTCTTGCCCATACCGCAAGGCTTCAGCACTAAATTGCTCTTTCTTGGGGAACATACTTTCTAAAATCTCAGACATTTTTGCTCTGAGTCTTTGCCCATCTTCCCCCAATTGGATTATCACATCATCCATCAATTTCTTCAATAAAAACTTCACTTTGTCATTGACTATCACCAACTCTGACTTTGTCCCCTTCCAAATCCTTTCAAATGCAGCCCCCGACTCAAAAGAAACGTCTGTCATAACTCTGTCAAATTCCTCTAATGCTTCTAAATATCTCTCTGCCCAAATGTCTTTACGCGGTCGAGCTCCTTTGCCAGTGCCCTCCCATATAGCCTTCCACGTGGCCTCAACTCCAGCAAACAATGACCTCCAAAGAGTTTTAGCATTTTTTCCTATGTCTCGAAATGCCTGAAGGAAATAACCAACAAAATCAGACAAAAATCCCTGCGTGGAAGCATCTATATCTTCATAAATAGTAATAAACCAATCCCTCATTCCTGCTAAAGCCGCTTTAATGCTATCCCCACTTTGCAACCACGCCGCCCTAACCACATAAGCCACTGCGGCTACCGCCATCGCAGCGATTATCCATTTATTCGTTACCAATGCAACGATAGTAAATAACTTCAATATTTTACCTAAAGCTCCAATCAATAAACCCAATCCCAAAATGATAGGACCGGCAGCAGCCAATCCAGCAGAAATTATAACCACCCACTTTTTAGTTTGGTCTGTTAATCCTTTCCACCACTTCGTTACTTGTCTTATTCGGGCACCCATTCTTAAAATAGCAGGGGCTAACAATCTCCCTATACTTATAGACATGCCTACAATTTGATTCCACGTAGTTTTCATTTGGGATGAGAAGGATTGCAATTGGACATCTGCCACTTCATCCGTCACCTCCCCCATAGCTTTCAACTTCCGGGTATATTCCGCTATACGGTCTCCCAATCCTAATAAAGGCAAAATGGCTTGTTGAGATCGGGCCTGGAAACCTAACAAAGCTAAAGATGCTATTTTCTGTTTAGTGGTCATAGCTCCTAATCTTTCAGACAAAAGGGTGATGATCTTAGCCATGGGCAAGACGTTCCCTTGAATATCGAAAAAAGCCACCCCTAATTTAGTCCATGCCTTTTGATTGTTCAAAATACCTTTCGTGGACAACCGAAGCATTCGACTGAGCATAGTACCTGCTCGTTGGGCCTTAATCCCCTGATCGGCATAAGCCGCTAAAAGGGCCAAGCCCTCCTCCAAGGGAATATTATAAGCCTTCATAGCAGCACCAGCTTGCGTAGTCAAAGCCTCAGAAAATTGCTCAGTGGAAGCGTTGGCCAAAGTATTAGCCCCTGTGAGGAGATTGGAAAGACGCCTCATATTCTCCATATTCTTATTAGCATCGTCCATCCTCAAACCTAAAGCACTTTGGGCGTCTGTGAGTAAGTCCGTAGCCTTGGCCATATCGAAAGCCCCAGCCACAGCAAACCTCTCCACCGTGCCTAAAGCCGCTAAAGATTGCTCAGCTGTCAATCCCGCCGACGCTAAGAAGAAATAAGACTTAGCCAAATCTTTCGCAGAGGTTACTCCCTCTTTAGATATAGTCAAAGCCAAATCCGTCATTTTCTTCTTCATACTATCCGTAACATCGCCCATAATAGCCAAGGACTTAGTCATGGCATCGTCGAACCGGGCAAAAGCAATAGTAGACAAAGCCCCAATAATGGTCAAAGGCAAGGAAATCCGAAACATTAAAGCCCTACCCAAAGCCACTAATTTAACACTCATGGCTTGCATCCGTTGAGCCACCGCCAACATAGCCCTGTCATATTGAGTGGTGTCGGCTCTTAAATGTATTAACAAATTTCCAAGGTCAAGATGAACCATCGCTCTTCAATCCTACTGAAGTCAACCAAAATAGTTTATGCGATTCCATTACCTTTTCCTCATCCACTTCTTTCGACACTTCCCGTTTCTCAAACACAATCAACAAATCTTCCTCTTTAACCTTCTTAGGATGCTCTACATAAGACCTGCGAATCTCGGCTGCGATTCGAGCCCAAGCATAGTCTTGCTTGGAATGCCTTTCCTCTTCCATGTCTAAGTAAAGTATCCATTGCGTAAACTCCATCGACGGAATAACGGCTTTGGCTTCTTGTATAGACTTCTTCAAATGGGAAGCTAACTTGAACCATCCAAGCTCCTCTCCCTTTAGTCGTTTTTTGCCTCGGCCTCACCTTCCAAATCCATCCCACTTAAAGTTTGGGCGGCTTTGAATAATTCGGTGATGACATGGGCAGGGTACTTCGCCAAAACTTCCTTGGTGATCTTTTCCTCGTTTTCATCCTTCAAGCACAAGGCCAAAAGATTCTCTTGCAGGAATTTATAATCAGTCATGCCCGTCACGGCACCTCTGCCCCCAAACTTCACCTTTTTCCCTATTTGATTGAGGAAGTCACTCCGCTGATCACTCGTCAATTCCCACAACGTATAGGTTTTGACGACTCCATCCCCGTCCTTCATTTCGACGGGAACCTGCTGCAATTTTAGATCAAATACCAACTTTTCCATTTTACTGTCCTTTCCTATAACTTTTGCCTTTAGATTAAGCCACCTACGTCAAGTTTTAAGGCCGGAAAAGGGGTCCGGCGGCTCTTAGGACCACCTTTTCCTTACGACGCCTTAGAATCAATCCTACGACGAATATGACGGGGCCACTTCTACCCCAGAACCGTTTTGGTTCGACGGGATAACGGTGAAGTCCGCCACAGGCTGTTCGCCCTCTACGACGTTACCAGGAGTGAATTCGTCGATCCATCCCCAAAAATCCAACGTGGATGCATTCGCGAAAGTGACAGTGATGAGTTGATTCACTCCTAACAAATCCACCAACTCCGTATAGATGCCAGGATCGTAAGCAGCAGAAAACGAAGCTGGTGTCAACGTCTTCAACTGTTTCGGAGCCTTAGTCCTCCACAAAGTATTGTGCATGGTAGTAGTATCATTCTCTCCACCCATGGACATACCTGGAGGCGTGACTTCTTTCTCTTTCATAAATACGGTGACACCACTGGCCGACCCCGAAAACGATACCTTGGTTGGATGACCATCATTGATAATACCCATAATTCTGTCCTTTCAAATTAGACTGTTTATACTTTTCTCATAGTTACTAAAAAATTTATGGTGAACAAAAATCTTCTTTTCGTGCCCCCCTCAATTCCCAAAGGAACAACTGGGGATGTTCGACTAACATTTTGAATCACATAATCCCCAGAACTCAAAGACAACTCTACACGTACCACCTCGTCCATCGCTACCGCAATATCCTCTATTTTCACATATCCTGCCTGATTGCCTAAACTCCGAATCTTTAATTGAATCCCGAAGTGTTGAGGAACCGGACCCTCCATCAATCTTCCATCTTTCACTCCTGTGGTATCGTATATTGCACCACAATTATCTTCCACATTAGGAGAATCAGGAAGATGGTTAACATACAAAGGCCAAATATCATCAGTGGTCTCACCCATCAATCCCAATACATCTGCAATGTACTGGGCTAAGATATAGGCAGGGGAAGCCGCTAACTGGTTACTTCCAGTGCCAGTTAACTTGGAAGTAAATACTCCATAGGTGGCTACCGCTATTATATTGTTACTACCTAATATAGTTGTCGTCATGTAATATTCACCTCCTTGTAAGGAGTGGACGCTGATAATGTTTGTGTTAACAAAATAGAAGCATCGTCATCTGCATCCAATAATTCTTGCTTGGTAGAATCCGCTGGCTTAGCTCTCCAAGTTCCCGCAACTAAACCAGCTAATAACTTCAACAAGTCATCGTAAGCCATAGTCCCACCGGCAGTGAATCCTGTATGAGCCATCAATGCCGTTACCACTTCCGCAGCAGAAGCACCACTACCACCAGCAGGGGTAACGTCAATCAACCACGCTTTACCACCAACCGAATCATCCCCCGCATTAGAACTCTTAGCATGAACCTCGATTGTAGACCCAACTTTCGCCCAGAATGAATCACATACAACTTTAACAAAGTCAGTGCCAGCAACTACGTTCATTTGCTTCTGCGGCATTAGACACTTATCACCTGTATCCACTTCTGTGATCTTAGCAGTAACAGCAACGATACCACCCGAAGCATGCAGAGTATTGCCAGCATTGCCCAACTGAACCTCAATTTGTACAAGTGCGGACGCTAATACAGTATATGAAGTAGCTGCTACATTCACTTCCAACTGTTCGGAAGCAGCTAAGTTCCAATCATTTTGTTCAGTGCCTGATACTAATTCAGCCATTAGATATTCCCCGGCAATGCATGAACATTTCCATTAGTAGACTTGACAGTTGTTCCATCTACCGCTTTAATATCAATTTCGAGAAAACCACCTGTAATAGTTAAGCTATCCCAATAGGCTTGAATAATATCGATTATTAAATCTAATCGTCCACCATCCACCCAATCTATTTGAAGTTCATTTGTATCGGCCAAGGTATCTTCTATCGCCTGACCATATGTACCGGCTCCACCATAGGCATTTGTTGCAGCGTTCAGAATATACGCCGCAATCTCAGCATCAACATCGGCGGCAAACGTGGCCGCATCAATAGCAGCAGCATTAATACTTCCCGCTGTAATAACATTTGCTGCGAGACCATTAACTGTTGTTACATTTGTCACGGTAGTTATTGTTCCTGCCGTAATATTAGTGGGAGTCGCAAATCCTGTCGCTTTATAACTATTCTTGTCTCCAGTAATTGCAGACAAGTCCGTTGCTGAAGCATCTAAATCGATGGTTGTGTCATCTTCGTCCAGAGCCGTCAGGATTCTCGTAGTCGCTGCCCAAACTTCCGCCGGAGATATGATCGAATCACGGATATATAACTCATCGCTCGTGTCCGGTGTGAATGGCAGGGTCTTACCAAGAATAACTACGCCTGCATTATTCATTGACAGAATCCATGAGTCGGCATAGATATTATTACCCGTCTCATGGATTCGCACCCGATGATACTGATACCAGTTTGTCGTTGCTGGCAGGCTTGAACAGGTGAACGTACTCGCGGTATTGCCGGTCGTTACGTCGTACTCCTCTATAATGCCAGCCATATGAACATTGAATCCTAATGAATCATGGTCTGTATGATTAGAGACATCGTGGCTTGCTACAGCATCCCCAATATCATCTAAGGTCAATCCGCCAGTCCCCACGGCACTAACTAATACTTGATCTAATCGTAGCTCGTCCGTAATCTCAAGGGCCGTACTATAAAATCTTACAATCACTTCACCGTCGGACGCCTGTTGATGTGATGGAAGCAATATAAATGGACCATAATTTTCATCACCCGACGCATCGTTCATCCGGGAACCGGTATCGGATAACTGATCGAATGTAGTTGTCAGATAATTATAAGCAAAGACATTGGTATATTCACCGGGACCCGCGTCGGTATAGCCATTCACGTGAATTGAGCTTGCCGTTTTGGCTGTACCTAACGTGAATACCAATCGAACGTCAAGCTGTTGATCATCGCTGGAAATAACCCATCGTGTGCCGTCGTCCAATGCCGTATCGTCATCATCGCCCGATAACTCATCACCCCAATCAACGACAATCGTACCGCCGTTAGTATCTATCGCATTCGATGTTGACGCTGCGATCCCCGTCTTCCACGCCGCATCGCCTTGATCTCGTAAATCCTCAAGCGAATCTGTTGTCCTAACATAGTCAGCAGTTGCCGAACTTGTAGTCATGTACCCGATAACACTATCAGCATGGACTGTAGTTTGGTAATTAGTGCCAACAGCAATTTTCAATAGTTGATCAAGGTTTTCATCAACCAACGCATTGTTTGCTTGTAACTCGATTGCTGTTAATGCGGTTGCATTCCAAGAAACTGTACTATCGCTTTTTGGGACTTTAGCCATTTCTGCTGCTGTAGCAATCGGAGCAGCCCTCATCTTAAAAGCATGAGATGTAATAGCAGCAACGGCGTCAACTGTAGCCGTGATATAAATCGTATACATCTTGCCAGCGTCAAAGTTAGCGTCCGTCAACTGTACTCGCTCAGTGTAAAATCCTACAGTACCACCATCATCTAATTTTGCCATGCTGGATGGTCCAACTACCTCCGCCGCCGTTTCATCCTCGTATATAGAATAAGTTGGAACGCTGGCAGCATCATAACCAGCCCCGGAACTAAAACGACTGGTTGTAACTGCGAAAGTTAGATACTCGTCAATATCATGTTCACCATACCACGCAGCATTAACAACTGCCACCATCAACATTATCAAGATAAATATAAATCGTTTCATCTTATTACAGAGCCTCCAATAACTGGTTGACCACCGCCGCCGCCCGATTCTTCTCGCTGCAATGCCCCCATATCCATAAAGCTCAATCCGCTTAACGGACTCGGTGGATTGTCACCCGCCCCGCCGTTGAAGTCGTCCCAATATGCCTTTGTGTAGAAAGCGTCAACCCCTGCCTGCTTATATGCCGATTGTAAAATATAAGTATTATCGTCCGCCGTCCACAGGACATTCTCTGCCACATTCTTTACGAGATTGCCCCAGTTATCGCCGTCTATAGGAGTTGGTGTTACGTTTGCATTTGTGTCAGCCGTATTGGAATTATAAAGATTGTTATACAATATCGCTGATTGCCCTATGGAACTATCATCTCTAATCCCTGTAACGCAATCTGTGATAATATTATTCATGGCATACCAACGGGTAGCAGTCGCCGAATCCTGAACTATGGCCACACTGTTTGCAAGATTATCACAATCAATCGTATTCCCAAGGATAGTTCCCGACCCAACAAATGATGTAGCACGCGTTCCACTATTATCAAATATCAAAGAGTTAATGGCGGTCAATGAAGATGTATTTATTCCTCTCCCTGTGTTGTTACGAACTACACACGATATACATGCTGTCCCTATGTCTGTATCTATCCCGCCGTCAGTACCTGCCGCAGTACCGTTCCCATCCACATCACAAAAAATAAACTGGATGGAATTGTCTCCTTGCACACCCCAAACGCCGCTATTTGTAAATTGGCAACGAATGAAAATTACGTTATCATCTGTTTGCCCATTTAAGTTCGCCCCATCATCAGTCGCATTTTCACAACTAATACCAATAAAATGATGATAGACTTGTGCACCGACCGCCGTTTCAATAGCATTAGTCTTACCGCTCGCATTAAAGGTTGCAATACCAAAGTCGCCAATTTCTTCACCTTCCCCATTTGTTGTTATCTCAGCAAAATGTCCTTCCCAGATAATCGGGGCACTTGACGTTCCCGCCACATTCACATAAAGAATCGAATCGCTTTCATCGACTGTCGTGTAATCTGCTAATGCACGTATCCAGATTTTATGGGCTTTGCTATCGCCGATATAGATACCGGTTGAAGCATCATCGGAATCCCACACATCGCCCGGATTCGGTAAAGCCCCTCCAACCGTAATATCTGCGGTAGTTCCGTCAATCCATGGCAGTTCTATTTGTATTACATCTGGGCTTGCACCTGTGTTGACATTGACAATCTCGGCCCTTGCATCCGGTTCTGTCCCATTTGAATTGTGAAAGAAAACACCTACGCCCAGCCAATTCGCATTTGCCTCGCCATCCGGGATATCAACGAACATGGTAGAACCGCCAGCATCAGAGATTGCTCTTGCATCAGCATCGAAACGAAACGTACCATTGTTGCCCTGAGCATTGGACCATGTAGAATTAGTAGGACCGTAAACACCGGCGTTCGTAGTGGCCTTACCTGCACCTGTGCCCTTGCCGCCAACGATCCAGGAGCCGCCGCCTTGTGCCCATGCAAACGAAACACACATCAGGAATATGAGTAGATACTTATTCATTCGTCCAGCCCTTCCAATCGTTCAATAAATTCAGTACCATCTTGGAGAATCAGTAAAGTCGCTTTCAACAACGGGTCATTCTTCCACCATACTTTTCGCTGCTCGTCAGACGCCATAGAAAACAATCTCAGTCTCGGACGCATCAACTGTCGCCACGTCTCAATACCCGACAGCAGTGACGTATACTGACCCGCCGTAGTGTCAATATCCTGTGCGGCAATCGACGGAACCGAATCAACCGTATGCCATTCACCGCCTCGCCAAAACTTCGCACCGTAGAAGTTGATCGACGAACTCTTACCGTCCACCGTTACCGTGATACTGCCGATCAGCATATTCGGGGCAACGATTGATGTATTACATTTAATCACCGTCGAGCCGGGCGGCACTTCACAGTTAACAAGATTGCATCGAAAGAACGTCCGTGGCGTATCATCACCGGGGAATATCCGTACTCTGTCCGGCTCATTTGGGCCATTTACCACATTCGGGTCAGGCAGAGTTTGAGCGAAGTTGCAACGTATATAGTTCGGGTCAATAATCGACGGCGTAGCCTGCCCGCTGAAGTTCTTGCGTTCGACCGCACTAAAGGCAATCCCGTAAAATAGCAGCAACACAACGATAATAAGCCTCTTCATTTGGAAGCGTCCTTATAAACAATAGCAAACAATGTTCCTCGATGCAATCTGGCAGGCTTCTCTAAAAACTTAGCCTGTTGATTTTCTCCACGTTTGAAAAAATAAGCCTTTTGATCAGCAGTTCGGGCGTCGGCTATTTCCCTTGCATACCTTCGATTAAAAACAGCACCGTGGGCTTTATCTAAATCTTCGTGTACTACCACAGCATAATTAGCTCCCGCACCGTAATGGACTACCACATCAGCCAAGTACCCCTTCCCCCCTATATTCTGTGTTCGCCCCGAAGCCTTCAAAGGGCCTCTCCATACAGGAACGATCTTTTGACTGGCTGCTAACAAGAATAATCCTGCTCGTATCAACCCCACCTCGAATCCCGGACCCAATCTCACCTTCTTAGCACCTTTGAGTTTACCTAAAACAGACCCTAACCCCGTCATGCGGGATAATCCCACACGCCCCGTGGCAAGTCTTTTAGCACCGTATAATGAAAGTAGTCTGGACATTAGAGATACACCGTTCTTAAATTTTCTGTATTTCGGAAATTAGGCAATTTTTCAAACCGCCGTATTTCCCATGTCTCTTCATTTTGCTTGGGCACAGTTAAGGACGAATCAATATCCGTCAATTCTCCTAACATCAATACCCCACCCACATCCACGTCCTGATCCACGTATACCACTGCATTAGAAATCTCTTGTGTTCCTTGCGGCCCTAAAAATTCGACCGTCTTTGTTTCCCAACGACAAGCAACTTCCACAGGCACCGTATATTGTGGCTGCCCGAATTCGTCATAATCCTCTCCACCACTCTCTACACCTGCCAAGGCCCAATACACAGCCTTTTGCTTTAACATGCGAGTTATGATGCTCATATAGGATTACCCTTTAGCAATAGGGACTTTACATCCGCAGCCATCTCTTTCATTATCTCGCTATTTTGTTCAATGTGAAGGTCCATAGCTTTTTGAAAAGCCGTATCTTCAACCATGTCAATTGCAATCCCAATAGTATTTTGCTGAATGCTTGCCGTATTCGCTTGGATTACTAACGTATTCGCTTGGATGGCTTTGTTAGAATCTGTGATGGTTCTATAGGCACTGCCTCCACCGAAGATAACAGTGCAGATGATGAAAACAAGACCTATCCAACGAACCCACTCAATTTTTATATCTTTTGTCATAATCAAAGTTCCTTAATCGTCGTCCACAGTTGGTTTTTCCGTACCCACCCAATCAACAATAAGAAGGTTGCTCTTCCCATTCTTAATCTCCTCATCCAATTTAGCCAGCCCTCCATAATAATCTAAGGTCTTGGCCATCTGTCCGTAATGAGAAGTGTCTAAACCCAAATCCACTTTACTTTGCAACTTTTGGGCCACAGACCCTGCCTTTTCATACTCCGCCCTCATATCCCGAACAGTATAGAAATGGGTGGACAGCCAGGTCTCGATTTGCACTAATTCGTCAGACGTATAATCCACATCCAGGTCCGTGCAACATCTTGTCACAAGCGTATTAGCAGCAGCGATAAAAGGGGTCAAAGTGATATTACTATCCACTTCTATAATCGCTTCTACTAAGGATGATGTTGTTCGCACCGCCATACTACGCTCCTATTTTAGCAGCAATGTTCTTACGTCCCGTATAATTACTCCAAAACTCATTCACACCTATCTTCGGGAAGATATCAAGGCTGCTGTCGTCCGTGATATTGAAAATCTCACTTCCGGGAAATTTACCCATGTCCTTCTTCACTCTTTCAAACCCTTTCAAAAATCTGGGGTAAACCGCTTCATTAGGCTTATCCAAATTATTATCGTGCCAGTTGGATCGACCTCCGGTTAGATGCATATCAAAACCTAAAAGGAAGACCCGCTTGGCACCTAACAACAAAGCAAGATTCACAGCACCCGCACCAGTATTCTTATTCCAACCCAAAGCATCCCGATGAAGACCGCGACCATTACGATTCATCATCCACAACCACGAAGTCTTATCCTTTTTATATAGTTGTGGACAACTGGTGAACACAGCTCCTTTACCAGACTCCCGAAAAGATTCCAACCCCCGCTGATGCTTTTTCCACCATTTGAGATCACCGAATAAACAAATATTACAAATATCCGGTCCCCGAAGATAGGCGTCATTACAACCTATCGTAAAAATATCGTCAGGCCGTAACAACTCCCAATCAAACCTCTCTAAGGAAACACCACCACCGATGATGAAAACATCCTGATCTTTCCATTTAGTTTCTGGAGTCCAAAAAGGCATCTATTCGTCCTCGTCGTCGTCCTCGTCATCGTCGTCCGATTCCACGAAAGTTTCCAGGAAGGAAGCCACGTCTTTTTCCCGAAGCTTCCTTTTGGAAACCACTTCAGGTTTTTCATCTTCCGTATTCCAGTCAACAACTTGGTACCAAGCATCTTTTTCATACACCCGAAGCTCTGCTGCTATAGCTGCGGGGAATGAAAGGGAAACATTTCGTCCGAACATCTTGGAGTTCTTGAGTTTGGATGAAGGGGACTTTTTATCCCCCTCACCCTTACCCTTATCAAGAACCGTCGCTGATGACGGAATATTAGGAGTGTCTTCTGCAGAGATATCATCCCTGTGAATCTTTTCAAACTTACCTTTGAAAATCTCCACCAGGTTTCGAGTGGACACAACCTTGTCACCAGCGACATAGGTATGTCCATCCTCAACATGCTCTCCGCATCTCTTCTTTAGCCTATAAGCAACCTTCTTCATTGGTCCTTCCTTTCCAAAATACTATCAAACAGTACATCTATTTCGCTTTTGCCGTAACCAAAAAGACCTACACTGTGCCGTGAACAATACCGGTACGACTGTTTATATCCGCCCGGAGTTGAGGAACCATAATGGCCATCACCTTAAAGTTCAACTGCATTCCGCCCTTGGTTTCCCACTGGACGGTAGTGATGTCCATACCGATGACTTCGCGAACTACATCGGAAGTCATCTGAACCAGGATCAAATCGTAGTTGGTCAAATAGTCCAACGTCCGAATACTGGAGATACCCTCAATCGCCGCAATCCTTTGACGGAGGGTCTTATCGGACTGCGTTTTGAAATCGCCGTCCAAGTACTGATCCCAGTTCGGGGAGTTGTACAAGACGAAAGGCCCATAATGGTAATTGGCGTAAGCCTGAGTCCTCATCGCCAAAACATCCGCCAATGCCACCGTACCATCATCCGCCGTGCCGTCAGGCGTAGAGATAGTCCGGGTCAACCGGCTGGGGAAATCGGTGTAACCGTAAATGGTCCCACCACCGTAGGCATACTGATCTGCTGTGCCGTGAATACCCAACAACAACTGCTCAGCCGACTCAGCCACCTTGCGAGCACAAGCCTCTGCCATGGACGTGTCCAACGGGGACCCACCATTACGGGAAGCCATAACCTGCCGCAAGGAGAAATTGAAGTCCTTATGGATGATAGGAAGGGGCAAGCTGCCAAGCTCGAACACCTGACGGTCATTCGGACTTTCCCGAAGCCCGTCCATACTCACGATGGCCGGGTCCACGTCGCTCATGGTTTCCGTTTCCAGGACCGTCTTCCCCATGCCGTTGGCGATGGTAAAGGTAAGGCCCGCTGCCCGAAGGTCCGCCACCGCTTTAAGACGAGGCTGTGCGGCCTTGACAATAGCGTCGTCCAAAATCTTCCAGTCATCTTTTCGGAGGGTAGCAGTGACATTGTTGATCGGACGGGCTTCCATTTTGCCCTGCTTATTGAGAACGGAAATATACACCTTCCCATTCTCACCCCTCCACGGTCTGAGGCAAGACGGATTACAACTGTTTTCCATCAGTCTGCTGGCAACATCGCCAACCGGTTGCCCGTTGAGGATATAATCTAAATCCATTTTTAGTCCTTTCTTTTAGACTACATTTTGGTTAATACGTTTTTGTTAATACTTATTACTTCTTACTATACGACGCGGACGCGACCCAGCGTACCTGCTGCCGGGGTGCTACTGGCTGTGGCGTCGATGTCCTCTGCCGCATAGGCGATAATCTCGTCTTGATCGGCACCGCTCAAATCCGCAATGGCAATAAGCGTACCATCGCCACCACTCATCAGCGGATCACCTTCCGAAATGTTTTGGGCGTCCTGGATTCGGGCGTAAACCTCACAACCTTGAGAAGGAAGAATACAACCGACAATACTGTCGGCCTCGTAAACCGTCGACACGATCTTACCTTGAAGGGCGTCCTCTTGAGCAAACATTGCTTCACCCTTGCCGCCCACCGTGTCATGAGGAAGCACCTTGCCGTCACTGTTCACCTGGATCAAGTGTCCGGGATAGACATCAGCTGCAAGGGCTTTGTATTCCTCATAGGTGAAAGGTCCCTTAGAGTGAATTCGTCTTGTGGTATTCGCCATTTTTTAGTCCTTTCTTTTAGACTACGTTTCCAAATTTCGTTTCCATTTTCCTTTCGATCACCCTACCACCGTTCCCAATTCAGCGGCACGCCGATTTTAGTTAGACGAATTGACCGGGGCGAAGTTCATTACGGGCAAGCCCATCGGCTCTTCCTCATTGTCCGTCAAACCGGCCCCATCACCCAAACCGGCGAAATTCATCTGCGGACGCTTCGGTGCAGGATTGTCAGAGTTGACTGCCAACTTTGCTAACATCTGCAATTCAGCCAGACTTTTCGACCCCAACATTTCGTCCGTAAACGAATTGGCGTCGTTGGCCGTGATGACGTTGATAAGACGCTTCTTATCTGCCTTGTGAGATGCCATACCATTGAGAAGCATGTCCTGGATACCTTCAGGGGCCTTGTCAATGTACTCGTTCACTTTTTGCTCGTCTGTCTTTTCTGCTGCCGGGGTTTCGGCGGCGGCGGTCTCGGCAGTTGGAGTTTCGCTTCCTTCTGCTGCCGGGGTTTCGGCGGCGGGTGTGGTATTTTCGTCATCGTCATCGTCATCATCATCATCGTTTGCCACAGGGACCATATTCTTCAGGATTTCCTTATCCTGAGTCAACAGCCACACCCGATTGTCCTCACTCCAAAGGGTCTTCTTATTGGAGATAAGACTGTCAATCAACTTTTTTTTGCTCATGTCGTTATCCTTTCTATTTAGAATAGGGTCAAAACTCACACTCTTCTTTACTGCTACGGGAATGCCCTTCAACGAAACTTCCCCGCCATCCTCTTCAAATTCCTGCTTGAACAGAGTTCCATCATTCTCATAAATAAAGAAATCATCATCCGAGAAAATATCATCTATCCAAGGACCAAAATCCTCATCTGGAAATTTATCACTTAGTAAAGATTGTAACAATTGGCGTCTGTCACCATCACTCATTTCGTTATCAAGAAACTCCCGCACACCCCTGTTCATAATCCCCAACACTGCTTTTTTATTCTCTTTCAAGTACATCCGCTCTTGAACAATGGATTCTTTCAAAGTAAATGTTAATTTATCTCCCGCCTTATTCAACCTCAAGAATCCCGCCCCGTCCTCTATAGAACAAGCTCCGATTTGGTCTGGAAGAATAGCCAAGTGGTCAGGTCGATAGTTCCTGGCTGTGGAATCATACGCTACCCCATTAAACTCCCCCGGAGTATCGTCATCATCCGTAAGCAATCCAGTTGACAACTCCATAACTTCTTGATTCTCCACCGCCTCCAAAACTCGCTCATCTATCGCTTTCACCCTCTCCATATCCAACCATACTTCCGTCTTGAGTTTATTGTCCTCAAAACTGGTATTCATCAATACCCCCAACCCTCTATTCGTAATAACAACCGGGTCGCAAGCACTAATACCTTCTCCATTCGCTTCGGGATGATAAAGGACAGCAGGCTTATTATTCCAAAGGGGTACAGACTTCTTCAACTCGTCGGCAGGGTATAGTAAGGGACCATGACTCCCATCCAAAACCCCCTCTACTATCATAACTGCCGAGGCAACCAGATAATCTCTCCCCGCCATTTTGTCGTGCCGAGTAACCCCGGAAAGATTCACTTTAATATTTTGTAGCATATTATCACCTCATGTCTAAACCTCTGAACCGATAATCATACTCGTATCCAATCGTTAAAATATACGATTGATTTGAGAAAAGTAAAGAAGTTTTTTTGAGGTGGGAAAAACAGGGAGGAAAAACGCGTGAAAAAGTATATAAAACATATATATACAAGGTTGAATGTTAAGCCTTGTCCTACAAAGACTTAACACTCCGGGGGTATATATAGTTTTGAGGGCGAAAAAAATTTCAAAAATCTCGGAAATTAACCCGAAACGATAATCTCTTTGACTGGTTCCCAAATATTATTGTAATTGCCGTCGTCAAGCAAATCGCCCGGTGTGTACTCATTACTTGGCTGATCGTTGGGCAATATACTCATCCTTATAAAAGGCTCCGCCACCCCTTCTGAGCAAAAGATGCTGGTCAAATCATGGGTGTTCTTTCCAAAGGGACCGTCATAAGCAGACTTTATCAATTCGCAATAATCTTTTTCGTAAGGACGATTCTTTACCTCTTGTCGAAACGCCCTTAAAATGATCAACTGCTCCAAAGTCAAGGTCTCATGAATACGTCTTATTCCTACCTTGCCCTCGTAAGTAGATATACGGACTTCTAAAGGAACCAACATGACCCCCTTCTTTACATACCCCGTCTCTATGTCAGCCACTTTACAAAGCAAAGTTGATTCCCAACATAAAATCATATCCCACTCACCCGCTCTAACTACAAAACCTATATGAGTCCAATCGCTCCTGGAAAAAATCTTGATGCCTGTGGAGATTAAGCCTGTTCCCGAAAAACCAACTGTGTCCCCTGTCTGTGCTATCTTCCTATACTTATCGTATGTCAACATTACTTTAATCCTTCCGCAAGACCCTTTGCTACATTATACATAAGTTCCCCTGTTTCGCTCTTTTGTTTATCGAACATAAGTTCCCCTGTTTCCAAGTTTATAAGAAAGCCCTCGAACTCTTGCGGTGCTAAAAAACGAGAATACTCAATTTCCACTATTGATACAGGTTGAAGATTCTCGTCCAACAAAGTCTTCGTAACTTTGACTCCCACACAACCGCAGAAAAATAACAAAACTCCTATAAAGAATATTATACAACATGCAACCCTGTACACCAAACCCCAATTAAAATTCTTACATTGTTTCATTTCAATCCTTTCAAAATACGTGTCCCAGTCGCCGTGGCAGGGAACCGGGACACGTTAAGCGTTTCCACCATTCACCGCATTGAAGCGGTTATCAACATTTCAAGTATTTTATTGCATCCCACCCACCCATCCTAAATCTAACCGAACCAATAGGGCCATCCAAAAAGTCTCACAATCGTAGGGTTAATATAATTTGGCCGCATTCGCTCGAAACGGCCTAATCTCAAATAACAAATCAAATGCATCTGTTTGGCTGCATTCCATATCCCCCCACTACTCGGCGACCACATAGGCACTAAGATAAATGAATGCCTTATTCTGTCAGATATGCGAGAATGAAATGCCAAATTCATTCCTTTCAAAATAAGAACAGGACAAGCTCCAGGCACGCAGCCTTTCAATGCCTGCCCTGTTCTCGGAGGGGAGAAAACTTTACTCACATTCCCAACAGTAGTCAGCCCACTGCCAGAAACCTTTAACCAAATCCCACCACTTTCTCATAACAACACCTTTCCCAGTATGCTCATTACCATGTAATAAGCAACCGCCATTGCTGATACTGCTTTAACTACTTTCCACATCGCACTATCCTTTCCAAAATAAAAAGGGCAGGGCAGGATTCCAACCTGCTCAACGTTTCATGGCCCGTTGTAGGGCATTCCTTCGGAGTTTCCGAAGTGTCAATATCGGAGAATGGTGATGTTTCTCTGGTATCACCACGCCATACGTTTCGCACAACGCCGCCTGCCTATTATTCACTTTTCAAAAAGGCCGTCCTTAAAGTAGCCCGGAGGACGGCGGGGGCCGGGTTCTTAGAAGCACCACAATGTCTTACTATTATATTATCGGAGAAAAACCCGTCTTTTGCCCAATTATTTTATAAATTTTTTCCTGCCCACACGCTACGCCTTCTAACAGCTTTTTTCGACCGCTTTTTGAACTTAGGGGCTTCAGCCAGTATTGACTTATCCACAGCCTTTTTCCCAGCTTTATCCCACAGCTGTCCTCTTCTCTTTCGAGACTTGAGGGCCGGTATCCATACACATCGGCAATTGGGATGCCGGGGGATCAACCCCCGTGCCTCCGACACTTTCATTACCACCCCCTCTAATTCGTCGCACAATATACAAACCCTCTCGTCCCCCGCCGTACTCCATTCAGCCCATATCCCTACCTCCCCCACTCCTAACTTCACAAACGAATCTAATTGCCCCTCCGCATGGGAAGCTATTATTTCGGTTCGGGCTATGACTAAAGCTCTTTGTTTAGTTAAGCCTGCAATGGATTTAGTCATATTCCGAGCTATGGTGGAAACGCTATCTCCGTGGGCCAATCCATTAGCTAAGTGTCTGCTCAATTGTTGACTCATGGTCGCCGTCACGCCCTCTAACTCGGTGAAGGCTCTGGTACCCAATAATTCCATTTGTGATAAAGCAACGGGCTGACTGAAGGCGTCTCGGAGAAATTGGGCTTTACCTCCTGCATAGAAATCCGGGGTGGAAGCCAACTCCTCCGCAAAGATGTCTGTATAAGCCCTCGTATACCCTTTTCGATAAGCACTCTCCACATACTCCGCAGTCCAAGGCTTATCGCTGATCCCTCCTATGGGGGTGAGAATCTTCGCATCTATTTGCTCTTGTAACCATTTCCTATACGCCTTCACCTTTTGCGGATTGGTACGGAAACGCCATACCTGTCTTTCCGCGTTAAAATTCATAGGTTCAGAAGTGTTCAAGCCGAACGCGTCATCTTCTATTATTAGTTTTGTGTTGGCTTTCTCTACACTTCTGAACCTACGTTTCATATCATCCATGAACCGCTTCCGCAAGGTCGTGGTTCGGGACGGGTCAATTTTTATTTGATTCGGCATTTTTTTGCCTTTCAAAATATTCTGGCCCCCATACTTCGGGATTGCCAAAGTCAGACACTAAAACTTGGTCAATCCTATACCCAGAATAGGGATGGTAAGTTTCATCCTTGAATCTATTACCCCTTTTTTCAGTTAGCGTTCCTGAGTATTTACGTTTTGGAATAATAATTATCTCGGCCTCCCACATTTCGGCGTAGCCTTCATTTTCTTTAGATACTAATTTCCCACCTTCAGGTGAAACAACTACACCGGCTACCAAAATTTTTGGCATTTCCTCTATTTCCCCTGATGATGGCATAATATAAAATTTACCAATACAACGTATAGCACCCTCTTCACCAACTAACATTTCAGCCATTACATCCTTCATTACGAATCCTTTCCAAAATTTATTATTCCGTAGTCTCAGTCTCGATCACTCTTGCCACCGCACCCGCTTCTACTATTGCGGCTTGCTCTTCGGTCAACCCGTGCACAGTCATTAGATATTCCTTGGGTCCCATGAGGGTGCCCACTTCTCCAGCCACGTACTTAGCGAAAGCATCCGTCACAGTCGAAGCCACTTTGGCTTTATCCAAGTCAGAAGGTGCTTCCAAGTCAGGCCACTTCGCATCGTACTTCTTGGGCTTCGGTAAAATCCCAAATATAATAGACCTCTCTATAAAAGGCCGTATGATTAAAGGCATGCAGTAATCTGTTCTGCGTTTAGCCACTCTTTTGTGCCAGGCTTTAGCATCTTGTCCCGAAGCTAACTTGCCCTCCTCCGAACCCATGAACACCCGCATAGGCACGCCTAAAGCTAAGGCAATTTGTCCCACTTGGATTTCGATATGTCCTCTGGGGTCCGATATTTGCGGGGCCATGGTTTTAGCTTTAACTCCAGCTAAAGCCAAACTTCGTTGCATGCCGTCAGAGTAGTCTTTAAGTTCCGCTTCAAAAGACTCCTTGGCTTCGGTGGTCCATTGTGAAGCCACTTCCGGATCAATCTCGAAATTCATTCCCGGATAACCCCCCCTCCAAAACATCTCCCCGGACCCGGACGTGATTTTACGCACGTCCAATAATCGGTTATAAACATTTTTCATCCGGGGTGTGCCCAAAGTATCGCTCCCCAACCGCCCGTCCGCAAAGTGCAAAACTCTTGTCCAATGAACTTTTACATCACGGATGGCACTGGACTTGGTTGGATCTTCAAATGTTATATTATACAACTTCGGCAAGCCGTATCGGGGGGATGCAGTGTCATTTTCCTTTGTATCTATCTTAACAACACTTTGATCGAAAGGCTTTAAGTACAACAATTTATATTTGGAATTCCCTACCTTCTCCCCCTTATCGTCCAACCCTGTCACCGGCTTATCCAAAGCTTTCCCGTCGTCCAACCCTAACAAAAGCAGCCCAAACTCCCCTATACCACTCATCACATCGGCCCGCTGGAGATAATGATAAATGTTTCTTTCCCGTTGTAAATCTTTCCAAGCCGTCTCGAACGCCGTTTCCTTGGAACTCTCGTCCTCGAATATCGTAGGGGGCAAGCTCCAACACTCCTCCGGATAAACGCTCACCACTCTGGCAGCTAATCCCTCCCGGTCAAACATCCTCTTGAAGTCTGATATGGTGATGGTGGTGGGATAACGACACTCATAATCTATATCCAATCCCGGATTCAATAAAGATGTTATGGCTTGTCGACGGGCGATAGTGGCATTTTGCATCTCTACAGCCATAAGGGCCATTTTCTCGTTAGATGATAAGGTCTTCCTTTTTTTCTTTTTACCGGACGTTTTCGTTTTTGCCATGATATTTTAATCCTTTAATTTTTCCACGTTTAAGTATTCTTCTTCATCCATTGTCACCATAGTCTTCTTAACCATTCCCCCTCCACTCCGAGCCCATTCCAAAGCCCATCTCCGCTGCTCCATGGGGGACAAGGCTAAAAACTTATTTTTCATTCGGGCTTTCAATTTCCTTTGAAATACATCACTATCATCCACATCTTGCCGAATGAGGAATTTACTGCCTTCCCAATACTCTAATTTCAAAACTTTAATCATCATCGTCTAAACACAGCCCCCAATAATAAATTTCCGGAAGTTAATTGATTGAATGCCCCACTGGAAGCATCCACCTGGTCTTTGTATCGGCTATTAGGAAAAAACTTCAACTCATCTATATAAGCTATATTCCAGTTGCCTTGTACCATGTACACGTTCCCGTTATTCACTTGCACTGAGAACGGGTCCGCTCTCAATTCCTTAGAAGAATCGCTGCCAGAGGGCTTATCTATCTTCACCCTGAACCCCGCCAACATCCGCACCGTCCTCTCGGCACTCTCCTTACCCCCGCTACCTGGCTCCTGCTCCACCCCTATGGCCACCTCTGGCGTATCTATGCGGGCTGTCCTTAATATAAGCTTCTCCCGGCTGCTGCTGTCTAACCTCACCCTCTCCAATCCTAACACCCAAAACCGCCCCTCCCGGTCCTCCGCCATCTTTACCCCCACGGTAAACGCCCCTCGCCCGCCTAAAGTACCCGCCTTATCCCAAAACCGCACTACCCTCTTAAACCGGAGTGGTGGGATGTCTACAGTGATCTTGTCAGTTTGGAACATACCGCCACCCGCTGGTATAGGAGTTTGCAAGAATTGCGAAGCGTAGTGATAACCACCTTTGGCCTGTTGCTCGGTCAAGAATTTCCTGGTGATACGAATGGGGTCCATCAAACCATCTTTATATTTTTTCCTTAACTTCTTGGGCTTGATGTCTTCAGTAACTTCGGCGGGCAGGCATATATGACGAACACCTAATTTAGCTTTCTTATTACCTGCCTCCCTTTCCATACGACGAACTTCCTTAGCCTCTTCTATCATATGGGCTGTGCAGTCGTTTTGATGAAGTCGCTGCATAATCAAAATAGTAGGGGTCACGCTCTTATCCTTTTTGCGTGTACTTAAAGTGGCCCCCATCCATTCATTCGCCGCTTTCAATACCACCCCACTCACCGCACCTCTGGGGTCTAAGGGGTCGTCTATGACTATAATATCGGCATGCTTGCCCGTAATAGAGCCTCCCACACCCACTGCTATTCTGGTGCCCCGCTGCATATTGTAAAATTGACTCTTGGCCTTGGCATCTGGTCTTATGCGCACGTTGGGAAATATCCTCATATACTTATCGCTCATTATGATATCACGACTTTTAAGCGATAAATCCATAGCCAACTCGGCGGAGTAACTTCCCCCGATGAATCCTGCTGTGGGCATCCGGATCCAAATCCACGGCGGCAAGAACACGCTGCCCACGGTGCTCTTGGTACTACCTGGACTTACATTTATAGCCAGGTCGTGCAATTTAGGCTCATTAGCAAACACCCGTTCACAGACCTTTTGGATCTGGGAACACATATATTCAATATGCCAATTCCATACCGGGGTTTTGGTTTCTATAACATCCCAAAACTCCTTCACAAATTCGTAATAGCTTTCCCGACATATGGAAGCTACGAGATTATCTTCACTTACTTTCATCCCTTTTCCTCACAGCCACTAAAATAGCCTTACGCACCTCCATACTCAAGTCCAACGAATCTATATCCAGCGTATTCACTTCCACCGAACCTTTCAAATTCACATCCACCTTCTCATTATACCCCCGATCACGATTCAGCGTGCGGTTCACAAAGATAGTAGCACTACTATCCCCTCCAGCTACTAACTGGGCGAGATGGTCTTCAAAGAAGTTTTTGCGGTGCCAATCAATCTCCTCCACTAATTCCGCAAAGTCCGAATCCCTCTCTTTCCACTTGTTGAATGCAGTACGGCTCACATTTACCTTACGCAAGGCTAACGACACTGAAAAGTTGTTTACCGTCAATGCGTGCAAGAGTAAACACTGTCGCATGGTTTTTCCATGTTTAGACAAAATACGCTCTATTTTCTCCACTCCTACCTTGGCCTTATCTAATGCATGAATTCGGTCCCAGGTTTTCCGTACTTTTCGCGGTAATCTCCGGTACACGTAATCGGCGACGGTGATGACGGAACCGTCTGGATTTTGATGTGATTTTCGACCATATTCTAATGCTAATCGAAACAACTTCTTTTTCTTCCAGGATGCGAATGTGGCTGAGGCTATGTCCAATCCAGCTGCCATTTGTGCTTCGGATAGCCCGGCTGCTGCTAATTGGTAAACCTTAAACACCATTTCTTCTCGATACTTGGTTTTAGGCATAATATCTAGCTCCTACAAAATGTGAAGCAAAAATTTTATTTTTTTATAAATGGACTGAATGTTTTCGTCGAAATTTTATTCGTATGAAAGCAAACATAACAAAACCTTAAAATTTTATTCGTATAAAGGGAGTTGCAATAACCGCACTTCCTTACTCTTTTTTTCTGCAAAACAAAAGTTTTTTAAGTTGTGTCGTCGGCCCGATCCCTCCTACGTACCGACCAGTCGGTATATCCCTGCATTGCATAGATATAGGGGGGATAGGGTATGCAATGCATAGTCCTTCGTCTATATTCCGTAGTATAGAGGAGAAAAGAGAAAAGGGGTGCAATGCAACTATAATATAGGGAAAACCAATGCATTGCATACCTGTATAGAGTACCGAAAGCGTATGCAAATGTAATAGATACGTATGCAATGCAATACCCTATTATCGGCGTTATCGGTAGTACTACGACGGATTCGGGGTTATATTTTCGGCGGATGGCGGCTGTGTTAAGCGTTGTTACTCCCCCCCCTACTCGTATTATCTCGGTTATTAAGTATATAACTACACATTCTCTATCTTCCCTTTAATACTTACCGTTATATAGTATAACCCTATAATTTTTCCCTATTCTTTCTTCTTCCCCTATTCAGCTGCATCGGTTTTATCTTTCCGGTTTTCTCGTTTTCTTTTTTCTTATCCTTATTATATGCAATGCATCGACGTATATAATACCCTCTTACTATCTTATGCATCCCTTTTCTTCGATTTCCTTATTAAGGCCTCCCTGTGCAGCCGTAGTACGTTTTCTCCTTAAAGGTATACTATAGTATGGGTGCAAGGGCGTTCGCCAATCCTGGTGTATTTTATACGGGTTTTTAGGGTTATTATGCATCTTTCTCTTTTACGTTTATCGGCTATGTGCATAGTTATCCGCCTTTTCCCGATCTTTCGTTTTTCGGGTCCGAGTTCTTTCCGGTTTTCTTTTTTTCATCCTCGTTTCGTTTTTCTCTTTCCATTTTTTGACCGTCTTAATTATACCCGTCTTTTTCGCTTTTCTCCGGGAATATTCGATACTATAGAATATATAACCGCCGATAGTTATAAAAAAGCCGTTTTCCGTAAAGTTTTTTCCACGTTTTTACTATCGTAAAGGCTGTTTTTAAGACTTTTTTCGTTTATTATCAAATTCTCTAAAGATTTTACTTTACTCGGACGATTAAAGTAGTATACTTAATACGGGTCGGGAAGATTCGACCCGGTTCTTTAATACGCGAATATCGGGAAAAAGGGAAAACGGCGGGACCGTCCGACTATCGAAAACTTACCGAAGCGAATTCGGTATACGATAAATTGGGGACGGCTTCAGATTTTCTTTTTCGGTCTCTTACCGGATAGGACCGAAACTATCCGACCGATAAGCTTTTATAAGTTAAGAAATGAAAAACGTATAACGGAAGTAATCGCGTTTTATTTATTCGATCGGGTCCGGGAAGTTTTACGGTCCGGCTAAGGCGTTCGATTCGCCTCCGGTCGATTCTATAGTATCGAAAAACTTTACTAACTTTTATCGAAAGGGAAAGAAAATGGAAACGTCGAAAGAACTGAAAAGAAAAATGGTCCAGTTGCAAAAGGAAATCGAAAGAGCCGAAGAAATCGAAAGAGCCGAGAAGGTTTCCGTCGAATATATTATCGACGACGAAATCCGAGACTTGATTC
>SDBV01001555.1_pt1 | contig 34555 bp, 36 predicted proteins | sample 2277081 | NCBI WGS metagenome assembly SDBV01 (sample SAMN10402039, study PRJNA504765) | marine sediment metagenome | isolation source: marine sediment core GS10_PC15, 223 cmbsf | place: Arctic Ocean: Southern Knipovich Ridge | collected 2010 | reverse complement strand
ATCAATTCCTTTTCGGCAATCAATGCACTCTACAGCGACAAAAATGCGCATATGAGGCGTTAGTTGAATCATGAATTCCTCATAAGGGCTTGGATTACGCAGACAACCTGTTCATGAGTGGTTCCCAGAGTCACCTGCTTGAAAGAGATTTTCATGGATTGAGGAGGCGATTCTGTCACCTGAAGTGGAGCAAAAGTGATGGAATTGGCACGATCAGAAAATTTGTGCTTGAGATGGGAGGCGTTCACTCCGAGAGCTGTAGCTATAGTCTCTAAGGGATATCTTTCTCTCAACTCGTATGCTTTATCCCATAAATGGGAGGGATAACGACAGTAGGATAGACTGCCTTTCCATTTCTTGAATTCTGCTGCAACTGCTTCTAGGTCTGACATAGGGGCCTCCTTGGTTGGATTTGCCCCCATTTTCGAACAACTCAGAACAAAAAATCACGCACCCTCACCGGAAGGACACTCATATTTGTGTGAAGAGAAAAATTTTGTATCGACAAGCTTCGCACTTCGGAATTGTTGCCAAACCGTTTTGTTTTCGGAAATTAAGACTTTATAGATAGGCCTTCTATGGGTAATGTGGGGGGTATGGCGTTTGGGACTCTTGATCCGGCCCCCTTTTGGGGAGGTCTGAAGCGGTACTCTCGTAAAAATATACGAGGGGATCTTACGGCGGCGGTTTCGATCGCTCTTATGGCCTTGCCGCAGGCGATGGCCTACGCATTTCTTGCCGATCTCCCCCTTTCAGCTGGAATTTGGTCTGTGATTTTTGGGACGATCTTTACAGCAGCTTTTGGGACTTCCCGTTTTTTGGTCTCAGGAACGACTAACATGGTGGCGATTCTGATTCAGTCGGGCACCTCAGATGTTCTCTATACATACTACAGAGGGGTAAGTGGGCTTGAAAGAGAGGCTCTTGCCATGCAACTTGTCCTCCAAATCGTCCTTTTGATCGGGATTTTCCAGATTCTTGCCGGTCTATTTCGCCTGGGAAGACTCACCCAATTTACGAGTCGTTCGGTGATTGTGGGCTACATGACGGGAGCTGCTTTTGTGATCGCTGTGACCCAGCTTTTTCCCTTTTTCGGAATTCGGGATATGGAAGGGTACCATCCGATCTACCAGCAAGGGGTGTACATCTTGGGTCATTTGGGGCAGGTCCACCTCCCTACTTTTCTCCTAGCTGTGGGATCTCTTCTCTTGCTGATCATTTTTCACCGTCTGTCTCCAAAAATTCCTGCAGCAGCAGTCGTTTTTCTCCTTGCAGCTGGGTTTGTGGCTCTATTTGGACTTTCGCCTAAGGGGCAAAAAGGGTTATTGGATCTGGTAGAAGGGGAGAAAGTGGAGCGAATCGCTGTTCTAGAAGATCTCGGTCCAATCCGGGTCGAAAAGCCGAAGATCTCCCCTCCCTTTTTTGAAGTGCGCGTTGTTACGAAGCTTGTCCCTATCGCCTTTGCGCTGGCTCTTTTATCGGTTTTAGAAGTTACAGCCATTGGGCGCTCTTATACAAAAGCGAAAGAGCCCCCCTACAATGACAATCAAGAGATCTATGGGTTGGGAATAAGCAACTTTCTCTCCTCGTTTGTGGGGGCGATGCCAAGCTCAGGGAGTTTTTCTAGAACTGCTCTCAACTTTGCAACAGGAGCCAAAACGCAGTTCTCAGCTATTTTGAGTGGTGGAGTTGTCTACCTCTTGATAGCTACTGTAGGGTTTTTGGTGGGACGAATCCCGATTGCGGCTCTAAGCGCCTTGATGCTCTTTACCGCCTACACGATGGTCCAGTTCCGCTCTCTTTGGATCTGCTTAAAGGCGACAAGAGCCGATGCCTTTGTCGTTTGGATCACCTTTCTTTCAACCCTCTTTTTTACCATGGACGTTGCCTTTTATATCGGCGTTGCCGTCTCAATCGTCCTCTATCTCAAACAGGCAGGGGTCCCTCTTCTTGTCGAATATGCGTTCAATAGCCTAGGGAAGCTGCGCCCTTTGGAGGTTGAAGAGGATCGCCCCGATCCGGCGATTTGTATCGTCCAAGCCGAGGGAGAGCTCTTCTTTGGAGCGGCCGATCTGCTCCAGACCAAACTCCGCCACTTAGCAGAAGAGGAAGGGGCCCAAGTCTTGATTTTACAGCTCCTAAACACCCGCTCACTCGACGCCTCCGTCTGCCTAGCTCTTTCCCATATCTACTCTTACCTAAAAGGGACCAAGCGCCACTTTTTCCTAACGGGGATCTCTCCAGAGGTGTGGGGCGTGCTCGAAGATGCCGGTCTTCTCGACCTTCTCGGCCGCGACCGGTGCTACCCCGCCAATGAGCAGCTCCCCAGCGAACCCACCCGCCATGCTTACGCCCTCTCCAAAACCGTGTTAACCAGCCATCAATAAGGTTTCTTCGTCAATTTCGATGGGGAGGTCCAGCTCACTTTCAGTTGCGGCAAGGTGCTCAACTGTAATTTCAGAGCAAAGTTTTTGTAGATCTTGATTTTGCACGGATTGAAGTGCGTAGAGGCGGATACAAAATTCTGCAGTTGGATTAATGGCTTTTGTCCCCTTTTCCCACCTGAGAACAGTTGGGTGCGTGACTCCAAATGCTTGGGCAAAATCAGAGGTGGTCATTTCGAGAAATTTTCGAATAAACTTCAGTTGATTGCCTGTAAGTGGATTTGGTTTAAAAATCAAAAAACGCAAAACAGTTGTTAGCAACTTGTCGATGTCTAAGACCTCTTCCCCCATCTCTTTGCGGATAGGCACATTGATCAACTTGACGGGAAAGCCTAGCCCCTCATAGATTATAGTCTTTTTTCTCATTGCAGAATACGGTAACTGTTTGGTTTTATCCGGCCATGCGGAGAGGCTCTATTTCTCTCTTGTGTTGTGCAGCTTTCCAAAGATCGTAATGCAGTTGGAGATTTAACCAGAACATCGGTGTAGTTTCAAGAGCCATCGAAAGATCGATAGCTGTATCTGGTGTAATTCCCCGTTTCTCGTGGATAATTTCGTTTAATTTTGCATAGGTCCAGCCGAGATGACGAGCAAATTGAGCTTGTGAAATGCCGAGAGGCACAAGAAATTCTTCTAACAGCATTTCGCCCGGATGTGTTGGTTTTCTATATTTTGGCATTAACATAATTTTCCCTCTAATGATAATCGATGATTTCTACATTTTCGGCGCTTCCAACAATCCAACTAAAGACTATTCGGTACTGGCTGTTAATCCGAATACTGTGCTGATGCTTTCTATCACCACGCAGTTTTTCGAGGTGATTACTTGGTGGAACCTCCAAATCTTTAAGTACTTCAGCGGAGTGGATCATATCAAGTTTGCGCTTAGCTGCTCTATGCAGGTGAACTGGGAGCAGATTGCGAGAACTCCTTATATCGTGTTCCGATAATAATTGCAACAAAATCGTTTCTTCTTAATCAATGCTTGATGTGAAAAGTCGTTCTGTCGGGATTTTCTTAATTTGATATTAATATCTATATGGCATAATATGGCATAATATTTTCTCGTTGAGCAAAAGGAGGATGAGATGCCAGATGCAGCAAGATTTAATGGGGCGAAGGGTCCGGAGATTGTTCCTTACCAGGAGGCGGGGCATCTTGAGAGGTATCATGTGATCACGACGATTGTGATGCCGATTCTCTTGATTGTGGCAGGGGGTTTAGCCTTGCACTATGGGCTCCACCCCGGAATCGGGAAAATGATCCCCATCACGCACAATTTCTCGATGACTCTCCCTCTTCTTGTGACAAGTTCGCTTGGAGGGGCAAGTGCGATTTTCCTCCTTGTGGAGCTTGCGCTGCATAAGCAAGTAAAGCGGTCTTACGAAAAAGCATTTGGAACCATTTTCTATAGTAAAGCTGTCCTTAGAGAACTTGTCCGCATGGGGCTCCAACCCAATGGACGATCCGACCTCATTTCGGTTGAAGAGTATCGAGATTGGCATGGAAACATGGAGGGGTATGACTTAGTCGATTTTAAGACCCAGGATGATGTGAAGTTAGGGGGGTTTTGGAGAGAGCAAGTAGATTCTGATGATGCCCCCCCAGCTGTGATCCTATTCCATGGAAACGGCATGAATGCAGAGGATATGCGGCCGTGGATGGACTACTACTGGGATCTTGGCTTTTCAGTCTTGTCGATGGAGTACCGTGGTTATGGGATCAGTGATGGCGAGACAGGCGGGGACAATGCCGAGATGGAAGCCTACATGGATGCCGAAGCAGCCCTCAAGTTTGTAATGGACAAGAAAATTGATTTAACGAACATTTTAGCTCATGGGTACTCGCTCGGTGGGGCATACGCCGCCTCTTTAGGAGGCTTTTTTGGGGTGCAAACCGTGCTCAGCCACACCTTCACTTCGTATGCAGATGTGATGGAGCACCTCTTCCCTGTTGTGACAACCGGATCTATAATGGAAGCCGTCGAAGCTACCTATCGGCAAGGGGAGAGGGACTCCATGATTGCTGACGTTAAGCTAAAAACAGATGGGTGGAATAGCTTCGAAAAACTTCAAAAAGATACTAACTCTTCTTCGATACAACCAGAGCTCTTTATCATTGAGGGTGAAAAGGATGAGATCATGTCTGATAAGTTTGGAAGCACGCTCCATGCCGGCAGATACACAGACCGAGCTGAGCAACACAAGTATCGCAAGGTGACGGTCGCTGGGGGGCATTGCAATGCCACTAACTTTCTCGATGACACTCGTGCCAAAGACTCACACTTTACGTTTTTGCAAGAGATTGGCTTGCTTTAAGACGAGTGATCATCATCTCGAGGGCCTTGTGGCAAGCGGACATTTTTTTCATCTTTCGCTGCTGCTGCGGCTTGGCCCATATTTCGCCGTATCCTTCCCCACGTTCCACTCGCCCCTGTCGGCGTGCGTGCGTGCGGGGCTTAACTACCTGCATCGCTCCCGCGATGCTCATCATGAGGTCCAAAACCTGAATGGCACGCAAACTCCTATCCAGTGGTCTGCTGAGAGCTTTTGGGGATTTTCGTCCACCTCACCCTCTTGCCCCCACTACCTCACGGGGTCGAGTTTGCGTTGGATGCCGTAGTTATGGGTTGTGGGATAGATCCAGGGCTCCCCGTTTTCACGCATGAGCCTATCGCAGCCAAGGGCAATTCCAGTAAACACCCCATATTTCTCGATCGCTTCTAGCGCATACTGGGAGCTTGTGGGGTAGTAACTGCTACGCGGTCCATCGATTGGGCCGATCGTCGTTTGAAAAAACCGGATCATCGAATAGCACACTTTTTGCCCGTGGCTTCTTTTTTTTTCGGGCGCTTCGGGGGTAGATTTTTGGAGCAAATCTACATCAGCTCCCCACGGCGTCGAGGAAGATTCCGCATATTGCTGACCATATAAAGACAATGTCAATAAAGGCAGTATTAAGCTTACTAAGATAGTTTTCATAATTCATTGGACCTTTATTTTAAAAAGTCGAAAAATAAGAGTTGCAGGATATTTGTATTTGTCGCATGTTGCAGCACTTTATCGATCAAATTAGCATGGGGCTTGCTTTAGGGCAACCTCTCGAGCCGAATCAGGAAGGGGCTTATATTTTATCCCTTGATTCTGATTTGCAAATCGAGATAAGAGAGAATGAAGAAGGGAACGTCTCTCTTTATTCCGTTTTAGTTCCTCTGCTTGAAGAGGGACTTGAGGAGTTGTATCTTAGGCTGATGAGTGCAAATCTCTTAGGAAGAGAGACAGGGGGAGCAGTTCTTGGGATCGATAAGGAGAAAAAACAGGTGATATTGAAGACCTTTTTCCCTGATGAAGTCACCTATAGGGAGTTTTACGAAGGTCTGGAAGATTTTGCGAATTATGCCGAGTCGTGGCGGGAAGAGACGACGGAAAAGAAGTAGGGTTGTAGGTCATGGTAGCGGAATTCATCGCCGAAGAGGGAGTGCTCAAAGGATTATTCATATCCCTTGAGAAGGGCGAAGAATGGACAGTAGGAAGAGATCCCGATCAGAGTCAGATAGTCATAGAGGATCCCAAAGCGGCTCGCCTGCATATGCGAGTGCGCAAAACAGCTGACGGGTACGAAGTCGAGAACTTAAGCGAAACCATCCCTCTTCTCGTCAATGGAGAGCCTATAGAGGCGCCTGCTTTTTTAGAGGATGGGGATACCGTGACTCTTGGCGAAACTCTCTTCCGTTTCTACCCCGAAGGGAAGCCTTTTGAGGGGGAAGTGGGCTTTGCAGTTCCTGGTATGGAAGAAGATGAGATCCCTTCTGAAGAGGAAGAGGTTGAAAAAGAAGAGCTCGTAGAGGAACCGGAGGAAGAGGAAGAAGTCTCTCAAGAAGAAGAGGTTTCTGAAGAAGTAGAAGAAGAGGTTTCTGAAGAAGTAGAAGAAGAAATTGCTGAAGGAGAAGAGCCTGAAGAGGAAGCTGAAGGAGAAGAGCCTGAAGAGGAAGCTGAAGAGCTTCCAGAAGAACTTGAGGAAGAAGAGGAGCTCTCCCCCTTTGAGGAGATAGAAGAAGAAGAGATGAGAGAAGCAGGGGTGGACCTCACTCCTACAACACGCTTCTTAATTAAAGTAATCGCCGGGCCCAATACGGGGGCTGAAATCGCCCTTGATCTCGATAGAAAGTACTTGGTGGGAACCGATACTGCGCTCTGCGATATTATTTTAAACGATTTGAGTGTTTCGAGAGAGCACGCCCGTCTCGATCTTTCTGAGGATGGAAGAGTTGAAATTGAAGATCTCGAGAGTCGCAACGGAGTTGTGGTCAACAGGGAAAGAATCACGACAAAAACTCCTCTCATCGCCAATTCTGTCGTAGCTTTGGGGACTTCGGTTTTCTTGCTGATCGACAAGGAGACGCCCTCTGAAACGATTGCAGCACCCATTTTTGAAGCCCCTAGTCCAGAAGAGGAAGAGAGGGAAGAAGAGGCTCCTCCAGAAGAGATCATGCCTCCAGGAAAGAAAAAGAAGCCCAAGAAGCCCCCTCTCCCTTTGGGGACACTTGTTCTGGCGCTCGTCGTGGCAGGCTTGGCTGTCTTATTCGGTGTGGGAGCTGTCTCTCTTTTCAAATCGGAAGAGGTGGAGTTTGAGAAAACAGACTACCTAAAAGAATTAGAGGCAGTCACAAACGAATTTCCAGGTGTTCGCTTTACCTACAACCAGTCATCGGAGAAACTCTTTTTGATGGGACATGTCCGAACAGGAATAGAACATGGGGAACTCACCTACAAACTCCACGGCCTTCCTTTTTTAAGGTCAATCGAGGACAATGTAGTCAATGACGAGGCTGTCTGGCAGGAGATGAATATCCTCCTTTCAAAGCATGAGAATTTCAAAGGAGCGAGTATGCATTCTCCCGAGCCTGGACAATTTGTGCTCACCGGGTACTTGAAGACCGAAAAGCAGGCTGCCGATTTGATCGACTATATGAATGTCAACTTCAACTATTTAAGTCGTTTGCAGAACCTTGTTGTAGTTGATCAGCAAGTAGTGGATGAAGTGGAGAGTTCACTTTTGCAAAAAGGTTTCGGAGCCGTTACAGCAACCTTTAACAATGGGGAGCTCCAGTTGATGGGGTATCTTGCCTCGAACCAGACTGACACGTTCGACGCGGCTGTGCAGCATTTCAAAGAGATTCCTGGTGTCAGGTTGGTGCGAAACTATGTTGTTCTCGTTACGCCTGAGCAAGGGGTGATCGACCTCAACAGGAGATATCCAGGCCGCTACAAAGTCACTGGCTACTCAAAACATGGAGACGTGAGTGTCAATGTCGTGGTCAACGGAAAGATTGTGACTCGTGGAGATAAGCTCGATGGGATGACAGTCACAAGCATCCAACCCAATGTGATCTTTCTCGAGAAAGATGGGTTGAAATACAAGATCGATTATACAGGGTAAGAAGTTTAGGGAGAAGAAAGTATGTTTGGAATGGAAAGTAGCAAGAAGAAAGCAGGAGTCGCAGACTACTATTTCGACTTGGAAGAGGATCTAAAAGATCCAGGTAAGCTGAAGGCTATGAAAGAACAGGTTGAAGAGCGTATCAACCAACTTAAAGGACTTTTACGCCAAGGAGAGGATAAAAAGTCATTTGATGAGGCTCAAACTTTGTTGCATGGCTATTTAGCTACCCAGAAAGTTTTGCAAAGAGTAAATCGGAAAACATTTTAATTAGGAGGCGATTATGTCATCAGGTGGGCCAGCTGCGTTCAATTTCGATAAAATGATCTCGGGGTTGGATTCGTACGTAAAATCGGTAAAGGGCTATTTGAGCCAACTCGAAAGTGCCACTGGAGGTACTGTGAATCTTGCGACAATGTTTAACATGCAGTTCCATATGCAGGTTTTGTCGCAATACTTAGAAGCTGTTTCGGCAACTCTCACAGCTGTGAATAACGAAATGGTGAATATGGCGAAAGCTGTTAAAGGAACATAAGGGAAAGGGAGTTAGAGTATGGCAACGTTGCAAGAATTCAAAGAAGATCTTCCTCTTCTTGTCGAGTCGGGACTCATCGCGATTAAACAAGGGGATGAGGATAGCGCGAGAAAGCTATTCAATGCGGTGGGAATTATAGATCCACAAAACATGTCCAAGAAAATGGGTTTTGGATTGATTGCTTTGCACAAAATGGAGCTAGGAAGCGCGAAGAACTATTTTGAAGATGTCTTGGAGGTCGAGCAGGCCAATTGGAGAGCACAAGCTTTTCTTGCTTTTACCTATATCTTGTCGGTTTTGCAAGAGGGTGAACATAAGGAGAAGCACGCTGCTCTAAAGAAGGGAGCAGAGCTTGCTAAAGAGGTGATTGAGAAGAGCGATGCTCCTGCTACCCGTCAGTTAGCGCAGTCTCTTCTCGATTGGGAGCAGGAATTGCAAGACACAGTCGAAGGCGATAAAGGGCCCATGGGCTAAAGGAGAATTTACAGATGCCAAGCGAACCGATTAACAATCCAGGGGTAACTCCCACACCTGGTACGCCCGAATATGGAAGAGATAAACCTCGTTTAGGGGCAGGTGAAGAGGGCCAAGAGCCAAAGCCTTTCTCCCTAGGCCCTGAGGCGGGTAAAGAGGCGGCCCAAACGATCTCTACCGGCCAACCTTCTCCCATTGAGGTTGCAAAAGAGAGTGCGCAAGCGCAAGCGCAAATGACTCCAGAGCAGCTTTCTGCGAATATGCAGAAGCTCCAAAGTCAGTTTACGCAAGCCCAAACAGACCTCAAGAATCCTGATGTGAAGGGGAAGCTGACCGATGACCATCAGCAGGCTCTTTCTAAGCTTGTAGGGAAGATGAATCCCGACATGAAGACGATTGCACAAAATAGCAAGGGAGAATTCACCCCCGCTACCCAAAACAAAGGAGAGGGTGTCGTCAACTTTGTCACTAAGTGGATTGATGCGAGTCAACAAACGATGGGCAATGCTCTCAATTACCTTTCGAATACGAAGAAACCTGAGCTAGGCCAGTATCTGAAGCTGCAGTATGCTGTGCAGCGGGCAACGCAAAGAGGAGAGCTTTTTGCTAGTATCGTTGGATCTTCTGTTTCTGGAATCAAAACCTTGATGAGCACCCAGCTTGGGTAGAGAGGAGAAAATGGACGAGCCAGTGCCCGACTACGAACAACTACTCTCCCGTCTTGAGGAGGTGGAACTCACAACCGTGATGGGTCGCATCACCGAGGTTGTGGGGATGTTGATCAAGGCGGTTGTTCCTCAGGTACGGATTGGAGAAGTTTGCCTGGTCAAGCGGGAAAATATGCCTCCTCTTTTGACGGAGGTTGTCGGTTTTACCCAAAATGAGGTTTTTCTCTCTCCGCTTGGAGAGATGACTGGGGTGGGTCCTTCATCAGAAGTGATTCCGACTCACCTCCCTCTCCATATCAAGGTTGGTCCTGCCCTTCTTGGAAGGGTCTTAAATGGTCTAGGTGAGCCTCTCGATACCGCAACAAAAGGTCCCCTAGAAACTACAGGATCGTATCCGATCTTCCAAAAGCCTCCCGATCCTTTGACTCGTGAAAGGATCTCAGAGCCGATTTCTACCGGTGTCCGTTGCATTGATGGCCTTCTCACTTGCGGAAGAGGGCAAAGGGTAGGGATTTTTGCTGGGGCGGGGGTAGGGAAATCGACTCTCTTGGGAATGATCGCCCGCAATGCGGCAGCAGACATCAATGTAATTGCCCTCATTGGAGAAAGGGGGCGAGAAGTTCGTGAGTTTATCGAAAAGGACCTTGGAGAAGAGGGGCTCGCAAGGTCGGTAATCGTTGTTTCTACATCTGATCAAGCCTCGCAGCTGAGACTCAATGCCGCCTATGTTGGGACGGCAATTGCCGAGTATTACCGAGACCAAGGGAAGACAGTGATCCTGATGATGGATTCGGTCACCCGTTTTGCTAGAGCTCTTCGGGAAGTTGGTCTTGCAGCTGGAGAGCCTCCTGCTAGAGCTGGATATACCCCCTCTGTCTTTTCTACCCTTCCCCGCCTGCTGGAGCGGTCTGGGAATTCTGATAAGGGATCGATCACTGCTTTCTATACGATTTTGGTAGCCGGAGATGACATGAATGAACCTGTTGCTGATGAGACCAAATCGATTCTCGATGGACATATTGTTCTCTCCAATCTACTCGCTCAAGCCTACCACTACCCTGCGATCGATGTTTTAGCCTCGATTAGTCGTCTTCTCACCGAAGTAGCTGGTGAGGAACAGTTGAAAATGGTCAGTAAGGCTCGCCAGGTTTTAGCCAATTACAGGAAAAACGAGATGCTCATCCGGATTGGGGAGTACAAGCGCGGTTCCGATCGGGATGCCGATTATGCAATCGACCATATCGATAAGCTCAATCGTTTTTTGCAGCAGACGATCGATGATACGTCGACTTTTGAAGAGACCTTGCAACAGCTCCGTTCTTTGTTTAAGTAGGTTTAACGAGATGAAAAAGCCAATTTATCCTCTCGAGCAGGTCCTGAAGGTGAAACAGGACCGAGTAAAGAAAGCCGAAAAAGTTGTTGAGGAGAAAAAGCGGGCCCTTGAAATTGAGGAAGAAAAGCTAAAAAAAGTCCAGGAGGAGCGGGATCTTGTTTTTCAGCATCACAGTGACAAATTGGCTCAGCTGAGAAAGGCGATGGATGAGGGGACGACAAGTGATGAAGTCTTGCAGATGAAAGCGTATCTCAAAGTGGTTAAGCAGAAACTTGCAAAAGAAGAAGAGAAAGTAAAAGCCCAAAAAGAGCAGGTCAAAATAGCAGAGAGAAATCTTGAAGAGGCTAAGCAAAACCTCAAGAAAAAGCGGATAGAAGAAGAGAAAATCCATTTCCACAAAGAAGACTGGGTGAAAGAAATGAAAAAAGAATTAGCCAAAGAGGAAGCTAAAGAGCAAGACGAGATTGGACAAGTATTGTATGAATCAAAAAGAAAAAGAAAAAGGAGTCGATCATGAGCAGTGGTATCCCCCCCTCCAAGCAAACCTCAAGTTCTCCTACTGCCCCAAGCAAAGGTGACAAAAAAGAACCCGAAAGCGCGAATGGAGGACAGCAAAAAGAGTTCCGTCTTTCCCAGAGGAAAAAAGATGAGCAAGAGGTAGATGAAAAGAAGAAAAAACAGAACCTCTTTGACCTTTCCGCAGAGGACCAGAAACAACTCGAAGTTGGCACCCAAGCAAAGCAAGGTGCAGAAGTAAAAGAGGCTGGAAAACTCGAAGGGATTGCTGCCCAAACCCAGGTGCAGCAAGTAGTCAAGTTGATCCAAAAGATGGTTACGACCATGCAAATCGGCCAGGTGGGTGGAAGAGATATGGCAAGCCTCACTCTGGAAAAGGGAGGAGATGTGCCCGAGGCTTTTTCTGGTAGTAACCTCAGTTTGCAATTTACTGAAAATGGTCTGACAATCCATTTTGACAACTTCATGACCCCTCAGCAAGAGCAAAATGCCATGCTTCTCATTGAGAAAAACAAAGAGCAGCTAACCGATATGGTGCGGGCATTGCAAGCTAAGAATATCCAAATCGCCGAGCTCTCCATTGGAAAATACACCGTCAACCTTCCCAAAGTAGAACCTCTCCCTCCTCCCTTCCAGACGATACAACCGAGCGGTGCAGAGACAAGGCAACAAAGGGAGAAAGAAGAAGGGGGAGGAGAGGAAAAAGGTGGAGGAGGCGACAAGCCCTAACCGGTAGAACGTTTTAGAGAGTATGAGTATGGAAATGGCACCCCCCTTAGATTGGATTGAAAAGATCGATGAGACGATTCGGGAGTTAGATGAGAGGCCTCAGTTTGGCCTTCCTGCCCCCTTCCCATGGAGAAAATTGGAAGAGGGACTCGCTCAGTTGTTTTCCGCTCCTACCCTTGCTCTTCTATCCGATGCTAAGGGGTGGCAAAGCCAAGAAGTTTGGGAAGAAGAGTTAGGAGAAGATGCAAATTGGATTGCGATCGACTGGGCTCCTCTTACCTCTCCCCTTTTTCTCATTACGAAAAAAAAGGAGAGAAAAGAGTTGATGAACGCTCTTTTAGACCAGAAGGAGGGAGCCTCTTTTTTCCTTTCCCCAAACTACTTTGATCCCTTTTTCCAGTATTTTTTAAGTGAGATTCTCCATCTTGTAGAAGGGGAGCCGTTTGCCTCTCCTCTCACTCCTCGCATTCATGAAACGTCTTCTACCTCGCCTCCAGAGGGGCCCTGTTTTGTCCTCGATGTGGGCCTAAAGATGGGTGAGAAAACCTTTTGGGGTAAAGTGATGATACCAGAGGCTTTTAGAAGAAGCTGGAAATCGTATTTCTCTCATCTCCCACCTCCTCCTCTCACAGATGAAGAAAGAGAGAGAATTGAGGTCGAACTTTGCTTAGAAGTGGGGTATACCCGCATAAGTGGAGAAGAGTATGGGAAGATCCGTCCAGGGGATTTCCTTCTTTTAGACCACTGCTCCTATGACCCCCTTGAAGGGAAAGGAGGGTGTATTCTTACGTTGGGAGATAAAGCCCTTTTTAGAGGAAGACTCAAAGAGGGGGGGGTAAAACTAACCGAATATCCGATTTACGAAGAGGTACGAGAAGCTATGGCAGAAGAAGAGGAAGAAGAAGAGGAGGAGGAGTCTCTAGAGACTTCTTTGGATGAGGATGAAGACGAAGAACTCTATGATGACCTCGAAGAGACAGAAGAGGAACTTTTAGACAGTCCAGAAGAAGAGACTGAGGAGCAAGCTCCTCCCCTTTTTTCTGTCGATGACGTTCCGATTCATCTCACTGTAGAAGCAGGAAGGGTGAAAATGAGTGCGAAAGAGCTTTTCGCACTCTCTCCCGGTAGTGTACTCGATCTCCATATCACTCCCGAGCAAGGGGTTGATCTTGTTGTAGGCGGGAAAAAAGTAGGTAGAGGTGAGCTCATTCGGTTGGGGGATACTCTAGGAGTGCGCATTCACAAGCTCTCATGATAGAAAAACCCGTTTCGACAGAGACTTCGGATCACTCTCTCCCAAAAGAGATCGGAGGGTATCGGATCGAAAGTCTTCTCCATAAGGGAGGGATGAGCCTACTTTATCTAGGGCTCCATCCCGACACGCACGATCCCATTGCGATCAAAGTCCTCTCTTCTAAATTTGTTTCGCATCCTGAAATGATCGAACAATTTATGAGAGAGGCCGAGATCATTGAGTTGACCAATCATCCCAATATTATCCAGATTTTTGGGCACGGGAAGTGGGAAGGAGGGGTCTATCTGGCTATGGAGTTTATCCAAGGGCTCTCTCTTAGGCAGATGATTCTCCAAGAAGCGACATCTCTAAAAAGGGCGCTCGAGATTGTTTTGCAGATTGCCCATGCCCTTGTTCATCTTCACGCTCATGGAATCATCCATCGGGACCTCAAGCCGGAAAATATTCTCCTCACTGCCCAAGGGGGAATCAAGGTAATCGATTTTGGTATTTCTCAAATCTATACCGATGCGGCGCTTCTTCCTCAAATGGAACTTTTGGGAACACCCATTTATATGAGCCCCGAACAAAGGGAAAATCCTTTGCAAGTGAGTTTCTCTACAGACATCTACTCACTTGGAATCGTTGCGTATGAATTGATTTTAGGAAGGCTCTCCTATGGAAAAGTTCGTTTAAGCGATGTCCCAAAAGGGTTCCAGCCGATTCTTGCCAAAGCGCTCCAACCAAACCCAAAAAATCGATACCTCGACATAGTCGATTTTATCCAAGCCGTAACGGGGTATTTAAGCTCTGGAGAGTGGATTAAAGACCGGAGAGGTAGCGACTATCTCGGTGAGTTGTCTGAAAATCTCAAGGCGGCCCAATCGATTTTGATTCCCAAAACCCTCCCCTCGTGGAGGCGTGCAGAGATGACCCTCTCCTCGAATTGTAGTTCTGCCATCTCCTCTGTTTACTACGATTTCTTTCAGCACAATGAAGGAGTTTACAACATTTTGATGGGAGAGTCTCTTCAGACGGGGGTAGAGGGGCTGTTACAAATTGCTATTCTCAAAGGGCTTGTCATGGGGCTTGCCTCCGTGATTCACGACCCAACTGAATTTGTCCGTGCACTCAACCAAAGGATCTGGGAGTCAAAAGAGGAGCAGACCTTTTCATTTGCCCTTCTTACCCTTTTTCCAAATGAAGATCGGTTCTCGTATATTTCGTGTGGCTATTCTCCACTTTGGGTTTATCCCTCGGGCGCGGATGCTCCAAGACGGATCACAGCTGATAATCCCTCTTTGGGCCTCTCTCCTCTTGCTGAAGTTCTCAACGTCGATGGAAATTGGGATGTGGGAGATGATCTCATTTTGCACACCTTCCAAGCAGAAACAGCCAAGCATATCGAAGAGATCGAAGCAGATGAAGCTCTCTTTTTAGAAGCCCTTCAGGAAAATCTACTTTTAGCCCCCAAACAACAAGCAGAAGCGATTTTTCGCAAAATTTCTTCTCAAGAAAAAGGGACCATGCACCTACGCCCTATGACCGTCATCACCATTGAACGAGTAGAATGATAAATTCGAGGAATCTTTGAGGGATGGAAAAAAAGGGCAATTAGGATATATCGGGTCTAACTAGGAGAATTGAATCTTCATGCACATACGTTTACGCACTCTCACCATATTCTCTTTTTTTTGCATCCTCCTGACTAATGGTTTAGGTATTGGGGAAGAGACTTTCTTCAGTGAAGAAAAAATCATGGCACGGGCCGATGAGTATCTCGCCTCCTGCAAAGAAGACGAGAAGAGCCCTCCAGCTACAAGTGATGCCCCTACCGTAACGAAAAAGGCATCTACATCAACTGATGAGACAGAAGAGACTCCTCACCTCTACGACTCTCCCAAAGAATTTCTCTTAAACGATGCACCTGGTCGCTTTGCCAAACCTGTCTGTGACCCTATGAGCACAGAAGGATATACGGTGAACTTCGAAGATATCGCTGTCATCCAGCTGATCCAATTTATCAGCAAGATCTCGAAGAAGAACTACATCTACGATAGCAACGATCTCCAATTCAATATCACAATCGTCTCTGAGGAGCCGGCATCTGTAGAAGATCTCTCGGCAACCTTGATCCAAGTTCTTCGGATGAATAATCTTTCGGTTTCAGACCAAGGAAACAATGTTCTTATCTATAAAGACACTGCCAATCTCTCTAAATTATCGAATGTGATTTCGGAAGACAATGTAGATGATTCTTGTGACGCAGTAATCATCACGCGGGTTTTTCGATTCACCAATGTCGACCCATCTGGGATTAAGGCGATCATCCAGCCGCTCCTCTCTTCCAATGCGATTGTGGAAGTATCCCCTAAGACGCGTCATCTTATTGTTACTGATACTGCAGCAAACGTGACAAAAGTTGCAGGACTTCTCACAACCTTAGATGCTCCAGAAGGAGCCTTAGAAATCTCCGAGTATCTTGTGAAAAGTGCGAATCCTGTAGCTCTTGCCGCTTATGCCAAAGAGATCCTAGCTCCTCTCATGCAGGACAATCCCATCGAAATCCAATCCTCTCCTTCTTCTAAGAAGATCTTTATCGTAGCAAACCCTTTTCTTACTCAGAAGGCGATGCAGGTTTTAGAGTCGCTAGATACACCCGACATTACGGATATTGCAGATCTTCCTTCATTTGAAATGGCCAACAACTTGATCTACATGTACAAGCTCCGGTACCAGTCAGGAGACGAAATCGCCGAATCTATCCGTCAAATCGCCAATAATATGCGTTCTGGAGGTGGAGGAAATATCGATTTTATCAACACTTTAGGGGCGATTCAGTGGGTTCAAGTCAATAACTCGATTATCATCACAGGGACAAGAGACTCGATCGATAAAGTCGTTGAGCTCATCGAAGCTCTCGATAAAGCTCCCAAGCAAGTCTACGTTGAGGTGCTTGTACTCGATACGACTTTGTCGAATTCTCTCGACTTTGGAGTTGAATGGATTGCTCTTGGGGATGAGCAAGACAAGCTTGCCTACGCTTCGGGCTTGTTAACGGAAAACTCTTCTCTCCAGGGATCAACACACAGCTCTCCTGGGGCCCGCTTTGTGGCAGCTAATCCAGCTGCTAACCCTCCTGGTATTCCTAATGCTGGGCGAGATGTCCCTCTCCCTACTGCATCGAATACCAATACAGCCGCTTTTGGATTGGGGATCATCGGAAATATCATACGACATAACGGGAAGTCATTTTTGACCCTTGGTGCTTTGATTTCGGCCCTTGATAGTGAATCGGAGAGCAAAATCGTTCTCAATCCAAGGATTATGGTCCAAGATACCCAGTCCGCAGACTTCTTTGTTGGGCAGAATATCCCGTATCAAACAACGAGTACAGTCATCCAGCAAACAGGTTCTGTTACGCAAAATATCCAATACGAAGATGTTGGGGTCCAACTCCGGGTAACGCCCACCATTTCCCCCAACAACATCGTCACTCTCCAGATCGATCAGTCGATTGCAGAGGTGACAAGCTCTTCTAGAGATTTGACTCCCACCACGAACAAAACATTAGTCTCAACGCGTGTTCATGTCCCAGATGGAACATTTTTGGTCATGAGCGGACATATCCGGGATACTTCCACCTACATCCACTCTGGAATTCCGTGCTTAGGGACTCTCCCTCTTATCGGGCCTGCTTTCAGCAAGACAATTGAAAGGCGAGATAAGCGAAACCTCATGCTCTTTGTTCGCCCAAAGGTGATCACAAACATCCAGGAAGGGCTCGACTTGACCAACCAAGAGGGATACGACCACAACTGGGAGAGCCACCCTTGCTCCATCACCGAGTGTGGGCCGGCGCAAGCTCCCGAGCGCGAAACCTATCCCCCTCCTGCTTGCCCCACCAATTAGTGGGGATGATATCGCTTTGGGGCTCCATGTTTCCATAAAAATTTAACGCAGGTAGCAACTTGCGTTAAGAAATTTTATCGTCGCGGGAAAAGGCGATTTCTTCCACAATTGGCCCCTTATGTTTTGGAAACGGCTTACAGTTTTTCTGATTCTAGCTTCTTTTAGCGTCTCCTGTCACCGTGTACCTAGGGATATAGAGCCGTGTATCGAAGCGCCCTCTCACCCTAAGGAGATCCAAAGAGAACATAGAACCCATCTTTATTTACCTGAAGAATTCTCGGTTTCTCCCTTCTCTAATCTAACTCCAGAAGAGAGAGCGACCGATTGGGGGAAGGAGTATCTCATTGCCCTCATCTTTGCCGATGACTTCGACCTTTACCGGGCCATTACGGGTTTTAAGAGGGCTCTCTGCCTTCTCCCTGAAGAGTGTCAGGAGAGAAGGCTTGAGATCACCTATTCGATCGCTCTTGCCTACTTTCTAGGGAAGAAATACGTTGAAGTTGCCTATGAGGTCGAATCGACAGCTCTTGCCCACGTCACTGAAGGCTTTCCTGCCTATCAAGATCTTCTTCTCATTCTCTATGATAGCTACTGCCATCTAGACAAGCCTGAGTATGCAACCCACATTCTCAGCCTGATTGAAGAGAATGATCCAGCAAAGGCTCACTGTCTTAACCTCCTTTCGGCAATCAAGCAAGCCGATTTTGAAGCGCTCCACCAAGAGGGGACAACTTGTGACGAGCACGCCTACGTTGAGAGAGTCCTCTATGGATATGAGTGTGAGGCAAAATCGATCGGACAAGCGATGCAACTCAATGCACTCCTTCCCGGAGCAGGGTATTGGTATGTGGGGATGAAGCATACAGCCGTCACTGCGTTTGCTATCAACGCCCTTTTCATCGGGGCAGCCGTCCATTTTTTTTCGCACGGAAATATCGCTGCAGGGGTTGTCACAGCAAGCCTTGAGGGGGGATGGTACTTCGGAGGGATCTACGGAGCTGGTTATGCAGCCAAAGCCTACAACGAATCGATCTACTCTGCTTGCGCCGCAAAGATCACCCAGAAAGAGCCACTTTTTCCCCTCTTCCTCATCCAATATTCCTTCTGAATTTTTTCCTGTTTGACAAAATGATTCGGTTTACGCTAAGGTAATTTTTCCTTAACGCGCAATTAACACTCAAGGAGGACACTATGTCTTGGTTCACAGAAATATTCGGAGGCTCAAGCCAACAAGCAGAGCAAGCTCTCAACGATCACAATCTAACTAAAAGTCAAATCACTCAAACAAGTTCTGCATCAGAGCTTGCCCAATCGATCATCAAAGGAACAACACAAGAGGAGGGAAATACAACTTCTACTACTCAAGGGAAAACATTTGTTGTGGAGCCAAAATGCGAGAGGGTGATGAAGGTGGTCAACCTTGTTGCCCTTGTAGTTTCTGCTCTTTTTCTCACTTATTTTGCTCTTGGTTCTGCAGGGATGGTTCCTTTTGCAACCAATATGGGAGTAATTGGAACAAGCGTATCTCTTGGAGCTGGTGCTGCTATGGTATTGCTTACCGGGACTTTGGCAATCTTGCAGTTCCACAATCCTAAAACCCTTTCAGAGATCGTGCCAAAAACAACAGACCCTGTTTAATTGCTTCTTCTCTCTTAAATCCTGTCCTCAGTGTTCTTGTGGGCAGGATTTTTTTTGGAATTCGGGCACGTTCACGAAAAGGGGCTTGCGGTGTTTAGAAGGCGAGGCCGAGGCCGATGCCGGCTGTAAAGCCGCTTAATTCGACAGTGTGGGCGATGATGTTGTTCCCACTTTCAAAGTTGTCATCATCAAAACGTTTGTGGGAGTAGTCGACATAGAGGTCGACGAAAAGGCATCTGCAAGGACGGAATAGAGCTCCGATTGAGTAGACCCCGCCAAGTCCTCTCGCCCGGTCGGTTGATTTCACTCCTTCATTTTCATTGTGGATATCGAGAAAGAAGTAGCGAGGGGCTATACTTCCGTAGACTTCGAAACACCAGGGGAGTGGTTGGATATACTTGATCCCTAGGCTTACAGGGATGATCTCAAAGTCGGTATCATCTTCTGTGATCGTTTCTCCTCTGCTTGTGATATACGAGACGGAACCGAATGCGTAGAGGTTTTTCCACCAATCTTCTAAACAGACGCTTCTTCTAAAAGGAGTCCAGGAGATTTCCGCTTGGTAATTGCCAATTGTATTGGAAAACACATCCTTAATCGTATCCCCCTTAGGGAAATAGGCTCCTATTTTCCCTTCTACCAGGATTTCATAGGCTGAAAGGGGAGCAAAAAATGTCCCAAAAACAAGAAAAATGACGAGAAGATGTTTCTTCATAAAGCCCCTTCGACTACCTCAATAGCTCGGTTTGGAAAAGATCTGGTTCCTACCTGATTGTAGCTCGAGAGGGATAACTTTCAAGGTTATTTTCATTTAAGGTGGTTACAGAGTAGACAGCTCTCCCCTTAGGACATTTGTAGTCCATAAATTCGGTATAAGATGTGGGGAGCTGAGCAATGATTTTTCCGTCACGACGGATGATGTATCCAACTGCACCAGGGCTTGTTGTTTTCTCCCAGTGGAGTTTCCCTTGGATAATGGTTTTTGCTGGGAAAGAGTTGTAAATTTTCTGCCCCATCAATTTCTTCGGGGGAAGAAGAAAATCTCCAACAGAGTAGAAGAGCGTTCCTTCTGACCCCCAGGCGAGGAGTGTGTTACCGAGGGAATCACCTCCCATGGCTACCCCCTCTTCATGTTTGATCTCCATAATTGGGGTGGGGGGGAGCCACTCCTCTTTTTCAAATTGGCAGATCTCCAAAACCCCTCTTCTGTTATAGGCAAGAGTGGCATTTCCTTTCCCATCGGTTGTCAGATGGAGGAAAGAGACCTCTTCAACATCGGCAACAAGGGGGGTGATCTCCTCCCACACTTTCTCTTGGGAATCGTAAATCCTCCCCACAAGAGATTTGCACTGCCTCTCATCATCGGTTTGGCACCAGACAACAAAACAGTAGCGTCCTCCTTTGGAAAGGCGGACGTGGTAGGCAGCGTGCTCGCGAGATAAGTCCTTAGCATTAGTCCATTTATTTTCCTTTGAAAGATAGCGCATCGCTTGGACAGTAGATTCTGAAGAGGAGAGGTTCTGTCTTTTCCAAACAACAAGAGCGTTGTTCTCCTCATCAAAAGCAATTGAGGGGTCTTGGAAAGCGAAGTTTTTCCACAGCTCTGATAATGATGCAGTTGGATTCCATGCGTTTTCATTTTTTCGGAAATAGGCCCCTTCGATCGTCTGGTGGGCTTTTTCTTTCCCTTTGTCTTGGGAGAGGGTGGCAGACCATACAGCAAGTCCGTTGCCTTGCTCATCAAAGGCGAACTGAGGGTGTTCGCAATCAAAACCGATTTTGGATAGATCTACAGGTTGTGACCAAGCCTCTTCGGCACCGGAAAAGTAGGAGGCTTGGATGGTACTTTCAAATCCATTCCATCTCTTCCAGAGGATCATTGCATTTCCCTTTTGGTCTCCGCTTAGAACCATCGGAAAATGGGTGTCGACATCTTGCGTAATGGTATACACCTCTGTCCAGGAGGCGAGTTTAGAATCGAACTTCGCAACATGGAGGTGGTTTTTCTCCCCCTCAACCCACGCAGCAAATCCCTCCCCTGAATCTTGGATGATGAGCGAAAGGGCTGAAGGAGTACCTGTATTGAATGTGATTGGGGCGGGATCACTCCATTTATCTTGGATAAAATGGTAGGTGGCTGAGGTGATACAGTTTTTGTCTGGCTCGCACCAAGCAAGGAGCACGGTTCCTGCTTGATTGACTGCCACCTCAGGCCTCTCACGCATCTCTCGACCCTGAAGGAGGATCTCAGCAGCAGTCCAGTTTGTCTCCCCAAAGAGAGGGGAAAAAAGAAGAAGAAGGAATATCCACGGTTTCATACAGCACCTCAAGTAAGGGAAGGATAATTTCTCTTAAGAAAAAAATGAAGAAGATTCTTCTTCCTGTAGCAAATTGGGTAGCAAATTGGGTTTGTGAAGAAAGGGCGAAAGATGTAAAACCTTTACCCAAAATGGGGTGTTTTTGTGTCGCATCTTCAATCGTTTGGTGACTTTTTTCTCTTTTTGACAACATTCCTCGTCCTAGGGGCAAGCCTCTACCTCTCCTTCTCCACCCGTTTCATCCAGTTTCGAAAAATCCCCTATATGCTGAAGTTGTTTTATACTTCTCTTGTAAGTAGAGGCCGAGCAGAAGGGAAAAAAACCATCAAAGCCCATCATGCCCTCTTTACGGCGATGTCGACCACGATTGGGATTTCGACAATTGTTTCCCCAGTTATCGCCATACGAATGGGAGGTCCTGGAGCTGTTTTAGGATTTGTATTGGTTACAGTACTTGGGGCAGCTGTCAACTTTACTGAAGTGACCTTTGCCCTTTCCTATCGGAAATCTCACCCTGAAAAGGGAGTGAGTGGTGGGCCGATGCAGTATCTGAAAGCTGAGATCCACCCTCTTTTGGCAAAGGGGTATGCCTTTTTCGGAGTGCTCCTTTTGATGGGGTGGTCGGCTGCCCAATCGAACCAGTTGAGCGAGATCTTCGCCTCTCCTCTTTTGGGAAGTTTTGCCATCCCCGAGTGGGTTACCGGGCTTTGTTCTGGCGGCTCTTCTCCTGATTCTCCTTCTAGGAGGGATCAAGAGGGTCGCTTCGTTTTCTTCCAAGCTTGTCCCGATCATGTTTCTCCTCTATTTGAGCGGCTCTTTTTGGATTCTTTTTGTCAATTTGGACAAAATTCCAGGAATTTTGCATATGATCTTTCTCTCTTCTCTCCATCCAAAAGAGTTTGGGGTTGGCGTAACGGTTGGAGGAGTTGTAGCAGCGCTTCGGTGGGGAGTTTTCAAAGGGATGCAATCGAGTGAAGCTGGGATTGGTACCCAGACGATTCCCCACTCAATGGCGGAGACAGACGATCCAGCTAACCAAGGAATTTTGGCGATGCTTTCTACGTACAGCGCTGGGTGTGTCTGCCTCCTCTCCTCTCTTGTAACTCTGATAACTGAGACATGGCTCGATCCTACTCTCTCCTTGGGTATCGAGATGGTGGCTTCTTCTTTTGCTCTCTATTTTTCTCAATGGGGGGTTGCTCTTGTAATCTTAAGCGCCTTCCTCTTTGCCTTTGGGACGATTTTAGGAAATAGTTTCAATGGGAGCGTGTGCTACACGTATGTGATGAATCACAGGTTTTCACTTTTCTACTACGTAGGCACAGTTCTTCTTGTCTTTTTCGGGTGTTTAGCTGATGTGCGAGTGATCTGGGCACTTGTCGACTATCTCCTCATCCCGGTTGCAATCCCACATATTCTCAGTATTGCCTATCTCAACTACCGTCAGAAGCACCTTCTCTCCCTTCCTGCTACTGATTAGATATTGGGGGTAAGCTGAGAGGCGATCTCTTTGAGATACTCGGCCCGTTTTTTGGGTAAGTCTGGAATCTCGACCTTTCCTTCGATCAGATTCATCAGATGAGCTCTTCTACAATTGAAGAGGATCTGGTTGAAATGGAGAGTACTAGGGGCAGTGATCCAGCCGATCTCAACTCCTAGTTTTACAAGACTGAGGGCATTTAGCGCTTCGATAGCGTCAAGTTGGTAAGAGTAATTGAGAAGTCCAAGTGCTCTTGTTACTTTACTTTTGATCGGTTCGTTGTCATTCTCCATCAATTTTTTTCGCAGACTCACTTCTGCTACAACTGCCCTTGTCGCCCACATTCGCATAGTGGTAAGGATATACTCCTCTGTCAATCCTAAGGTGCAGGTGTTGTGGGCAACTAAGATATCGCCAATCATCTCAGTTGTTTTTCCTTGCAACCCTAAAGCTTCGACCTCTTCCTCCTTCTCTTTTTCTATGAGTTCAGAGAGTTCTCCAGTATGGATAATGGCAGGGACATGAAGATAGAGGGAAATCTTGAGGCCTGTTCCCACGTTTTGAGGGTTGGAAGTGAGAAATCCAAAGCGGGAGGAGAAGGCAAAATCGAGGGTTTTTCCCATATGTCCTTCGATCTTTACGAGTTTATTCCAACACTTCTCGATTTCTTGTTGGGTATCAAGAAGGTGGAGTTGGAGGTGGTCTTCCAAATTTAAGATACCGAGGAAATTAGCCTGGTCATCAATCACAAATCCCTCGCCTGCATGGGCTTGGTGGATTCCATCGCGAATCAAAAAGTGTTCGAGAAGAAAGTCTTTTTGCAAGGGGCCGATTCCCTCAGATTGAAAAAGGGTAGGATTTTCAAGTTCTGGAGCTGTTTTGAGGCTGTCGAAAAGAAGGGAGACTACCTGTTTTTCTCGCTCTTTATCGAGTTTTGTAGGGAATTTGAATTTTCGTAGGTTGCGAGAAAGGCTTAAAGTAGAAGCCAGCCAGACATTATGGGAGTGGGATTCCCATGGGTTTTCCATTCGAAAAATGGGGTGCGTGTCACTTTTTCCCTTGGCCATGTTTTGTTTTCTCTTTTAAGGCTTGGATTTGGTCTCGCAATAGAGCCGCTTGTTCATAATCTTCACGGATGAGAGTCTCGTCTAAAGCTTCGTTGAGAGCGATCAATCGGAGGGTGGGGCTTATCTCAACAACTTCTCCAGGAACCCGTCCGATATGGAGAGGCTGGGTCTTTTTATTCGAAGTGAGGTGGCGAGAGATCCGATTTTCCTTCAAAAGATCTTGGATGAGCGTTTCAGCAAAAACCTCGTAACATTCAGAACACCCTAAGGATTGTCCCCGCTTGATGGCGTCAAGAGAAGTGCCGCAGTTGCCGCAGGCAAGGGCTGTGACGATTTCTTCCCCTTCCTCCTCTTTTCTACGTGTCGCTCCGTAGAGTTTCTTCTCTAGATGGGGGCAATCTGCGCACATGACTGTGCGGGTCATTTTATCTCCGACTATTTCGGTGTAATGGACTGTGATAGGCTTTTTGCACTCGGTGCAATCTAATGGTCTTTCCGGCATGGGCCCGATCTTACTCACCCCCCCCTATTTTTGCAATTAGAGGTGTTTTTTCGCGAGAGGTGGTGGTGGCCTTTTGGCTGATTTTCATTCTATTTGAACGATCACTCGCTCGCTGTGTGAGGTAACACTATCTTCGCTCGTGATCGTCCAACTAGAATGAAAATCCCCAAAAGCACTCCGGAGGGCCTTTCTTAATCCATGTTCAGTGATTTCTCATCGTGGAGATTGCAAATTCTCCACTACAAATGCATTCGAAATCATATCTTTTTCACTATCAGCATGTTGAAAATTCAAGATTTTTAGCCTAATTCCACAAATTTAGCAAAATTTGTGGAGTTTCAGGGTTGTTGGCTGGTGAATTGGAGCATGCGGATGGAGGCGGTGAGGAGAACTAGGATGGTGAAGGTTAGAGAGAGGGGGACAAAGGAAGTAGGGAAGAGGATCATTAGGAGAAAGAGGAGGAAGGCTTCGGGTCTTTCGATGAGTCCTGGGCTGTAGTGGAAGCTTTTACGGGAGTTGTTTGCGGAGAAAATTCCGACAACGAGAAAGGAGGTGATGCAGATAAGAATGGCTATCATCATCAGGAGGACGAGTATAGCCTTGCTTGTCGCGAGGTAGAGGGCGAAGAGTATGGCTCCTTCTACAAGGCGATCAGTAACGATATCCCATGCAGCTCCAAGAGGAGAGGTTTCGGTTCTATGGCGGGCTAAAGAGCCGTCAACTACATCACAAAAGCCAGAGAGAAGTAGAAAGAGGGCTCCCAGGTAGGGGAAGTGGAGAGCTACGAGGGTAGCTGCAGCAAGGCCGAATAGAGCGCCTAGAAAAGTGAAAAATAGGGGAGATAGAGTGGAAGGAAGAAAGGAGAGAAAAGGAGTAAGCAGATACCGTTGAAACGGTGGTCTTAAGTACTTTTCGATCATAAATATTGGGTCTTGAAGGACTCGAACCTTCGACCCCCTCATTAAAAGTGAGGTGCTCTAACCAACTGAGCTAAAGACCCATTTCCTGATAGACTACACAAAAGGCAGGTTTCTTTCCAAGAAATGATGACCCCAAGGGGATTCGAACCCCTGTTATCGGAATGAAAATCCGGTGTCCTAGACCTGACTAGACGATGGGGCCAAACATGCCGCATATTCTATCCTCTCGAGACATTTTCTGCAATCACCATTCTTAGCCGCCAAAGACTAATGGCTTGAAGGACGTGTATTTACAAAGGATGTTGGTTTAGTGTTCTTCGTGGTAAAGAATCCCCCAAAGACCTGCGTACCTAAAGGGTGGTGATTTCTTGCTCTTTGGTGGCGGTGAGTTCGTCGGCTTTTTTACAGAACTCGTCAGTGAGCTCCTGGACCTTCTTCTCGCTCCGCTTCATGACGTCTTCGGGGATCTCTCCCTCGGCTTTCTGCTTTTTGACAGCTTCGTTCCCATCTCGTCTTACGTTACGGATGCTTACTTTCGCCTCTTCCCCCTTCTTCTTGGCTACTTTGACCATCTCTTGCCGTGTCGATTGATCCATTTCGGGGATTTTAATGCGGACGGCATTTCCATCAACAGCCGGTTGGATGTTGAGATTGGCAGCTTCGATCCCTTTGGCAATGGCATGAACATTGTTGGCATCGAAAGGAGAGATGAGGAGCTGTCTCGGCTCAGGGGTTGAAATGGAGGCGATGTCCCGAAGGGGCATTTTGGAACCGTAAACCTCTACAAGGACGCTTTCTACGATGGCTGGGTTGGCTCGTCCTGTCCGAAGTCCTTTGAGTTCGTGTTGCAAGTGCTCAATGGCACCGTTCATCTTGATTTTGGTCTCTGCTAGTATATCCATAGTTTTTTATCCTGTTACAATCGTACCGAAGGAAGGGGAATTAAGAGCTTCGAGGAAACTTCCTTCATAGAAGTTGAATACTTTAATGGGGATATTGGCTGTCATGCACATCGTAACAGCTGACAGGTCCAAGATCCCGAGTTTTTTTTCTAAGACTTGTTCAAAGGATAACGAATCGTATTTTTTTGCCCCAGCTTGTTTTCGCGGGTCGCTATCGTAGATCCCGTCAACACGTGTCGTGGCCTTGAGGAAGATGTCCGCTTCTATCTCACTTGCCCTAAGAGCTGCTGTTGTGTCAGTTGTGAAGTATGGGTGGCCAGTTCCCCCAACAAAGAGAAGAACACGTCCTCTCTTCAGGTGGCGCATCGCTTTTTCCCACTTGTAAGGATCTGCAATAGTGGGACAGACAAGAGAGCTCATCATCCTCACTTCACACCCCAAATGGGTGAGAGCCTCTTTTAGCAAAACCCCATTCATCAAAGTGGCGAGCATCCCAACTTGGTCAGCAGGAGTTCTTGCGAGACCTGTTTTTGCAACTTGCTGGATGCCCCGGAAAAAATTTCCGCCACCTGTAACGATGGCGACCTCTTTTCCCGCTTGGTGGAGGGTGTAGATTTTTTCGGCTACAAGAGAAACACCTGAAGGAGAGGTCCCAAAAGGTTCCTCTCCCATCAATGCTTCACCGGATACTTTTACAAGAATCCGCTTGTAGTCTTCCATCTATTCACCTACTCGCCAGCGGAGGAATTGAGAGACCGACAGAGACTTCCCGATCTCTTTGCCTCGTTTTTCAACAAGTGCTTGGATGGTGAGGTCGGGATCTTTGACGAATTTCTGGTTGAGGAGGCAGACTTGGTTGTAGTAGGCTCTCAGCTTCCCTTCCAAGATCTTCTCGATGATAGTATCGGGCTTGTTTTGGACTTGGGCACGAGCAATTTCCTTCTCGTGGGCTACAACCCGTTCTGGAACCTCGTTTGAGGAGAGGTACTCAGGGGCTTCAGCGGCCACATGCATGGCGATGTCTTTAGCAAGAGTCTCTTCTCCCTCTGCACCAGCGAGCTCTACCAGAGTAACGAGTTTTCCGCCGCTATGGGTATAGGTCATAAGAGAAGAGTTTCCCTTTTTTGGGAAAAACTCGATCCGACGGATCTGGATATTTTCTCCTAAACTTTGGACAATTGTCGCCCGATACCCGTCGATTGTAAGATTTGGGTCCTTTGAAAATTTCTGCTTGAGGAAGTCCTCTACATTTGCTGGGGACGTGGCACACACCTCTTCAGCTAGGTTTTGAACAAACATTTGGAAATTTTCATTTTTGACGACAAAGTCGGTCTCGGCATTTACCTCTACAAGGGCTAATGTGGAACCATTGTCGGCAACCTTGATCGTCCCTTCGTCTGTGGCACGCCCCTCTTTTTTTACTGCAGAGGCCACTCCCGCCTTTCGGAGGTTTTCGATTGCGAGCTCGATGTCTCCGCCGGCTTGTTGCAAGGCTTCCTTACACTTACTCATTCCGACCCCTGTTCGGTCGCGAAGCTCTTTGACCATTTGCGCTGTTACTTGTGTCATTTTGCTACCTCTTCTTCAGTAATTACGGGAGGCTCAGGTTTCTCATCCTCATCCCCTTCGATCGAAAGTTTCTTCTCATTTTTCACATCAATGATCGCTTGGGAGAGGGCCTGGACGATCAATTTTATGCTTTTAAGAGCATCATCGTTACATGGGATTACATGTTGTATTGGATCGGGATCGCAGTTGGTGTCGACAAGGCCGATTACCGGAATTCCGAGCTTATTCGCTTCTGCCACTGCAATATGCTCGTTTGCTGGGTCGACAACAATCAGAAGGCTAGGAAGTTTGCGCATGGAGCGGATTCCAGAGAGGTTCCTTTCGAGCTTCTCTTGCTCTTTGGAGAGCATAGAGAGTTCTTTTTTGGTGATCCCCTCTCCTTCAGTAGCTAAGTTGTGTTCGATTTTTTCGAGGGTCTTGATCGACTGGCGGATGGTTGACATATTTGTCAGCATCCCCCCTAGCCAACGCTCGCACACGTAGTACTCGCCGCTCTCCTCAGCACACTCACGGATGACCGATTTTGCCTGCTTTTTCGTTCCAACAAACAAGACTGTTTTGTTGTTTACAGCAGCTTTTTTTACGATCTCGATCCCCTTGCGGAGTTGTTGCAAGGTTTTAGCCAAATCGATGATTGAAAGACCATTGCGTACCTCCAAAACGAACCGCTTCATCTTCGGATTCCAGCGCCGTTTTTGGTGACCAAAATGGGCCCCTGCTTCTAATAAATCTTTAATAGTGACTTCTTGTTTACTCATAAAATCCCAAGCCTTGTCCCTTCGACATTTGTATGACACGGCATCCTGCCCTTCTCGGCAGAATTTCGGTCTTGGTTAACATTAAGAAAAAATAAAAGCGCCTGATCAGAATCGAACTGACACAGGTAGCTTGGAAGGCTACTGCTCTACCATTGAGCTACAGGCGCGGTATTGAAGTGCCAATATATGGGGAGTGCATCATTTTCTGCAACCAAGATTTTTCGGATTTTCGGATAATTAATGTTAAATTAATATATTTATGTTATTATTATAGATAACAAAAAGGAGGTTTCTATTTATGGCATTTTCCATCTATTTAAGAACTAATTGCTGTGGCTATTTTGATGGCGGCAGCGATTCTGCCGATGAGAACAAGAAGCTCGTAAACAGTGGCGTATATTCCATGCTGTTTGATGTGCTTGCTCTTGTGGCAACTATTTCTGTAGCTGCTCTCTGCTTGAATCCCCACAGCAGCTATTTTTGTCCTGCAGCAGGGTATGTAGCTACCGGATTAGCAGGAGCGATCCTTCTGGCCGATCTCACTTCATGGGCTGCCCAATGCGTCAAAGAGAAAAATTAAAGAGAAAAATTCTCAACCTAAGCTTAGTGATTTCTCATCGTGGAGTTTGCAAATTCTCCACTACATCTTGAATTAAAGGTCCAAGTTTCCATCCTCAGACACAAAGTAGGTTACTTGCTCTACTGGCTCTTAAGAGAGGATTTTTTTTGCGAAAATATCGCCGTAGTGCGATCTTTTCTGGCGTATGTGGAACGAAGGACGAAGAGAGGGGGATGTCCCCGAAAAAGCGAATCGGATTCTAAACGGGATCTTGGGGGTCTTATTTCTCATTTTCCTGCGCGTTTGGCATTTGGCCGTTTTCCAACATGAGGAGAAAATCGAGGAGGCGCGCAGGCCACAAGAGAGAACGGTGATTGAGCGGGCACCAAGAGCGACGATTACCGATCGGTTCGGAGTTCCCCTTGCGATCAACAAGGTGCAATATAACGCTGCTGTCCGGTATGGCCCGATTCGGGAGATGCCACGGTGGATCTGGAAGAAAAACAAGAGCGGCAAAAGGGAAAAATTCTTCTATCGGAAGGAGTACATTCAGCGTTTGGCTCAAGTACTCGGAGAAGAGCTCCAGTTGGATGCAAGAGACGTGGAAGACCAGATCCATGGAAAAGCTGCGATCTTGGGCAATGTCCCTTGTGTTCTCAAAGAAAACATCACAGAACAGGAGTATTTTCGCCTCCAGATGCTCGGAATGTCATGGCCGGGTGTCCAAGCCGAGGTGGCCCCAAAAAGATGTTATCCAAAAGGGGCAGTAGCCGGGGAAATTCTCGGCTATATCGGGCCGATTAGTCGTGAAGAGTACGACGCGATCACGCAAGAACTGGAAGAGCTTCGCTCCTGCATCACCATCTGGGAGGAGGGGGAGGAGCCTCCTTTTCCTGTAGGTTGCCCAACAATGGAACGGGTTGAAGCCCGGGTCAAGGAACTCGAGAAAAAGGCCTATTCTTACCAAGATTGGGTCGGAAAAATGGGAGTGGAGGCCACCTTTGACGAGCAGTTGCGGGGTTCTTCTGGAAAAAAACGGTATTTGACCGATACCAGAGGGAATTTTTTGCAGCAGATGCCTGGCTCAGTGGAGGCGACCCCTGGAAATCGGATTGTTCTCTCTATTTCAAGCGAGTTGCAAGCGTATGCTGAGCAGCTCCTCATCGAATACGATGGGCGCCCCCCTAGCCAAAGGGCGGGAGCTGTAGCTTTAAGAAAGCTTCTTCCTGAGAACCAACCCTGGATCAAGGGGGGAGCTGCGATTGTCATGAATCCCCAAAATGGAGAGATCTATGCGATGGCCTCCTCCCCTCGTTTCAATCCCAACGATTTCATTCGGGTTGGACAAGGTGAAGAGCGAGATGAACTCAATCAGCGGGTTCATCGGTGGATGGAGACAGAAGGGCATATCTCCCAACTCTGGGACCAAAAAGTCCCCTTCAAGCGAGAACGGTTTTCTCTTACAAGAGGGGAATACTACGACGAGGAGGTCGAGCTTACTTGGGAGACCTATCTCCAGTTCATCCTCCCTCCAAACTCCCCTGTCCGGGAGGTTTTAGAAGCAAACGGGAGTGTCGGAGATGCCCTTTTCGTTCAGAGAAGCTTTGAGAAGTTATGCAGTTTATTTGCCTCTGACGAGCTCAAGCTTACCTCCTCCCATGTTCTTGACTTTCTCCTGGTTGACGAAGAGACCATCCCAGTAGGGGTTACAACTACTTTGCCCCAAAAGGCTTTTCTCGAGGAGCGTTTTGCCGAGGTTGAGGGAGAGGTTGCTACTTTCCAAGAGGTTCTAGCTCCCTATTTTACCCCCCTCAAAAGAAACTATGAGAAGCTCCTTTTAGTCGACCTCTACCGAGTCGTTGTGGATGAGAGACGGTTTTCTCCTACCCTCACCCAACTGATCGGCCACCTCTCTCTAAATGAATACCGGGAGGCTATGACCGCTTTTGTAGGTGTTGAGGAGGCTATTTGTAAAATAGTCCGTGATCTTTTCCATGAACACGACTTTAGGTTGTGGAGAGAGGAGTTTTTCGCAGATTTTCTAGCAAACAAGCGGAAAGAGGAGAAAAAGGCCCTTGTCAAGTACCCCAAGCCCTACCTCTACTACCTGGAAAAAGAAGAGAGGAGACAATTCGAACTTTTTTGGGAGGAGAATAAGTGGGGTTTCCTCACCATGTTTCTCCAAGGGGAGGAAGAGGGGGTAGAGGACCCTTATCAGCAAACCCTTGCCGCTTGGAGTGAGGAGCTCGATTCGGGTGCGCATAAAGCTTTGGCCTTTTCAAAGGCCTATCTCCGCCTGCAGGAAAGAATGCAGGAGATTCCACCCTTGGCCTATTTCTCAATTTTACAATCCTTCCGCAGCTATTCCGAGCTCGACCGCCCCCTTTTAGGGCGCTATGGGATCCTGAAAGGAAACGAGGAGAAACACCTTGCAGCTGGTTTCTATCCGAAGTATGGATTCGGGTATGCTCGCTCCTACGCCTTCCGACAAGCTACCACCATCGGCTCGATTTTCAAGCTGATCCCCTCTTATGAGGCCTTAGTACAGCTGTTTGACAAGGGGAAGGATCTCAATCCTTTTGTCATTATTGATGACAAACACCGGACCCAAAAAGGGTGGAATGTCGGCTACCAAATCGAAGGACAGCCTATTCCGATGTACTACCACGGTGGGAGGATACCGAGAAGTGAACACTCTGGGGTGGGGAAGATCGACCTTGTCCGGGCCATTGAAACCTCCAGCAATCCCTACTTTGCCCTTCTCTCTGGAGAGATTCTAGACGATCCTGAAGACCTTTGCCGAGCCGCTGCCCTTTTCGGATATGGGGAAAAGAGCGGAATCGACCTTCCTGGCGAATACAAGGGGTATATTCCCCAGGATGTCTCTTATAACCGTTCTGGGCTTTATGCCATGTCAATGGGGCAACATTCCCTCCTTGGAACCCCTCTCCAAACAGCCACCATGATGGCGGCGATGACAAACGGGGGGGCCATTTTAAAACCCCAAATCCTCAAAGAGCAGCTCCCTCCACAAGGAGTACAAACTACAACTGCTGAACCCCGTTGGCAGGTATATCTCCCCACCCAAGTCCAGCAGATCCTCATCGAGGGGCTAAAGCAAGTTGTCCGTGGGGAGAAGGGGACGGCCCGCTCGCTTAGACAACTCTATCCATCCATTGCCGAAACCCTCATCGGAAAAACGAGTACATCCGAGATCATGGAAAGATTCAGCCTCGATGGGGCCCACCCTTACGTCAAGACCAAGCCGATCTGGTTTGGGGGGATCTCCTACACCTCAACTGAGCTCCAAACCCCAGAGCTTGTCATCCTTATCTACCTCCGGCAGGGGGAATTTGGGCGCGATGCCACCCCCTTTGCCTGCAAACTCTTAGAAAAAGCCCGCTCCCTCCACCTTCCTTCAAAATAATTAATAAAATTTAATTAACAATTTTCTGGTATACTACATGTAAATCCAAACAAAAGGAAGGAAATATGACATATGCACTCAGTGTTTTCTTCGGAAGAGCAGGGGACCCGGTTCTAGCAAATGCTATAGCTCCAGGCTCGGAAGAGTCCATAGGGGCATTCTGGCAAAGTTAGATACATCAAGGAAAACGATTTACGACGCAAGAGAAAGTGCATGAGTACCTAAGAAGCGCCTGCCTCTTTGATGTAGTCAAGGTGATCGAGGAGTAAAAGCTCTAATATCTCCCTTCCTTCAGCTGTTTTTGCTCCCTCTCGAGGGGTCTTTCCATCTAGAACCTGAATAGGCATATCAAGCCAGTCTTCGTAGTACTTCTTGAGGGACTCCTTGATCATTTCTTTTTATCTTTTGCATAAGAACCTCTTAACATTCGCCAAAGAATCTTAGCATCTTAAAAATTTAAGTTACACCATCTTCTTTCCAGCGGGGTCTTCATAAAATAGAAATATACACAATCCAGGGCAAGTGGTAAGATATAGGCAAGGGAGCATAGGACATGAAACAGCTTTTAGACTTAAAAATAGATGTCGTTTTCAAAGATTTCTTTGGCGATAGAAGTAGTAAAGACGTGATAGAAAGCTTTATTAATTCCGTTTTGAGCCTTGAAGGGGAAAACTGCATCGAAGTCGAAGAATTTTTAGATACCAGGAAAAGACGTGTTGAAGTGGGAAGACCCTCAACCTTTGTCGATTTAATCGTCAAATCTCGCAAGGGAGAAAGGTTTATTATAGAAATGCAAACCTATAACCATGAGGGATTTGATAAAAGACTGCTCTACTATCTAGGGAAAGACTATACCGAGCAACTTGACTACCATCGAGGAGAAATCTCTAAACCCCAAAAAAAACTGATTGGCTACCATGATCTCCCTAAAGTCCACATCATCGCAGTGATAGACTTTCATAGATCAAGCCAGGAAAAAGATGGGATTCTCAATGGAAATAAAGTCGTTGAAACCTACCGCTTTAAACCCGAATATTCCCCCTCAAACGATCACCTCTTTGACCAGTGGAACGCCACCATCCTTGACCTTAAAAAATTCGGGGACAAACCCCTAGAAGAGCTGAAAACAGATCAAGAAATCTGGTTCTATATTTTCAAAAATGCCTCAGTGATACAAGAAAAAGAAATCAACACCTTAAAAAAACTCCCTGTTTTTAAGCACGCCATTGAAAAACTCGAGAGACTTTCTTCGGATCCCGTTACAAGAAAAGCCTACGAAGCCAGCATCAACGAACACCGAGACCATTTAGCAGTTCTCTCAGCAGAACGTAAACAAGGAATAGAGCAAGGGGTAGAGCAGGGAATAGAGCAAGGAATAGAGCAGGGAATAGAGCAAGGAATAGAGCAAGGAATAGAGCAAGGGGTAGAGGAAGGGAAAAAGCAAATCGCTCTTTCGATGCTCGAAGAAGGTCTTCCAATAAACCAAATTTCTAAACTGACAGGCTTTTCAGAAGAAACAATCAAAACACTATGCTCTTAAAAAGGAGTTATAAAATGAGTTGGTACTTAGATTTTTCCAGAAGAAAAGCCTACGAAACAAGTACCAACGAGTAGGGGCTTTTCACTAGATTTATTTGATAAAAAACATACTTACCAATTTTGTTAAGTAGTTCTCATTCCAAGCAGCCTTTTTCCTCCTATTCAACAGTCCCTTACCAGAACCCAGTATATTCAAAGCCGTTCTCCTAAAGAATCCCAGATTTTCTGCCGCATAACCTGTGTTTACTGGACTCTCATCCTCCATAAAATTTATATCCAGTTGACGATGCAAATTATTCTCTATCGCCCAGTGACTCTTGATAATCCTACACAGTTTTTTTGCATCTGCTTTCAATGAAGTTATATAATATCGACGCTCTACTAACACCTTCCCTTGCTCAACCCTTTCAGACTCAATTTCAATTGGGTGTAACCCAAATCAGTTAAAATTACGCGGCCAGTCGTTCAACTCCCTCTTGATTGGAGGCGATATGTCCGTATAGATGCTCATGTTGAGCACTGCTACGGTATCGCCAAAACTCCTCGCTTAAAGTATTTACTGAGATCGATCGCAATCCCAACATGGTTTCCG
>SDBV01001554.1_pt1 | contig 34555 bp, 19 predicted proteins | sample 2277081 | NCBI WGS metagenome assembly SDBV01 (sample SAMN10402039, study PRJNA504765) | marine sediment metagenome | isolation source: marine sediment core GS10_PC15, 223 cmbsf | place: Arctic Ocean: Southern Knipovich Ridge | collected 2010 | reverse complement strand
CAAAATTACCATACACTGAGTCTTTTTTCTGCTGGACTTCATCAAGAACGAAATGTTCTGTCTCATCATTGAAAGGCCACCAGCTAATCATATCCTCACCGATCCAATTCCCGGAACCTGACGAATCAGGCTGAGCAAATGATGAGGGTATTATAAAACAGGTAAAGAGCAATCCCCAACAACTGGCAGGCAAAGCTGAACCCGGATGTTTCATGCTGATATTCATGTTGATTATTAAAAGAGGTCTTCAGATTATCGTGAAAACCCGGTACATAATGATATCGTAAAAATAATTATCCTGACAATAATATCCAAAAGCCCATTTTCTGCGCTAAAGTCCGGGGGATTTAATAATTTTATCTCATCAAAATTCTGACAAGCGATCCGAATATCTATTAATCATCTGATCTTATGATGCAAATCTGCTTTAGAATACTAATTACAACCATAGTAATCGCCGGCTTTAACAGTTGTCAAAGGGTACCGGAGAGTCGCAAAGGTAAAAAACCAAATTTTCTGGTACTGATTGCTGATGATCAGAGATGGGATCAGTTAAGCTACGCCGATCATCCCCTGATCCCGCAGTTGAAGACCCCTCATATGGATAAGCTGGCTCAACAGGGTGTTTACTTTGAAAATGCATTTGTCACATCTCCCATATGTGCTGTATCGCGGGCCAGTATTATGACCGGAAGATATGCGAGCACACATGGCATGAACCATTTCAATACCCCGATAGCAGCGGAGATTTTAAGCAAATGCTATCCAGCTTTATTACATGATAATGGGTATAAGACCGGGATTCTGGGCAAGTGGGGTATGGGAATTGAAGGCACAGAAGATGTATTTGATCTGTTTAATGCCTGGGCAAATCAAGGGGCCTATTTTCATGATACTGACAGTGGGAAAATTCACAATTCGGAGTGGCTGGCGATCCGAACCAGGGAATTCCTTGAATCCTGTACCCCTGAAAAGCCATTTTGCCTGACGGTCTGTTTTAAATCACCCCACCACCCATATCAGCCAGACGAGCGGGATAAGGATCTGTTCGAAAATGTTGTGATTCCTAAAAGAGAGACAGATACACCTGAGGACTATCTTGCCATGTCATCTCGTGTAATGAATAATTCACTGAACAGGTGGTGTTACTTTGATGAGAGGAAAGATGAAGCCACAAAGAACAGTTTTGAAAAGGATTTCCTTCGCTGCGTAGTAAGTCTGGACCGGTCTGTGGGACAGATCATGCAAACCCTGGAGGAACTGAACCTTGATAAGAACACATTTGTTATCTATCTTTCAGACAATGGTTATATGTGGGGAGAACATGGTCTGGGAGGCAAGTGGCTTTTATATGAAGAATCAATACGTGTTCCAATTATCATTCAGGGGCCAGGTATACCAGGTAAGATGATAGGCGCAAAGCTCGATAAACTTGCATTGAATATAGATATTGCCCCAACCATTCTGGATATTGCTGGAGTCCCGATTCCATCTGAAATGGATGGAATGAGCCTCTATCCCCTCCTCAGAGGAAAGCATTCACCAGCACGTACTGATTTTTTCATGGAACATGTTGATATTATAGATGTGGAAAATCCGATTCCCGATAGCAGGGGGGTGCGAACAGATAAATGGAAATATATACGATACCCGAATGCGGAACCTGAAGTTGAGGAGTTGTATAATATTGAGGCAGATCCTTTGGAATCCAAAAATCTGGCCGATGACCCGGATTATCTTGAGATAAAAGATCAACTGCTGGAGAGGTATGACTACTATCTCACTACGCTGAAAAAAGAGGATTAACAGAGAGTATTCTCTAATGCTGCGGGTGATTTTGGTTTGAAAAAGATTCCGGGGGGCCAGGATAAATCTTATTTGGCCTGAGTTGGCGGGTTTACTTCGATTTCCCAGATTCCCGGACGTTTACTTGCTTTTGGGATGGATATTTTAAGCACGTTTGCAGTCACCGGTTTATCAAGCTCAATAACGTACCCTCTTCCAATAGACTCACCCAGCGCAATTTCTTCCATACTCTCCTTTCCGGGATCATAGGTAACAACCTGTTCGGATGCTCCCCTGGGTGTATATGCAGACTTCTTATATCCTGCCTCCAGTTTCCAGGATTGTATGGCACCTCCACTTTCCATCCATTCGTCAATGACAATACGCTGAAAGGTAACGGGTTTTTCCCAGATCATTTCCAGCCATCCATCTGTCTCTCCTTCTGCGGCTTCCCAGGCTGTAAACGAACGCCCGTCATTCACTCCTTCAGCACGGCCATAACCATTCTGGTCTCCAAAAAAATAGATAGTGGATGCAGAGGTTCTTGCCCGGCCTGCAATATTTTCCCGGGCAGGACCCTGTACTTCAATGATCATATCTTCAATAATCACCTCTGCGTCTTTTGACTGAAGTGTCAGGAGACCTCTCCATGTGCTGTCCCACTTTAAAACAGAAGCATCGACATCAATCTTTATCAACGAGCGGGCATGATCTTCTTTCACCCTGATATTTTTATCGGAGGAGGTGACTTTCCAGCGGGCCAAATGGCCATTGCAGATGACAACGGGAATCTCCACAGGTTGTCCGGGTATAAGATGAACCAGCTCAGCGTCGAATCCGACGGATAAATTCTTCTCCCGGGTAAATGTGAGGTTCCATTTTACTTCCGTTTGATCAGGGAGGATGCGAATCCGGGCAACACCCTTTTTATCCAGGATATTGATGGAGCCGTGGTTCACGGTTGCCCGATCCAACACAAAGCCGTTGGTTAAAAATACCATGTCGTACGGATCATCTTTTATCAGGTGATTGGATCTGCCTGATATTGACCAGGAATCGTTCTCTTTGATCACACTCATCCGGGCAATATCAATTCCACCCTGAGTAATATGCCTGTTGGTAGAGATGAGTACCGGCACTTCCGGTTGCACCGGAACAACACTGAAACAGTGTGCATCTATGGCCTCCATATTCCTGTTGATCTTTGCATTTCGGGCATGGGTACCAAGGTATTTCTGGTTCCAGAAGTCATACACATATACCTCCCCTGCAGTCAGGGGTAATTTACCAAGGTCAAGGGTTAACTGCCGGGCGATATTTTCATAATTATTCAAGCCAACGATGTCCCATTCACCCCATGGCTTATGAATTTTCAGGTTAAAGTGATCATATTGATCGGGATCTGAAATCGGGTACAGATTGAGGGGAAAACTCTCAATGGTAGGCAATGTTTTCTGCCAGACAAACAGAATCTCATCGGGTACTTTTGTCCAGTTATCATCCGTAACATAGGGTTGTCCAAGCAGTGTCCTGCCCTGGAAATTCAAACGGGCACGTGCCGGAGAGGATGCATACATGTTGGCAGCACCATCGGGGTCGCTGTACCATGCGATATTATTCAGGTAGTTTTGAGCAACAGCAACCTGGCTTACAACCTGGTTTAACTGTTCGGTGTCGCCCCCCACTCGTGAACCATTTACAATATCGATGCCTTCCAGCGGAAGTCCCCAGCAAGTATTGATGTACTTCTCCGGGCCAACAACAGAGCGAATGATCTGTAACCCCCTGCGAACCCCGTTCACTCCGCCTCCGTCCACCGATTGATCATAGACCTTCAGGATGGCTGGAATGCCATCCACCTTAAAATAATCATAATTCCACTGATTGCTGACCTCGCTTAAGAAGCCTGCAAACCACTGATTTACGGCCTCGTCATTATTGACATTCAATACAGTGGAAGAATAGTGTCTTACATCATCGTAGCTCAGACCTGAAAAGGTGGTGATGGCACTGCCATCGGGTTTATGTATGAACCATTCCGGATGTATCTTCTCGTCACTGGCCGGAGCAACCCCAAAGGGTGCAATCCAGATTCCGGGAATCAGACCCCTGCTGCGGATATAGTCAGAGATATCGCGCATGTACCGGGGATCATCGATGGGATAGTTATCATCGAGCTGAAAAACCATCTCCCCGGCATAGGGCAACAGGTTTTTTGCTACCCAGTCAATGTTGGGGTATAACCATGATTTTCGTTGTGAGAAATCCGGCCTGTTAAATTTCCCCTCAATACCAACCCAGGTCATGGCAAGGGCAGGAGCTTTCCTGAAATAACCTCTTTTTTTTATGGGCGCATAATAGGAGATGCCTAACGCATCCCTGTAATAGTTTCGGAGCAGATGTATCCTGCATAACGTCTGACCCGGATCGGCAGATGCTTCCATTTGCCACTGGTGAAAATGCTCCCACCCGGTCAGCCCGTCAGAGCTGACCTGCAGGGCCAGGTCTTTTTCGGGATCAAAAAGGGACTTTAATTCAGGTACTTCACCAATCCCCAGTGTCTGTATCAGGGTGAAGTTGTCAGCGCCTTTCTCATTCTTCAAAAAGCATCCCATGGTCCGGTCAGATAAGGGGGCCTGCGCTGTAAACCGAACTGCATTTGTGAGGGATCCCTCCACAGAGAAAGTGACTGCAGTATCACCGATCAACCTGGCATTCACTGTAAAATGTTCACCGAACTGAATGCAAAGAAGTCCGTCTTCACTGGCCAGGATATCATATACGATCTCCTGATTGATGGTGCTGACCACTGTTCCATCTATTTTGGTCTTTATGATCCCTGCCGATACCAATATTCCTTCATTGATGTCATGCAATTCGTACATTCTTGTCTGTTCGTTAAAAGAGAGCGTCAGCCGCTCAACCGTTACTGATGCATTGCGGGTCGTTTGTTGAGCTTTTATAAGCGGATTTGTAAATCCAAGAAGCAACAGCAAAAGGATAAATATATTTGGGTATTTCATGCTGTTATTCCTTGAGATGAGTGTGAAATTAATATTTGTGGCAGGGCCTTTTTCTAATTCTTTTTGCGCGATTCCGGGAATGGTTTTACATGTGCCCTTATGGCCCATGCTTCCCAGGCCTCCATATTATATAGTTCCCAGGGTCCTTCCAGGCCTTTGGCTACCAGTTTCCAATTACCGGCACGAACAGCCCTGTTGCGCAAATGCTCAAAGAAAATCATGCGATCATCTATTTCATCCCTGTCAAAAACAGGGATCAGGCTTTTGCCTTCCAGGGGAATGATCTGATGGCCATTGAATTCAGAAGGATAAGATACCTTACCGATATCGATGCATGTGGCCATTATATCAACCAGATGACCCGGTGTATTCCTCCACTTATTTTTTTCTTTGATACCCTTTGGCCAGTGAGCGGCCGTATATGCAACATACATAAAGAAAGGATTATCTGCATTATGCTCTCTGATATATCTGGTGGCATGATCTGAAATGGCATCGGTATAATAGAAGGTTTCAGGGCAATATTCCGGGTCGTTGTATGGGGATATATATTCATTATCTCTTGTTAAACCATTGGGATCATAAAAACTTCCAGCTCCATGTATTGTTCCGTAAAAACGGTCAAAACCACGTTGCAAGGGCCAGTTGTCTTTTGAGTAATTTTCAGATCTGTAAGGCGTTACATGCCATTTCCCTGACATATAGGTACTGTAGCCCGCGGTTTTCATCGCCTCGGCAATTGTTATACACTCTTTGTTAAGCTGGCCCCTGTACCCTTCCAGCTTCCTGTCGGTTGTCATCTGTTCCAATCCCTTTTTTGGTGAGTCGCATTGTGTAAACAGCATTGCTGAAAAAAGGAGCACAATAAAAGTAATTATCTTCATCTTTTTACCCCTTCCCCGGTCCCCCAGATTGATTTTAATTCATGTATCTCAAGAAGCTCAATCATTGTCTGGCTCTTACCTTCAAAGGATAATTCCGGCTCATTGGCTGCAGAATTGTGTGGAATTATTTTAATGAGCTGACCATCATTGATAAATACCTCAATGGAATTGATATCCACAATAAATTCGAGTTTCAGTTTTGAAATGATCTGCGGAAGATAGGTTTCGTTCTCGCTGTCTGATTCTGAATTATAGGTGATTTTATGACCGTTAATGACGATTGTAAAGGGATTGGTTCCAACAGGGAGAAACTCTGCTTTAATGTGTAGAAGTCTGCTCCGTGGTGGCTGTATGATTTCATTGATATCTTTTTGTCCGATAACCAGGTCGGTATAAGAGTATGATTTTTTATAAAGCAGAGATATCTCCTCAATCGGGGCGATGTGCATTCTCAATCCATCGGCGCCGGTTTTCAGTTGCATTTCTGTTGGGAAAGACATCATCTGGTTAAAGGGCATGCCTTTTGAAGGGATTGTTCCCCATCCAATCTGGATCCGTCTGCCATCAGGTGTGTTGTTATAGGTTTGTGCGGCATACATTCCCCCTCCAATATAACTGGATTTGGTTGTTTCAGGAGTAAATTTCCTGCCATCAAAACTGCCGATTTTGTACCTCCCGGAAGCTCCGTACATGATCCACTTTTTCTGATTAACGTTTCCATCAACTGCCAGTTCGAAAAGTTCCGGACATTCCCAGAATCCTTCCACATGACTTTCATAATTCCATTTTTTCAGGTCGCCGGATGTGAAGATGGAGAGTCCGGTAGACTCAAAAAGAACCATCACCCAGTTGTTGTTTGGCTCGTACCAGAAAACTTTGGGATCCCTTTCATGCCGGCTGCCAAACCGCTCTACTGCCGGAAGAACAGGATTATACTGATATTTTGTAAAGGTCCGGCCCCTGTCATTGCTATAAGCCATGTTTTGTGATTGACCTCCTCCGGCTTTATTTGCTGTATAGGCTGCTACCAGGGCATCGATCCCCCAGCCGGAAGTATTGTTCTTATCTATGACAGCGGATCCTGAGAACATGGTGCCCAGCTCATCAGGGTGCAGTGCATCAGGTAACTCTTTCCAGTGGATAAGATCTGAACTTACAGCATGACCCCAGTGCATATTGCCCCAGTTCCATCCGTATGGGTTATGCTGGTAGAACAGGTGATATTCTCCATCGCAATAAACCAGACCATTGGGGTCGTTATTCCAGCCTCTGCGACTTGAGAAATGAACCTGCTGGCGCAATTCTTCGCTATATATTGGTATTTCAGTTATTATTCTATCGCCGAGGACAATCAGTTCGAATGCTTTTTGAAGGTAATCACTCTCACCGGCCGAGATGGTTATCTTCTGGCCTGCAAAACGGCTTATATCCATAAATGCCCAATAATCAACACTGTCTTTATCCGCAGCTATCCTGATATCAAAATAGGTTTCAAGATCTTTTGTTTTGAACTCCAGCCTCTCTCTATTCGTTTGATTATTTACAGGGTATAACAGATACTGCATATCTGCTTTCATCGTTTTTTTAAGTACTCCTTTTTGAGGGAACAGGGTGGCACAGAAAAAAAGCAAGATAGCGGAAGTGATTAATCTTGTCTTCATCATTTCAGGGTTTCTGTCTTATTTTGAATATCTATTTATTATTGACCATTTCGATGGCCTGGCTGGCTGCCCTGCTGACAACGTTGCGGTGCGATTTCACTTTCCCTGCCTTTTTGAGGTAACTTAACTGCGATCTTTTGCCACATTTCCCAATGGATTTAAGTGCCTCAGCCATGACCAGGTAGCTTTCATCTGTCTCAAATATTTCCCGGAATCGATCTGTCATATCCTGGTCCCCGGTGTCGCCCAGAGCACTAACAGCTGTTACTCTAACCTTAGAATTTGAGTCGTTTAGGGCAGTGTTAAAAAGGTCTTTTAAGTTACTGGTTTGATTGACAGCCAGCTGCTTAAGTGCTGCTTCCCTTACTGCCCAGAAACTATCGTCCGATGCTATTTCGATCCAGGTATCAACTGTTTTTTGAGATCCGCTAAAAAGCTGGAGTTCATTAACAGCCCATAGTCTGCCGATCATATCATCATTTATTGCCTGGTATATGAGTTCTTCCTCAGTTTTCCTGAAGGTCCATTCTTTCAGGAGGTAATTCCCTTCGTCAAATCTTACCAGCAGAGGCTCTGATTCGAGCCTGAATTCAAAAATCTCAGTTTTCTCGTCCAGCCAAACCTTCTCAACTCTTTCCGCATTAGCAGTATGCAGTCCAATGTTTACAGGGGTTTTGTAAATGGGCACCTTGTCCCATTTATCCTGAGTCTGAACTATTTTAAGGATTAGCATATTTGTTGATTCGTTCCACTCTTTGGTCACGTCGAAAACTGCATGGCCCGGGTGGAATAAAAACTGTTCGAAGAACCAATCCATATTTTTCCCGCTGACATCCTTCACGCACTTCATGAAGTCCTGTGTAGTAACGGGTTGGAATTCGTGACGGTGAAGAAAGGTGCTTAAGATGCGAAAGAAAGTCTCATCGCCTAAATTAAAACGCAGCATATGGAGAACGCATGCTCCCTTTGGGTAGGTGTGACTATCAAAGTTCTGACCCGGATTTTCATACCTGTTAAAGACAATGGGTCTCATATACCTGTTGTGAGCCTCACGCAGGTAACCGTTCTTTTTCCGCAACAGATCATAAGCTCCTTCGTCAGCTCCCCAATCATATCTTTTATAGAGATGATCGGAATAGGTTCCAAAGCTTTCGTTCATCCAGGTGTGTTCCCAGCTTCTGAGTGTGATCAGATCTCCCCACCACTGGTGCGCAATTTCATGGGCAATAACACCCTCATAGGAGAAATCTATTGCCGCTTTACTGTCGGTAACAGCACCCTCACCCAGCAGAGTGGCAGATGTGGCTTCGGCACCCCCGCCCATATAGGCAGATATAACCTGGTCATACTTCTCCCATGGATAATCATATTGATAAAGACGGTTAAAAAAGTCAATCATATAAGGTGTTTTTTCAAATGATCTTTTTGCATCTTCAACATTCCAATGATACACCCAATAATTAATGAGCAGCGATCCCAGTGAATCCTTAATAACAGCATAATCAGCTATACTCAGATTGATGAGATACGTGGAGTGAGGTTTTGACTGGCTCCAGTGATAGGTGTGTTTTTGTTCAGATCTATTTTCCGTGATACCCAACAATGTACCGTTTGAAAGTACTTTGTATTTGTCATCAACCGTAACGATCATCTCCTGCGTAAATTTATCATTCGGGTAGTCATAGCAGGGTATCCATTGACGTGCTTTATTGGGAAAACAATCGGACGAGGCCTGCAGAGGACTCGTCTCTGTTTCATCCGTAAACCTCAGGCCTTTTACCTGCTCTTTCAAATAATAGTTAACCGATAAGACAATTGTATCCTTATGTGAATAAGGATGTGATAGGCTGATCACTAATTGATCGTCCGATTGATTAAATGAGATTGGATTCCCTTCTAAATCCATCACATCGGTGACTACCAGGGAAACGGCATCGAGGACAATCGTTTCAAGACCATCATTAAGTGGTGATAATGTAATGGTATTTTTTCCGGTTAACATTTTTTTCTCCATATCTACATCCAGGGAAACCTTGTAATGGATGGCATCAAACTCCCGGCTTCTCTCATGTTGAACGGGTCTCTGGTATACATCTATCTGTTGTGCATTTGTGAACAGAAATAGATAAAGAAAAAAGGTGGTCAAGGTGAAAGTCTTCATATGTATCGGTTTAAATGGTTATATGTTTATGTTGAGATTATTTTTTCATAAATGCTTCGATCTCTTCTATTGAGCGGGGCAATCCGGCCGACAACACTTCGCATCCGTCAGCAGTAATCACAACCGTATCTTCAATACGTACACTGGTAACTGAGTCGGCACGGGCCATAATATCGCAGGCAAAAACGAATCCAACCTGAAGAGGCTCTGTTGCTCTGTTAAATTCATCCATTCTATCATGTACAGCCATGCCTATACCGTGGTTAAATCCCCCACTCCTTAAATACCCCCTGTACCTTGGGTTATCCACATCGTATCCTTTCTCTTTGAGCATATTCTTAATCTCCAGTCCGACATCAGCCAGGGTGATACCAGGTCTGTAGGTATCCTGACATACTTTTCTGATGTTGTAAGCAAATTCATATATTTCACGTTGCTTGTCCGAAAACTTTCCATTGGCCGGGAAAGTTGTTGATATATCAGCATCATAATAGTTTACATCCGGCCCTCCATCAAGAATGATAAAATCCCCCTCTTCAAGAATACGGTCATACTGTGCATAATGGCCATATGCATGATGTTCGGCAGACATAATGATGGTATTAAAAGACAATCCCTGTGCAACATCTGCCATGCAGGTATATTCAAAGAGAGCAGCTAATTTTTTTTCACCCTGGCCCGGCCTGGTTGCTTTCATTACAGCTTTGTGTGCTTTAACACCAATTCTCGCCGCTTCGCGCATTACATCTATCTCTGCGGTCGATTTGATTTTTCGGAGTCCCCATATATCCGGAGAACAATTTTTCACTTTTATCTCAGGGAATTTTTCATTCAGTTTCTGAACAAACTGCATCTCTCTTGATAACCTGCCATCCCATTCATTCAGGGTCATGGATCGTTGAATTGCCCTGAATTTTTCTCCGGAATTTTCAGCGATCCGTTCTTCGGAGCTAAAGGGGGTATATACAACCGTTCCGTTACTGAGCCTTTTGGTCAGGGCAGGTGTAAAATCGTCGATTGGTAAATAATTTTCAATACCGGTTACTTTTACCGGATCTCTGACCAGTGCCAGAGGAATGGCCTCCCCGTCAGCAGTACGTTCACTTATAGTAAAAAAAAGCGTGCTCTCTCTGCTGACCCCGTCAATAACCAGGATTACATCAGGAATATCAACGCCGGCAAAGTACATCATGTTATTATACTGATGAAAATGCACATCTCCAACGGGCATGGATGCCCCCCTGATGATGGCAATGCCATCAGGGATGCGATCCATTAGTTTTTCCCTTCGGGTGGCGTATTCTTCATTTTCAAAAATTAATTGTGGCAGTGCATTTTGAATGGATAGGAAGAAAATGAATATGGTGGTAACAAGAATTTGTTTCATGATGATGCATTAGATTTTTACGTTTACACCTGATGATAAGGAGATCTCATTTGCCTGTCAAAAAGAGAATTTATAGCTGGATAGTTGGTTATTTTCCCTTTTTCAGGATCCCAGGTAAGCTCTTTGCCGGAACGGATAGAAATATTTCCCATGTGACTGATACAGTCTGATATGATCGCTTCATCAAGAGGATCAAAAGATGACATGTCTCTTTTAATTACTTTAGCGAAATTAGCCCCATGCATATGATTTTCACTCTTTATTCGCCCCCGGTCATCTTTTGGGAAACTGTTGAGCGTTTTGTCTACTGCCGGATCGCTGGCCCTGGCAGTCCACCTGGTAAGACTTATCCATCCTTTCTCCCCGAAAAATGTTGTTCCGTCGGTAGCATTGTATTCCCTGTACTTCTGAATGGTCTCTTTTGCCAGGTCGGCACTTAAATAGTGTATTTTAAATCCACTGTCATATCTCAATTGTGTGTCCCATGAAATTAGTGTATCAAACAGACCGTCCCCGGGCCAGAAACTTCCCGTTCCGATTAAGGAATAAGTACCACTCATTTCATCCCTGGCACCCATCACCGCAATATCGAGCGGATGAGCACCCCATCCTGCGATCCATCCTATGGAGTAATCGTTTATAAACCATGTACCTCGCACACTGCATCTGGCTTCAGAATAGGGCTTAAGGGGTGCGGGCCCCAGCCATTTGTCATAATTAAAGCCAGCGGGTATGGATTCGTCCGGTTTTTGAAATAATTGTTCTCCTGATTTATCCGGAGACCAAACTTCTATTCGGTCGATTTTACCCAACTGACCGTCACGAATCATATTGATTCCTGTTGTTATATGGTCAAAGGATCTTTGTTGCGTACCATAATGGAATACCAAACCTGTTTTCTGCTGCTCCTCAATCAGAATATTCATAAGCGGGTGGCTAAGGCCCAATGGTTTGGCCAGATAGACATGTTTCCCTGCTCTCATTGCTTTTATGGCGATCTGAAGGTGCCAGTGGTCACCTGTCACAATATGAACAGCATCTATATCGCTTCGTTCAAGTAGCTCTTCGAAATGTTCATAGGCTGCACATTGAAAACCTTTCTCTCCTTTCTCATTCTGGTAATACTTATTGATGTAGTCTGAAGCCTGGTCGATCCTCTCCTTTCGTACATCACATACGGCTATCGAGCGTGTTTCATCCAGGGGAAGAAAATAGTTCTTTATCTCGAACCAGCCTCGGGAGCCAACTCCTATGTGACCGATATTCAAGCGGTCATTGGCACCTTTCCAGTTGGAGCAGGAGGGAAATATAAGTGGGGATAGCACTGCACATGAGGATGCCAGTGCCGTGCTCTTAATAAAATTTCTTCTACTGGTTTTGATCATGATCATACGTATTAATATATTCTTTCCGGTAATTTTGCCATGCTTGAACAGAAGATCTGATTACCGTTCGTGCATCAGCTTTGATCCCATAATACTGAACTCCGACGGGACCATCATACCCCAGATCCCAGAGTTGCTCTAAGAAATGATACGTGTCGAAAGATCCTTCTCCAAGGGGCTGGATCAACCTGTCCCAGTTCATCTCCATGGTGTTTCCCTCGTCTGCTCCGGAAATGGTTACAGCAAAGAGATAATCCCTTGATTTCTTTAGTGTTCTGCTTATGTTTTTAGTCCCTTCCACTTTAAGCAGGTGGCAAAGTGTGAGCATGGAACCACAGTTTGTACGATCTACCGCCTTTGCAAGTTTTACGCTGTGTGATACGGTTTCACAATAACTCCCAACATGAGGATAGGTGCATATTTTGACATCATAATCTGCTGCATATTCTGCCATTTCGGACAGGACTTCAACAACTATTTTTTCCGTCTCTCTCTGGCCAACTGTTGATTCAATAACAGGGATGTGGAAGCAAAATAGGGTACTCTTTTCGGAGCTTCTGATCATTCTCCTGGTTTCAACTTCCCATTCGGAGTAATCTTTGTTTGTTCTAATATATAAAGGTAGGTAGTTTGCTGTCAGAGAAATGCCTGTTTTTTCAGCTGCCTCCCGTGTCTGATAGAAATTTCTTTTACCCCAGGCCTCAATACCATGAAATCCCAACTCCTTCAGAAGGTATCCCATTTCATCTATAGAGGGAGCATCCTGCATGGTAGAAAAGGTGCACTGTGCATACAGTTGATTATAAGGAATATCTTGTGCATGGTTCATCAGTGTGGAAAGGATTAATATAATGACCAACGCGTACCTTTTGAACTGCATATGTGCTTCCTCTTTTTTACTAAACAATTGGAGTTATCTGTTGGAGTCCTTCTGATCTGATCTGTGGTTCATCAACGTAAAAGGCAATAACTTATTTACAGTATAAGATTAAAATGACTTTCAGGATCCCACATTAATCTGTCGAAAATTCTATCCATATTATAATGAGCGTTTATTCATAACGAATTGCTAAAATCTTGAATAAAAATTAAATATATTGATTATTTTGCAGGTAATAATTACATCATAAAAATAATTATTGTATCCGGCTAAAATAGTATAGAAAAGAGAGAGAATAATGATATATCTGAATTAAAATTCTTGAAGATGAGAAAATTTATATTTTTAACAGTAGCGCTATTATTTTCTTTGCTGGTGAATGCTTTGCCTGCGCATTATGGATCTGGAAAGCTAAAAGTTCCGGAGAGGGGTTTTATAAGTTCAGAGCCAGCCAGGACATGGGAAGAGGGTTTGATTAGCGGGAATGGTACAATTGGGATTAATATTTTGAGCCGCCCTTTGGATGAGACGGTCATATTCACCCATGAACGGTTGTTTCTTCCAAAGGGAGCACCAACGATGCCTCCCGACAATGCCAATCGTCTTTTTGAAATCAGGAATTTGATCGACAGAGGGCTCTACAGGCAAGCCACCGAGCTGGCCTTTGATCTATCTGGTCAGGAAAGTTTTATGTATCCCGATCCATTTGTTCCAGCTTTTGATATGAACCTGCAGATGGAGGCAGAGGGAGAAGTGAAGGATTATATGAGGTCTGTAGATTTTCAGACTGGTGAAGCAACGGTTCACTGGGCAGATGACAGGGGTGTATTTGAACGAAAAATGTTTGTATCCAGGGCTGATGGAATGGCAGTATTGCTCATTACCGGCCCGGCCGGTTCGATCGATTGCAAGCTTGGTTTGAATCCCAGGAAACCGAGCGATAAACTTGATGCCCGGACCATTTCCAGGTCATACCAGGTGTATGAAGGCCATATCTCTGATGTGAAAAAGAGTGTTGATGAAAAAGCGATCACCTTCCGGAACAGCTTTACAAAGGCCTACCCGGGGAGTATTCATGCCCTTGAAGGTGTCGCAAAAGTAGTGCTGAATAGTGGAAAGCTTATTGAAGGCAGGGAGACCCTTGAGATCAAAGGTGCGGACAGGGTGTTGATCTGTATTGATGTAGAGATGATCTATGATCCTCAGCAGTCAAAGGCTGATGATATGAAGGAACAGATGTCTGGTTTGTCGACCGATTATACGGGATTGCTTCAGCGACATACCGCCATTCATGGAGAGATGTTCAACAGGATGAAACTTGACCTTGGGGGAGGGAAAGACCATCAGCTTACCACCGAAGTGTTGATGCAGAAGTCAACAAATGAGAACATGAATATGGCCCTGCTGGAAAAGGAGTTTGATGCAGCCAGGTATAATATTATCTCCTGTATTGGCGAACTGCCACCAACATTGCAAGGTGTATGGGGAGGCACCTATGTTCCGGGATGGGCGAGTGATTTCACCCATAATGGCAATGTTCCCTCTGCCATTGCAAGTCTATTGATGGGTAATATGGAGGAGTTGATGCTGGCATATACTTCCTATATGGAATCGGTGGTTCCGTATATGGAGATCAATGCGAAGCATATTTTCGGCTCCAGGGGTATTGTTTTACCTTCCCGCTCCACTACAAATGCCTACAACAATGCGCTGGCAGGATCATTTGCAGGTGGATTCTGGGTGGGGGGTGCAGCCTGGGCGGCCCACTTTTTTTATGACTATTATCTCTATACAGGTGACAGAGAATTTTTGGCAAGCCATGCCCTTCCATTTATGGAAAGAGTGGCCCTCTTTTTTGAAGATTATCTTTATGAAGGGCCTGATGGAGCCTACATCTTTTCCCCAACCCAATCGCCTGAAAACACCCCGGGCAACACAAATTCCCAGGGAACCTTTAATGCCACCATGGATGTGGCAGCAGCCAGGGAATTGTTGACAAATACAATTTCAGCATCCAGGGAGCTTGGTGTGAATCAGGATCAGATTACCAGGTGGGAGTCGATGATCACCAGGTTACCTCCTTATATGATCAGCGGGGACGGAATTATCAAAGAGTGGCTGACACCCCTGCTTGATAACAATGATGCACACCGGCACTCATCACAACTCTATCCCCTGTATGATGGGATTACCCCGGAGATTGCAGAGAGCCCCGAACTTCAGGAGGCATTCAGGAAGAGTATTGAATATAAACTCGATAAACACTGGAGAGGAAACAGGTCGGGGTTTATGTCATTTGGACTTGTACAGCTTGGACTGGCAGCCACCAGTCTGGGCGAAGGTGAACTGGCGTATGAATGTATGCAACACCTGGTCAATCGCTTCTGGTTAAGCAATATGGCTTCGATGCATAACCACCGGTCGCTTTTTAATATGGATATCAGCGGAGGGATGCCGGCTGTTTTGATCAAGATGCTTGTGGCTTCAGATCCGGGTAAAATTCAGTTGTTGCCTGCACTTCCGTCAAAATGGTCCACAGGATCTATTGAAGGGGTATTATGCCGTGGCCAGATTGAAGTAAAAAGCCTTTCGTGGGATCAGCAAAATATTGTGGTGAGCCTGGTATCAGGGAAAGATCAAAAGCTAAGCCTGGAACTACCCTCAGAAATCGTGAATATTTCTGTAAAAGCTGGAAGCTGTCAGTTAGAAGAGACAGGGATGGATAACAGCAGGGCAATATCACTTCGAAAGGGTGAAGTGGTTACCATTCAGATTAATCTGTAACTCATTTTTAAGATTCATACATGATGCTTAAGAAAAGTCTGTATCTCCAGCTCCCTTTCCTGCTTATGCTGATCTGCTCATGTGGCGGTCCCGGGGAGAAAAAACCGAATGAGCAATTCCTGACTGGTGAATATGAAATAACCAAAGGCTCAAGGGGATTGCATGGATATATCAGTTATGAGTCCACCAGACCACCAGAGGGGTATGGAGCAGGAATAAGTTTCTATTCAGCCATATGGCCATTGATTGATAAGCCCCTGGCAAACTTTCAGATTGGCTTGCCAAGCGCCTGGATTATTCCGGAAAACAGGGATGTTGATTTTCCACTCTGTCCCAATGGTACTTATGCAAGGGATCACTGGGCAGAGCGTGGCCCTACCTGGGGAAGCGTCTTTCAGACCGTTGAGGGGGGGCTGGGCTACTGGGCTGGAAACAGATTTCGGTACGGACCCCCGAAATTTAGCATGAATGCAACCTCCAGTTGTTATGATTTTGAGATTGCATCACCTGGATGGCCTTTTTTCCATAGCGCCACCCCCCTGCCTGATGAGAAAATGGGGATCGCACAACTGAGCAATCGTATACTTGTTCCTCCGGACGGACTCACGTTTGAGGGCAATCCGAATGGCCAGTTCCTGGGTTATGCCTGGATGTCTCTGCCCCTGATGGATGGTAGTGATGGCCCTCCGCCAACCGGAGATCAGAGCTGGACTCTCTTTTTGAATGCATACAACTTCAAAGGCCCCGTCGCCTATTATATTGCTGAAACATGGAGTAAAATTTCCAAAGATTATCACCTCGATTATGGCCGTGGACTGGATGCCCGTCCCGGTTTAATGGGAGGGGGAGCCATGGAGATTAACACGGTTCCCAGGTTTGAAGCAAGTAAATCCAATGAATCGCTCTTTTTCAAAATACCACAGTTACAATTCCCGGTGGATGAAGAGGGGAGGACCATCCTGGTGCAGGACGTAAAGCACTATTCAAAGGAGGCCTTATACCACCCGTTTAAAGCATGGCGCCAGGGCGAAAATGAGATCATATGTGACGGAACTTTTGATCCATGCGGAGAATGGGAGCCGGTATTGAGTACCAGCATGCCGGTCTTTGATCAGGGTGGAAAAATATTGATGAATATGGATCAGATCTTTGAAACCAGGATTTTCTCTGATAATGTTTTTGGTATCCAGTGGAAGCAAAGTTCTTTGACACCGGATGGCCGTTTCCCACAGTATTTCAAAAAGGTTAGTGATTCAACCCGGATACCGGTATCCGACAATGAAGTACCGGAGGAACTATCATCCCGTGAGTTTACATTGGCAGAGAGGGGCGACCCCTATACATCTCCGGCCACAGGGTCCTGGGGTACTCCCGGACCTGCTTCTGAGCCTTATGAAGTACTCCTGGCAGACGGATCCACGGTCATCTATTGCTGGTACCGTTTTATTGATCAACCCTCCCTGCAGCAATTCGACTGGAGCCGTGAGGAGAAAGAGAGGCTGCAATCGACGGTTGAAAATATCCATGAGAAGTGGTTGACCAACAGTAATTATATGGAAGCTCCCGGAAAAGGAGAACTGGTGGCTCTTGATCCTGCACTTCTTGTCACTCCCCCGGAAGCTTACAAAATTGGATTTGTACCTATAGTGACAGGTCAGAAATAGGTCAGAAATAGTTCTGAAATCAAATAGTTATGAAAAAAATAACAGTTCAATTAATCATTACAGCAATACTTTTTCCGGGTCTGTCATCCTGCTCATCTGCACAGGATGTGCAAAAGGAGCTGGTTCAATCCGATACTCCGGTTCAATTGAGAGGGAGAGGACTTATGGGCTATATCTCATCAGAAGCGCCACAGCCCTCTTCCGGCTATGGTGCCGGAATTGGGTTTTATGTGGCTGTTTACCCCATACTGCCCGAACCCATCGATCAATTCCAGATTGGTCTTGCTTCCACATGGATCGTCCCGAAAAATGCGGATAATACAACGATCCCACTCTGTCCCCCCGGAACACACGCAAGGGATAACTGGCCTGAACGCGCCCCGACCTATGGCTCAGTATTTCAAACCATAGAGGGTGGTCTCGGTATGTGGGGAAGTACTCAGTTCCGTGCCGGTTATAAGCCTCCCAAATTCCAGATCGTGGGTGTGCCGGATTGCTATTCAGGCAATTACCTTATTTCTCCCGGCTGGTCAAACAAGACTACCGCTACTGATGATGACAAGATGGGTATTGCACAACTGAGTAATCATTTTCTTATTCCGCCCGACGGACTGACTTTTAAGGATAATCCCCGGGGAGAGTTATTTGGTTATTCATGGATGGCTTTACCGCTTATGGATGAGAAACCGGGTCCCCCGCCCACCGGAAATCAGCACTGGACCCTTTTCCTGGCCCTGGACAATTTCAAGGGACCGGTTGCCTTTGTCATCCCGGAATCGTGGAGTAAGATATCCAGGGATTATCCTTTTGATTACGGACGCTGCCTGGATGCACAGGAGGGTAATTCGGGAGGAGGGGCCCAGGAATTTAATACGGTACCCTATTTTGAAGTGAAGGATGATCAGGGAATCACTTATTCCAAGGTTCCTAATTTTATCTATCCGGTTGATGAAAACGGGAGAACGGTATTGATGCAGGATGTCAGGTATTATTCGAACCGTGCAATAGCTGATGATATATTGGAATGGCGCAATGGAGGGCCCGTATGTTCAGGCCGTTTCCGCACTTCAGCTGATGCCTGTTTTATGGCAGAGATCACCGTTTCTCCCATTAAATTCCGACAGACAAATGAAAGAAAAGATCTGACCGGCATAGACAAGGTGGTGCAAACGGCTGTATTTGATAACTATACCTTTGGCTTGCAATGGAACAACAGTCCTGTGAGCCCTAATGGGGAATTTCCCCGCTACTACAGGGAAACCGGGATGGAACGCGTTGCTGTTGCTGCCTCCGAGGTGCCGGACAAGCTAAGGGAAGTGAAGTTCAAACCGGCTGTAAACAAGAAAAACTACTCCTCTCCGCTTACCGGTTCCTGGGGGGATCCCGGACCGGTAAAAGGTCCATATTATGTGGTTCTGGCTGATGGTTCCAGAGTAACTTACCATTGGTATCGTTTTATTGATCAACCCGCCTTGCAGCAATACCGGGATGTTTGGAGTGATTCTGAAAAATCAGATCTGCAGACGATGGTAGAAAAAATCCAAAGGAATTTCAGTACGGATGGGGAGTATATGCAACCGCCCAGAGATGGAAAACCTCTTGCCGCAATAGATCCGGCTCTTATCGTCACACCACCGGCAGGACTTGAAGTTGGTTATGTGCCCATCGTAACCCGTCAGGAGATCGTGTCACAGGGGAAATAGCCACATGGAATACCCCGGGTATAATTAACAATTATGAAATAACAAGAAATATGAGAATGCGAACTTTGATATTTTTGGTTTCAGTGCTGCTGGCATCCTGTGCAAAGACGCCTCCCAACGTGATTCTGATCATGACTGATGATCAGGGATATGGTGACCTGGCCTGTCATGGCAGTCCCTATGTAAAGACCCCGGCACTTGATGACCTCTACCAGGAGAGTGTCCGGTTCACGGATTTTCATGTGGATCCCTGCTGTGCTCCTACCAGATCTGCATTGATGACAGGTTGCTATTCGTCACGCGCCGGTGTATGGCATACCATAGGAGGCAGGTCTCTGATCAAGGAGGGAATGACCACCATTGCCGATCTGTTTGGTGCCAATGGGTATGAAACAGGAATATTTGGCAAATGGCACCTGGGGGAGAATTACCCCTTCAGGCCTCAGGACCGTGGATTCAGGGAAGTCCTTGTTCATGGAGGTGGGGGCGTTGGATCGAATCCCGGTTACTGGGGAAATGATTATTTTGATGACACCTTTGTGCACAATGGTGAATTTGAGAAATACAATGGATATTGCAATACCGTATGGTTTACTGAAGCTGTAGAATATATACGTAAAAACAGGGATAAACCCTTCTTCTGCTATGTCTCCACAAATGTGCCTCATGCTCCCCTCAGGGTTGATGAAGCGTATGTTGAACCCTATAAAGATCAGGTGTCCGACCGGCTGGCTCATTACTACGGAATGGTAAGTAAGGTGGATGAGGATATCGCCATGCTTCTTGAAGAGGTAAAGGATATGGGACTTGAGGAGAATACCATATTGATCTTTATGACTGATAATGGCCCATGTCCCTGGTTTGGCGGTATTGTTATTGATTTTGAGACGGGTTTTGTTAAGGAGGGTTACAGCGCAGACATGAGGGGCGGGAAGATCTGGGGTTATGAGAATGCCCACCGGGTACCTTTCTTTATGCGGTGGCCTGCTGGAGGAATTGGCGGAGGCAGGGATATCAAGGCGCTTTCAGCACATATTGATCTGATGCCAACGCTGGTTGATCTGTGTAAGTTAACAACGCCTGAAAATCTTAAGTATGACGGGCAAAGTTTAGCCCCGTTGCTGAAGGGGGAGGTCGAAAGCTGGCCTGAAAGAACGCTTTTTGTACATAACCAGAGGGTTGAGTATCCGGTTAAAGACAAAGAGTACCAGGTGTTAACTGAGAAATGGCGCCTGGTGAAGCGTGAGAAAGATGAGTTGTATGATATTAAAGCTGATCCCGGTCAGCGGGAAGACATGGCAGCTGCACACCCTGATGTTGTGAAGGAGCTTTACAGCAGGTACGAAGAATGGTGGGAGGATACATCCTCTGATTTTGATAAATATGCTGAAATATATATTGGGACCGAGCATGAGAATCCGGTAACACTCTACTCACATGATGCCTATTCACGAAGCGGTAAGAAGATCTGGGTTATTCAGGTGGCTCGTGATGGTAAATATGAGGTTCGGCTGAATCGATGGCCCGAAGAATCGGGAAAGAGAATCGTTGAGAACAGAGCCGGGGACAAGATATTGCCCATTGAAAGTGCCAGCCTGACGGTCGGAAATATTGACCTGACCCGGGAAGTGACAGCCGATATGACCTCCGCAAAATTCGTGGTCAGCCTGAAGTCAGGAACCACCTGTCTCGCTTCATCACTTAACCTGGTAGATGATGGTAAAACAATCAGAACAGATTGTGTGTATGTGGAGTATCTCGGGGATCCCGGTGAAGAGAGTGCGGGCAACTATTTGCCTTCTGTGCCTGATGAGGTATTGAACCATAATTACCGGCAAAAAGTTTTACCATTCGATTAATAAATAGTAGCCATGGGAAAATTATTTGCAGTTACATTGTTCCTTATCTCTGCAGCCCTGGGATATGCCGGGGAACCGGGTACTGCTTTAAACCCGGAACAGAAAGATATTGATATTGACTCAATCATAAGGAAGGTTGAGCTGATACCCGTAATGATAAACGGAGAGAAGGATAACCGAATCAATATAGTGATCATGAACCGGTGGACATCCAGGGAGAGCGAACCCTATAACTCACCGGAGATGAAAGATGAATTCTTAAAGGATATAAATGAGTCATTAATAGCTGCCCTGACTCCCGGAGATGAGAGAGCCCAGACTGCATTTGCCAACTACAGGGAATTTTTTAATGTATATGGAATGTGGTGGCCGGACATGCCAAAGTGGGGCGAGGGTGTTGATCTGAAAGTGGTTGATGCGATACGCGACAGGTTGTTCTTACCTTGGAAAAATGAACACACAGGTTGGGTAACGTTCCTGGTTATGCCTAACTCAGATGGAGGTGGAGGGGGTGCTGCCAGGAATCTTGAAAATAGGGTAGGTAATGCCCTGATAGCAGGCAACGGAATCGGTAAGATGTTACATGAGATATCTCATACCTGCATGAGCATAGGCGATGAGTATACAGCGGGTGCAACTGGTACGGCTGCCAATCCAACCTATGTAGCTGACAGGGAATACAGACGTGATAAAATTAAATGGAGGAGATGGATTGAACCCGGTACGCCGCTTCCAACACCATATACAGAAGCCTATTTAGACAAAATCGGAGCATTTGAGGGGTGCCAGTATCATCTGACGGGGTACTACCGATCCACAGCACAGGGCTGTATCATGGGAGCAGGAGTGTTTGATAATACAGAGAGAATGTGTCCGGTTTGTGAACAGAGGGTGGCCATGCGGGTTAATAAACTGGTTAATCCGATTCATGGATTTACGCCTTCCGAAACGAATATTCATATTACCGGACCCACAAAATACCATTTTGAAATTGACCATATATCGCCCGTTCCCAATACGCAGGTTGTCAGATGGATCTTAAACGGGAAAACCATTGCCATGGGCGTGGACCAGGTTGAAGTTGAATTTGGGGCACTCAAAGAATATGAATTGATCTGTTCTTTGACTGATGAGACATCATTTATCCGTCCTGATCCTCCTTTTGCCAAATATCCTGAACGGGAGATCAGATGGAAGATATCAAATTCAGCACCTCACTCCGATGCTGATGAAATTAAAGTAAAATTGCATTCCGTTCTTCATGGTAACGAATTCCTTGACACGTATGATATAAAGCCTGTTGTGACTGGGGGCATACCACCCTACACCTATTATTGGTCAACCGGTCATAGAGGCGAAACACTGGAGGCTGCCGGGCCGGGAATCTATGATTTATTGGTTGTTGATAGTGAATACAGAAATGCGAAGGTTCATTACCCACTTTATGGTCAGCCTGCTGTCGAAGGTAAATCCATCAAGGCGTCTGGAAGAATAAAAACTTCATCGAAGGTGCTTGACCTTGAAACGGATGTTACGGCCTCATTTTCGGGTTGTGATAATGGAATAATTATAGTGAAAGTGAAGGGAGGTGCTGCTCCCTATCGCTTCGCATGGGAAGATGAAGTAAATATGTATGGAGACAAGCGAATTTTTGAGGCGGAAAATGCAGCCCTTGATATCCCCGGACACCAGATCCCACATTATTTTGATGCCAGCAACAATGCATTTGTGCAATTTAATGGCAATGAGGGCACCATTATCTGGACCATTGAGGTTGTTAAGAGTGGTATCTATCCAATTGATTTTATTCATTCAGCTACTTCCAGGAAAGGGTGCCATATGCAAATTTCCGTGAATGATGAGCCTGAAAAAAAATCTCTGTTTTTTGATGAAACCCGGCCACTTTATAAGGGATGGGGTGAAACAACTGCATCAGCCTTTCTTAAAGCGGGAATGAATACCGTATCACTCTCTTCAACAGGCAATTCAGGTCCAAATATTGATTATTTAAGAGTTCCATCTTACTTCAGATCTTCAGATGTATCGGGAAGTGAGCGAATAAATCTCAAACCAGGCAGTTACACTGTGGTTGTTACAGATAATGACCATCATGCAGTGAAGAAAACAATGACTGTACCAGAGGTGTATCCCTTTAATATTTCAAAACTGGATATTGAAAAGAGTGGTTCCGAAACCATCCGGATTATTGATCCGTTACAAGGGTATACTTATACCTGGTATCAGGAGGATGCGCCGATATTTAAAATGGAGGAAGTTGAGAAACCATTAAATGTCGGCATTGAATTTACCCCGCCGGGCCCAGGGAATTATTATGTTTCAGCAAAAAACAGTCTTACAAACGCTGAGAGCATTAACAGGATTTGCATGGCCATCGGCAAAACACCTGCCGGGAAGGTGGCAGATGAGATGAATCCCTCACAGATCGGAGAGGAAACCATCAAACTTTGGTTTGATGCCAGTGATCTGGATGGAGACGGACAGCCAGATGGGATCATTCCTGAAAGAGGTCCTTTCCCTGACTGGAAAGAGAAAACATGGAGGAACCCGGGAAAGCTTTTTGTCAAATACGAGCCCAATCAATTAAATGGAAAGGGTGTATGCGGATTCGATCATGTGTGGGTGACAAATATAGGCAAAGAGGTTCAGGGTTTTCAGACCATTATCATGGTTTACAGTGAGAGCAGTGTGACGTTTCCAGGCAAAAGTCCCTTTATTGCCCTGAGTAAGTATATCGGGAAAAGTGAAGATTCCGGGAAACGACTTTTTGATCCGGAGACGATAGACGATAAGACAAAAAACGGAAAGACTTTCCTGAATGGAATCAGGGTGGATCCTTTCAGCACACCCAATCCCATGGATTTTTGCATACTGACCGTTGAACTGGAGTCCATGGCAGATGAAACGATTCGTAAAACCGAAGGTTACTGGGAAGGATCTCTGGCAGAAATAGTGATTTTTGACAGGGCACTTTCCGATACCGAAAGGGAAGGTATTGAAGAGTATCTGAGGAAGAAGTGGTTTTCCTCTGTAGATCTGGATTTTTAAATCCGGTACGGATCTCTCATTGCCCTTACAAAAAGCTTATTTGCCTCAGGATCATTGACTGTTTCACCCTTCCCGGGATCCCATGTTACCTTCCTGTTCATTCGAATGGCCATGTCACCCATGTGGCTGATGGTATCAGAAAGAATGGCATCCTCAACCGGACATGCTTCCTCTCTTTCTCCACGAATAACATCCAGAAATAGCTGGCCCATGCCTTCACTATCTTTTGATGCCGCATTTAACTTCACGTCAATCTCTGCAATATCTGACTGGACCGTGGACCGGCTGAGTGAGATCCATCCCCTGGTCCCATAAAAAGTTGTTCCATTCCCCTCTCTGACGGTGCGATGATTCAATACCTCTTTCTCTGCCTTATCGGTACTTAGAAAATGCACCTCTGTGCCATTGTCATATACGTAATTCAGATCCCAGGTGAATATATTGTTGTAGAGGCCATTTCCCGGCCAGATCATTCCTGTGCCTTCACATGAATAGGTGCCACTCAATTTATCTTTCAAAGCCCAGATCATTATATCCAGCGGGTGAGCTCCCCATCCTGCAAGAAAACCGATGCTATAATCGTTATTAAACCAGGTTCCATTGTTGGTCACCCTCTCCGGACAGTAGGGACGCAGCGGGGCAGGACCGAGCCACTTTTCATAATCAAGTCCATCCGGTACAGCGACCTCAGTGCATACAGGCGATTCAACGTCATTCTTTCCCGGAGCCCACACCTCAACACGTTCTATTTCACCAATCTTTCCCTGCTGAATCATATCAATGCCCATTTGCATATGTTGGGAAGCTCTTTGCTGGGTTCCGTAATGGAAACGAACATCATTGTCCTTAAGGGCTTTTTTAAGTTTCAAATAGTTGGGATAGCTTAATCCAAGCGGTTTGGCAAGCATTATATGTTTGCCTGCCTCGGCTGCCCTGATTGCCGCAAGCACATGCCAGTGGTCGGTGGTGGTGATATTCACAGCATCAATATCGGTTCGCTCAAGGAGCTCTTCGAAGTGTTGATATGCGATACTTTCAGGGGCACTTATTCTGTTATCCTTATAATATCGATTTACATAATCTGCTCCTTTTTCTCGTCTCTCCTGAAAAAGGTCACATATGGCCACAGACCTGGATCCCTCCAATGGCAGGTAATAGCTTCTTAATTCAGAACCGCCTCTGGGCCCAACTCCAATATGGCCGATTTGTAGTCTGTCATTTGCTCCTTTCCAGTTTACACACGAAGGTAATAAGGTAGGAAGCAGGGTTGCTCCAGCCAATCCACAGGTGGTGCTCTTCATAAATTTTCTTCGGGAAATGGTACTGTGATTCGGGGTTTTTCCCATGATTTCTGTTATGAGATTGTATTTTTAGCCAAAAATAAACTTTCCCGGAAATTAATATGAATGTTCGATGATTCTTTATGAAGTCCGCAAATTTTTAACGGGATGAAATACCGGTAAACCGATGGTGATCCCTAACCTACAATCCATGGTTTATTCATAACCGGCAATAATATTTTTCTCACCTCATTGATCAGATCTTCATCACACTTTTCCTCTGACCATTTGATATTATTAAGCATTCTTTCCTTGTTCGAACTGGCTACCAGTGTGGTAGGGATATCTGCATGAGAGGTTGAAAACAAGATGGCAAGTCTTTCAATGGAGGTTCCGTTTTCTGCACAAAATTCAGCGGCTTTCCTGAATATTGCCAGCTCATGATTCGTTGCAGGGTGCCAGTCACCAACACCTCTGGTGGAGAGCAATCCACTTGACAGGGGAGAGGCACTCACCAGTCCAACACCACTTCGGTTTACTTCCGGAAGGAGATCGAGAAGAAGCGTATCGTTCAGGGAATAATGATTGTGACATAGAATGGTATCCACTTCTATTTCAGTAAGTACCCTTTTACACACCTGAATGGGATAGGCTGTTATCCCGTAAAACCGGATCTTACCCTGGTCCTTCAGTCTTTTCAATGCTGCAATTCCTTCACTCAACGCCTGTTCCAGGTGCTTTCCATTTTCATATTCGATATCATGCAGTTGTAATATGTCGAGGTAATCCACATTCAGTCTTTTCATACTCTCCTCTGCAGATTTGATGATGAAATCATATGAAAAATCAAGTTTCAACGGAATATGGCTCATTTTCCCTGCTTTGGTCGCCAGGTAGTATCTGTCACGGGGGATATTACTGAGCGCCTTGCCCAGTACCAGTTCTGCAGTAACAGGACCGAGTTCTGAATCCGGTGAGCCATAGGCTGGCGAGACATCCAGGTAATTTATACCGGCATCAATTGCTGCATGGACTGTGTTGATGCTCTCCTGCTGATCCACTTTCCTGAATACGCCTCCAATGGCAGAAGCACCGAAACTTAAAGCAGATACTTTCATTCCTGTATTACCAAACATCCTGTATTTCATGATTCTATCATTACCTTAATCACATTCTTCCCTGAAGATGCCAGTTCTATGCCTTCGACTAAGCTGTCAAATGGAATGATCTGGGAAACCAGCGGTTTTACATTGATCTTTCCTGAGGCTATCATATGAAGCGCGATATCAAATTTATTGGCATACCGGAAGGAGCCCAGGAGACGCAATTCTTTGGTCATGATCAGGTTACCGGGAATCTGGATCTTATCGGGTAAAAATCCCAGCTGTACGATGGTTCCGCCTCGTCTGACAAGTTTCAGGGCCTGGTTTATTGCCTGCTCGGCACCTGAAGCTTCAAATATGATATCAAAATTTGCTTTTTCATTTACACCTGTCCCGGATTCCATTGGCAGATCGTGTGGATTCATTGTAGCATCAGCTCCCATTTGAAGAGCAACATTCCTGTGATACTCCTCTATTTCACTAACCATTGTGCTGCCGGCACCCGAGGCTTTGGCAGCCAGCAAAAGTAATTGTCCAATGGTTCCTCCTCCTGTAATCATCACAGACTTTCCTGTTATGATACCTGAACTAACCACTGCATGTACAGCAACAGAAAGCGGTTCCAGAAGTGCAGCCTCCATAAAACCAACAGAATCAGGTATCGGGAAACAGTTCTGCTGAGGCACTGCCACATATTCTGCAAATGCTCCGTTGATGTGCGGGATGACACTGGCCGAACCGAAGAATTTCATATGCTCACACAAATTGTAATGACCTGTTCTGCAATAGTAGCAAAATCTGCAGGGCTGGGACGGATCAACCGCCACACGCATACCTGCTTTTATTTCACGCACATTTGCACCGGTCTGTACCACCTCTCCGGAGAATTCGTGACCCGGAACAAACGGATTCAATGGTACATAATCCCCTATCCTTCCCTCTTTAAAATAATGAATGTCTGAACCGCAAATGCCAGCACTTTTTACTTTGACCACGACCTCTTCGGGTGCGGGAACCGGATCCGGGATCTCTTCCAGACGCAGATCTCTCTTTCCGTGTAAAAGATAAGCTTTCATTTTTCAAGGAATCGATGATAATGTTGATTACTGTAAAATAATCAAATTATAAGAATAAATCTATTTGTTATGGATGCAATATTTTACATTTCATTTATATGCCGGCATATGCCAGATTATTAGGTTTATAGAATGGAAAAGTTTAATTATGTAATATTTTAACGGAACTCTCTTGAACGGATCTTCTTAATTTGGACATGAAAAACAGATAGCATTCATGACACGCAAACAGCGATTATTAGCAACTCTCAGGGGTGAAGATGTGGACCGTCCGGCCATCAATTTTTATGAAGTAGGAGGATTTATTGTGGATCCTTCAGATATGGATGAATATAATGTCTATAACTCCGGATCCTGGCAAGCGCTGCTCAAACTGAGTGAGAATTGCACTGACCTGATAAGAATGATGAGCCCTGTAAGAAAGGAGTCACATGTATCATGGGATAATACGATTCAAAATGAGGTGTTGCAAAAGTCTGTGAGCGTTGAAAATTGGGAAACCGGATATAGCCGTTTTACAAAATTCATATACAAAGTTGGAAGAAAAGAGTTGACATCGGTTACCCGGAGGGACCAGAATGTGGATACCCTTTGGACTACCGAACCTCTACTAAAAAACAGTGAAGATGTAAGAACATTCCTTGATCTGCCGGATGAGATCTTTGCAGAAAATATTGATATTACACCTCTGAGGAAACAGGAAAAGTCGCTTGGCGATAAAGGGATTGTGATGGTAGATACCGAAGATCCGGTTTGTGCTGTAGCAACGCTCTTTTCCCTGGAAGATTTCGCAATGTTTGCTTTTTCCGAAAAAGATCTTTGCCATAAGCTACTCAGCAAGCATGCTGCATACATCAACAAACGAACAGAGATAGCCTCAAAAGAGTTTCCGGGAAGGTTATGGCGGATTTACGGACCAGAATATGTTACTCCACCTTTTTTACCGGTTGACCTCTTTGAAGAGTACGTAGTTAGATACGATAAACCGATCATTGATATGATCCACAACCATGGAGGATTTGCCAGAATACATGCTCATGGAAATATTAAAGAGATTCTGCCACATATTGTCGCCATGGGGGCAGATGCAATTGATCCGATTGAGCCTCCGGGGCACGGAAATATGGAATTGTCGGATGTCAGAAAAGAGTATGGAGAACAACTTGTTCTGTTTGGTAATATAGAAGTCGCCGATATAGAGCATATGCCTTCAGATCTTTTCAGGCAACTGGTTAGAAAGTCTATCGCCGATGGTACATTGGGTAGTGGAAGAGGATTTGTACTTATGCCATCGTCAAGTCCGTTTGGAAGGGATATACAAAACCTTACCATGGATAATTACAAGATAATGGTTGAAGAGATTGAAAAGTTGTCTTGAAGAATTCAGTTTAAAATTGAAAGAGATGATAAAAATTCAAGCCAGCGTATCTAAAGGATGGTTACATAAAAACGGGTTCCTCATTTTCCTGTTTATAATATGGAAGATAACCTGGTTCAGGCAGAACATGTTGTTCCCGGTATGATCCTTGTTGGAGCTATTCAACAAAAAAAAAATATCCTGGGAACAGCGTTATTCCATCCTTCTTCTGGGATGAATCGGGGCGGGCAACCATACATGGTATCGTAACTACCTCTATGAAGTTTATTGGAGAAACAGGAAATTTTCATTGCCCGGGTTGCGATCATTGTTATTGGTTTTTTCTTATTGGCCTGGGGTATATGGTAAGAATTGCCGGATAGTGTCTGGACCTATATGGCTATTACGGGAAATATTTATCTTACAGGTGCCGCACCTGTAATTATTGGGGGATTATACTGAAAACGTGCTTCAACTACATGATCTTTCCCAACCTTTCGAGCTTATCTGTTCTCTCACTCTCCTGCACTTATTCCTTTAGAGGTGCCCTTAAATTATTTTTTTGTAACTTTATTGCATCAACAAATTAATAATTCCTAAACAACGAACCTTATTAACACTTCTTTTAGAACTAACTTTTAAACTAACACTATGAAAAAATTAATTTTTAGCGCCGTTTTGGTGTTGTATGCAGTCTATGGTTTTGCCCAGGCTCGTACACTTACAGGAACTGTGACTTCTGCAGAGGATGGCAGCCACTTGCCTGGGGTTACCGTTATGGTGAAAGGGACAACTACCGGTGTTATCACCGATGCTGATGGGAATTACGCTATCAGCGTTACCGGTGTAACTGTCACCCTGGAATTTTCTTTTATTGGTATGCAGGCCCAGGAAATCGGGGTTACTGCCGGCAGAAATACCTACAATATTGTCATGGAACCGGATATTCTCGGTATTGATGAAGTTGTAATTACTGCCTTTGGTATGTCAAGGGCAAAGAAAACTCTTGGGTATTCAGTTCAGGACATAGGCAGTGAACAATTATCTGAAGTGAAACCTATTAATATGGTAAATGCCCTTTCTGGTAAGGTTGCAGGTGTGCAAATCACGAATGCTTCCGGTGCCGTAGGTGGTGCTTCGCGTATTGTGATCAGGGGAGAAGGTTCTTTTACAAATAGTCAACCACTATGGGTTGTAGACGGAACCCCCTTTATCAATTTTGAATCGGATAAGGGTCCTATGGATGGAGCAGACTTTGGTAACGGTGCTTTGGATATTGATCCCAGCAACATTGAGTCAATCTCTGTTTTGAAAGGTGCAAATGCTGCTGCAATTTACGGATCAAGGGGTGCTAATGGTGTCATTCTCGTAACCACAAAAAGAGGTACAAAAGGAAAGGGTTTCGGTGTCGAAGTCTCTTCCGCGCTAACTTTTGATGTGGCTCCTTATCTTCCTTACTATCAAAATGAGTATGGTGGCGGTAGTACTGGAAGTGAATATTATTGGAATAAATACAATTCGGATAACGGTACAAGTCTATCATACCAGGATTATGCTAAGCAGTTCGGCTACAATTATGTTGATGGAAGAAACGGTGTGAATGATGGTACTCCTTCGAGTTGGGGACCACGATTGGATGCAGGTCTTATTCTTGACCAATTTACAGGGGATAATCAGCCTTGGGTATCATATCCGAATAATGTGAGGGATTTTTATGAAACCGGTATTACGGCCGATAATTCTGTTTCTTTCTCAAAAGCAGGAGATATGGGCGCAATAAGGGCGTATTTTAATGATAACAGAGTAAGAGGATCATTGCCCAATACTGATTATCGCAAGAATACAATCGGTTTCAACAGTGATTTACAATTGCATGAGCGATTAAAATTCAGCTCTAACTTATCTTATGTAATCAATCAGAGTGACAATTTGCCAGCACAGGGATACTATGGTGATGCACCAAACAGTCCTCAGTCAGGAGTAACGTTCATGCCACGTCAGGTTGATATTGTGCCTTTAGAGGAAAACTGGAATACCGTTATGGAATCCGGGATGCCCTATAATTTTGGAAATGGTGAAACACCAAATCCTTATCTGCAAGCTCATAACACCAGTAGCAGGGAAAGAAATCGAATTTACGGAAATGTATCGCTTGATTTAAAGCTTACTGATTGGTTGACCTTGAGGGGGCGTGCCGGAACAGATTATTATTATGAGAATAGGAAAAGTATCGTGTTGGCACTTACCTACAGGGCAACTGATGGCTCAGGCTTAAATGGCACATTCGAAGAATCAAATAGAATGGGATCAGAAACAAACTATGATTTCTTTGCCATCTTTGATAAAGAATTTGGAGACATCAGGATTGACGGAACAGTTGGTGCCAATAGGATGGTTGCCAGAAGAGATAACAAAACAATATGGGCAAATGATCTCGTAACCCCCGACCTGTTTACTATCGGTAATGCAAAAGGAGTACAGGGAGTTGAACAGTTTGAAAGTCACAAAGAGACAAACAGCGTGTTTGGGTCCTTTAATGCTTCGTACAAGGATTATCTGTTTTTGTCCGTAACTGGTCGTAACGACTGGAGCTCGACGCTGCCGCCAGATGAATGGTCCTATTTTTATCCTTCTTTTAGTTTTGGTTTTGTATTTACAGATGCATTTAATATCTCTTCGGACATATTATCCTATGGTAAAATCAGAGGAGGCTGGGCCAGTGTAGGTAGGGATACAGATCCTTATATGCTACAACCAACTTATCAGCCAGTCGGATCGCTCTGGGAAGGGAATGGCATATATAGTCTGCCAGGCACATTACCACAATCAGCTCTGAGACCGGAATCTTCTAAATCTATTGAGATTGGTGCTAATTTCAGATTCTTCCAAAACAGGGTTGGACTTGATATATCATATTATGATGTAAAAAACCAGGATCAGATTATCAATGTTGCTGTTTCGAATGCATCAGGTTATAATGCTGTAACGATTAATGCAGGAGAAATTCAAAATACAGGTGTTGAGATTATATTGAATGTAACACCAATAAAAACAAATAATTTCAGCTGGGATTTGGATCTTAACTATGCGAAAAACAAAAACATAGTGAACGAGCTTTACGGTGATCTTGAAACATACAGGATGTCTTCTATGTGGGGATCTTCAATTCAAGCCCGTCCGGGTCAAGCATTTGGTACGATCATTGGTAATGCAATGCGAAGAGATGATGCAGGTAATCTTTTGGTCAATGATGCAGGTAGAATACTCAGAGACAATAATCAAGAAATTGGTAATATTACTCCTGACTGGGTCGGTGGTATGACCAATACATTCAGATACAAGAATATATACTTAAGCGCCCTGATTGATGCCAAGATGGGCGGAGACTTTGTTGCTGGCACGATTCGCTGGGGAGGTTCTGGCGGTGCACTTGCCTATACTGCTGAAGACAATGTCAGGGTAGATGGGTATATTTGGGATGCCGTTAGAGACAGTGACGGTGGAGCAAACGATGCCAGGATAAGTGGGGCACAGTATATAAGTGATTATTCCAGAACAGTTGCAAACTGGGTGCTGGACGGTTCGTATATAAAATTACGCGAAGTGAGTCTTGGGTATAGTTTCCCTACCAGCAATTTAGCTAATATTAATAGTATAAGAGTATCTGTAATTGGTAGAAATCTGGCTATTCTTTACCACAGCGAAGAAAATCGTTATGGAATTGATCCGGAAGTAGGTGCCGGAAGTGGTATTGCCGGAATGGGTTATGAGCAAATGACAGTACCTGTGTCGAGGAATATTGGAGCAAGAGTCTCTTTCTCATTTTAATGTATAGATAAAAGTATTCAAGCAGAAATAATTTAAAATTTGAACACATGAAAAAAAATAAATATAGTTTACTTTTTGTCCTGCTCCTCTTTTTGGTGGGTGCTTGTACAAAAGATTTCGAAGAGATGAACACGAACCCCAATCTGCCGGTAGAAGTTCCTCTTGCAAACCACCTGGCTGGGGCCATGATAAGTTTCGATGGTGGTTTTATGCCAATTGCCAACAGTGCAATTACTATAAGTACAAATTATATAGGTGGCAGGTGGGGGAATCCCTACCCTGTAGATGTTTCCAATACCTACCAGAATATTACAAGCCAGGGTTGGGGTGGTTATTATACCAACCTGGTGGACCTTAATGACATCATTGCCAAAGCAACAGAAGCTGAACAGTACAATATGGTGGCTGCCGCTCTTACTTACAGGGCCAATATGACTCAGATTGCCACAGATAGATGGGGTGAAATGCCTTATTCAGAAGCAACACTGGCAGGAGATGATATATTGCGACCTGCTTATGATGATCAGCAGTCTATATATAATGAAATAATCAGTGACCTGAAAACAGCCGCAGATTATTTTAAAGCAGGACACACTGACGAAATTGGTGCTGTGGATCCATTCTATAGTGGAGATGTAGCTAAATGGCAAAAACTTTGCAATTCCTTAAGATTACGCGTAGCTGTACGTATCTCAAATGTGGATGAAGCTGGAGCAAAGACAATTATTTCAGAGGTTCTGGGTAGTCCTGGCGATTATCCCATTTCTGCAGATATTACTGACAGAGCAGAGATCACTTATGCCGGAGATAATACATGGCAAATTGGCTTCTGGTATTGGAATAACCTGCTTCTGCACAGTGGTGGTGGAATTCGTATTGTGGAAATATTGAAATTATACGATGATCCGCGTCTTTTTCGGATTTGTGAACCTCCTATTAACGGTGGTGAATACTTAGGTACTTCAAGAATTGGCCGGGATCCAGCGTATGAAATTGAAGATATCTGCTATTTCAACAGGAACTATTATCTTGTCGAGGGTACATCAGGGCCTAATATTCATTACAGGCACTCAGAAGTATTATTTAATCAAGCAGAATTTTTCGTACGGGGATTATATGCTGGTGGAGATGCTGCTGCGCAAGCAGCCTATGAAGCAGGGGTTAAAGCATCTATGAAAGAGTTGTCGATTATGCTCGATGGAACTCCGCCAATTGAAGATGCTGTAATTGATACATATCTCGCAAATGCCGTAACAGCATGGAGTGGTACCACTCAGGAAAAACTGGAAAAAATATGGAACCAGAAGTATATTGCAATGTGCTTTATGCAAAATGAGCCCTGGGCTGAAATGAGAAGAACAGATGTTCCACTTTGTTTACCCGAAATTGGTTCATTCTATGATGGTCATAACAGGGGACCATTCCGTCTCCCATATCCATCAGATGAGGAACTTATGAACTCTGATAATTCCGCACAGTATTTTGAAAGACAATTTGCTGGAGATTACCTTTGGGGAGGACAACTTTGGTGGGATACCAGGACAGGTGTAAATTAAGTTATTTGGAAAAAACCTGATATGAGCACATTCAGTGTGCAGGTATAAAAACATCAATTATTAGCATAAGAAAATGGAGAGGATCTAAATGTGATCCTCTCCATTTTTTTTAT
>SDBV01001553.1_pt1 | contig 34561 bp, 24 predicted proteins | sample 2277081 | NCBI WGS metagenome assembly SDBV01 (sample SAMN10402039, study PRJNA504765) | marine sediment metagenome | isolation source: marine sediment core GS10_PC15, 223 cmbsf | place: Arctic Ocean: Southern Knipovich Ridge | collected 2010 | reverse complement strand
CGATCAGCTTCTGGTGCCGCCGCTGCATCGAGCAGTCGCGTTCCCAAAGGTGGACTACGTTGCCGTGCAAGTCGGCCATTATCTGGACTTCCACATGCCGCGGATGCTCGACGTACTTTTCCAAATAGATGTCGCTGTTGCCAAAGGCCGCCTCGGCTTCCGCCTTGGCCTGCTGGATGGCCGCCTTCAGCGCCAAGTCGTTCAAGGCCACCCGCATCCCGCGACCTCCGCCGCCGGCCGAGGCCTTGATCAGCACGGGAAAGCCGATCTCGTGGGCCAGGCCCACCGCTTCGGCCTCGTTTTGCACCAACCCTTCGCTGCCGGGTACGGTCGGCACGTCATTGGCGGCGGCCAAGCTTCGGGCCGCGTTCTTATCGCCGACCAGTTCCATGGCCTGATGCGAGGGGCCGATGAACTCGATCTGGCAGCTTCGGCAAACGTCGGCAAAATGGGCGTTCTCGGCCAAGAAACCATAGCCGGGATGGATCGCCTGGACGTTGCCGATCTCGGCCGCGCTGATCACGCGATCGATTTTCAGGTAACTGTCGGCCGCCTTGGCCGGCCCGATGCAATAGGCTTCGTCGGCCAATTCGAGATACGCGGCGCCGCGGTCGGCCTCGCTGAAAACGGCGACCGTTTCAACACCCAACTCGCGACAGGCGCGAAAGATTCGCAGGGCAATCTCACCCCGATTGGCGACCAGAATGCGTTTGAACATGGACTACCCCCGTGTATCCACCTTGAACACGGGTTGGCCAAACTCGACCGGATCGCCGTTTTCCACCACCACGGCCACGACCTTACCCGACACCTCGGCCGCGATCTGGTTGAAGACTTTCATGGCTTCGATGATGCAGACGGTCGTTTCCGGCCCGACGCGGTCGCCCACCTTCACCAGCGGCGGTGAATCGGGATCGGAGGCCGCATAGAACGTGCCTACCATAGGGCTGCGGATCTCGACAAGGTGTTCACCGTCGCCCGAGGCGTCCGCCTCGGCAACCGGCCGTTCTTCGGCCTTGGGAGCGGTTGCCACCGGCGCAGGATTCGCTGGCGCCGGACTTGCGGCAACGACCGGCTGAGTCTCGCGGCGCAATTGGATCCGCATCTCGCCTTGTTGCAAATCGATCTCGCTCAGTTCGTGCTCTTTCATCAGCTCGACCAAGCGGCGTATCTTGCGGATGTCGAAAATGTCTTGACTAGATGAGGAACCGGCCATGCCGAGTCTCCAGTGTTTTTAGTAGTAGGCAGTAGGTAGTATGCAGTAGGCAGTTACGCGAGAAAAGTAAGAACTAACAACTTCCGTTTACGATCATTTCTTCGAGTTTTTTGGGTACGCTGGTGAGGACTTCGTGACCGGTTCGGGTGACTAGCACATCGTCCTCGATTCGTACGCCGCCCCAATCCGACTGGTAGATACCCGGCTCGACCGTGATCACCATACCCGGCTTGAGTACCGTTTTGCTGGTCGTGGCCAAGCGAGGTTCCTCGTGGATCTCCAATCCCACGCCGTGTCCCAGCCCGTGTCCGAAGTAGCGCCCGAAACCGGCGTCCTTGATCGTATCTCGGGCAACCTGATCCACCTTGCTGCAAAGCACCCCGGGCCGGATCGCGGCGATGGCTCGGGTTTGTGCTCGCAGCACGACATTATATATCCGCCGGAATTTGGGCGAGATTTTACCGGTGACCAACACCCGGGTCAAGTCGCTCTTGTAGAGTCCCTCATCGGCCCCCCAATCGACCAGGGTGAAATCGCTCTCGCCCACCCGACGGTCGGTCGGCACGGCATGGCACAGCGCGGCCCGGGGTCCCACGCCCACAATCGACGGAAATCCCCGCCATCGGGCGCCGAACAGACGCATCTGGTGCTCGAGCTCGACGACCACGTCGATCTCGGATTTGTCCGGCCGCAAGGTTGCCCGCAGCACGCCGAACGCCCTTTGGGCCTGGCGAACCGCCTCGCGAATTCGCGAGATCTCGCCCCTGTCCTTGACCGCTCGAAGCTCCTCGACCAACCCGGTGGTCGGCAGGATCTCGATCTTGGGCACTTTGCCGGCGATCCTCTCACGCAACGAAACGCTCATCGAGTCCCCCTCGATGGCCAGCCGTGCGGTCTTGGCCGCCTTGAGCACCTTGGCCGTTGCGTCGAGCATGCTCGTGGTGTGCAAGCGAATGTGTACATCGAGCCCGGGGCACTCCTCCTCCAATTGGGTGGTATAGCGGAAATCGCTCAGCATCAGGTCGCCGTCGCGTCCGAGAAGCAGGTAGCTGTCGTCGCCGGTAAAGCCTGTCAGGTAGGTGACATTCGTGAAATTGGTGACCAACAGAGCATCTGCGCCGGTCTTTTTCACCGCTTTTCGTAGTCTGTCGCGTCGCGTCTCGTGCCCGGCCAAGGTAGTTCCTTTTCGCGAAAAAGTGCCACGAAGAACCCTCATTAGAACGACCCTCGGCCCGCTCGACAAGGACCCCGCAGCACCGAAAACCGCCCGCCGCTTCCCCCAGTGGCATGGTCCCGTTAGGATGGAATTAGCAAGTCATACCAAGCTGTGGCCGATGGTCGCCGCTTTTGGCCCCTATCAGCCCAACATGAAACCGATGAACCAACACGAACTAGAAAAACTGGCCGAGAGTCTGGTCGCCGGAAAGCTGTCGGTCGAGCAGTTTGTTCAACAGACCGGCAATCCGGGAATTGCCGACGTGGGTGAGGCCCAGGTCGATCTGGACCGTCACCGTCGTTGTGGTTTTCCCGAGGTGGTCTATGCCCAGGGCAAGACGACCGAGGCGATCGTGAAGATTTTCCATAGTCTGATCGGCCACGGCGTCGAGGCCTTGGCCACGCGGATGTCGGCCGAACAGGCCGCCGAACTGGCGCCGACGTTTCCGGGCGCACAATACAACCCGATCGGCCGAACCTTTCGCATTCCCTTGTCGGACAAGAAACCTTCCACCAACGGCGGACGTGTGGTGATCGTCACGGCCGGTACCAGCGACTTGCCGGTGGCGGAAGAAGCCCGCGAAACGGCCCTCTGGACGCGCGCGGAAGTGAACCTGATCCAAGACGTCGGCGTGGCCGGCCCGCATCGGCTCCGCGAGAACCTCGACGGACTCACGGGAGCCGATGCGGTGATCGTGGTCGCCGGCATGGAAGGCGCGTTGCCCAGCGTGGTCGGCGGCTATGTGGCGTGTCCGGTGATCGCGGTGCCCACCAGCGTGGGCTACGGCGCCAGTTTCGGCGGCGTGGCTGCCTTGCTGGGGATGCTCAACAGTTGTGCGTCGAACGTGACCGTGGTCAACATCGACGCCGGGTTCAAGGGCGGCTACGTGGCCGGGTTGATTGCGAAGAATGCGGCGATCGCTCGAGGGGGAATTGCAAATTGAAGATTGAGAATTGGAAATTGACACCGGGACGGAAGGCGTGATATGAATTCCGGCAGGTGTTCACGGGTCGCGGTGATCGAGGGTATTCTACCACAGAGCACACAGAGGACACAGAGAACGATGCAGAACTCCTACCCGAACCAAAAATGGTCAACCTACTGGACGAATGCACGCAGTTGTGCAGAATAATAGCCCAGTCCCTGATCACAGCCAAGGAAGACAAGTAAAGTGTCCCGCCACCAGTCACAATCTGCAATTTCCAATTCTCAATCTTCAATTTGCAATTCCCTTCCCAAGCTTCCCGACCGTCCGGCCGAGGCGCACAAGGGCCATTTCGGTCTGGCTTTGATCATCGGCGGCTCGCGTGGTATGAGCGGGGCCGTGGCCTTGGCCGGCATGGCGGCCTTGCGTGGTGGGGCGGGGTTGGTCCGGCTGGCCGTACCCGACCGCTGTTTGGAAACGGTCGCCGCGATGGAACCCTCCTACATGACCGTCCCGCTGCCGGCCACATTTGAGATGATCCTCGAACTGGCCGAGCCGGCCACGGTCGTCGCTTGCGGGCCCGGGCTGGGACGGTCCGATGAATTGAACGGTCTGGTGCGACGGCTCTATCGCGAACTCGCCAAGCCGCTGGTCGTCGACGCCGATGGGCTCAACGCCTTGGCCGACGACCCGGACGTGCTCAAGGAACCGGGCGGGCCACGAATTCTCACACCCCATCCGGGCGAGTTTGCTCGGCTGGTGGGCAAGAAACTGGATACAGAAGACCGCGAGTCGGCGGCCGTGGAACTGGCGGCAAAGTGTGGCGTAGTCCTGGTGCTCAAAGGCCACCGCACCTTGATCACGGACGGGAAACGTCAAGCCAAAAACACCACCGGCAACCCCGGCATGGCCACCGGCGGCTCGGGCGACGTGCTGACCGGGCTGATCACGGCCCTGGGCTGTCAGGGTCTGGATCCGTTCGAGGCGGCCCAGCTCGGCGTCCATCTGCACGGCCTGGCCGGCGATTTTGCCGCTTCCGAGTTGGGCGAAGTCTCCATGATCGCCAGCGATCTGGTACAGTTCCTGCCCGACGCGTTCGAGGAATTGGAGCTATAAAGCCGCGACCGTTGGTCGCGCCGAACGCTGGGTTTGGCGCGACCACCGGTCGCGGCTTTATACTCGGGAATAAACTGGGGCATTGGGGGATCTTACCTGTATGCCGACCTTCTATCGCATACTTGCCGATCTGACTATGGGGATCCACTGTACCTATGTGGCGTTTGTGGTGCTGGGGTTGGTGCTGATTCTGCTGGGGCTGGCACGGAAGTGGCAATGGGTGCGGAACTTCTGGTTTCGGATGGTCCACTTCCTGATGATCGCCGTGGTGGTGGCCGAGTCGTTCGGCGGGATCCTCTGCCCGTTGACCACTTGGGAGAACCAGTTGCGCGTCGCGGCGGGTGATCCGAAACAACCCGGTTCGTTCATGGGCCGGCTGGTCCACGACGTTATGTTTATGGACCTGTTGCCTTTCAAGCTCCCGGCGTGGGCGTTTACCACAATCTATTGCGTCTTCGGCGCCGCCGTGCTGCTGACACTCATCCTGGCCCCGCCACGCCGACCAGGCCGGATTTGGCGACCGCGGCGTGCCCGAGGTTGAGGTTGCCCGTGGGGCGAGGATGGCGCATACTCGGGAGACGTGTCGGAAAGCCCGTCGTTTGCTCGGAGAGCTGCCTTGGAAAAACTGCGTCCGCTACTGGTGTTTGGCACCCGGCCCGAGGCGATCAAGATGGCGCCGGTGGTCCGCGAGTGCCGGCGTCGCCAGGAGCTACTCGACCCGATTGTCTGTACGACCGGGCAACATCGCGAGATGTTGCAGCCGGTGCTGGATTGGTTCGATCTTCGGGTGGACGAGAACCTCGATTTGATGCAGCCGGGTCAGACCCTGGCCCAGCTTTCGGCCCAATGTATCGGCCGTATTGACGAAGTATTGCAGCGTCATGGGCCGCACTGCGTGGTGGCTCAGGGCGATGCAACGACCGTGATGGGCGCGGCCTTGGCGGCCTTTTATGGCCGGCTGCCGTTCGTGCATGTCGAAGCCGGGTTGCGGACCGGGAATCTCCAGGCGCCTTGGCCGGAAGAACTCAACCGGCGGATTGCCGGCATGACGGCCCGGCTGCACTGTGCACCCACACAACGGGCCGCCGACGCCCTGATGGACGAAGGCGTGCCCGTGGAGAACGTTCGGGTGACCGGGAACACGGTGATCGATGCCCTGCTGCAAACCCTCGCACGATTGCAAACCGACCACACAGCACCCGAGCAGAAATACTCCCTGCTCGGCGATCGTCGCGTGGTGTTGATCACCGGTCATCGTCGCGAGAACCTCGGGCAAGGCTTCCAAAACATCTGCCGGGCGATCGGCCTGCTTGCCGAGCGGTTTGCCGATTGTCGGTTCGTCTACCCGGTGCATCTAAACCCCGAGGTTCGGCAGCCGGTGCATGAGATCCTAGGCGGCCGGGACAACATCCACCTTCTCCCACCGGCGACCTATCCCGAGTTCGTCTGGCTGATGGATCGTTCGACGTTGATCCTGACCGACTCCGGCGGCGTGCAGGAAGAAGCGCCCACGCTGGGTAAACCCGTGTTGGTAATGCGCGAGTCGACCGAGCGGCCCGAGGTAGTCGACGCGGGCGCGGCCCGGTTGGTGGGTACCTCGACCGAGACGATAGTCGAAGAGACGACCCGCCTGTTAACCGATCAGGCCGCCTATGAGGCCTGCCAGATCGACCATAACCCCTACGGCGACGGTCACGCCGCCGAGCGGATCGTCGACTGGCTGCTCGAGTCAAGTTGGCAGCAGGGATAGGCTGGGTTAAGGAACGAAGACCCACGCGAGGAAATCCAAATGACGAAATCCGAATGACGAATGACGAAGGCATGGTTCTCCGTTTCGTCATTCGTCATTCGTGCTTCGTCATTCTACTAGGGCATCTCGACCGGCTCGCCGTCCTTCATTAATTCGCGCCAGGGCTTCTTGTCGCGATAGCTTTGAAGTTCCTTGCCGAGCGCCTCTTTTTCACGATCTTCGTCGGCGATTTCCAGGCCCTTTTCGGCCCATTTGACGGCTTCTTCGAAGTTACCCGTCTCGGCATACGCCGCGCCTAGTGTGCTGAGGATGTGGGCTTGGGCGTACTGGGTCAACCGGCAGGATTCCGTGGCGAGTTGGATCGCCCGATTGCCGTCGCGCAGCTTCTCGTCGGGTGAAGTGGCCAGGACCCAGGCCATGTTGTTCAGCACGCCGGCATTCTTCGGCTTGACGGCCAGGACCTTTTCATAGTCGGCGATCGCTTCGGCCTGTTTGCCGAAGTTCAGCAGCACGTCACCCCGACTCCGCAGGACCGTCAAGTCGTCGGGCTTCTCAGTCAGCAGCGCCGAATAAACCTCCACCGCAAGGTCTAGCTTCTTCGCCGCACCGTAGAGTGATCCTAACTGCAAGAGCGTTATTCTATCCTTGGGTTTGAGCTTGCGTACGGCCTCCAGTTGGGCGATAGCCTCGTCGAGCCGCTCGGACTTGGCCAGGATAATCGCCCGAAGTTCCATGGCGGCGGTCATCTCGGGACGATGCTTCAGTGCTTCGTCGACATCGGCAAGTGCCTTCTCTTTGTGATCCTGCTGGTTGTGCGCGGTCGCGCGGAGCAGCAACACGTCGGCGTTGTCCGGGGTCATCGATAGGGCCAGATCCAGATCGATCACGGCGGCATCGAGGTTCTCTTGGGCGGCATGAATTCGCGCCTTCTGCATCAGAGGATCGACCGAGTCGGGGGTCAACTCCCGAAGTTGGTCCAGGCAGACCAGGGCTTCGTCGAATCGCTTCAGCCGGGCCAGAACCATCGCCTTGACACTGTAGGCCGGATAAACTTTCGGCGCCAAGGAAATCGCCTGATCCAGATCCTCCAGCGCTTCCTCCAACTTCCCTGAGGCGGCACGAAGCAATCCGCGAGCGCGCAGCGCCGCGACTTCGCCGGGGACCAGCCGCAAGGCTTCATCGAGATCGGCCAATCGCTGGTCCGGCTCTCCAGTGGTGGTCGCGCGAAAAACCAACGCCCTGGCCTTCATCCGCGGATCGTCGAGTTCCAAGGCGATCACCTGATCGAGCGCTTCGACCATTCGTTTCTTATCGCCGTCGGGCGTACTGTGCAGTTGCGCGATCGCCAGCAGGGCCTGGGCCTGTTGGGGGTCGAGCTTGGCCGCCTTCTCCAAGTCTTCCAAAGCGGCCTGGCGCCGTGGGGCGAATTCCGGATCGGAAGGGGACGTGTGGGCCGCCAGTTGGGCGCGAAACGAACCGCGTTGCACGAGCGTTGATGCAAGGAGGCGTTCGCCGAATTCGCGATTCTCGTCGTCCAGGCCTTTCTTCAACGCACTTTCGCAAAGCTCGATGATCTTGCCCAGATCGTCCATCGACTTGGCGCCGAGCCGGGCTTCGGTGGCCCGATCCAAGTCTTCCTGGCCTTTGTCTTGGGCCCACGTCTCGGTACCAAGCACCACGGCCAACAGCAAAGCCGCGATGCCCATTCGTTTGAAGTACATCATCGGAAGAAACTCCCTTCAATTTCCGGTCGGTTGCTAAACGGAAAGCCGCTGCTAAACGGAACGGTCTGATTATAAGCGACAGAGCCGGCTGGGGAAAGCGAGATCGGCTCTTATCACGGCTTGACTTCCGCCCGATCGGCCCGGGCTTTTGCCTGTTCGGCCCGGGCGGGGGCCGGTTTCTTCGGCTCGGCTTCCTGCGGGGGTAAGGTTCCCGAGTCGATCAGCAGATAGCCGGACCAGAAGAAGGGGTGCTCGGCCTTGGGGGCGTCGTCGGTCGTTGCGCGTTTGATGCGGGGTTCGGCGTCGAGATTCAGCCGCGACGACGACGTCAGCAGCACGCTCCGCTGCCAAGCGTCGGCCGGCGAGGTATGCGGAAGTTCCTGGGCAAACTCGCGGACCAGATCGAAACTGGTTTGCCCCCCGGTGCGCCATCGGCTCAGCAGCAGGGTCTCTGTCCCGCTGGACATCAGGCCGCAGACGGTCAGGAATATCTCGCTACCCGGGGCCGTGCGATCAATCCTCTTCAAGCTATTCTCGGCCGCCGTATGGAAACCGGGCAGAATCACCTCCCGAGGGCCTTGCCAAGGCAGACGAAACCAATCGGCCAGCCGGCTGCCCGGCTTGCCCCGATCCAGTGGCACCGGCGAGAAGTCGTAGGGCCCCGATCCCGAGAGGTTCAGATCATCCAAAACGATCAGCCGATCGAACAGCGACGCGTAGACCGACGACGGGCCGGGCAAAGGGGACTTCAAGGCCACGCAGTCGGGGATCACCTCGGCCAGCCGGTCGAACGCCGCTTGTGAAACCGATTCGTGCTGGCGCGGGAACAGCTTGCCCGTGACCACGACCGTGTTGCCGGACGCGTTGCGACCGCGACCGGTCGGTACGGCCAGCGACAAGGTCGGGGCGTAACGGATGCGGAACCTCCCGATCAACGGCTCCAATTGCCCACCGCTGCTGAGTTGCAACGCCCCGAACGGCACGTACCAGAACAGCCCGTCGGGTACAATCGCCAACTCCTCGAACGGTTGCGAGAGATCGACCCGGGAACCCTTCAGAATCGATTGCAACACGTCGCGGGCCGACTGCTTCCACTGCGGGTCGCTGAGTTCTTTCAGCGTGAGTTCATGGTTCTGCTGGAAGTGCCCCATTTCGCGCAATAGTTGGGCGACCTCTTTCGACAAGGTCTTGGTGGAGCCGATCGACCAGTGGGCGTATTTCTCGCGATTCAGCAGGAAGCCGTACCACCGTCTGCCAGTGACGAAGAAAGACAGCACGGCATGGCCCGGGGCCAAGGCCTGTTGAATCTCTTTCACGCTTCGCAACGGCGGGAAGACCAGTCCGGCCCCTTCGCGGCGAACGGCCATCTCGCGCAAGAGGGCCTCCTGCCTCAGGCTGATCGATGCGAGTTGGTCCAACTCGCGGCTCTGTTGGCGCAAGGCGGTCGAATCGTCGGCCACCAACGGCATGGCCTGTAGCCGTCGGCGCGTGGCCTCGGCCTGTTGGGAAAGCTCCTCGTAGGCCGGGTATCGGCCCAGTAGGTCCTGACGCAGCAACTGCGATTGGCGATCGAGCGATTTCATGGGGCCTTCGAGGATCCATCGCAACGACTGCAGCCGACCGCCGTAGGCCAACGAGCTGAAGAACCGATGTCGGCGCGTCCGGTCGGTGATCTCCAACGCCCGTTCGGGTTCCCGCCGTTCGTTCAAGGCCACGTCGAACCATCGCTCGAACGAGCCCGAGTGCGGGCTCAACAGCACGGCCATCGCTTCCATCGGTTCGACGGCCCAATCCTCCGGGCGCGGATCCCGCAACACCTGAGCGTAGAGCTGCATGGCAGTCCGCGGCGCGATTTCGTCGGTTGTGTAGAGCCGATCGGCCAGCCCGACATGGAACAGCCAATGCGATCCGCCTTGCCGCAAGTAGTTCATAGCCGTGGCCAACGCGGCGTCGCCCTCGACGAGGTTCTTCTGCTGAAACAGCACCAAGGCATTGAGGTAATTCAGCCGGCAACCGATCCGACCGGCCCCCATCTGCCGTCGGCCGATGGTCCTGCGGGCCAATTCCAAGCTGACGGCCGCTTCCTTGGTTTGGCCCAATACGGCGAGGTTCTCTGCCTGGCAAAGCAACAGCGAGACTTCCAGTTGCGTCAGATCCTGGACCTTGGCCCAGGCGATCGCCGCGGAGAGTGGAGGAAACGGTCCTTTGCGGTTGGCCATCAAGTGGACCGTGGCTCCCAGGCGAAAGGCCTCTTCCAGCACGCCCGGGTTGGGGTAGTGAAACGCGGCGCAGGTGGCGTCGTGAAGATACTGTGAGGCCGCATCGAACTTGCCGCGTTGCATGGCCAGTTTACCCAAGCTCAGCAGGGCGATGCTGGTCATCGGGTGGTCGAAGTCGCCGGCCGCTACCTGCGAGCGGCGTAAGTACGGCAACGCTTGCTCTTCTTTCCCCGCGGCCAAGAGTGCCAATCCCCGCTGGATGTCGTTCCAGGCTTCCGACCAGTGGTTCGGCAACCCCGGACGCATCGTGCTGGCAAGCAAGTCTTGAAACAACGAGTCGTGCGAACTGGCCGGGCCCAGCAGTTCCGTCCGCCGTCGGATGGCCAGCGTGGTACAGCGTACGATCTCCTGAACCTGGATCGGGCGCAGTTGAGCCTGCTGCACCACGCCGCCGCGGCGAAACGGTTCGTTGTTGTCGATCTGTCCCATAGCAATCGTGAACGACTTGCGATACTGTCCCAATCGGGCCCCCCGGGAACTTTGGCCCCAGGGAATTCTTCGGCCGGTGTTCGAGACGCGAATGTTCGGCGGGAATTGAACGCGAGTCATCCATTGCGAGTAGGCCACCGCCAGCCGAATCGCCGCCGAGTAGTGCTCCAGCGCCTGGTCCAGATGGCCCGTGTGGTAGTAGCACTCGCCGACCATCGTCTGGTAGCAGATCGAGTCGAGCCACAATGCTTGAGGTGTTTTGATGGCCCCGCGCCCTTCGCTACGGAAGTCCTTCAACGCGTCCCGGTACTGACCATCGTAGAACTCGGAGAAGGCCGCCCGATAGGTTAGCGATGGAATCTCGCGTGGAATCTGGGCTCGCACACCATCGCCGACCAGAAAGCCGCCCAGGAAGACCAAGAACATCAGAATCGCCCGCTTCGGGCCGGATCGATCTGGACGCGCTCTAACTCCTGCACTCATGGCACCGATACTCCTGCGCTCCTCTCGGGTAATCTCGTTCCCACGCTCTGCGTGGGAACGGACTGCATAGCCGCTCTGCGGCCCCGCTTCAGCGACGCGGAGCGTCGTGACATTGCGTTCCCACGCAGAGCGTGGGAACGAGAGGCATCGATCTCTGGCGGCCCGACCGAGTCCGACAAGTTCCTTGCTACTACGATCTTACGCCGGTTGGCTCCGCTTTTCCACCACTGACCAGACCGATTGCGGCCCCAGCCCCGTTTCCCGCTAAAGTTCATCATCTTGCCGGACGATAACGATCTTGACGATTATAGGGGCAAAGTGGAGCTTGCCCGTAAGGCAAGATGGGTAAGTTAGTGAATATAGAAAAGCAAACGGAGGTGGTCCATGAGGGGCTTCAACAATTGCGGCAAGGCTCCGCGGGCCGTCCTGCTGGGACTGGTGGCGTTGGCCGCTCTGGGTGTGACGGGTTGCCAGGTGGACATCGGCGGCCAGATTCACCCTAGTCCGTACTATCTGGACGACGACGTGCAATACTTCCAGAAGGGACCTGAATTCAAGCTCGCTCGGGAAGCGGCCGCCATGAAACAACAGGCTCCACCGTCGACTTGGCAGCCCTGATTTTCGGACGGATTGATGTAAGAAAGAATCGGATTGATGTAAGAGAGAATCATTGCCGGGCGACTTCGGCACTTTGGCAACAGGAAGGGTCTGGGGATCTTCGATCCGGCCCGACCACAGATGTTGCCGGAGCGTCGGGGGGGACGGCATCCTTTGTTGCTGGCGTCCAGGGAACGCGCCAGTTCCCTGGACGTCAGGAACAGTAGGCAGAAAACAGCGCAAGCGACGCTTGCGCGTCACTGCGTACTGCATACTGCCTACTACTTACTTCCGAAGGATTCCACACAATGACCGAACTTGATCTTGCCCCGAACGCCCAGCAGTGGGTCAATGTGGTATTGATCTGGGTCGGTTTCGGGACCTTGGCCGGGTTGGCTGCCAAGGTGATCTTGCCGGTTCGTCAGCCCTCGGGCTCCATTCCCACGTTGCTGTTGGGGATCGTCGGCAGCGTGCTGGGGTTGCTGGTCCTCTCGCTCGTGTTTCGCTCGCAGCAAGTCAACCCGATCGGTCCGTTGGGATTCCTAGCCGCTACGGCCGGCGCCTTCCTGCTGATGATTCTCTACCACTTCGCCTACGGGTTCTTGTTTGATAGGGGCGAGGATCCGGGGTCTTGATCTTTGGATCCATGCGGTTAAGTAGGGTGGGTCGAGCAGCGAAGACCCACGCGTCAAGAAACCATCTTTTCGATGACGCCCACGGCTTGATTCCCAGGGGCCTTCAGGCTCCTTCCCGCCGCAGCTGGTCTAGGCCCGGCGTTCACGCCGGGCTAGACCCATCCCGCCCAGAGGGGTGGCGGAGCGCCAATTCGAGTCCAGTACGCCGTGGTCTCTTGACTGGCCGACGATTCCAACCGATAATAATACTGGAGGCTCGGCCGAGGGGCGACTCGTTCGCGGGTGGCTCCAAAGGCGTTGCCTCTTTTCTTTTGCGCTCATCTTGCCGTGTACGGATCGGGGACGTGGACGATGCCGTACGTGTCGAACGTGGTATCGTCTCGATAGCCCTGCCCGCGAAATTGAAGTCGGGCAAGCCAAGGCCCGAACTGGTCTGCTATCTCGTCCCTCCTCGGAGCGTTCATTCCGATCGATTCCAGGCGGAAGCCCCAATTCACGCAATAAATACAGAGATCCGCCGCCTGCACCGCGTAGGTCATGTCGGACGACACGAAAAATGGCGCGGGAACGATCCAAGTCGTTCGGTAACGTCCTCTGTCGGTCTTCGTGAAGTAGCGTTCCATTCGACGGACAAATCGGCGGTCCTCTGCCTTGTCCACCTCGTCCATGACCAGCACGCCGTGTTCCTGCTTCTCCTCCAATAGGTAGAAGAACCGTTCGAACAAGAAGACATGATCCTTTCGCAAGTATTCCTTCGCCTGATACGTCTTCGGCTTCTTCACAGTGCGCGGAATCACCGACGCCAACAGTTCGGCCTTGTGGTCGTGGAGCAATTGAAACATGCCCTCGGCCATTTCCAGGCATGCCTGGCCATAAGACGTGAACTCGTTTCGGGTTGGCGTCTTCTTTTCCAAACCCTTGGTAAGAAAGCTGCGGCAGTGCTTTTGTCGTTCTTCGTCCGACATTTGCGGCCCCTGGGCCGCAAAGTCATACCGCTTGCGATTCAATAGCGTGCTGCCCTTGATTTCCTTCTTGTACAAGCTCAACCGGCAACCGAAACTGTGCAACTCCAGCCGTTGTGTCGCCCTGATCAAGGGCCAGAGTTGGCTCACATGAATGGCCACGCCGCCACGCACCTCGTACGGCATCTGCTGGTGATCGTGTCCGCTCTCGTCAAGAAAAAGAAGCCAACTCATGCAATCATCCCTCGATCGCTATTGTGAGGCAAATGTTTCAAGGAGTGGAACGGACAAATCGGAAAAAGAAATCGAGAGTCTTTACCACAACTACCAAGTACACGAACAACCGCCAATGAATGATTCCCGTCCATTTTTCCTCTTCGCAATCCTCAAGAGGTTAGGTGTCGCCCGTCGAGATGTATGCCTCAGCGGTTGCATACCAAGATTCCATTCTGTCCAAAAGCTCAGCCAACCGTTCTTCAATGGCCATGCCGAACTCAGGGTGCCACGACTCTCTCGGAACATGGATCGGCTCCTCACTCCCGTACGTTAGATCACCATACCAGAGGACCTTGGCGTATGCCCGCGACTCGGGATGTTTGACGCGGTCCTCCCACCAGACGCGTGGCATCGGATCAGTGGGATCTTGCTTGATCCCGAGCAGAACCTCAACCAGATGATGTCGCTGGTGGAGGCGCAGCCGGAGCACTTGCGTGGCGTTTGTGGTCGTTCGCTGGAAGCATGCCGTCCAGGATTCTGCTCCAAGTTCAGCCTTCGCCCACTGAGGGCCCAGCCGGGCAACAACCGCCCGCAAGCAGGCTTCATGAAAGGCTTTTCTCTGTACGTCAGACTTGCCCGACATGGTTCCTACTGCAGTTCATTCCGCAACCCGAAAATGTGAATTGGGCGGGTTGCTGCGCAATCGTGATCCCACCCGATGGATGTGATTCTACCGCAAAGTCGCCGGAGTGCAAGAGTTCACGTTGGCTTCGGGCAGAATCGGGCCGTGACCTGGTTGCGAAGATCTGTCAGGGCGAGCCCTGACCTACGGCTGCGGCGACATTCCCAACTTGCCACGGTATGCCGGGTTAATTAACCTCATGGCAACTTCGGCTCGGACGAGGGGGGCCGTTTTTATTGGGCTCTAAGATGGGTGTTCGCAACGGGTTGCGGATTGAACGCGGCGGGGACTTTTGACGTAACTTTTGCGCGCACTTTTCGATAATTGCCGGACCCGTTTGGGGTGGCCTAACATGTTGATGGAATTAGACTTAAGGGCCGTTCTGCCGGGCCTTTGTTCGCCAAAACGGGGTTTGCTAGATGGACCTTGTGTACAAGATTCCAATCGACGTAAGTCCAAACCTCAAGGCAACTTATCGGCCACGACGGGCCGCCGAAATCCTCTTTTTCGCTACGGCAATGGGAGGCGCAAAAATGGGAACAACCGCGGATCACACCGATGGCACGGATGGAAGCTGGCTGTCGGCGAGGACTTCGGGACAAACCCTGAATCAAAGTGCTGAACCCTGAACCCCGAACCCTGAACCCCAAGCCTGGGTGCAGAACTTGCGACGAAAGACTCGAACCCTTTTCCTCATTCCACGCCTTCTACGGCGTCTTGGCTGTAGAGCGGCATGTGGCGGTAATAGACCTCCAGCGTGCAGATGGCCAGCGCGGTCATGTAGATTCGTCCGCCGGATTGAGCGTGGCCGCCAGAGCCGCCGTGACCCCTTGGGGTCCAACTGCCGGCCGCATGGCCGTGCTGCTCTTGCGTGTCGACCAGCACGTTGCGCATCCGGGCGTTCCACTTCCGCCACGGTCGACCGCCGTGGTGATGCATCATCTGCGTGGCGTAGTACCAGTAATAGATGTTCGTCTGCTTGGTCGATGGCGGATGCTTTCTTTCCAGGAAATTGGCCCCGGACACCAGGCCCGGGTGATCCTGCCCCCAGCCGAGATATTGGCGACACAACAGAGCCTCGGCCGTCATCGAGGGCGTGGGGCGATGGCCGGGTTGGTAACCGTAGCGCCCGCCGCTAGAGTCGGTCTGCGCCCGATCGAGGTACTGACCGGACAGTTGGAAAGCTTCCCGCGGCACGAGCAGATAAGCCATTTGGGCACTCTTCAGCGCCATCAGTTGCCACCCCACCACGCTCGTATCGGCCGGTTCGCCGGGCGAGTAGCGCCAACCACCCTTAGGATGCTGGGCGTAGACGATGAAATTCACAGCCAACTGGGCCGGCTCGCGAAGCTGATCGTCGCCCGTCAGCGCGTAAGCTTCACACAGCGCGATGGCGGCCTGGGCATGCGCATACATCTGGCTGATGCGCGGTCCACCGCCACGCAGGTCGCCGTCGGGCTTCTGATGTTCGATCAACCATCGCAGGCCCGCGGTCACCTGACCCGTATAATCGCCCTCCCAATGGGTTTGTCCGGCACCGAGAAACGGCAGCAGGGCCAAGGCCGTGGCGGCCGTGTCGTTGTGCATCCGGCCCGGCCCGGTGCACGTTTTGTCGCATCCAGGGTGAGCGTTGAAACGATGCAGGCTCCAACTTCCGTCGACGCGTTGGTGTCGGGCGAGGAATTCCAGCCCTCGGGTGACCGCGGCTTCGGTAAAGGTGGTTCCCCCGTCTTCTTTCACCATGCGGGCCCGGGTTTGCGGATCGCGGCCGACGAACATCCGGCCAACTTGCCCGGTCGGCATCCGCGTGGCCGCGCGTGCGGCCGAATCCGGCACCCGGCCCACAAGTTGCGGCACGGCGATCGGCGGGTCCATCGGCTGCAGATCGACCTGTTCGGCCGGCGTGCCGCGCGCTTGAACGTCCGAGATCAACTCGATCGCCCCGGGATCCTCGAACTCGAAGGCGTCGGGAAGAACCGGGTCCAACTCGCTCTTTTGCCCTTGGAGATCCTGGTAGCTGAGCGAAGTGGACAAAGTGATCGACAGATCTTCCTCCGGCGGCTTGTCGAACCATAACCCCAGCAACAGCAGGGCGATCATGTGTACGATCAGGCTGACCAGCCAGGCCGGCAGATCGCTCAACAACGACGTAAAGAAGACCAACGCCCCGCCTCTCTCATAAAGCTTGCGGATATGGGCCCGGGTCCCACGATGGACCTGCGAGGCGGCCACGCGACGCGGTTGACGGAGTGTCTCGGCTGGCGGCGAGGTCGGCATCGGCGGCGGGTGACGGGCCATGGTGGGCGAGATGGCCGCCGCGGCCGCTTGCGATTCCGCCTGCTTGGCCACCTCTTGACGACGCAACAGGCGGAGTGCTTCCTGCTCTTGCTCATCAGAAAGTTCGATGCTCGCGCCACATCGGAAGCAGTCGGCCACCATCAGCCACAGCCGGATCGACATCGGCGCGCCACAGTCGGGACAGGCGCAAGCCAGGATGTCGCCGTTGAGCCAGATACCCCCGTCGGCGGTCGGGTGTCCATCCTGACCGACCGGTGGCGCGGCGGTGTCGAGTTCCATGCTTGAATCGTGACCGGCCGTAGACATCGAAATGTTCGCCGTGGACTTTTGCGGTAGGTTTTCCCGAACTACTACGCCAACCACCCGGCCGTGGTTTGATGCCCCTGTTTCACGCCACCGTGGAATATCACCCTCTTTAGTCAAGTTTAATCATCCGGGCCTATCGGAGGCAAGTATTATAATTGCTAGAGTGGGCTAATACCCCCCGCGATGCTGCCTTTCCGAACAGGTGCAAACTACTTGACCCCACGGGCGGGTAACCAATAATCTTATAGATATATAGTGTTTATCAGGAGTGATCGGAGTCCTTGCCCGGGCGACGTTGCCGCAAATCCCTATCTCCCGGCTCTACGGAAAGAAGTCGGCAAGTTCCGTGCATTCTTCTGACCGCCCCTTTCCTCTTGCGAAGACTGGGACTTGCGTGATCGATTTCTGTCTATTGCCCACGAGCAAGGTCTGTCGTTGCTTGATCGGACTTGCCGTCGGGCTGAGCCTCCTTGGAACGTCTGCCGAAACCCGCGCAGCCGAACTGCCCGGGCCGGTGGTGCTGACTCAGTTACCTGCCGAAGCCGACGCGAAGCAACCGGCGGCGGTCTCCGGGGGGATGTTGCGAGCCGACTACGGCGAAGGGGCCCGGTTGGTCGTGCTGTTGCCCAACGGAACGGTCCGCGTGCGCAGCAAGGGTTTTCATAGTGCGTGCGATCCGGACGTCTCCTTCGACGGGAAGCGGATCCTCTTCGCCGGGAAGCGAACGGCCCGGGACCCTTGGGACATCTTCGAAATGGCAGCCGACGGGTCCGAGGTCCGGCAGATCACCCGAGGGTTGGGCGATTGTCGCAGCCCCGGCTACCAATCGAGACTCTACACGATCGTTTCGTCCGAGCCATGGCGTCAGTTGACCTTCGTTCGCTCCGAAGAGGGACGGATCGATGAGTTCACGGACCGACCGGCCACCAGTCTCTATTCATGCAAGCTCGACGGCTCGGCCGTGCGACGGCTGACCTTCAATCTGTCCAGCGACATGGATCCGTTTCTGATGTCGGACGGGCGGATACTGTTTGCCGCTTGGCAGCGACGCACCTTGGATCACGGCCCGCGAGGAAGGATCGGACTGTTCGGTGTGAACATCGACGGGACCGACTACGCCCTGTTTGCCGGATACGAGGGCCGGCGTATTAAGCACATGCCGTGTGAAACGGCCGGCGGGTTGGTGGTGTTCGTCGAGGCCGATCGCGTGCCTTGGGACGGGGCCGGACTGATCGCGTGTGTGCAGGTCCGCAGACCGTTGCATTCCTACCGGCCGATCACCGAAGAATCAGACGGGCTGTTCCATAGTCCCTCGCCGTTGCTCGACGGTACGCTGTTGGTCTCGCGACGTCCGGCCGACGGCAGCGCGACGCACGGGATCTGCCGGCTCGATCCGGCCACGAAGCGTATCGAGTCGGTCTTCGACGACCCCCGCTACCACGAGATCCAGGCCAAGCCGATCGCCGCGCGGGAGATTCCCGACGGACGTTCCAGCGTGGTTCGGGAAGAAGACCCCCATGGCAAGCTCTATTGTCTGAACGTCTACACGACCGATTTACAGCAGCGCGAGTGGCTGCCGCCGGGTATGGTGAAGCGGCTGCGCGTTTTGGAAGGCATTGCTCCGCGAGCCGACGAGGCGGTCGCACGGCCGGCGAGCCAAGGCGGGCGGTTTGCCGGCTTCTCGGTCAACGGGATTCCGCCCTTGGCCCAGCGACGCGTGTTGGGTGAAGTTCCCATCGGCGGCGACGGTTCGTTCAACGTCGAGGTGCCGGCCAACATGCCGGTCGAACTGCAGCTTCTCGACGCCGAGGGGATGGTGCTGCGAAGTTGCGGTTGGATTTGGGCCAAGAACCGCGAGCCCCGCGGCTGCGTCGGTTGCCATGAGGACGGCGAAATGACGCCCGAGAACTGGTTCATGGACGCCTTTCGCCGCCCGTCGATCAAGCTGGGTGTGCCCAAGAAGCAGCGAAAGACGGTCGACTTCCGCCGCGACGTGATGCCGATCATCAACAAACAATGCGTTACCTGCCACACCGAAGGCAAGACCGGGCCGTTTTTGGACGGCGGGGCGGAGTTGGTAAAGCATCCCCGCGGCGGGGCCTATTTCAATCGGGCTTACGTGAATCTGCTGGGTAAGGTCGACACGGCCAGTGGAACCAAGCCGTATCAGCGGTACATCTATCCCGGCAAGGCTCGCATCAGCCCGCTCGTTTGGAAGATCGTCGGCCGCAACACGTCGCGACCTTGGGACGCGGCCGAAAGGGAAGTCCCGTTCGAGAAGAGCGGCGACTGCCGAGCCGATCAACTGACCGACGACGAGAAGCTGACGTTTATCGAATGGATCGACATGGGCGCGCTGTGGGATGGAATCCCCGGCGCCGACGATTTGTCGGGCCCGAAGAATCCTCCCAACGGAGACGCGAAATGACGCCAATGCAGATGCTCACCAGCCTGATCCTCGCAACCTGGACCCTCGCAGCCACGGCGGCCGAGATCGAACTGCCCGTGTTCACCGACGTGACCGACGAGGCGGGTATCGATTTCAAGCACAGCTATGGCGACATGGAACTGGACAATATCGTCGAGGGGACCGGTTCCGGGGCCATGTTCTTCGACTACGACGGAGATGGGCACCTGGACATTTACTTGCTCAGCGGGTGCTGGCGAAAAGGTGTCAGCGACAACCGGGGACGAAAACTCCGCGGAAAGCTCTTCAATCGGCTCTACCGCAACAAGGGCGACGGCACGTTCACCGAAGTCGGCAAGCAGGCCGGTGTGGCCGACGATGGTTTTGGCGCGGGCTGCTCGGCCGCCGACTTCGATCACGATGGAGACCTCGACCTGTACGTGTTGAACTACGGGCCCAACGTCTTCTATCGCAACAACGGCGACGGCACGTTTACCGACATTTCCAAGGAGTCGGGTTTGGCCGACGAACGCTGGAGCCTCTCGGCGCCCTGGTTCGACTACGACGGCGACGGGGATCTGGACGTCTATGTGGTCAACTATCTGAAATACGACGAGGGTAAGTTCCGCTCCTACTACGCGGCGGCCGGCTATCCCGGCCCGCTCAGCTACAGCGGCCGGCCGGATGCCCTCTATCGCAACAACGGCGACGGCACCTTCACCGAGGTGACCGAAGAGGCCGGCGTGCTGAACCCTAACGGTCGCGGGATGAGTGCCGCCGTGGCCGATTTGAACAACGACGGGCTGCTGGACATCTACGTGGCCAACGATGCCATGGAGAACTACTTCTATCGCAACAACGGCGATGGCACGTTCCTTGCCGAAGGGCTCGAAATGGGTCTGGCGTTCGGCGAAGGCGGGCAAGGCGTCTCGTCGATGGGCCCGGCCGTCGGCGATGTGGACCGCGACGGATGGCTCGACGTCTACATTCCCGACATGGGGTACGGGTGCTTGTTGATGAATCGCGAAGACTACTTCGAGGATCGCACGGCCCCCACCAATCTGGCCGTCGTGTGCGGACAGTATACCGGCTGGGGTGGCATCCTCTTCGATTACGACAACGACGGGCACCTCGACATCTTTGTCGCCAACGGCAACGCCCATCACGAATACACCGAGGAAGACGTCCTGATGCGCAACAACGGCCAGGGACGCTTCGAGGACGTGGCCAAGGAGTCGGGCGCGTATTTTTCGCAAAAGTACGTTGGCCGCGGGGCCACCTACGGCGACTACGACAACGACGGCGACCTGGACCTGCTGATCGTCAACCTCAACGATCGGGCCAAGCTGCTGCGCAACGACGGCGGCAATCGTAACCACTGGCTGGTGGTTGAGCCGAAACTGTCGGGCGGAAAGATCGACGCCGTCGGTGCCCGGGTGACCGTCAAGGCCGGCGGACTGACCCGGATCCACGACCTGATCCCGGTGACCGGCTACCTCTCGCAGGCCGACCCGCGGGTGCATGTGGGCTTAGGAGATGCCGAACATGCCGAGGTGGTCGAGATCCGCTGGCCCGACGGACGGATCAAGCAGTTGAAGGACGTGCCGGCCAACCAGATCCTGACCGTGGTCCAGGAGAGCGAGCAGGGGGAACAACCGTGATGCGACGTATCGCTCGGTTCGACACCTTGGCGCTCGGCTTGTTGCTCGTGTGGGCCGTCATGTTGCCTTCGATTCTTCAGGCTCAGGGCCCTTATCGGCACCCGGTCTACGTGGGCTCGAGGGTGTGTGCCGAGTGCCATCAGGGCGAAGGCATGGGCTATCAGCAGTGTCTGTGGCTGATGTCGAAGCATGCGGGGGCCTATGCCGCGCTGGCGAAGCCCGAATCCAAGGAGATCGCCCGATTCAGCGGCATTCCCGAGGAACCGCAAGAGTCGATCATCTGCTTAGGCTGCCACGCCACTGGCGCCGAGGCCGAAGATTGGGAGAAGGACGATACGTTTGCGATCGAGGACGGCGTGCAGTGCGAGAAGTGTCACGGGCCGGGCAGCGAGTACATGGAAGAAGAAGTGATGACCGACGAGACGCTTTCTCGCAAAGCGGGCCTGTTGATGCCGACCAAGGAAGACTGCCTCGGCTGCCATGCCGAGAAGGGTTCGCATACGATCGTGCTGGGCGACTCGACGGTCGATTTGGACAAAGCGTGGAAGGAGATCGAGCACCCCTCGCCCAAGAACTGGAAGTCGGGTGAGCTGATCAAAATGCCGGAACCGCTTGTGGCCGAAAAGCCCGTTCAGAAGTATTCGGGCGTGATGGAGTGTGCCCAATGCCACAAGGGGCCCAAGATGGGCTACCAGTTCAGCAAGTGGCGCATGGGTCCTCATGCCAACGCCTATGCCGTGCTGGGTACGCCGGCCGCCCGAGTGATTGCCAACGAGATGGGCATCACCGGCGACCCGATCACCGACCATACGTGTTTGAAGTGCCATGCGACGTCCCACCACGAGCCGGCCGGTGGATTCAAGGAGACGTTCTCGATCTACGAGGGCGTCGGGTGCGAGGCGTGTCACGGCGTGGATGACGACTACTCGCACGCCGAGGTGATGAAGAATCCCCAGGCGGCCAAGGCGGCCGGACTGAAGGAAGTTACCCGGGAAACGTGCCTTCGCTGCCACCAGAAAGCCCACGGCAAACCGTTCGATTACCAGCAGGCGCTGGCCACGATCGCCCATCCGACCAAGCCGCCGGAGGTCGCCACCCGGCCGCAATACAAGACGCCCCTGAACATGGCACTGTCACCCGATGGAAAGCAGCTTTACGTGGCCTGTGAAGCGTCCAATACGGTGATCGTTGTCGATCCGGTCGCGCGGAAGAAGGTGGCCGAGATCCAGGTCGGTCGCCAGCCGACGGACGTGACGTTCAGCCCCGACGGAAAACGGGCTTACGTGAGCAATCGGCTCGACGATACGGTCTCGGTGATCCACGTGGCCGCCCGGACCGTGCTGGAGACGATCGCGGTCGGCGACGATCCCCATGGCGTGCTGACCGATCGGGCCGGAAGACTCCTCTACGTGTTGAACACCTCGTCGGACGATATCTCGGTCGTGGATACCGAGTCGCATCGGGAGATCAAGCGGTTGGCCGGCAGCCGCGGCCCTTGGTCGCTGGCCCTTTCGCCGGACGGTTCGCGGATGCTCGTGACCCATACCCGATCCCGGTTCGTCGAGTTCCGCACGCCTTCGAAGTCGGAAGTGGCGGTGATCGACACGGGTCGGGCGGAAGTTACGAATCGGATCGTGGTCGAAGGGGCCAACCTTCTGCAGGGCGTCGCTTGGCACCCCAGCGGCCGGTTCGGCCTGACGACCTCGAATCGAACGAAGAACCTCGTACCCATGACGCGGCTGCTGCAGGGTTGGACCGTAACCAACGGGCTCAGCGTGATCTGGTCCGACGGCCGCGTGGATCAGGTCTTGCTCGATGAGCCGAGCATCAGCTTCCCCGATCCGGCCGACGTGGCCCTGACGCCCGACGGGCGGCTGGCCCTGGTGGTCAGCTCGGGGTCGGATCGCGTGGCCGTGGTCGACGTGGAGAAACTGATCGGCATGTTGCAATCGGGCACGGACTACGATCGCAAACACGTCTTCCCGAACCACCTGGGCAAACCGACCGAATTCGTCATCAAGCATATCTCGACCAAGAACGCCCCCCGCGGTGTGCTGATTACGCCCGACGGAAAGACGGCCTTTACGGCCAATTCGCTGGACGATTCGCTCACAGTGATCGATCTAGAGAAGCTCGAAGCGGTCGGGCGGATCGACTTGGGTGGGCCGAAGGAAATCACCAAGGTCCGCCATGGCGAGCGACTCTTCCACAGTGCCGATATCACGTTCCACCGCCAGTTCTCGTGCCATACGTGCCATCCCGACGGGCACGTCGACGGGTTGACCTACGACATCGAGCCGGACGGGCTGGGGATCAGCCCGGTCGACAACCGAACGCTACGGGGGATCTTCGACACGGCGCCGTTCAAGTGGGAAGGGACCAACCCCAGCTTGCAGCGACAGTGCGGGCCGCGACTGGCCGTGTTCTTCACGCGACTCGAACCGTTCACACCCGAAGAGCTCTCGGCGTTGACCACTTACATCTGCACCATCCCGCGCCCGCCAAACCGGCACCGGCCGCTGGGCGCCGAACTGACGCCCGCCCAACGCCGCGGCAAGGCCATGTTCGAGCGCGCCGTAACCAACGGCGGTCAGGAGATCCCTACGGCGAATCGATGTGTCACCTGCCATTTCCCGCCGCTGTATACGAACCGCACGCGAACGGACGTCGGCTCGAAGCAGCCTTTGGACCGCGAGTCGCATTTCGATGTACCGCATTTGAACAACATCTACGGCACGGCCCCGTATATGCACAACGGCATGGCCCATACCCTGGAAGAGATTTGGACGATATACAACCCCTACGACACCCACGGCGTGACCAACGACATGACCAAGGATCAGTTGAACGACCTGATCGAGTATTTGAAAACATTGTAACGACCGGTTGAGAACGGGACACTTCGGACAATCGAGTGTGCCACTGCTTCGCAGAAGCAGTGCCGTTTGTACTGCTCGATGAAGGCACTGCTTCTGCGAAGCAGTGGCACACATAATCATACAAGAGAACTGCCATGAAACTGCTTGCAATCATACTAGCGATTCTCGCCCTGGCCTGCGGACTAACCACACCCGCACCGGCTGCCGAAACCGATGCGACCGCTCGGCCGTATGTCTATACCAACTGGAAACACTTCACCACCAAGGACGGCCTGCCGAACGACCATATCTTTGCCGTGAAAGTGGCCGGCCGGAAGGTCTGGATCGGCACCGAAGACGGACTGGCCTGTTACGACAAGAAAACCGGGAAAATGCAAAGCTGGAAGACCGACGACGGCCTGCCATGGCAAGTCATCTCGTCGCTGGACGTCGATCCCAAGACGGGCGATCTTTGGCTGGGGCTGTTCGGCAGCGGGATCGCCCGGTTCAGCGGCGGACGGTTCGATCACTTCCACCAACTCAACAGCGGGCTGGTCAACGACGTGGTCTACGGCATGGCCGTGGAGAACGACAACGTCTGGGCCGCCACCACAGCCGGGGCCAGCCGCTACAACACGGTCACCGGCAAGTGGACCATCTACACCGAAAAAAACGCGCCGATGGAAGAGATCTGGAACTATTCGGCCAGCTACGACGACGGCAAGGTCTACTTGGGCGTCTGGGGGAGCGGCGTGCTGGAGTTCGACATCGCCACCGAACGTTGGAAGGATTACCTCGATCCGGACGGCGAAATGGAGATCGACCTGTACCGCGACGACGGCATCGTGCACATGACCACCAGCGGCGTAAGCCACGTCGACGGCGTGCTCTGGGTGAGCACCTATTTTGGCATGAGCCGCTACGACGGGCGTCACTGGCGCGGCTATTACGACCACGAGACCGGATTGCCCAGCAATTTCGGCAACTCGGTACGCGGCCGCAGCGCCAACGAGGCCTGGTACAGCACCGACAAGGGCCTGGGCGTGGTGGTCGACTTCCCGAGCGACACCTGGGTCACCTACACGCGAGACCCGAAAACGCTAAAGGGTAAAGCCGTGATCCAACGCGGCAAGGAAGTTCTTGATACAATAGAACTCGAAAAGACCGTGCCGCACAACTACATCCTCGGGGTCGACCTGGATGGCAACGACGCCTGGGTCGGGACCTCCAAGGGGCTCGGCTGGGCCATCGGCAAAGGATACTATCCCGGACTGAAGGCAAGAACCACAACCATTCCATCACAATGAACCGTTTAGCGGCTGGGCTTGCCCAGCGCTTTTTCGTCCCAACCGAGGACCACCATGAAAACCTCTTTTACCCTTCTCCTGCTGATCGTTGCCGTACCGATCATTCCTACCCGGGCGGCCGACCCGGACCCCGAGCAATCTAGCCCAGCGATCGAGATCGACGAGGAGACCCAGCGGATCCTCGACGAGATCAACACGACCGATCCCTACAAGCTGCCCGACTTGAAACTGAAAGAGGATAAGAACTACGCCACCACCTCGGAAGACCTCGAGCCGTTCCGTCACGTCAAGCCGTACATGGAACATTTCCTCAAGCAAATGGAATACACGGGCCCGGGCCGCACGATTCCCGAGCCGCAGAATCTCGACTCGGTCAAGCTCGGTTTCATCGGGCCGATCGAGGCGACCGTCTCGGTGGCCACCGGCGGGGCGGTCAGCCATGAAATTGCCATGGGAGTCAAAATGCAGCAGGGGACCAAGTTGGCCATCGAGGAAGCCAACGAGAAAGGCGGCTACCTGAAACGCGGCATCCCGTTCGAACTGGTCAGTACCAACGACAACGGGCTCTGGGGCGCCTCGGGCAACGAGATCGTCAACATGGCCTACAAGGACAAAGTCTGGGCCATTCTGGGAACGATCGACGGCGCCAACAGCCACATCGCCATCCGCGTGGCCCTGAAGGCCGAGATCCTGATGGTCAACACGGGCGATACCGACCCCACGTTCGTCGAAACCAACATCCCCTGGGTCTGCCGAACCATCGGCGACGACCGCCAGATGACCTACCTGATGGTCGACTACATGTATCGCAAGCTCGGATACCGGCGCGTAGGCATCATCCGCGCAAGCAGCCGTTACGGGCGGTTCGGCGTGCGAGAAATGATAGACAGCAGCCGACGTATGGGGCGACCCGTCCTGATCGAAATGGCCTACAAGCTCGGCTCGACCGACTACACATTACACTTGAACCGGCTCAAGCAAGAGAACCTCGACGCGATCGTCCACTGGGGTAACGCCGATGATGGGGCCCGAATCCTCAACCAGATGCGGGCCGAGGGCATGAAGCAACCCTACTTCGCTTGCGACCGCTGCGTGTCCGACGAGTTTGTCGAGATCGCCGGCGAGAATGCCGAGGGCGTGATCTGCGGCTTTCCCTGGGACCCCGACCGTAAGGACCCCAAGCTCGACGCCTTCCGCAAGCGGTTCCGAGACCGATTTGACGAAGAGCCCGAGACCCAGGCCGCCCACGCCTACGACGGCATGAACATGCTGATCTGGTCGGTGCAGGTGGCCGGATTGAACCGGGCCAAAATCCGCGACATGTTGGCCTATCGCAACAAACCCTGGCCCGGCGTGACCGGCGAGATCGCGTTCAGCGCCGTGCTGGACGACGTCGGCGAAGTGTTCCTGGCCAAACGCGAAAACGGCCGCTGGATCTACTTAAGCCGAGACGAACTCGATATTCCCGACGGTCCCATGCCGGCAAACCATTCAAACAAACGGCCCCTGCGGACCACGGCCCGATGAGAACTCTGAAACTCCGTTGGCACCATGCCGCGACATTGTTGCTTGTGTGCTTCGGTCTGCCGGCCGACGCGCAGGAGGTCTTTTTCAAAGCCCGGGAACATCAAACCGAGTACGCCGGGCCGGGGCGGGAAGCTCCGGCGCCGACCGATGTGAGTGAGGTCCTGATCGGCTACTTCGGCCCGGACGACCCGTCGCATCCGAAGGGCGGCCGGATGTGGCAGGCGGCTTGCCTGGCCGTCGACGAGGCCAATGCCCGGGGCGGCTACCAGGGAAAACCGTTTCGATTGCTGCCCGGCTGGTCGGAGAATCCTTGGGGGACCGGCGTGACGCAGGTTGCCCGGATGGCCTATCGAGACAAGGTCTGGGCCATCATCGGCGGGATCGACGGCCCAAGCACGCATCTGGCCGAACAGGTGGTGGCCAAGGCCCGGCTGCCGCTGATCAGCCCCGGCAGTACCGATAAGTCGGTCAATTTGGCCAACGTGCCGTGGATGTTTTCCTGTCTGCCGGGCGACCACCTGATAGCCCCGGTCCTGGTCGAGGAAATTGCGGCGCGGATCGGCAAGGAGCCTTTCGTGCTGGTCTCGTCCAACGACCACGATCCCCGCCTGCTGAGCGTCGAGCTCAAGAAGGAGTTTGCCGCACGTCGCATGGCGGCCGGATATGAGTTCCAATTCGATCGGGCCACCGAGGACCTCGACGAGTTGGCGGCCCGAGTCGTGCGATCGAATCCGGCGGCCCTGGTGCTGGTGGCCGAGGCCGTCGAGAGTGCTCGTTTCGTGAAAGCCTTGCGGGCAAACGGTTTTGCGGGGCAGATCTTCGGCAGCCCTTGGATGGGCCGTCGAGCATTCCTCGAAACGGCCGGTAAGTCGGCCGAGGGCGTCGTGTTTCCCCTGCTATACGATCCACAAGAACGCGCGACGACCGATTACAAAGCGGCTGCCACCTACGACGCCGTACGGCTACTGATCGCGGCCATCCACAAGGCCGGACTCAATCGGGCCGGAATCCGCGACGCGCTGGTCGAACTGTCCCCTTGGCCCGGCATCACGGGAACCATCCGCTGGGACAAGCTAGGCAGCAACACAAGGCCAGTCCAACTCGGCGCCGTCCAGGACGGCCGGATGATGCCGATTCAACTTGGGAATCGGTAGGGTGAGCGAACTGTCGCGGCAGTCACGGGGAGCGAACATGGAACTGGGATGGGAGAGCAAGACGCTGAGTGCCGCGGTCTTCCTGGTTGTTCTGTGGATTGGTGAAGCTTGCGTGCCATTCTACACGAACTTCGGCGAAGGACTGAGGCATCGCTGGCGTCATGGGGCCAAGAACCTCGGGTTCGGGTTGTTCAACGCGGCCGTGCTGTTACTGCTGTTTGCCCCGCTCATTGACATCGTCGAGGCGTGGGCCCCCAGCCGCGGGTTCGGCCTGATGCATGCCGTCGTCTGGCCGCCTTGGCTGGAGATGGTGGTGGTTTTCGTGCTGTTCGACGTCTGGATGTATGTTTGGCACCGGGCGAATCACACGATCACGTTCCTGTGGCGTTTCCATCGCATGCACCACAGCGACCCGGAAATGGATGCCTCGACCGCCCTGCGGTTTCACACCGGCGAGGTGGTGCTCTCGGCCGTGGCCCGGCTGGCGGTGGTTCCCTTGCTGGGGATGAGCCTTTGGCAATTGGCCCTCTATGAAGCGGTGTTTCTGCCGGTCGTACTGTTCCATCACTCGAACGTCAGTTTCCCGCGCTGGCTCGACCACGGACTGCTGACCGTGGTGGTCACGCCGGCCATGCATCGGGTGCATCACAGCCGTTGGCAACCGGAGACCGATTCGAACTACGGGTCGGTCTTTCCCTATTGGGATTATCTGGCCCGCAGTTTTCGGCTTCGCTCAGACGCCCACACGATTCACTTGGGGTTGGACGGGATGGACGCCCCGGCCTGGCAGAGCGTCGTAGGAATGCTGACGACTCCGCTGAGGACTGGCCGAGAAACGGCTTCCCCCGTTTAGCCGTCGCCGGCACGGCGATGAGAATCGAACTTATCGCCTCATCGCCGTGCCGGCGACGGCTAAACGGCCCGACCGCTAAACGATGAAGTGCTATACGCTGAAGCGAATCAGGAGAATGTCGTCGTCCTTTACGACGTAGTCTTTGGGTTCTTGACGCATCAAGTGCTCGGCCTTCACCTCGCGCTCGCTGCCTAGGCGGACTAGATCAGTGCAGGTCATGACTTCGGCACGGATGAAGCCTCGGGCTAGGTCGGTGTGGATGTTGCCGGCGGCTTCGACGGCCGTGCCGCCTTGGCGGAGGATCCAGGTGCGGACTTCACGCTCGCCACAGGTGAAAAAGAGCATCTGGTCCGAGGCGTCCAACAGCTTGCGGATCACGTGGTCGCGATCGACGCTTTCCAAGCCCATCTCCTGTTCGAATTCGTGCCGATCTTCGGGACTCATCCGTGAGAGTTCCAGTTCCAACCCGGCCGGCAGGGCCAGCACGGGAACCGCCTCGGTCGAGGCTTCCGTGAACCGTTCGGGATGTTCTTCGTCGTCGGCCGTATTGACGATTACCATCCGCGGCTTTTCGCTGAGCAGTCGAAACGACCGGGTGACTTTCATCTGCTCTTCGGTCATGTGGGCTTCCTGCAGCGGTTTGCCCGACTCCAAGGCCGCCAGCACGATCTTGAGCGTCTCTTCCTCGTGGCGAAGCTGTTCCTGCTCGGCCCTCGGTAGCGCCTTCTTGAGCGACTCTTCGATCCGCTCGATGCGGCCGGAGAGGATCTCCATGTCGGCCAGCATCAGGTCCTCGTCGAAGCCGCGCCGGTCGACGATCGGGTCGGACCCGTCGAAGGCCGCCACGACCAGCACCAAACATCCGGCCTCGCGCAGCAACGCCAACCGCGCGGCGTTGCCTTCGTGCGTACGGCTGAGGCCCGGCGTATCGACGATCTCCAGCGACGCGCGGGTGACCTTCTTGGGGTGGTAGACCTCGACGAGTTGTTCGATCCGAGGCTCGGGGACGGTGGCCATGGCCGATTGGGCCGTGTGTGCTTGCGAGGGATCGGCCGCGATGCCGGTCAGCCACTCGAACAGCGTGCTCTTACCCGATCCTTGGTAACCAACCAGCCCGATTTTCATGCTTAGCTCCTTGCGATTGGCCGCATTGGGCCGTCGCCTCCTACAATTATTTGCCGGCAGCCGGTTGTTGGCAGGCGGCCAGCTTTGCCAGGGCCTGTTCTACCGTTTGGGCCTGGGTCGTGTCCAGGGGGAGCCTTCCGAAACGGACCCGGTAGAAGGCCTCGGTCACCTCGGGCGGCAAGGGGGCGAGTTCCGGGTGTCCGGTTCGCTCGGCCAGGTCTTGTCCGGCTAAGATGGCGAATTCCCGCTGGGTTTGACCGGCCGGGCGTTCCAGGCCGTGGCGCAGCAGTAGCGATTCGAGCCGCCGGTAGAATTCCACTTCGGCCCGACGCCGCGCGGCCTGCCTGGTGGCCCGTCCGAACAGGCGAGTGAACAAGGCGAGCCCGGCGTGGATCAGTCGCCGCCCGCGCCGCAGTAGCATGGCGAACCCGGCCAGGATCAGCAGGCCCAGCCAGAGCCGATAATCGGTCGGCCCGCTGAGTCGGGTGGGATCGAGCAGGCGGCCGATCCTGCCGAACAGGCCGCGCCACCACCCCGGATCGGAGACGGCCGCCGCGGCCCTTTTGACGGCCTGGATCACCGGTTGATAGATCTTCTCGTGTTGCCGCCGGCTGTTCATTTCCAGCACGTAAGCGGCCCAAAGACCCTGCAGGTCCCGCATCGTTCGCTTCAGATGATCTATCAGCGACGTACCGCGATCGACGTACAGGACGTCGTCGCCAGCGGGTGTGGCGTCCAGACGCAGCCAGGCGCCGCGAGCCCAACGCGACGGCGGATCGTCGCGGGTCATCTCCGCCGGGATGTCTTCTGGACGCAAGTAGGCTTCGACCCAACTGTGGGCGTGGAGTTGCCGGACTTGGTAGAACTTTTCCACCTGGTCGTATTCGCCGCACTTGTATCCCATCACCACCCGAGCCGGAATTCCTTGCGAGCGAAGCATCAGGGCCAAGGCCGTGGCATAATACTCGCAGTGGCCTTGCCGGCCTTCGGTGACGAAATCCTCGATCGGGTCGACCTTCAGGTTCCGTTGCTGGGCTTCGAGCGTGTATTGGAACCTGTTTTGCGGATTGCTGAACTGCCTGACGAATTCGTTGGCCAGGGCGTTCCGATCGTCGCCTTCCCGATCGTCACTGGGTAACTCGCTCGCGCGTGCCCATTGTTCGGCAAGTTGCACCAGCTCGGGCAGCTCGGGGACCTGCAGCAGGTTGGCGGCTGCCAGCGGATCATCGCAAGGCACCAGAGCCGATTGCTCCCCTTTACCCAGTCCCGTGGTGCCCAACTCGAAAGAGAACCGTACCGACTTGCGATTGTTGGGGCGGATGAGCCGATCGTAATGCAAGTCCAAGGGGCGACTATTCTGGGTCTCGAAGAACGGCCACACGCAGAACACTTCCCTGCGATCGAGCGGCTCGATGGTGATGGTTTGCAGCACCCAACCTTCACCCGGCGCCGGCCGGACCAAGGGTAATGGCTGGGTCGAGTTACCCGGGGGATGGTGGCTCCATTGCCCGGCATAATACTTGGTCAAGATCGCCCCGCGCAGATAGAGTTCGCCGAGCACTCGGCAAGGGCGGTTCGATTCGAAACGGGTCAACTTGATGCGCATCACCTCTTCAGGGCTTTCGATGATCTCACCCAATTCACCAAGCTGGACCTCTTGCGAGAAACCGACGAGATGCTTCTGAGTGACAATGGCCGCCCGCCATTCCGATTGAGTTGAACGGGGAAAAACCACGAACAGCAACAAGGTCAGCATCAGCGTGCCGAAACCCATGGCCACCAGTCGCCGGACCAGCGTCCAGCCGATGCCGACCTCGGCCGGATCGCTTCGATCGAGGTCGCCTCCGCCAGTGCCAATGAACCCAGTGCCGATGAACCCCGTGCCGACGAATTGGGCACCTTGGGATTGCTCGAAACGGTATCGTTGCCGGTGCAAGCACAGCAGGGTCAGGGCCGAGAATCCCACCAGCATGTAGACGATCAACAGCACGCCGAAACCGATCCCTTGGCTGTAGGCCGCCGCCAACACGACCTGCAACAGGCTGAGCATTACCAGTTGCCAGTAGGTCCGATCGTCTTTTTCCTGAAACAGTAGAATGATCTGCACGTAGATCAGCAGCCGGATGATCCCGGTGACCTGTTCCTCGTGCCCGAACTGGAGCAACTCGCGGGCCGAGATGAGCAAGGCCCCCAAGGCGGCGATGTTGGCTACGGTTCGGTTCAAGCGAAACCAGCCGGTCACATCGGTCACCAGCACCGACGTGATGGCCGCGAACAACATCAACAGCGGCAACCCGGCCTCCCGCTGGCCCATACCCAGCAGCAAGGTCCCCAACGCCGCCAGCGTGGCCATGTTGATCTGAAGTAGCCGTTGCAGGTACATGGGGGTGTAGGGGTTAGGGTCTTTCGTCGCAACTTCTGCGCACGGTGCGCACATCTTCTTGGGGTTCAGGGTTCGGGGTTCAGGGTTCAGAATCTCGGGACAAACGTTGAATTCAAGTGCTGAACCCTGAACCCCGAACCCTGAACCCTCCCGCTTTGGTTGCGGCTTTGCTGCGCTAGGCAGTTCGTACTTATTGCATTTGAAAATACTCGTTGAGTTTTTCGGAAGACGTATCGATCAAGCGGATGCGTTGTTTCAGGGCGCGGCGGGTGGAATCGGTCCACAGCGTTCCGAGGGCGGAAGGGTCGTCCAGATCGATCGGCCGGGTGCCGACCAGGACGATTTCCGTGCCCGGCTCGATTGGGCCCAACACGTCGCGCAACAGCTCGACCAGACGCTCCTCGTCAGAGGCCTCAGCCAGGGCCAGATGGTCCATCACCTCGTGAAGCAGCGCCGGTGAGGCGGGGCCGCTGAGGTGTTGTGATTCAGCGCTGGTCGTGCCGAAGTGAATGTCGTAGCTGCCCTGGCGACATAGATCCGTCACGATCGTGGCAGCGAAGCTGACGGCCAGTTCGACGTTCTGTTGATGCTCGGGCAAAGGTTGTGACGGCTGCCACAGATCGAGCAAGACGGCCACGTCACGGTTGCGAGGCTGCTCGAACTGGCGTACCACGAGTTCACCCAGTCGGGCGGAGCTGCGCCAGTGGATCCAGCGTCGGCTATCCCCGCCGCGCCATGGGCGTACGCCGTAGAAATCACCGTCCGGGCCGTGTCGTTGTTCCCGGCGACGGGCCCCCTCGAACGATTCACGATGCCTTCTGGCCCAACGCTGAGTCAGGGTGCCAAGTCTGGGGAAGACGGTCAGCTTGTCGACCTGCCACAGGCTGATCGTGCGTTGCAACAGGCCGAAGGGAAACTGGGTGGAAAGCTTCACCGGTCCCAGCCGGTATCGCCCTCGCCGGGAGAGTCGGCCCCGATAGGCCCCGTCGCGCGATTGTCCGGCGGGAAGGTAGGGAATCAACACGCTGGGGTGGATCGGCTCTTCACCGTTGAGCTGGCCGTTGAGCTGGTCGTTGTTCTCGCGATGGATCTGATCTTCGATCAGCACGTTCCAACTGCCAAGTCGGCGTCGGGTATTCTTCAGCCGCAGCGTGGTCACCAGCAAATCGCCGGCACATATTCCTTTCGGCAGATTCCGCTCGAGGTGCAAGCCTCGCAGCGAAGCACGCACGACTCGCCAACTCAGCAGCAACGGTCCGGCCAGCATTCCCCCCAGGATCAACATCAAGTTGACTTCCTTGCCCAAGGCTCCCACGAACACCAAAGCCAGTACGATCAGATAGTACCAGCCCTCGCGGCGAATCGTGGTTCGAGAGGAACGAGCCATGGGGGCAACTATCGGGGGCAGTTATTCTGGTACGGGAATATCATCAACCAGTCGCTGGACCAGGGCCTCGACGCCCTCACGCTGGCCGCCGTGCAAGTAGCCCTTGGTAATCACACGATGGGCCAGTACCGCAACGGCCAGGCGTTTGACGTCGTCGGGCACGACGTAGTCTCGACCATCGACCAGGGCCACCGCTTGCGCTGAACGATACAATGCCAACACCGCACGCGTGCTGGCGCCGATGTGCAAGTCGTCGCAAGATCGCGTGGCGTGAACGATATCGAGCAGATAGGCGTTGATCGACTCGTCCACCCGGACATGCCGCACGGTCTCTTGTAGGGTCTGGACCTGCTCGCAGGTGATCGCCGGGGTGAGCGTATCGACCGGTTCGCCGTTGCGATGGCTGGTCAACACGCTCAGCTCGGTCTGTCGGTCGGGATAGCCCACCGGCAGCCGCAACAAGAACCGATCGAGCTGGCTTTCCGGCAAGGGATAGGTCCCTTCGAATTCGACCGGGTTCTGCGTGGCGATGACCATGAAGGGCCGCGGCAAAGGATGGCTTTTCCCGTCGACCGACACCTGCCGCTCGCTCATCGCTTCCAGCAGGGCGCTTTGCGTTCGCGGGGTGGCCCGATTGATCTCGTCGGCCAGCACGATGTTCGCAAAGATCGGGCCGGCGCTAAAGGTGAACTCGTGCGTGTTGGTGTCGTAGAGGCTGCTACCGGTCACATCGGCCGGCAGCAGATCGGGCGTAAACTGAATGCGATGGAACAACCCGGCAAGGCTCTTGGCCAGCGCTTTGCCGACCAGCGTTTTTCCCACTCCCGGCACGTCTTCGAGCAAAACGTGCTCGCCGGCCAGCAGGGCCACGACCGTCAGCCGGACCACTTCCTCCTTGCCCAGGACCACTCGGGAAATGTTACTTCGCAGGCGTTCGATCAACTCTTGAGTATCTTGGCTCATAACGTCAGTCATCCGTGGATTCTTGGGAGCGACAACCTCAGCAACCGCCGGCACCTTGCCCGACCCTATCTATTGTTACCGAAAACGGCCTTCCGCTCAAGC
>SDBV01001552.1_pt1 | contig 34570 bp, 25 predicted proteins | sample 2277081 | NCBI WGS metagenome assembly SDBV01 (sample SAMN10402039, study PRJNA504765) | marine sediment metagenome | isolation source: marine sediment core GS10_PC15, 223 cmbsf | place: Arctic Ocean: Southern Knipovich Ridge | collected 2010 | reverse complement strand
GTTTTTCGATAAATAACAATAATACCAAAAACATTAGCACTGCGGTAATTCCTCAGTACGACAGACATTTAAGCAGGGTGGTTTTTACTTTATCTATTGATAATTTTAATCTTGATATTCATGACAATCTTATTAAGTGCTTACCTGATTATTCGGAAATAACTATTTTGTTGCCGGATATAAACATGGATATAATCGAAGAGTACCTTAAAGAAAAGCAATACGGGGATAGAGTAAATCTAATCACTTATACAACAGAATTAATTGAAAATATTAATTACTACCTTGTATTTCCGGAAAGTGATAAAATCATTTATGGAAATACTGAATCAAAAATAATACCAAACGGAAGTATTTGGGCTCAGGACTTGTTTATTGTAACAGAAAAGGACAACGGTACAAAAAAATTATTAATCTCAGAAACATATAAATGGTTCACTTCAGTTGACAATAATTCCGAGAATATCCGTTTAAAAAGCGATAATTCTTTTTTAAATAATCTGTCCTCACTTGATATTGAAATTGAAAGAACAAATTTCATGTTTTCCGGCGGGAATATCATACTGGATAAAATCGATAATAAGGTAATAGCTTTTTGCGGTTATGATATTATCAGGAAAACACAGTTAGTCTGGAAAAGCATAGACAATCTGCCTGAGCCTGATGAAGTAAATATTGCAGCAGCGGTCAAAAATTATTTAAATGCAGATGAAGTTATATTTTTCGATTACAATAGCAGGCAGCCTAATCTTATGTTCCACCTGGACCAGGCCATGTTATTAGTAGACAATAAAAAGATTTTTTTAACCAATATTTCAGATATGGAACAAATTAATTATTATAGCGAAACACAGATTGAAGAAATAACAAATGTTAACTGCTTTTTAGAAACGATTAGAATAAAATTAGAAGAAATGGGATATAAAGTAATAAATCTAGATACTTCTATAAAAAACATTCTAAATAACCAGTTCTATGCAAACGCGATTCCATATATCGATTTAAATACAGGCTTAAAAACAGTTTTATTACCTGTTTTTTCTGACGATGACTTTGATGAGGAATTATCCCTCAAGAATATTGCTGTGTTAGAAGAATCAGGATATGCTGTAATTCCGGTTAGAGATTATACAAATACTGTAAAAGGCGGAATCCATTGTCTTATTAATGTACTGGATTAATTTATACAAGACATTTTGCTTTAGATTATAACAACGAATAATTAGTGTTGATGAATTAAAGATCCGCACTCAAAGTTTTAGTAAGAAAAAATCATACATGAAAAAAGAACAACTATTAACTTAAAAGATAAATCCACACTTATATTATTACCCCCTTTAAGAGTCAAGCTACTTACGATATTAATGAATCATTCTTAAGTAATGGCGGAAAAATAAGCTATCGATGCACGTCTGTACCCCTGTGGTATCAGAACAGAATAATAATATCTCGAAAAACGTTAAATGGCTTGATTCTGCTTTGCATCGATAGCGTGTTTTTCCGCCTGGAATATCAGTTTTCTTTAACATCGCAAATTGCTTGAAGAAAACAACCACTTGACTTTCAATTATTTATCTATTATTACTACATATTAAGTCAATATTAGCTAGGTAAAAGTATAAAATAGTGTTTAATCATTAACATATAATCAAATAAATTAATACATATGTTATTTTATACCACATTAATTATATATGCTTACTATATTAAATCCGGCTATTTAATCAGCAGCCGGATATTTTTAAATACTTTTAATTACTAAGGAGTTAGTATGATATATGTAGAAAATCTTACAAAGTATTATAATGAAACATGCGCTCTTAAAAATGTAAGTTTTAAAGTTAAAAAAGGTGAAATTCTCGGGCTTTTAGGCCCAAATGGTGCAGGAAAAACCACAATATTAAGAATACTTACCGGTTTTTTAGCAAAAACATCCGGAACTGTAAAGATTAAGGATTTTGATATTAAAGAAGAGCCGATAAAAGTTAAAAAACTCATAGGCTACTTTCCTGAAACAGCACCTCTATATTCTGACATGCTTGTTTTTGATTATCTTAGTTTTATTGCAGATATGAGAGGCCTAAAAAAGGATAAAAAACGAGAGCGTTTAATCGAATTAAGTAAAGTTTGCGGGCTTACATCTGTAATGCACAAATCCATAAGCGAGCTTTCTAAAGGATTCAAACAGCGAGTCGGCCTTGCTCATGCCATGATGGGCAATCCGGAAATCCTAATCTTAGACGAACCTACTTCCGGTCTTGATCCCAATCAAATTGCGGAAATCAGAGACCTTATTAAAGAGATAGGCAAGAAAAAGACCGTTATTATATCTTCTCATATACTTTCGGAAGTCGAAGCAACCTGTGATAGAATCGTTATATTAAACCAGGGAGAACTTGTTGCGGACGGGACTACAGAATCCTTAAAAAAATCCGCTAACAAAGGTTTTTTAATTAGTGTTTGTCTTTCCGGAACAGACTATAAAACCGCAGAATCCAATTTAAAAGGCATAAATTCCATACAAAAAATATCCCATGTTTCTTCTAATAATAATGAGGTTAATATAAAGATTTTTTCAAATAAAGATATAAGACCGGAAATATACAACTCTATAAAACAGACAAAATGGGTACTTCTCGGATTAAATAAAGAAAGTGAATCTTTAGAAAATATCTTTCGAGATCTTACAAAGGAGAATTAAATGAAAATTGAAAATATTATTCACTGTTTCAAAAAGGAGATGAAATCTTATTTTCTTTCTCCAATAGCATATATTGTTATTTCTATATTTTTAGGATTAATCGGATGGTTCTTCTTTCAGCCGTTTTTTATTAACAAAATTGCGGATTTAAGAGACTTCTTTTCATGGCTGCCTCTGTTTTTCTGCTTTGTTATTCCGGCAATTACCATGAGGCTTTTCTCGGAAGAATTCAGCCTTGGTTCTTATGAACTTTTAATGACCCTGCCTGTAAGTACTATGGAAGTTGTTATTGCAAAATTCTTATCTTCTGTTGCATTTATAACAGTTATGCTGCTTCCGACAATTTCTTACCCTGTGTTTATTTCGTTCCTTGGTAATGTAGATATAGGGCCTGTTATAGGAAGTTATGTAGGATCTATATTCCTTGCATCCGCGTTCTGCGCGATTGGTGTATTAGCTTCCGCAATAACAGAAAATCAGATAGTTGCTTTTATAATAAGCGTTGCAGCATGCTTTGTTCTGTTCTTAATCGGAGAACGTTACATACTAATTTTTATACCTCCGTTTATGGTTAATTTCTTCCAGTTCCTGGGCGCAAACTATCATTTTCAAAACATTGCAAAAGGCTTAATAGATACAAGAGACATACTATACTTTGTAAGCATTAGTTTTATCGGTATTTATATGACATATTTTATTTTAGAAACGAAGAAATAGGGAGATTTAGAAAAGTGGAAAACAAGAAACCTGAATATAATAAACTCATTATTCTAATATTATATATTGTTGTTGTAGTAATTATAAATCTAGTATCCAATAATATATTTGCAAGATTAGACTTAACAAAAAACCAGATATATACATTAAGCGATGCAAGTAAAAATGCATTAAGTACTCTGGAAGAGCCTATCACAGTAAAGGCATTTTTCTCTAAAAACCTGCCGAATCCTTATAATACAATAGAACAGCAGGTTAGAGACCTGTTTGAAGAGTTTGCAGTTCTTTCTCCGGAACACTTTAATTTCACATTCTATGAAATGAGTGCAGAAGAAGATTCATCAAATGAAGAAATCTTAGAAAACCAGACTTCTGCCCAGGAATACTCGATATATCCTGTACAGATTCAGAATTTTGAGAATGATGAAATATCCCTTCAGAATGTATATATGGGACTTGTTTTTATACATGGAGATATGATAGAAACAATTCCATCCATTCAAACTGCATATCAGCTTGAGTATAGAATTACATCTGTAATCCAGAAGATGAATAATAAAATAAGTGCATTATTACGATTGGATGACAAAATAGAGGTTAAATTATATTACTCATCAAGACTGGGAAATGCTGTCACACAGCTTTCAAATGACATTGATACAATTATTAACGAAATGAACCAGCAGAATGACAACAAATTGAAATATTCCTCTGTTGATACATTCAATAATCCGGCTATGGAAATGGAAGCAGATAGTTATCAAACTTACTATATCCCAATTCCCTCAGAAAATGGTATGGAAGAAGAGGGAAAAGCATATATTGGTATGGTTATTTCCTATAAAGGCGAATACAAGCAAATACCATTAGTTTCTTTTAATTTCTTCGGACAACCGGAATTATTGAACCCGGAAACTCTTTCCGAATATATTAAGGTAGTTGTAGAAAGCCTTATTGGAATAAACCAGGAAATTGGATACCTAACAAGTAACGATACAAAACAATTATATGATCTTTCATATTTTTATAATGAATTATCCCAGAATTACAATATTAAACAGGTAGACTTAAGTGAAGAAGAATTATCAAGTATTCCTAAAGTCTTAATAATTGCCGGCCCCAAAGCGCCGTTTTCAGAATATGAGTTGTTCCTTTTAGACCAGCATCTAATGCGGGGAAATTCACTTGCAGTATTTTTAGATACTCATAATGCGATGGATATATCACAATACAGCCCACAGCAGCCTTTTATGTACATACCTACGGATACAGGCCTTGAAAAGCTATTGGAGCATTATGGTATTAATATAGAAAAGGCGTATGTGCTTGATGAAAACTGTTACAGCAATATTACTCAGGACCAGATGGGCAGGACAGTGGATGTGGATATTTATTTTGCGCCATGGATACCAAGCGATCACCTTAATTCTGAGATAAGTATTACTAAACATTTAAACGAACTTTTATTACTTAATATTTCTCCATTAAGTTACGATGCAAATAAACAGGCAAATATAGAAGCGCACCTTTTATTGTCATCTACAGATACTTCATGGCTAATGACAGAAAATATAAATCTGTATGATCCGATTAGCATTCTCCTTCCGGCCCCGGGAGAACAAAAATCGCAGGAACTTTCATATGTTTTAGAAGGTAATTTTACAAGCTACTTTCAGGGCAGGGAGATACCGCATCCGGTAACAGAAGAAGAACTGACAGAAGAAGACAATATAGAAGATGGACTAATTCCTCCGGACTTAATAATAAAAGAAATAAGCATCATAGAAGAAAGCAATGGAGGCAAAATATTTATTTTCGCTTCATCTGAAATATTAGCAGATAATTTGTTTATGGCCGATCCGAAAATATCAAACTCTGTATTTGTATTAAATGTACTCGATTATTTAAACAACAAAGAAGAACAGGCAACATTAAGAAGTAAAGTGCAGACCCTTCCATCATTAAATGATGATATTACTCCGGAAACAAAGTTCATGGTTAAAACATTCAATATTTTCGTTATCCCTGTAATCATAATTGCATTTGGTATTTTCGTACTGATTAACCGAAATAGAAGGAAAAAACGGATACAGCTTACTTTTAGCAAGGAGAGTGATAAATAATGAAAAAAACAAAGCTGCAGATAATTATTCTTATATCTATAATTATAATAGGTGCTGTTTATCTATTTTTTTCAAACAGTAATAAAATGTATGAATTACCGGAATATGAAACAATTAATCCGGACGAAATCACAAAACTCACTGTACAGAAACAGGACAATACAAATACTTTTCAGAGATCAGATAATAAATGGGTTATTATGCCAGATGGATATGAAGCAGATCCTGATATTATGAATAATATATTAGTAGTTATTTCTGAACTTACTCTTACAGAACTTATTTCTACAAGCGGGCAGTATAATAAATATGAGCTTGATGATGATTCAAAAACAACTGTAACCGCTTATAATGGCGACGAAATAATAAGGCAGTTTGATATAGGCAGGGAATCAAGCTCTTATCAGCATACATTCCTGAAACGGATTAATGACCCTGATATTTATCAGGCGCGCGGCAATCTTGTAGAAATCTTTAACAAGGAAACAGATGAGCTTAGAGACAAGTCTGTCCTTTCATTTAATACAGAAGATATTCTTATTATAAACGTAAAAATGCAGGATGGTACAGAAATTACCTTAAATAAAGCTTTTATTCCCGCAGAGCAGAACGAAGATACTCAAACAGAAGATCCGCAGCCAGAACCTTTCGAAGTTTCCGTATGGCAGACAGCAGACGGTGCAGAATTTAAGACATCCGAACTTGATAACATGGTAATGAGTTTAGCTTCATTAAAATGTTCCAGTTATGCGGAAGAGGGCATAGAACCGCCGGAACCATTGTTTACTATTACATTAAAAGGAACCACAGAGTACAATCTAACAGTATACAGTAAGATAGAAGATAATTACATGGCTTCATCTTCTATGAATAACTATATTTTCTATCTATCATCCTGGCAGGTAGAAAATGCATCAGGTATTTTTGCTTTATCTGAAGAATAAAGAAAGTCCGCAGCAGAGCTGCGAGGTATTTTTATTTTTGTAAAGCAGCAAAATTTTCGATTTTGCACTTAGTTATGCCTTATATCCCCGATGTCTTTAAGCCCTTTGGGAGCAGACCATTGAGGTATTACGGCGTCATAATAAAAAACCCCGCTTTTAAAAAGTTTTTCTTTTAAGAGCGGGGTTTTATTTACCAGAATGAATCTAACTACGACTTGCTTATAACAGTTTCATATTTTTCTTTTTCATCTTTTTCTAAATCTGCTTCTCTGTGTTTTAAACGGAAACTAATTTTATTGTCCTTACTTAAAAAAACAGAAATACTATCTTTTTCCTTAAACCTTCTTTTTAATATTTCCATAGACAATGGATCCTCGATCTCCTTTTGCAGTATTCGTCTTAAAGGCCGTGCGCCATATTTCTCATCGAAACCCTTTTCAATTAAATAATCTTTAACCTTTTTGTTAATAAATATTTTCATATTTTTATCTTCGAGCCTTTCATCAATCTCCATTATTATTAGATCAAGGATTTTATAGAGCTGCTGCTTTTTAAGGCTGTGAAATACTACAATTTCATCCACCCGATTTATAAACTCCGGATTAAATATTCTTTTCATCTCATTCATAACGGAAGATTTAATTTCTGAATGCTCCATCATCCCCCTGTTTGAATGGAAACCTAACTGTGAATCGTTGCTGATTTCGCGAGCACCGGCGTTAGAAGTCATTATAAGCACAGTATTCCTGAAAGATACAGTATGTCCTAAATTGTCCTGAAGCTGCCCCTCTTCCAAAACCTGCAGTAATAAATTAAATACATCCGGATGAGCTTTTTCTATTTCATCTAATAGCACAACACTATAAGGCTTTCTTCTAATTTTTTCTGTAAGCAGGCCTCCTTCTTCATATCCTATATAACCAGGAGGTGCTCCTACCAGCCTGGATACATTATGTTTTTCCATGTAATCGGACATATCTATTCTAATTAATGCTGATTGATCTCCAAAAAGGAATTCCGCGAGTGTCTTTGCAAGCAATGTTTTACCCACGCCGGTAGGGCCTAAAAATATAAATGAACCCATTGGCCTTGTAAGAGAGCTTAAACCTGTACGCGACCTTCTTATTGCAGATGCAATTACACTTATAGCTTCGTCCTGTGCAACAACCTTCTCATGCAGTTCATCTTCTATCTGTAGAAGCCTTTCTGATTCTGTTTGAGCAATTCTAATTAGAGGTATTCCGGTTATCTCGGATATTATTGTCTGTATATCCTCTATATCAATAGTATTTTCCTCTTCCTTAATATTGCTTTCCCATTTCTGCTTTATAACATCAAGCTTCTCTTTTAATTTTCTAACCTTATCTCTTACAGAAGCAGCTCTTTCATAATTCTGAGTACTAACGAGATTTGTTTTCTCTATTGTTAGTTTTGCGATATTCTGTTCTAAATTAGAAACTTCCTGAGGTTTAACACTGTTTGATATTCTTTTACATGAGCCTGCTTCATCTATCAAATCTATAGCTTTGTCCGGAAGAAATCTCTCTGTAATATATCTACTAGCAAGAATAGCAGCACCTTCTAATGCAGTGTCTGTATATTTAACATGATGAAACTCTTCATATTTATCTTTTATTCCATTTAATATTTCAATCGTTTCATCAACAGAAGGCTCATTTACAAAAATTGCCTGGAACCTCCTCTCCAATGCCCCGTCTTTTTCTATATATTTTTTATACTCATTAAGTGTTGTCGCGCCAATACACTGCAATTCACCTCTGGAAAGAGCAGGTTTTAACATATTTGACGCATCAATTGCTCCTTCTGCTCCTCCGGCTCCAATAATTGTATGAAGTTCATCAATAAAAAGAACAATATTATTAGAAGAAACTATCTCTTTCATTACCTTTTTTAACCTTTCTTCAAATTCACCGCGATACTTTGTTCCTGCAACAAGGGATGCAAGGTCTAAAGTTACTACACGTTTGCCAATAAGAATATCAGGTGCGGTACCGTTTATAATTCTCTGAGCAAGCCCCTCAACTATTGCGGTTTTACCTACGCCGGGCTCGCCAATCAGAACGGGATTATTCTTGGTTCTCCTTGCAAGAATTTGAATTACTCTTTGGATCTCTTTCTTTCTGTTAATAACAGGATCTAATTTACCTTGCTTTGCAAGTTCTGTTAAATCTCTTGAGAATTCATTCAAAGTAGGCGTTACTTTATTGCTCTGATAATACTTCTGAGAACGCTTGCCTGTCTGTTCTTTATCCTTATATACGCCTATTCCGGTAATTCGTACAATTATATCACGAAGATGTATTGGTTTAATATTATATCTTAATAAATACCTGTTTGTTATTGCACCCTTTTCTGTTGATGCTGCAAGTAAAAGATGTTCCGTTCCAATATATTCATGCCCCAGTCTTCTTGCTTCTTCTGCGGATTCCTCGAGTATTTTTTTACCTCTCTGAGAGGTAGGTACATCTCCAAGAATTAACCCCCCTCCCCTTTTGGGAATATTGCGTTCAATTTCCAGCTGCATTTCTATTATATTTATCTTAATTCGTTTTAAGACTTTAACAGCAACACTATCCCTATCTTTTAATATTGCAAGCACAATGTGCTCAGGCTGCAATTGATCCGAATGAAATCTTTTTGCCTCTTCCTGTGCAAGTATGCTTAATACTTTCTGAGCTCTTTGTGTGAGTCCTTTAAACATGTTTGTTCCCCCAATAAAATACCATTATAATAAATTCTCTCTTATTATTTTGGCTCGTAAATAATTTATCATTTTTATATCCTTGTTATTATTTAAATTTGACATAATTTTCTGAATATGTGATTTCTGACATAATATCAATAATGAAGTTACTCTATTTATTGAAATATCTTTTATCAATTCCATACTAATACCCAGACGAACATATGATAACAGATTTATCGCTTCACGTGAAGTAATTGTTCGGCACTGTGTTAAAATTCCCAGCGCACGATATATTTTATCCTCCAGCTCTATTCCCCGTTTTTCATGCATTTCCTGCCGTGCTTTCCGTTCATATTCTATTAATGGCTGTAATACATTATACAGGCTTTCAATTATCTGTTCTTCAGTTTGTCCTAAAGTAATAATATTGGACAACTGATACATATTACCAAGTGATGAAGGGCCGTCATGAAAAAAACCTTTTACAGAAAACCCGACCTGAGCAATCGCTTTTAATGCTTTATTTATTAGTGATGCCATAAATAAAGCAGGTAAATGCACCATGAGTGACACTTTAATGCCAGTTCCTAAATTAGTTAAATTACTATTAAGATACCCAAGCTTTAAGGAAAAAGCAAATCTTAAAAACTCATCCAGCTCACTTTCTATTTTTGAAACCTTGTTATAGACCTCTTTTAACTCAAGGCCGCTTTTTATACAGGCCAGCCTCATGTGGTCTTCATTATTAATCATAACAGATATTTCACCATTTTCCTTTAATACCAGGGCTTTTCCTTTAGAAATAGAATACTCCTGCGTTATTATATTCCGTTCCATTAGTATTCTTCTTTCTAAAGGGCTTATAGCATCTAAATATAATATCGTATAATTTTTATAATCTGATAACTTTGTAAATGCATTTATTATTTCTTCCTGAACATTTAATTCTTCCTTACTTTTCATAAAACCGGGAAATGCAAATTTTTCTAGATTTCTGGCAAGACGAATCCTGCTGGAAAGAACGACATCGCCGTCTTTTCCTTCTTTTGTGAACCAGCCTTTGGCATCAGAAACATTTACAAAATCAAACATTTATCTTACCCTTATTTTCTCTTAATTCACTTATCCTGTCACGAATCTTTGCTGCTTCCTCATAATTCTCATATTTTAATGCTTCATTCAATTTTATATTAAGCTCTTCAATTTCATTTATGCACTTTTTAACATTTACCAGATACTCCGGATATTTTCCCTTATGCTGATATTTTCCATACATTTTATCTAAAATATAATCAATCTCGTCTTTAAAAACAGTAAAACACTCCACACATCCGAGCTTAACCTGTTTTTGAAGCTGCGTATATGTTAATTTGCACTTAGGGCATTTTTTCTTTTTATCTACTATTTTTGAACTTTTGTCAACATTTACTAAACCAGTAAGCAGATTATGTATGGAAAAATCTTTCTTACTCTCTTCTACAGATATTCCCTTTAATACTGCACAACTTTCACAGAGATGAAGCTCATTCTCCACTTCATCAATAATCTGTTTTACATGAATTACAGCTTCGTCTAATCCACATATCTCACATTTCATATATAGTAACTCCTGTTATCTATATTATACTGTAAAATTTCAAAATTATAAAACTATTATTTTATTATTTTAGATCTTCTGTATAATCTGCAGCGGTTTTATTTTACCGGCACGCCGGGCCGGCAGATAAGAGGCAATTGTAGATAAAAATATAGTGAAAAATCCTATACCAAGAACTTCCCAGAAATCAATCCGAATGGGAATTTCCTGAAGATAATAAACCGGATCCAATAAAACAAGAGGTTTCGCGGCTTCTACTTCAATAAAAATCGAAAATATTGAATTTAATATATTAATCGTATTATTTATAATAAATTCAATACCGCCAATAATTTCATTTATATTTGCGGCTATTAGCAGGCCGGAAAATATTCCGATAAATGCTCCCAATACTCCTGTACAGAATCCGGTAATTAAAAAAGCTCTTGTAATAGTGGAAGGGCTCGCACCGAGGCTCTTTAAAATTCCTATATCCATGTTTTTTTCCATTACAATCATAACCATAGTAGAAGAAACATTCACAGACGCTACAATAACTATTAGAAACATTATAAATATCAGCATCGCTTTGGTTGTCTGAAAGGATTTATACTGATTTTCCTCAATCTCATTCCACGTATGTATCCTGTAAAAATGCCAGTTATCCGGTATTATATTTGTAAGCTTTATAATATAATCATTTAACGGGCCATATGGATCAGACACTTTAATTCCTATAAACTGCCTTATGCTGGACTCCGGAAGTATCTGCCTCCCGGTATTTATGTTCATATATACCCATAATTTATCCAGATCCTGGTATCCTGTACTAAAAATGCCTTTAACTGTAAATGTTGTAATCTTAGGCGCATTGCGGTTCCCGATCGTTAAAACTGTCAGGACTTTTACTTCATCTCCCATACCTACATTAAGTTTTTCAGCTACTGTTCTTCCCAGTATAATACTGCTGCTGTCACTAATATCAAAATCCCCGGCCAATATTTCAAAATAGGAATTAAATCCTTCATCCTCATTAATTTCCGGAGAAACACTCCGGATATGCGCGCCTGTTCTGCCGTTCTCTGAAAAAACAATACCGAATCCCTGCCTTTCTATAATAGCAGTGTTTATTCCCGAAATATTCTTTATTTTGATCAATGTTGCCTCGAGCTGATCTTCTGAAATATCGCGAAATCCGGATGAAACCTGCAAATGATAAGTCCCCACTTCTATCAATCGTCTTGTTATGCCTTCTATCATTCCATTCGCAACCTCTAAAACAACAATTAGAGGTAAAAGACTTAAAGCTATAGCAAGGATAGTACCAATAAGATCATATTTCTTTGTTCCTTTTTGAGGTTTTAATATTCTTAACGCAAGGTTAAACGCAAATTTCATTGTTCCACCAAAACACCGTGTATCAATTCAAAATGCCTGTTAGCCCTTTTAGCAAGATTACGGTCATGAGTTACAAGCAATAATGTTCTATTATACTTTGCAACGACATTAAAAAGCAGATCTTCAACTATTCCGGAATTCCTTTCATCAAGATTACCAGTCGGCTCATCCGCGATAATAATTTTGGAATCATTCATTAATGCCCTTGCAACAGCAATCCTCTGTTTTTCCCCGCCGGAAAGTTCAGAAGGATAAGCATCCTTTCTATGTTCTACTCCCACATCTACAATAAGCTTTAGAGCCTGTTTATAAGCCGTGTCCTTTGCTCTGCCGGCAATATATGAAGGCATCATAACATTCTCTATTGCAGTAAAATCTTTTAATAGAAAATGAAATTGAAAAATAAAACCAACAGCATCCCTTCTATAGCCTGCAAGCTGTTCTTCTGTTAATTTTGTTATATCGATTGATTTATTATCATCACAAAAAATGATCTTTCCTTTAGATGGAATATCAAGGCCTCCGACAAGATTTAATATTGTAGTTTTGCCGGATCCGCTCTCTCCTGTAATCGCGATTGTTTCCCCATTATTAATAACCAGGTTTACATCTTTTAATACTTCAAGTTTTTCACTTCCTGTTATATATTCTTTTTTTAAAGCCTTAATTTTTAATAGTTCCATATTTTATTCGTACCTCATAAGTTTCGCGGGTTTGATTTTACTAACATATCCGGAAGCAAATGATGCTGCGGAACACGCTGTTACCAATGCTGATGTGGAAATTATAAACACTTCATGAAAAAACACACGGGCAGGCACTTCATCAATGTAATATACTCTCGAAGAAAAAATACTTACTTCCGGAAATTGGATATCTCCGAATATGGGATGTAATAATACCTTTAAAAACGGAAAAATCTGCTCATTTGTAATCATCTCTATTAGCCTGAAGATCTCATTTATATTTCCGGATATTAATAAACCGAGCATTATTCCGAAAAAGCAGCCTAAAATTCCAATAATTAAGCCCTCCAGCATAAATATATTTTTAATAGATGAGGTTGTCGCCCCATATGCCTTTAAAGTCCCTATTTCTTCGAGCCGCTCATATACAGCGCGCCTTAAAGAATAGAAAATATTAAATCCGACAACTATAAATATAAGCCCCACAAGAAACATCATTATTAATTTTTCTGTTCTTAGCGCTCCGAAAAACGCGCGGTTGTATTCCTTCCACGATTCCGCGGAAAAGTTTTTATTTCCGTTTAAAATATTATTTATCTGTTCCTTTGTTTCCGCATCCAGTTCTCTGTTAAATAATTTAATACCGTAAGATACCGGCACAGTTCTATTGTCAACAATACCCCTCGCTGTATTTAGAGAAATAAAACCCCAGAAAAGGTCTATCTCCTGATAACCGGTCTTAAATATTCCTGTAACTGTAAGATCTACATTTTTCGGTGAAAGCCTTGAATAAGAAGAATCGGAAAACCCTAAAACATTTACTTTATCTCCTAACTGCACATGCAGTTTTCTTGCTAAAAGTATCCCTAAAATTACAGTGTTTTCTTCTTCTATATACCTTCTATCCGGAATATCGAATAATAAATTGAACGAACCCGCGAATCCTCTATCTCTTTCTACAGCATCTAATGGTATACCCCGGATTATACATGCTTCCTTTGAGTCTGCAATTGTCTGTAACTCAAAAAAAGGCACAACAGCATCTACATTTTCAAGTTCTTCTATATTTTGCAGCGTATCCGCATCCAGTTCTGAGCCGTCTGCACTTTTTACCTGAATATGGTATGATACAATTTCTATAATAGGTTCTATAAAACTTAATTGAAAACCATTCATTACTGCAAGTACGGCAATAAGTGTCATTATCCCTACCGCAAGGCCAATGATCGATAAAAAGGAAGAAGCAATTTTTTTACTTCTCTTCCTTTCTTTGAGATATCTGACAGCTACAAAAAAAATAAATCTTATATTCATAAATTACTTAAATAATAAACTCTTAAGTTTACCCCGCACCAAAATTAGACTTATTGGTCTAATTTTGGTGCGGGCTTACTGCTCAATTATTAATTCTTCTAAAACCTTTTCCTCATTTTCATAGTATACACGCAGAAACGGTTTACCCTGTCTATAAATTTCTTCATAACGTGTTTCTTCATCCGTATAAACTATAATCTTTATAATCTGGCCCTGAAAAGAATATACCTCCTTTGTAATTTCATCCTGATCATTGTACTCATAATTCCATTCCTCTATACCTGTAAGGCTGTTATTCCTGATTCGAATTACCCTGCCTTCTGAATCATGAAAATATCTTTTTTCTTCCTTGTCTTCACTCACCTCATCTATTAATTGGCCTTCTTCATTAAAAGTCTTAACTATCCTTGTATTAAGAATAAAATTCTGCTCTATAACAGTTTCTAAATTTCCTGATAAAGGATCATAATCTCTTTCTGCTCTGCTTATTATATCACTATTCTTCCATATTTCATTTAACAATAACCTGCCGTTTGGTGAAAATCTAGAAATATATAAATAATCACCTTCTTTTGAAATTTCTTCTATTAATGCTCCGTTTCCAAAATTATATGAATAAATATTGATATTATCTTCTGAATCCGTATTTATAACCTCCCTGAGCATACCGGATTCCGTATAAGCATATGATTCTTTATATACGAGTTCTTCCTGTTCATCCAGAACATTTAGTAAAATCAGCCTGTTATTGGTATTATAAATAAAAAATAAGTGCTCAGTAATAATTTCGTTATTATAATGAATTTCTTCTGTTATTACTCCTGCTCTTGAATAAATACGTTTTGATACAAGTTCATTATAAGAATATTCCAATTCAAGACTGGGTACTCCTTCATAATAATAGTAAATTTCCCAGGTTTTAACAAAATCTCCTTCTTCGGATGAAAATAGCCTGCGCCTTTCTATGCCCCCGCCAATTTCTACTCCAATATAATATTCATTTTCATTATTAATCTCATAATTAGAACTAAAAACAATATTTGATTCTACTTCATCAAAGATCATTGCTAATGAATTTGATTTATAAAATATTTCTTTTGATAAAACAGAATTAATGCAAAATAAATATAAAATAATTATAAATAAGACTTTGTAATAGGTTCTATAATTTTTAATATTCATTTTTGCTGTCATTTTAAGATAAACCAACTAAACTATTTAAATATTCTTCCTTATCAAATGGAATTAAGTCATCGATCTTTTCCCCGACTCCCATAAAGGAAAATGGAATTCCCAGCTGCCTGCAGATTGGTATTACTATCCCTCCTTTAGCAGTGGAATCATACTTTGCAATTATAATTGAATCAATACCAACTGCTTCATGGAATATCTCTGCCTGGCGAAAAGCATTCTGTCCTGTCGTTGCATCTATTACAAGTATCTTTTTGTAATTGTTCTGATCTACCCTCTGGCAGACTATCTTATTTATCTTTACAAGCTCCTTTACAAGATTTTCCTTATTGTGCATTCTGCCAGCTGTATCTGCAATTACAAGTTCCATTCCTTTTGCTTCCGCGCTGGAAATTGAATCGTAAATTACCGCTCCGGGATCCGAACCAGGGTCCTGATGAATAACTTTTAAGCCAAGATTATTACCATGGAGTTTTAGCTGTTCTATTGCCGCCGCCCGGAAAGTATCACCCGCACTTAATACTATTTTGTTAATGCCGCAGTTTTTCATAAAGTAGTTTGCCATTCTTGCTATTACAGTTGTTTTTCCGACGCCATTTACTCCCAGTATAAGATAGAGGTTTAATTGATTTTTTTCGGGCAGTAAATTATTTACTTTAACAGAACTTTCTAAAATAGACTTCATTTCAGAAAGAAAACAGCTTTCATTTTTTAATTTTTTTGTTTTTATACGCTCCCTTAATTCTGAAACAGCATCTAAAGCTGTAACAGCGCCAAGATCTCCTTCTATTAGAATATCCTCAAGCTCCTCAAAAAAAGCTTCATCCTTATTTCCGATTCCAAATAGCTTTTTTATTTTTTCTCCGAGACCCTTTTTCTTTAACACATACACTCCTATTAAAATTTTAGTTTAATGAATATTTACATGCAGCATAAAATTATATTTTTTAAACAATAATAATATTTAATAATTAATCATCTATTCCATCTGGTAACAATTGTCTGGAATAATTAAGATAATCTATCAGATGAATTATTACATTCACAAAAAGCCCTGTTGTTAAAATAATACCCGCGGTTTTCATAAAATTAAGCACTTTTAACCTTCTAACCATATTGGAATCTGTTGGGTTCGTATTACCTATATCAACATAATAATCATTTATTATAAAAGGAATAGGCAGGCTAATAACCCAGACTCCCATAACAGAATAAAACCTGTTCCTCTTTTGTTCATGCCAGTATAATTCGTCTATTAAGTCTTCACGTAAAGTAAAATCAAGCCTTTCCGGAATTTCAGATGTAAATTTATAAGAAATATCATCATAGCCTTCCTTGTGTAAAATGAGCAATTGAGACTCATAAGGAAGATCTATCATTAAAGGAGTTTTGCCAATCCAGTAGGAATTTAGATATACATCTGCTTCCGGTGGACTGGAATTTAAAACCAAGGCTTTAGTCTCTTTTTGTTCCAGTTCTATTTCCAAAATTCTGTCTTCAAAAGGATTTAAAAAAACAGTCTCTTCCACAGGTTCATATCCCTGATGAAAAACCTCTATTTCCACCATTCCCGGAACCATATAATTTTCCCGAACCATCCCAATACCTTTAACTTCGCCATTTATCTGTATAACACTGTCAGCAGGATTTGGTACTATTGTTATATTCGACCAATCTCTTCCCAGTATGATTCCTATAAGTTCATTTTGTAATTCCGGAAGAAAATCGTATATTGTTTCTGAAGAAAGCGCGTTTTCAAATACAAATATTTCTTTGTTTCCTTCCATATGAAGAGCAGATATTCTTATATAAAAATATTCCTGGATCTGTTCAATCTCTCCTGAAATAACAAGATCGATATTGTTCTGACGCGCATATTCATAAACCGAGTATTCAGGATAATCTAATAATGCGCCGTTTGAATTAAATATTACAATCGTGCTTTTATCCGGAAAAGGTATTTCTCTATAATCAAGCCCCCTTAAGTACTCAATCTTTCCAAGTAGTTCTTCTTCATTTTCCTGATAATTCTCGTATGCATTATTATATTCTGCTTTTTCCGGATTATTAAAAAACAGCTCATCGAGGTCTGCTTTTTTCTGCATAAGTTCACTTATAAATGTGCTGATTTTTTCATTTAAAAGATTTTTTTGATAATCAGCTTTTTCGGATGTGCTGTACACATGGGAATCGAGCATTGCCAATTTTTCTACTATAAGCTGCGGAATTGAGTGAATAAGATATTGATTTCCTGTTATTAAATTGATTCCTTTTAAAGCTGTAAACCCAATTACCCAGTTCCTGCTGCTAATGTCTTCCGAGAAAAAATCTTCTATTTCATTAGTCTCTATTGAGTATAAAGAAAAGCAAATTAAAAATACTGCTATAATGCACTTAATCCGTTTATGGTTTATTGAATTCATAATACTCATATTACTTTTTTATAGACCAGGACAGCTTTAAATACTCCTCTAAAAAGGAATTGATATTACCATCCATTACTGCCTGGATATTTCCTATTTCATGTTTTGTTCTGTGATCTTTTACCATAGTATAAGGTTGAAAGACATAAGAACGAATCTGATTTCCCCAGGCTATATCTTTTTTTTCCTTTTCTGTTTTCTTTTTTTCTTTTTCTCTTTCTTTTTTATAATATTCAAAAAGCCTCGATCGCAATACTTTCATGGCCATGGACTTATTTTTAAACTGGCTCCTTTCATTCTGGCACTGTACTACAACACCAGTGGGAAAATGTGTAATTCTAACAGCAGAATCGGTTTTGTTAACGTGCTGTCCCCCTGCTCCGGCAGCCCTGTATGTATCTATTCTCAAGTCATCAGAATTAATTTCGACTTCTATATTATCATTAATTTCGGGAGTCGGGTAAACAGAGGCAAATGAAGTATGTCTTCTTTTGCTTGAATCAAAAGGAGATATTCTTACCAGCCTGTGTATACCTGCTTCACTTTTCAAATATCCGTATGCATATTCACCTTTAATAAGGATAGTAACGGATTTTAAGCCGCCCTCTGCTTCTTGATAATCAATTGTCTGAACTTTATAATCCTGATGTTCTGCCCATCTGGTATACATGCGAAGCAGCATGGAAACCCAGTCGCAAGCCTCTGTACCTCCTGCTCCGGAGTGGATAGTTAGAAAAGAGGATGCGGAATCATATTGCTCTCCTAATAACTCCAACAATCTTATGCTTGAATATTTTTTTTCAAGACCGGATAATGTGCTTAAAATATCATTTTCCAGTTCCTGATCATTTTCTTCTAATGCAAGCTCATGAAGTTCAGAAAGGTCTTTACTTTTCTCTTTTATTTCCCGCCAGGACTTAAGTCTTGTTTTTTTTTCTTTTAATTCTAATAATAGTTTTTCTGCTCGTTCCCTGTTATTCCAGAAATCCTGCTTTCCGGATTCACCCTCTATTCTGGAAATATCTTTATTTAATCCATCCGTGTCAAAGATGCCTCCATATTTCTTTTATTTTACTACCCAGTTCATTTATTCGCTGCTGTAAATCCTCTAACAAAATCCGTTTCTCCCTATATTTTTATTATTTGTACTAATGTAGCCGCACCTCCTGTGCTCCGCTATTTCATAGAATTTCAAATGAAATTCTATGAAATAAATAAGATTATAATTTCTCAAACTTTAGTTATCATATAATTATTTTAGATCTTCTCCATTTTTTTTCTTTCAGTGTTGTTATTACAAGTGTATTCTCTACAGGATATTGATAAAACCTAATTATATCATATGAATCTGTAATTCTATCTATATCCAATTTAAGTTTAGATAAACTATTCTCGCCAATAGAACGTGATTCATATGAGTCATTTAGTATTTCTTCAAAACCGTATTGCTTTAATAAATGGCAAACTGCTTTTTTGTGATCATCAGTAGAAAAATCATAATTAACCAGAACAAACATAATAACCTAGTTTATAAGATATAAATAAACTGTGTCAAACCCCAAATTTATCTTATATTTTTTACTGATATTTAATTTGCTTTTACTATGGACAAAGCAGGTTAAAGCCGATTAATATAAGCGTATGAAAAAAAGAATTGTAATAATAATCTTTTTTATATTCTTTTTACTAATTAACTGTCCTGTTTTTGCTCAATTTTCCGAAGATATAGAAACTTCCGAAATATTCGCGCCTTTTGTTTCAAGATTAAAAGCAACAGTTAATGAGGGAACAATAGTATTAACATGGAATGATTCTGTAGATATTACAGGCAAGATTTTTATTTACAGGCATTCCGAAGAAATATCATCAGAAAATTTTAATGATGTGGATTTCATTGGAATAGTTGAATCCGATGTGGGTTCTTTTGTTGATAAACCTCCTACAACGAATCCTTATTATTATGCCGTTTTAGTTCAGGCAGATGAAAAGATCTATGAAATATTCATTCCTTTTAGAAATAAAACAATAATAAGCATTAAAATTCCAAATATTCCGGCACCGGAAATATTTGCTGCAGATATAACAAATATAAATGCTGTAAGTGGGGCGGATCAAATAACTATTACTTTTGATTCGAGTGTACAGGAGAGAGAACTTATAATGTACAGAAGCAATTCACCCATCACTCAATATTCAGATCTTTTTAATTCAATATCATGGGTACTTGAAATAAATACAGAACAGTACATAGACATCCCTCCTGCAGGCATTGGCTATTACTATGCACTTTTAGACGCAGAATTAGTTAAAGTCGGAGACATAAATCTTGTTGCCGGCGCAAATTCTACTAAATACGCTGTTATACTTCCAATAACTGAAGAGAACCAATTATTAACAGTGGAAATACCACAACATCTTCGCGCACGGCCCCTTCCGTATTTAATGCTGCAAACTGAAATCGAAAGCGGAAACCTGCTTGTCACTCCTCCACTCGATTTACCGGATACAGAGGTATTATCTCCAGCTTCTTCTAAAGCAGTCGCGGAACTGCTTTCTGATTTCTTAGCAGTGGAACATGAAGATGTTAGTATCCAATTGCTTGAAGTAGATAAAGCAAACAATCAAACAGGTGAAGAATATATATTAAATGCAATAATAAAAGAAGAATTATTGGATAACAATTATTACACTGCAATTTCTTCCCTGCTCGATTTTATTAGCATTCACAGGCCGGAAAATCTTGAGATACGCGCGCATTTTTACCTTGCACAGGCATATTATTTTACGAGAGATTACAGGAAAGCAACTCTGGAATTCTTAATAGCAAAAGAAACCTATTTAACAGAGGTTACTGGTTGGATCGATGCATGCCTTGCGAAACTAATAGAAGAAAACAACTCATAGTATTTCACTTTGTAAAATCTGTATGAAATATTTTTTTTAACTCACAGAATTACTCCATGCTAACAGTACTAACCTTCCTTTAAAAAGATAGCTATTGGAGGTATTCAATAAATCGTTATAAGATCAGGCGTAAAAACATGCTCCCGATGCACGTCTGTACCCTTTTGGTATCAGAACATGAATGGCTGTATCAAAATACGTCATAAGTCTGGTTCTGTTTTGCATCGGGAGCATGTTTTTACGCCTGAGATTTTAATTTTCTTTAACACCGCCAATTGCTTTCTTGACACATAAATGTGTTTTATGCCAAATTACAATTCAATATATATTCATTTAAAAATTTCAGCTAACGAATAATTTATAAGGAAAGATGTTATGATAGTATTAAAATTTGGCGGAACAAGCGTAAGAAATTCAGAATGGATAGATAAAGCATTAAATATTGCAAAATCGCAGGTTAAAAATGGCGCAGTGCTTATAGCTTCTGCTATGGGAAAAACTACAGATAAATTACAGGAAATCGCGGACCTTGCAGGTGCAGGTAAAAAGGATGAAGCAAAAAAAATAGTAGAAATTATAAAAAATGAACATACAACAGTAGTTGATAATTACGGCAGTTATAATGAATGCAAAAATATTATAAATACTTTAGCAGAGGAATTAAACTCTATAGTAACGGGCCTTTCTTTATTAAAGGAACGTACAGATAGAAGTAATGATCTGATACTCTCTTTTGGAGAAAGGCTTTCTACATTAATAATATCATACAGAGCAAAAGATTTAGGCATTTCTACAGAATTACTCGATTCCAGAGATTTTATTAAAACAGACAGTAATTTTAGCCAGGCAGCATTATTAGAAGATTTAACATATAAACTTATAAACGAAAAAATAAAAATCAGAAGCAGCATGTTATATATAGCGCAGGGTTTTATAGGCTCTACTGAATACGGCATAACAACAACTTTAGGAAGGGGCGGTTCAGATTATACTGCAACTATTATAGGGAGCGCTCTAGGAGCAGAAGAAGTACAGATATGGACAGATGTGAGCGGTATAATGACTTCAGATCCAAATTTAATTTCAAAAGCTGCTACTATACCATTTATCAGTTATAGAGAAGCAGCAGAACTTGCGTACTTCGGTGCCAGGGTAATTCACCCATCTACTATCCAACCCGCAATAAATAAGGAAATACCAGTATGTGTTAGAAATACAGGAAATCCGGACACTTCTGGTACTAAAATTATTTCTAGTGTGCCTCTGGAAGGGCCTAAAGCAATTGCATTTAAAAAGGGAATAACTGTAATAAATATCAGTTCCGGAAGGATGCTGTTAGCATACGGATTCCTAAGAAAAATCTTTGAAATATTTGATAATTTTAAGACATCTGTAGACCTTGTTGCTACATCCGAAGTTACGGTTTCTATTACAATAGATGATACATCAAGCATTGATAATATTGTGAAAGAACTTGAAAAAATAGGAACTGTAAATATAGAAAAAGACAAATGCGTTATCTGTATAGTCGGACAGGACCTCTGGAAACAGTCAAAATTTATAACAGAAGTATTCCGCACACTGCAGTCTATTCCTATTCGAATGATCTCTCTTGGCTCTTCGGATACTAATTTATCACTGGTAGTTCCACAGAACGTTGCAGAAGATGCAGTCAAAAAACTGCATACGGAATTTTTTGAGTAAATTTCTTACAGAGAGAAATTTCTCGTTAAGGACACAAAGAAAGAATTTATAGTGCTAAACTGAAGATGCAAACAACTCTTTATTAAAAATTTCTCACGGAGGCACAGAGCACACAAAGGAGAATTTTGGTGCTTTATTTATTAGGATTTTATGACAAAATACTATTTGACACGTTGCACCTCTTTTATATAATAGAATTCTATATATTAAGATGTTATCCGTACTTGAGGAAAATAGTGAATCCTTCTAAAAATAAATGTACCGATCAAATGGCTTAACAAGAATGGGTATCTCGTTTCGGCGCATTAGGGCGTCGCTTGGAAGCAGTAAGGTATATATGACACATCATCTAAGGCCTATGCTCGCATGCTTTATGATCCTCTTTTTGTGCGTGGCCTGTACTTCCTACAGCAAGAGCGTCAATAGAAGGACATGAGGTACAGGGCATGGTTTCTGACAAAGGAGTTGGCAATAGCGACCTTATCCGCATTCTATCAGAGGTCCGCAAGCACCAGAGAGTTCCAGCAATGGCCGCGGTTCTATATGGATAAACTGTCACTGCCCTTTTATTCTGCGAAGCTGCTTAAAAGATTGTTAGCCCGCTTAATGAAAGGATAAATTGACTATGATTGACTATTTCCCTGCGACACATTCTACGTTATCTGTAAAAGCTCTTCTTGAATTGGTATTACGTGATTATAGCATTGCTGGTTTAACAGAATGTAGGCTACTTAATCATGGCCTGAATGATACGTATCTAGTAAAAGCAAATAATAACGAGCGCTACATTCTCCGTGTTTATCGGGCTGGCTGGCGCTCATTATCAGATATATTATGAGTTAGACATACTAATGCACCTTCATAAAAAAGGGGTTCACGTTTCAATTCCCTTACATCGCAAAGATAATAAACTGGTACATCCTATATCAACTATAGAAGGCATTCGCTACGTTACATTATTTACTTATGCACCTGGTAAGGAACCCAAATATGAAGATGAGAAGCAGGCAATTCAATATGGTAGGGCAGTAGCTATGGTACATGCTGCAACAAATGGCTTTATTAGCAAGTATTCAAGATTTTCCCTAGATTTAGATCATCTCCTTCATTCTCCGATGAAAGTGATTCAGCCTATTCTTTCACGTAGACTTCAAGATTGGGAATATCTTGAAAAGCTTTATGATCGGCTTGTTTCAGCATTAGAAGCCTTACTCCTTAGTAACTTGGAGCAGGGGTTCTGCCATGGTGACTTTCACGGTTGGAACGCGAATATTGAAGAGGACGGTACAGTTACCTTTTATGATTTTGATTGCGGTGGTTCAGGTTGGCGAGCGTATGATGTAGCTGTTTTCCGTTGGTCTGCGATGCTTCGCGATAAGGGAAAGGAACGTTGGGAGCTGTTTCTACAGGGATATCGTGAAGTCAAGGAACTGAAACAATTAGACTTAGACGCGGTTCCTCTTTTTATAGGAGCACGTCATATTTGGATGATGGGATTACATGCTGCGAATGCATACGATGAAGGATACGGATGGTTTAATGATAACTATTATGATCTTCAAATGAAATTTCTGCATAGGTGGGAAACAGAGTTTTTTAGTGAAAAGAGGGCGGGCTAACATGCGGTTGAAGTAGACCGCTAAATCGTACTCTGATTCACTCTACCCTATTCTGATAAAGTGATTATTGATCCGGCGCAGCTTAGTATTGTCGTTATAATAATAAAATAATTTTAGAGAAAAAATTATTTATTACTAAAAATACAAACTCGCCAACCATGTCTCACATGAGAAGGTAAAAAGGGGTAGGAAAACAACACTTAACACGGGCTATACACTTCATCGCTTCGCTCCTCGGCTTTTCAGCACATTTTATTATTCAATTTGAAATAACTATATAGATTTATCCATTATTTTCTGGGACGCAATTAATTTTATGAAATACTCCGATTCCTCTGTGCCTTTGTGAGAAACATATTTTTCAGAAAACTTCAAGCTTTACATGAAATAAAAACTTCCATTTTTTTTCATTTACAAATTTTTTTTGTTATAATTTTGTTAATTCTATATTATTATTAAAATTATTATTTAGCATGTTGTTTAATTTGTTGTTTAACTTGTTGTTTAATTATAAGGATATTTAATTGGATATAAAGTTTATTAAGCTGCAGAATTGCGGAAAAGATTATATTCTCTTTGATAATCTGAACAATCAGATAAAAGGCGATACTGTTTTTCCGGAAATCTCAAAAAACATTACAAATAGAAACTTAGGTGTAGGCGGTTTTGGTTTTATTATTCTTTTTAAAACAGATGATGGAGTTATTGATGCAAGAGCATTTAATAATGGCGAAGAAATTGATTTTGCTCCCGAAGCCCTGCTATGCATCGGAAGATATGCATTTGATTCAGGTTATCTGAGCAGAAAGCAGGGCAAACTTCGTACAAGGCTAAAAACATATATATTAAATATAATAGACTCAAGGAATGTAACTGTTAATATCGGCCCACCGAACATCTGGGACAAATCCGATGAAATTGTGGAAGATCCGGATCTAAATATATCAAAATCAATTCAGATAGAAGAGAAAAATTATACTTATACACCCCTTAATTTAATGAATTTTCATATTTCCCTATTTGTGGAAAACTTTGAATTTAATTTTAATAAATTAAGCAGGCGGATTTCATCCAATCCCGAGTTTCCTTCTGTACCGTTTATTGAATTTGTTCAGGTTTACAGCAGGGAGGAAATTAGAATAAAAACACGTGAACCGGACAAGCCGGGGAATGTTTCCTCTGCCTCGGGAAGCTGCGCTGCTGCTATTGTATCTGTACTGCTTGGATTTACAGACAGGGAGATTGTAGTTCACAACCGCGGGGGAGATTATATTATTAACTGGAACGTGGACAATAATAGTGTCTACTTAACCGGCCCGGTAGATTACACATTTACAGGAAACTACTACTATAATGCCCCGGATAAAGAAAAAAAATAATGTTAGCCAATTTCTTTGTAAATAAAGGAACCCCACAGTATTATGCCCCTTGCGGGTGCAAAGCTGCGGGGTATTCCGGCTGCCAGAATAAATTAACATTTTTAAAATAGATTTCTTGTTTAAATTATAAACCAGATGCTAATTTTCAGGAATTAGTAGCAGAAGTTACAGCTGCACATTATTCCATCGTTCGTGTAATAGAAATTGCAGCTATGGTCCCATCTGCAACGGCTGTTGTAATCTGTCTGTAGGCTTTCGTTTTTACATCTCCTACCGCGTAAACACCATCTATATTAGTTTGCATTTCATCATTTGTCGTCAGGTAGCCCCAGTTATCTAGTTCAAGGCTTTGCTTAAAAATATCAATGTTAGGAATAAAACCTGCAAAAGCAAAAATACCGTTTGTCCTTAATTCCTTTCTCTCTTTTGTTTTCAGGTTTTCTACTACAACACCCATATCATATGTACCATGTTTCTTGAATTCTCTGGGTTCATGTTCGAATAAGAACTCGATCTTTTCATTTGCAAATGCTTTTTTTTGGGCCTCCTTGTTTGCCTGTTCACTCATAAAATGAGACAGCATATAGCCGTTCTGAGGTTCAACAAATCCAGGATAATTTGAGACCTGATGTGTGGTTGCAACATTACCACCCGGTAAAGCAGTATCAACCAGTATAGTTTTTATATGAGCCTGGGCGAGGTAAATTCCTGCTGTAAGGCCTGCAGGCCCGCCGCCTAAAACTACAACATCTGTCTCTGTCTCAATCTGTTTAATCCCTTCCTGTATAACTGCAGCCCTGTCTTCCGGTAAAAGATCATTAAGGTTTTTCATTAAATCAGATCTCTTAATTCCACCGGCTAATTTATCTCCTGTTATCTGGCCGTTCCGGTAAAACAATACTGTGGGAGAACTTGTAACATCCAGTTTTTCTGCAAGTTTTCTATTACCCTGTCTGTATATTTTTACAAATGAGATATCGTCTCCATAAAGCCTGTCTAATGCTTCATACTTTGGCGCTAAGGCTTCACAGGGTGGACATTCTGTTGAGTAAAAATCTACTACAGCGAGTTTTTTATCCAATACTTCATTTGTAAAATCGTTAGTTTTTATTTCTTTTATTTTTCCTGCCATTTATTTTCTCCTTATAAATTAATTTTAAAAGTTTATTATGATGCCGTAATACCTCGATGCTCTGCTGCGGGGTATTCTTTATTTCTATTCCCGGGAATACAAAGAAATTCCAAGTCCCATTAAATCTTTTACGGGCCTGCAGTCCGGAGAATGAAGCCTTCCTGTTTTATTCTTTGCAACTGATGCACAGCCGCCTCCGCATGCAAGCTGGAGACTGCAGTTTCTGCATTCAGGGATTGTTGTTACATCCCTTTCTTCCCATTCATTTATTATTTCCATCTTTTTTGTTTCTTCCGGATAATATGTTCCTAAAGATTCACCTGGTTTTCCGACTGTAGCAGTACAGGAGAAAATATGTCCTGTATAATCAAATGCCCATTCGGTTTTACATCCCGGGCATGAATCAAAAAGCGGCTCAGGAAGCTCTCCGTTATCAAATAAAAATCTGGAAATTGAAAATGCCGGCTTATGAAATTCCAGAACAACCGGATTCTCTTTTATAAGTTTATATATTTTTTTATACATACCAAGGCGCTCGTATAATTTATTCTGACTTTTTTGACAATAATGAAGCTCGTAATTCCGTCCCAGCTGGGTTTTGAAAAGCGGATTTTTTGTCCACCCTTTATTTACTGCAAATTCTGCCAGTAAAGGAAGCGCATTAATATTTTCTTTATCTATTACCATTCTTAGATTTACAGGCATTCCGGCCTCAAGTGCGGAATCTATCCCCGTTACAACTTTATTAAAAGTTCCTTTTCCGTTTTTAGTTGGGCGCCGTTTATTGTGTGTCTCTTCAAGCCCATCCAGAGTGACCTGTATCTCTCTGATATTTCCTTTTTTAAGAATGGGGATATATTCACTTAAAGTATAACCGTTAGTAACAAAAGCAAGTTCTATTTTTTCCTGGAGAGATTTTTTTATAATACTTAAAATTACACTCTTTGCTTTTTCTCCGGGAAGTAAAGGCTCTCCGCCAAACACTGTAATATATTTCTTAACACCTGCAAAATGCTTATTTATGTAATTGAAAAAACCGTTTATTATCTTTTCATCAGCTAATTTTACAGTTTGATCATATCCTTCCTGATAACAGTATGAACAGGCAAAATTACAGCTGTATGATGGAACAAAAAAAAGCTGCACTTCATCATCTTCCCGGTTTTGAATAAAATTGAGGTAAGCGTGTTTATACTTCTTTTCCTCCTCAGCCGGATTACTGAGGTAACCTTTTTCTATCCATTCTGCTCTATTTGTAAATTCGCCTGTCCTGTATTCTTTTGCCAGATCAGGATTAAGAATATCCGCGTTTCTACTTAAAAGATTTACAATAAAGTAATCATCAGAATCTTCTAATTTAGAAAATATATTATGTCTGGATTTACTTAAAACCATTATTCTTACTCTCCGTAAAAATGGGTTTCAGCCGGATGATTAACTCCGGCCAAAACCCGAAAATTTGCATTAAAGCATGTAATATGAACTTTAATGATTAATCATGACAACCTGCTATTGTTCTAGATATTTTTGCGCAACATTGAGCTGTTGCAGCATTTGATGCAGGCCTCTTCTTAATGATAGATTTCATGTTTCATCTCCAAAATATTTTTAAGCGGAATCTCCGCTTATTGCCAATTCTAACTACAGCTGCATGAATATCCGTAGTGGTTATTCTCTTTTTTACCCTTTATAGTCCAGCTGGAAACTGTTATTTTACCTTTTTTATATGGTTCGCTTTCTTCAATAATTTCCAGGTCTTTAAACCCGGCATTTTCTAACTGTTTAATGTAGGTCTCTTTTGTTACGGATCCGGCCCAGCATTCAGCCACAGCCAGGGGATCGTTCTTATACTCTTCCGGAACTGGTTTTGACGAATAAATATCACTTACTATAAAATAGCCGGTAGATTTTAATATTCTGTTAACTTCATTCCAGGCTTTCTGCTTATCTTTAGCATGATTAATAGTGCAATTAGAAATAACAACATCCACTATTTCATTTTCTATTGGTAAAGATTCAAGTTCCGCATTAATAAAAGTTACATTATCTACACCGAATTTCTCTGCATTCTTTTTTGCTTTAATAATCATTCCTTCTGATATATCTATCCCAAAAACATGCCCGTCTTCTCCGGTAGTTTCCGCCATTTTTATAACATCTATTCCTCTGCCGCTTCCAAGATCTACACAAATGTCATTTTCTTTAATATCTATGTGATTTACAGCTCCGCCGCAGGAAAGACAGCAGGATTTTTCTGCCAGCTTGGAATATCTGACATTAATTGCATCTTTAGTTTCTAAACTCATTACAGCTCCTTTTACAAGACCTCAAGTAAAATATTTAAACCTTCTTCTACTAACCGTTTTTGATTGTTATTTAAGTTACCCAATAGTCTTTTTTCGCATTCATATTTTTTCTCATTAGCTTCTTTATATATATCCAGGCCTTTTTCTGAAATAGATAAATTAGTATAGCGTTTATCATCCGGGTTATGGGTTTCTAGCAGATAACCTTTTTGTATCAAGCCATTAATTATCCTGCTTCCTCTGGATGGAGATAAATTAATTTTCATGGATAAATCTTTTGAATGAATCATTTCTCCGTCTTTTAAGCAGAAAATACAGGATAGTTCCCTGACACTTAAATTGAATTCTTCTCCAATTTCATCTTCTATACAGCACTTAGCCTTTAAATTAATTATTTTGTCTATAAGCATAAAAATGACTCCATTAAATTTACTTGCTATAAGCAACTGTTGTTATTAGCAAGTATAATACTATTTATATCTACCGTCAATAAAAAAAGTGAAAAAATACAATTTTTAAATTTATTATGAGGCATTTCTTCTCATAAGCAGTTATTATTCCATCTTCATCATTCGATGCTAAATCTCCTTATTGATAAACTTGTTGAGCCTGCAAAAATTAATATTCTAAAATCAATTAAACAGCCCCATCACATCCGTGCTATGGATTAAAAAAAATACTGTCATCTGATTCTGAATGAATGGGACTTCAGGCCTTCCCGAATCCAATGCCTCGTATTCTTAATGAAATTATTTCCGAAAGATATGAAAACTGCTCAATTATTGTTACAAGTAACCGCTCGTTGGAAACAAGTAATATCACGACATTTTTTTTATATTGTTTTATTCATCAGGAAGGGGGCCAGTACAGGGCAATCGTATTAAAATTTTGTTAGATATTATTTAAATAGAATTGCACAAGAAATACGAATTATTTATGTTTTGAGTATTATCATAATGTGTAACAATATCGCTCATTTTATATAATTCAGCAGCGGAGTGCAGCCTGAATACATGAATATTCAATTTTATTTAACATCGTAAACAGCTTGCACATTCACTTGACTTATTATAATTTTCTTCTTATTTTACTCTGATACATGTAACTGATTTACACTCTGCCGGACACTTAATAAAAAAAAGCCGGCGGATTATTTAATATATCATGAAATCATACAAAACTTTTTTATGAGGAAATAAATGAAAAGTTTAGGTTTAAACATTGGTTCATCGAGTTTAAAAGCTGTATTACTCGACGATAATAATACAGTCTGGAAAGAAGTAATACCTCACGAAGGAGATTTTCTAACCGCAGTTAAAAATCTTTTTTCTGAACACAGTATAGATACAGATACAAAATCACTTATAACAGGAACAGAAGGTAGGTACCTTTTAAATATCAATAATGCAATTGAACCTTTATGTATAGAAGAGGCAATAAGCAGATTAGATCTGAATGTGGATGCTGTTGTCTCCCTTGGCGGTGAAGACCTTGTAGTTTATACTATAGATGATAATAATAAGATAATAAATAATTTTTCCGGAAACAAATGCGCTTCCGGTACCGGCGAGTTTTTAAAGCAACAGCTCGGTAGAATGAACCTGAGCCTGGAAGATATAGACAAAATTCCGGAAGATTCAAAAGTGATGACCTTATCTTCACGCTGTTCTGTTTTTATGAAAAGCGACTGCACACACAGGCTTAATAAAAAAGAAGCTACAAAAGGCGACATAGTACTTTCTTTAAGCAATATAATGGCTGTAAAAGTAATAGATTTCCTTAAACGCGCAAAAATTACTAATGGCCGTGTGCTTCTTGCAGGAGGAATGACAAAAAACAGGCATCTTATAAAATTCATAAAAGAAAAATCGGAGAAAATCGAATTTATAATTCCGGATGAATCTTCCTATCTTGAAGCTTATGGAGCTGCATTACTCGCAAAAGATATTGGCAGCGAACTGCCTAAAATTGACAAATTATTTAAAGGCAGCCAGATAGGATTTGATAGATTTAAAAACTTAAAAGATCATACGGATAAGGTCACATACTTTGACGCGGAAATAGAAAAAGTGCAGGCTGGCAGAGAGTACATCCTTGGAGTAGACGGAGGTTCTACAACAACGAAGGCCAGTTTAATAGATATAGAGACTAACGCGGTAACAGCTTTTCATTACGGGAGGACTCACGGCGACCCTGTTAGTGCATTAAAAAATTGTCTTGTAGAAATAAAAAAGAAAATTAAACAAGATATAGGCGACAAAACAATAAGTATTTCCATAGCTGCCACAACAGGCTCATCAAGAGAAATACTTGGAGTATTTTTAGAAACCTCTGCAGTTTATAATGAGATTATTGCGCATTCCGTAGGTACTACCTATTTTGATAAAGATGTGGATACAATATTTGAAATAGGAGGTCAGGACGCAAAGTATGTGCTGTTAAAGAACATGGTGCCTATAGACTATGCTATGAATGAAGCTTGTTCCGCGGGAACAGGATCATTTTTAGAGGAATCCGCACATGGAGACCTTAATATAAAGCATGCATATGAAATCGGCGATATTGCGCTTAAAGCAGAAAAACCGCTTAAATTCGGAGAGCATTGCTCCGCATTTATTAATTCTGATATTAGAACGGCAATTCAGCAGGGCGCATTCAGAGAAGACATTACAGCAGGCATAGTTACATCAATAGTATCCAACTATCTAAACCGTGTTGTAGGAAACAGGACAATCGGAAACAAGATATTCCTGCAGGGCGGTGTTGCAAAGAACAAGGCTATACCTTTAGCATTTGCACTACTTTTAAACAAGAAGATACTTGTTCCTCCTTCACCGGAAATGATGGGCGCTTTCGGAGTAGGCCTGCTTGCAAAACAAAAGCTCGAAGACGGTTTAATCGAAAAAGCATCTTACAGCCTGGATACAATTATAAATACAGAAATTACATACGAACGATTATTTGAATGCAAGTCCTGCGACAACCTCTGTCCTATTCAGGTCCTAAAAGTTAACGACCATAAATATATGTTTGGCGGCAGGTGCAATAAATACGCGAACTCTAGAAAGAAGATAAATCTATCCGGCATAGTTGTAAATGATTATGTAGACGCGAGAATGGACCTGATGTTCAAAGAGTGCGCGCCGAACAAATCAGATTTTGTAAAAAAGCGCGATTATAAAATAGGTATACCAAAATGTTTTTCTGTATATACTCTGTATCCTATGTATTCGTGGTTTTTTCATTCGCTTGGAATAGAAACATTTTTATCAGAAGAAGTACCTCATGAAGGTATTGCACGTGTGGAAAGCGCTTACTGTTTTCCTGCGGAGATTGCTCACGGTGCGGTGCAGGACTGCTACAACAAAGGAGCGGATTATATTTTTCTTCCGCATTTTAGAGACATGCCGAGTTATGAGGAAAAAGTGCATGCTAATTTCTGCCCTATTACACAGAGCCTTCCGTACTATATTCATAAGGCATTTCCGTACATACCCGATGAAAAGTTTCTTCCTTTAATTGTAAGCTTTAAATTCGGTAAAGAAAAAACATTAGAATTTTTTATTAAAATGGGGAAACAGCTTAATATTCCTGAGGATACAGTTAAATCAGCCTTTAACATTGCGTATGATAAACAGGAAGAATACTTTAAAAAGGCAAGACTCCTCGGAAAAAAGGCTTTAGAAGAAGCAAAAAAAAGCAACCTTCCTGTTATTGCATTATTGGGAAGGCCTTATAATTCCTTTACAAGGGATGCTAATATGGGTATTCCAAGAAAATTTACAACTCGTGGATATTCTATAATTCCCTATGATATACTTCCATTTGAAACAGAAACTATATTTGAAAACATGTACTGGTATTATGGCCAGCAGGATATGAAAGCCGCTACCATGCTAAAAGATATAGATAATATCTATATCACTTATATTACAAATTTTTCATGCGCGCCGGATTCCTTTATGCTTCATTACGTTAAGTGGATAATGGGAACAAAACCGTTTCTTATACTGGAACTCGATTCCCACTCTGCGGATGCTGGAATAGACACAAGAGTGGAAGCCTTCCTTGATATCATATCCGGATACAGGTCAAAAGTAAGTGAAACCAAACATGAACGTTATGATAACGGCCTCAGGTTTGTAAATAACGGAAAAGAAGAACTTCATATTAAAAATGTAATTACAAATGAAAAGATTTTAATCAGAAATAATAACAGAGTTAAAATACTTTTAGCAAACATGGGCGACCTTTCTACGGAAATTACAGGCGCAGTATTACGGTCGTACGGTTTTAACGCAGAGCCAATGCCTGTTTCCAATTTAAAAACTTTACAGTTTGCAAGAAGCCATGCTTCCGGTAAAGAATGTATACCTTCGCACCTTGTACTTGGAAGCGCATTGCAGTATTTCGCGTCTGAGAAATACAGGAAGGAAAAAATTTACCTTTTATTTGTACCTATTACAACCGGGCCATGTAGAACCGGCCAGTACTTTGTTTTTTATGAAAATCTTTTTAAAGACATGGGGCTGGAAAATGTTCTTGTTTTTACTTTAAGCGCGGACAATTCCTACACAGAACTCGGATCGAGTTTTTCCCTGCGTGCGTGGTGGAGCCTTGTAGTTGCCGATTATATGAAAGACATTCAGACTTCTTTAAACGCATGCGCGGAAGATCCTAAAAGCGCGCTGGAAAAATATAAAACAATATGGCACAAAATGCTTGCAATTACAGAAAAGGACATAACAAAGTGTATTCCTTCTTTAAAGCAGATAGCAAAAGAAGTAGCAGAAATTCCATTAAAAAGGGAGTTTAAATCTATTCCAAAGGTACTTATAGTTGGTGAGATATTTGTAAGGCGTGATGATTTTGCTGTAGATGAAATAGTTCAACTTTTTAGTAAAAAGGGGATTATGGCCAAAGTTTCCGGTATATCAGAATGGATACATTATCTTGATTTTGTACGTGAGTACGACCTTAAAAAACGCCTGCGTATTATTTCCTGGCATAAAAGATATTTCTCTAAAGAATATAAAAAATACTTAAAACTTAAAATTGAGAAATTATATAAACGCAGTATAGAAAGAAAAGTTAAGAAAGCATTAAAAGCTGCCGGTTTAATTCCACATACACCGCATAACATGAACAAGATTATGGCAAACACATCCAAACATTTTGTCAACCATGAATTAAACTCGGAAATTGCAGTTTCCACCGGCGTTGCGGCAACCGCAATGGAAGAAGGATTTTCCGGTATTGTAAATATTTCTCCTTTCGCATGTTTAATAGGACGTGTTATAGAAGGGCTGTTTACTCCATGGGCAAGAGAAAGAAAGTACCCGGTAATTTCCGTAGAAATAGACGGAAACCTTCTCCCGCCAAACATGATTAATAAATTGAATATATTTATTTTAAATGTACTCCGGTTTAAAGAAAATCCGAATATTGCAGAGCTTGTTGAGATAAATAAATAACTATAATTTTACTATTGAATATTTTTGACATAGATTAACAGGATTTTAATTAATAGTATTAGTAATTTGTTATCCTCTTTAAAAAAATACTATTTCTTCTATTGGATTAACACAGATTATGATGTACAAGGGTGTACGAACATCGCCGAAACCAGGGATGGTTGCACTGAAAAATACAGGTTTAAAAACAGCCCTATTTAGGATTAAATTATAGATATTTTGAAAAACAACAAATTCCCTATTAATTAAGTTAATAATATTTGTTATCTTGT
>SDBV01001551.1_pt1 | contig 34570 bp, 20 predicted proteins | sample 2277081 | NCBI WGS metagenome assembly SDBV01 (sample SAMN10402039, study PRJNA504765) | marine sediment metagenome | isolation source: marine sediment core GS10_PC15, 223 cmbsf | place: Arctic Ocean: Southern Knipovich Ridge | collected 2010 | reverse complement strand
TCGTTCCCGACAGCGATCCGCCGATCGTCTCCGATGTCCGCGGCGGCCAGCCGATCACCTACAATGTGGCGGTGCCCGTGCTGCCGGTCTTTCCGGTCGGCGAGGTCACCTGGTGGTCGCCGGAAGCCGAGAAGAAGCTTTTTGCCGACACGATCAAGACGCTCTCCTGGACCGGCTACAACTCGACGATGATCATGGCCGGCGCCCGAGCCCGGCTGAGCATGCCGGGAACCCACGAGTGGATCACGAAGATCTTTCAGCAGCGGCAGATGCCCAGCGGCTTTTTCGTAATGCTGGGAGGAGGTTACGGCCATGATGCCCGCGGCAACTATTCCGAACAAGTCGCGGCCGCCGGCATCGTCAGCGAAATGCTGATGCAGAGCGTCGGCGGGATCGTGCGCCTGTTTCCGGCATGGCCGAGCGACAAAGAGGCCCATTTCCAGCGCCTGCTCGCCGAAGGCGGGTTCGAAATCTCCGCCTCCCAGGTTGGCGGCCAAGTGACCCAACTTCAAATCGTCTCCACCGTCGGCGGCCAACTTCGACTACTGAGCCCCTGGCCAAGTATCACGGTCCAGCGAGACGGCATATCGTCAACATTGAAACCGGACGACCGCGGCATTGTCGAATTGAAAACCCAACCGGGCGACTCGATGCGGTTCACGTCTATCAACTAGCAAAGGAGACACACGATGCGGAACTTTCGATGGACAGCTTGTATTGTCACGTCAATCGCCCTTGGGCTGCTACTTGCTGCCAAGACGGGCCGTGCGGACGAGGCGGCGCCGAAGCTTTATGGCTTCTGTATGGAGGTCCATGACGCGAAAAAGCGGACCATTCCGCAACAGGCCGAGATGCTTCGGGAACTTGGGTTCGATGGGGTTGGGTATCCGCTCTGGCTGGATGAGAATCTCGAAAAGAACCTGGCCATTCTCGATAAGGCCGAGCTGCCCGTCTATCACCTCTACATGTCGGCCAATGTGAAAGCCGATGCCCAACCGTTCGACCCGCGTGTTCCGGATGCCATCCGCAAACTCAGAGGGCGGCCCGTGACGGTCACCGTCTTGTTGCAGGGCCTTCCGCCGGCGGATCCTAAGGGTGAAGAGCAGGCCGTGAAGATTCTGCGTCAGCTCGGCGATGTTGCGGCCGAGGCCGACGTGCGGATCTCGATCTATCACCACACGGGCGATTGGACACAGAGCATATTGCACGCGATCGAGGTGATCAGGAAGGCCGATCATCTCCGAGTGGGCGTGAACTTCAACCTCTGCCACTGGCTGATGATCGACGGTGACAAGGACTATCGGCCCGTACTGCGCGAGAACGCCGCGAAGATCTTCGCCGTGACGATCGGCGGAGCGACGATCGGCTCGAAGACCTGGACCAACGGGCTGATCCAGCCGCTGGACAAGGGCAACTTCGACAACCAAGAACTCCTGGCCGTGCTAAGAGAGATCGGCTACGACGGCCCCATCGGCCTAATGTGCTACGGCATTCCCGGCGACGCCCGCGAACACCTCCAGCGCTCCATCGATACGTGGAACTCGTGGAAGAAGTAGGCCGTAATTCACACCGTTTAGCGGCCGGGCCTCGTTCATCGGAAGGCAGGGCCCGGCGTTTTTTCGCGGGAGAAACAATGATCCATCACAAAACGAAGTTGGGATTATGTTGGCTAATTCTCAGTATCTGCGCAATACCAACCCTGGCCGCCGAACGTTTCACCGGTCCCTGGAATCTCGACGAACTAAAGAAGGTCCCGCAAGCCACGTGGGGCGCAAAATCCGGACTGGTCCAAGAGGTCTACTTCCCGGGCGAACCGCGCGACGGCAAACCGACGCGAGTCTTCGGCTACTATGCCCGGCCCGAATCGGGTGACGGTCCGTTTCCCGGCATGGTTTTGGTGCACGGCGGCGGCGGGACGGCGTTTCCCGAATGGGCCACACTGTGGGCCAAACGAGGCTATGCGGCCTTGGCCTTGGACCTCAGTGGGTGCGGACCGCAGCGGAAACGGTTACCCGACGGCATGCCGGCGCTGGGACATGCCGAGATCTTTCAGCCGTTCAACAACGACCAGCAGGCGCGGCGGCTTTGGACCTATCACAGCATCGCGGGCATCATTCGAGGCCATTCGGTGCTGGCCGCTCGCGAAGAGGTGGACGCCGAGCGAACGGGGCTGACCGGGCTGAGTTGGGGTGGCTATATGACCTGCATCGCGGCCGGGTTGGACGACCGCTTCAAGGTGGCCGTGCCCGTCTATGGCTGTGGCTTTCTGCAGGAAAACAGCGGCTGGCTCGCCGACTTCGAGAAATTGGGTTCCGAGCAGACCAAGCGTTGGGTCGAGTACTACGACCCCTCGCGATACTTGCCCGGCGTCGGTTGCCCGATCTTGTTTCTCAACGGAACCAACGATTTCGCCTATCCGCTGGATAGCTACCGCAAGTCATATCGGCAGGTACCCGGCCCGATCGACCTGAGCGTTCAGGTCCGCATGCCGCACGGCCATGTCGAAGGCTGGACGCTGAAAGAAACGGGCCTCTACGTCGACAGCGTGCTAAGGGGCGGCGACCCGTTGGCGAAGATGGGACCCATGAAAACAACCGAGGGCAAAGCAACCGCCTCGTTCACTGCCGTGGTGCCGGTCGTCAAAGGACAGCTCCACTACACGACCGACACCGGCAAGTGGCAAGAGCGGATGTGGCATTCGCTCGATGCCGAGATCAACGACAGCGCCGTATCGGCCGAGTTGCCTTCACCGCGACCGATCGTTTATTACCTAAGCGTAACCGACCAGCGCGACGCCATGATCAGCACCCAGCACGAGGAATTATAAAGCCGCGACCGTTGGTCGCGCCGGAATTCTTTGAAACTATTGATTTCCGTGCTGTCGGGCGCGACCAACGGTCGCGGCTTTATATACCACATCATTCACGGGAGAAACCAACCATGACGACTGAAGTTTCACGACGAAAGTTCCTCACCGCCGCCGGCGCCGCGGCTGCTGTCTCAGCCGGGACGGGCGCACTGGCGGCTGATGCCGAATCCCAGCGGATCAAGATCCTGGCCATCTGTTGCAGCCCGCGAAAGGGTAAAACGACCGCCGCGGCCCTCAAAGTATGCTTGGAAGCCGCCAAGGGCGTCGGGCCGAACGTCGAGACCGAACTGATCGAGTTGGCCGGGCTGGCGATTCCGGCCCAAGTGGCCGCCGGGATCGAACTGCCCGACGGACACCCGGACGATTTCCCCGCAGTGGCCGAGAAGATCCGCGATCCTAAGGTGGCCGGCATCATCATCGGCACGCCGGTCTACTTCGGCAATATGACCTCGCTGTGCAAGGCCTTCCTCGATCGTGGCAACGTCTTCCGCGGCAACTTCGCGCTAAGCGACAAGGTGGGCGGCGTGGTGGCCGTGGCCGGCGGACGCAACGGCGGTCAGGAGTTGACCATCCGCTCGGTCCACGACAGTTTACTTGGTCAGGCCATGATCATCGTCGGCGACGGTCCGCCCACCGGCCACTGGGGCGGAACCGTCTGGAGCGGCCATCCCGGCGGCGTGACCCAAGACGAGTACGGCATGAAAACAGTCAAAAACCTAGGCCGCCGCGTGGCGGACATCGCCCTGCGGCTGCACGGTTAACCGTTTTACGAACATTGGCTACGTCAAGCACGATCAGTAACCGATCGATAGTGCGCAAAAGACAAAGGAGACAAGCCATGGCCCAATACGTTTGTGTTGTCAGTCGTTTATGTGTGGGGATTCTCATGACGGGTGTCGTCCTGCTGTCGGCTGCCGTGTCGAAGGCGGATGAATCTGCAAAGCAGAGCCCCGAACATGCTTTGGCCCAGCAGATTCTCAGTGCCACGGGCGTCCAGGGTGGCTTGATCGTTCACCTCGGTTGCGGTGACGGGCGGCTGATTGGCACTCTGGGGCAAGGCGATCCACTGCTTGTCCAGGGGTTGGATACGCGTGCCGAGAATGTTCAGCGGGCCCGCGAGCATCTTCGCAACATCGGACTGTGCGGGGCCGTGTCGGTCAATCAATTCGACGGAAAGCGGTTGCCCTACGTCGATAATCTGGTCAACCTGATCGTCTCGGAAGACCTGGGCACGGTTTCGATGGACGAGGTGATGCGCGTCCTGGCGCCCGAGGGTGTGGCGTACGTCAAGAGCAGCGAACAATGGGTTAAGACCGTCAAAGCCCGTCCCGTGGAAATCGACGAGTGGACGCATTTTCTGTACGATGCCACCAACAACGCGGTTTCCGCAGATTCCGTAGTCGGCCCCCCGAATCAATTTCAATGGGTCGGTGGACCAAAGTGGGCTCGCAGCCACGATCATTTGGCCAGTGTTAGCGCCGTGGTGTCTTCCGGAGGGCGCCTGTTCTACATCGTCGACGAAGCGCCGACGGCGGCGGTTGTCTTGCAGCCGCAATGGCATCTCGTGGCCCGCGATGCGTTCAACGGCGTCATTCTCTGGAAACGTCCCATTCCGAAATGGCAATTCCACCTGCGAGGCTTTCGCAGCGGTCCGAGCGACCTCTGCAGGCGGCTGGTCGCGGCGGATGATCGTGTTTATGTAACACTTGGAAACGACGCTCCACTGAGCGCGCTGGATGCGGCAACCGGCAAAACGGTAATGGATTACGAAGGGACCGACGGCACGCTCGAAGTCGTTTATCGCAACGGCACACTTTTCGTTGTGGTCGGCGACGTCGAGGAGGTCCGCCGACAAGAGATCGAGGCTCAGCAGGCTGCGGCCAAGGCGAAACGCCGCGGAGGGCATCCGGGCCTTACCGATGTGCGATCCCAGCGTCCCGCTTATCCCGAGGTTCCCCCGACAAAGCGACTCCTGGCAATCGAGGCGAGCTCCGGTCGCCTGCTGTGGAGCAAGGCCGACGCGGACACGGTCGAGTTGATGCCCAGCACGCTCGCTCTCGGCGATCGAGGCGTGTTTGTTCAAAACGCCGACGAGATCTTTTGCCTTGACGCGGGAAATGGCGACCTGATCTGGCGGACGGAGCGTACCCTCAGCCGCAACCGTCCCACCTGGTCGGCTCCTACGCTGGTCGTTTACGACGACGTGATTCTCTCGGCCGACCGCGCCGTGGCGCAGCGGAAGACGCCGGCCGAAGATGATTCGCGAAAGGTGCAGTGGATCGTCGCCAGCGGGGGCGGGCTGGCGCCGCGGGGCGAGTTGATTGCCTTCTCGGCCGACACCGGCGAGCGACTCTGGAGCTGCCCTTGCCGAGAGGGTTACAACGCTCCGGTCGACGTGTTGGTGGCCGATGGGCTCGTGTGGAGCGGCGATCTCGTCGCGGCAAAGGATCCCGGCATCACGGTCGGCCGCGATCCCAAGACGGGTGAAATCAAGCGAACGCGGCCGAAGGACAGCAAGTTCTTCACGATTGGCATGGCGCATCACCGTTGCTATCGAAATAAGGCGACCAGCCGCTATCTCGTGCTCGGACGCGCTGGTGCGGAGTTCGTCGACCTTTCTACGGGACAATCCGTCCCAAATCATTGGGCACGAGGCGCGTGTCAATATGGCGTGATGCCGTGCAATGGGCTGCTCTACGCACCGCCGGATTCCTGTGCATGCTTCATCACGGCCAAGCTCAGTGGGTTCAAGTGCCTTGCGCCAAAACGCAAAGGAACCCTGGCTGCAACATCGGACGAGAACCGTCTGCAGCGTGGACCGGCCTATGACCAAATCGCCACCAACGAACCCCAACCTCAGGACGCCGAGGATTGGCCGACGTATCGTCACGACCTGCTGCGTAGCGGTTGCACGCCGACCACCGTACCCGTCGGATTGCAGTCCGCCTGGCAAACCAAGCTCGGTGGCAAGCTCAGCAGCGTCGTGGTGGCCGAAGGCAAGCTGTTCGTGGCCCAAATCGATGCCCATACGGTTCATGCACTGCAACTCGACTCGGGCCGGCAGGCTTGGTCTTTCACGGCCGCAGCACGCGTCGACTCCCCGCCGACCATCTGGCAAGGGCGCGTCCTTTTCGGCTCGGCCGACGGGTGGGTTTACTGCCTGCGGGCAACTGACGGGGCCTTGGTATGGCGATTCCGTGCCGCGCCGGAAGATCTTCAGATCTTCGCCTACGGGCAACTCGAATCGGCCTGGCCCGTGCCGGGCAGCGTGTTGGTTCGCGATGGAATCGTCTATTGCGCCGCCGGTCGATCCTCCTATCTGGAAGGCGGAATTCGGCTCTGCCGGCTGAATGCCAAGACAGGGCAGATGCTCTCGGAAACACCCGTCGACCATCGTGATCCCCAGACCGGACATCAACGCAAGGGCGTCGTCCGCTTGACCGCCATGCCGGGCGCACTGCCGGATATTCTCTCCGGTGACGAGCAATCGGTCTATCTGCGGCACCTCCGTTTCGACCTGACGGGCAAGCCCCAGCCGGCCAACGTGCCCCACTTGTTCAGCGCGGCCGGCTTCCGGGACGATTCCTGGTGGCACCGCACCTATTGGCAGTTGGGTACCACGATGGGCACGGACTACGGCGGCTGGCCCCGTGTGGGCAATCGAGTACCGGCAGGCCGGCTCCTGGCGTACGACAAGTCGTCGGTCTTCGGGTTCGGCCGAAACCACTACATCCACCATGGGGCCCATGTCGGAATCGACGGGGCCACGATCTTCCACTTCCGGGAGAAGCTGGACGACCCGTGGCGGTTCACCCACTATCAACTGTTTGCCATGGATCGCAATCCGCCGAGCGAGGTGCAAGGCCAAGCCAAGCCACCGAAGCAGTATCGCTGGACTCTCCAGCTACCGATTCTGGTCCGAGGGATGGTCCTGGCCCAAGACACGCTTTTCGCAGCCGGGCTGCCCGACTTGTTGAAGGCCGACGATCCGGCCGCCGCTTGGAACGGCCAACAAGGCGGCACGCTTCTGGCAGTGGCAGGCGCCGACGGGAAGCAGTTGGCCGAGTTCCCACTTGGGAGCCCGCCGGTCTTCGACGGCATGGCAGCCGCCGCCGGACGTCTCTATCTAGCAACAACCGACGGCAGCGTGCTGTGCCTGGCCAGCCAGTAATGACTAATGAAGCTTTGACCCCAAGTTCACACAAGTTCACATAGTTTTCGGGGCCGCATCAATCTCCGCCAACCCTTTCATATCGATGAACGCTTTTACTGCCTTAGCTATATTTACCTTATCCCTCCACTGTTTCTCGTTCATGACAAAACAAATATGAAAGTGCCCGGCCCAGACCCAGATAGACCCATCACGATGGGATGTCACTAGGTAAGTATCATCGAGCTTGGTATCTCTGGTTTTTATTGCAGGCTTATCATGCAAGCGAATATGTGACCACGCAACAATCTTACCTTTCGCATCTTTCCAATGGCATGAAAGCATACCGCCTCCAATAGAAGCGTTGACGCTCGTCTTTACGACCTCAACATATTCCTTGCCCGGAACCAGACAGTACTTGGCCATAGCATTCTTATACGCCGCATTTTTCTCGCTTACAACCTGCTTGACCTGTTCAATCTGTTCGTCAAAGGGCTTGCTGAGTTTACTTTCCTCGGCGCTCAATTCTTTGAGTTCGTCAGAAAGCCGTTGCTCCTCAGCCTTATTTGCATTAGGATCGGCCTTTTCCACCTCATCGATCTTGCCCTGTAATTTAGCGATCTTCTTTTTATAATCCTCGATCTGATCGGCATATTGCTGTATCTGCTTATTGTATTTCTGGACTATTTCCGGACGCAATTCCTTAAGCCGTGTTTTTATCTCGCCTATACGGTTGGTTTGCTCATGCGTGGCATCCTTTTTATGATCGCCTATCATTACCAAACGTTTGTAAACCGCCAAGCTCTCGGCAGCCAACTCATTCACATCGCCATACACCACCGGACCTGCCGCGGCAGCAATGACAAACAAAACTAACATCTTAATTGCAACTTTACTCATATCTGATTCCTTTCTGATTATTCCGGGGGCACCCAAGGCACAAGCTTACGCCACATGACTATTCGTTCTTTCGGCCCTGCGGGCCTACTTAAAACTCAGGTCTTCTACAGAGCATTGATAGGGATTTGAATCCTTACGACAATCCAGAGTCTACCCCGAGTGGAGTGGGTTTGCAACCGAATGGTCCGGAAACTCGTGAGAACCCGTCCTGCAGCCCTTCTCGGGAGGGGTGGCTCGCTTTTGGCCTCGCAGGGTATTGAGAAGATGGGGAAAGTCCTCATTCTTAAGGCCTTGAAACTAAAGCGACCAACAACTAGGCTGCCTACATACGGCCACATCGTTCGGCAGAACATTTGTAATGAGGCAGGCACCATGAAAATGACGAATCCCCTTCAAACCCAAGCAATTAGACGAACCGCCAGGACCCTCTTGGCGGCCTTAAGCGCCGCGATATTGATGAGCGCGGCGCCCGCCCTAGCGGGAAAGGGCCTGGACACAATCACCGAGGCTTTCACGCCCGCCGGCGCCGATTATCTGCCGCTGAACGTCACGCCCGCGAAATCGACCGACACGGGATATCTCTGGAGCGGTTATCCCAACACGCTGCATGGCCTGGCGCTTGCCAATCAAGGCACGACCTATGATTTTGGGGTCTGCCTGGATTTCAGCGGCGGGGGAAGAGGTTATGACAATCTGAACGCCTGGACCGTGTTTAACGGCGACTTCGTGAAAGGTCTTAGGAGCGTTGTGTTTGAGTGGAGCGCGAAAAGCGTTTCGGACAACATGGAGGCGCAGGCGGTTATTCAGGACGCGGGGGGCGACTGGTTTGTTTCCGACGACGTGGTCGGCGACATGGCCGCCACAAAACAGGTTGTTGACGCGAGAAAGACTTCTTGGAAGCGATTGCGTTCGGCCCCCGAGATCGGCAAGCCGCTGGTAGTCGGTGAAGCGGGAAAGCCGGATTTGTCCAAAGTCCTGGGCGGCGGGTTGCAAACCGTCGGCATCGGCGTGGGAGGGCAAACGCGTCTGAACACGCTGACTTTTACCAGTAAGAAGATTGACATTGCAAAGGAGAAGGCACGGATGCGCGGCAAACCGACTCAAGTGCAACTGGATTACCACGACGATGAAATCATGATGTTCGTGCATTGGGGACCCGCCGCTTGGCAGGGAGTGGAAGGCAACAATCACAGCAACGACATTAAACAGATGAATCCAAGCAAACTCGACACCGATCAGTGGTGCGAAGTCGCCAAGTCCTTTGGGGCGAAACGGATCATCCAGGTCGCAAAACACGTTGGCAACTTCCTCTGGTGGAGTTCCGACATCGGTGAATACGGCATCAAACACACCGGCTATAAAGACGGCAAAGGCGACGTAGTAGCTGAACTACGCGAGAGCTGCGAGAAGTTCGGGATCAAACAAGGCGTATATGTTAATCCACATAGAACCACGCCGGAAATATACCGGAAAGAGTTGAGCGAAGTTCTCAGCAGATACGGCGAGATGTGTGAAGTATGGTTTGACGGCGGCATGAAGGAAGACGTCATGGACATCCTTGGCAAATACGCCCCTAACGCAATCTACTTCAGCGGCCCGGTGGATCACATGAACGCGCGCTGGCCCGGCAGTGAAAGCGGCTTCTCACCCGAGCCCGCTTGGCAAACCGTCGTGAAACGTCCAAGATTCCTCTATACAGGAGCGCACAGCGACCCCGACGGCGACTTGTGGATGCCCATGGAAATGGATACAACGCTCCTGGACCATTGGTGGTTCTGGGCGCCCAATAGAGACGCCACGATCAAATCGCTCGACCACTTGATGGTTACCTACTACCGCAGCGTCGGACGCGGCGGCGTGTTGCTGCTTAACTCCTCGCCGGACACCACCGGCGTGATCCCGGAGTCGCACGTCAAGCGCTACAAGGAATTCGGCGACGCCATCAAGCGCTTGTACGCCGGCATCAAAGGCGAAACCAGCGGCAAGGGCAAGACGCTGGTGCTGAAGTTCGACGAGCCGCGGGAGGTCAACCACATTATTACCATGGAAGACATTCGCGAGGGGCACATTGTTCGCAAATACGAAATCGACGGCAAGATCGACGGCAAATGGCAACTGCTTGTCCAAGGCGACGCGATCGGACATAAGCGCATCGACGTCCTGGACACGGTGAAGGTAAGCCAACTCCGGTTCCGCGCCACCGAAGCGGTCGATACGCCGCTGATAAAGAGTTTCGCGGCATACGAGGCGCCTGTTTACAAGTACAGCGCGGCGGGGCTTGATAAAGGATGGAAATCGGTTGTTGATTGGAAACATGTGTTCACGGGCAAGATGGAAACACACGACATCGACCTGACGCCGTTCATTAAAGCGCCTGGCCAGTATGAAGTGTCCATAGCTCAGCATCCATGGGTTGGCAACCTGGAAATCACGAGTGCCGTAATGGTGATGGCCGGCGTGGAAGAACCTCGCAAGATAGAACAACTCCAAGGCTACAATTATCGTATTACGCGAACCGCCGCAATCGTTGAAGGCTCGGAGTTGAGCACATCCGTCCTGCGCCTAGAAGGACGCTTTATCAGTCAGGCTGATAATTCCGTGTTGATATCTATCCGACAAGTATTTTAATCGACGCCATTGCGAATCACCTTGAAGGAGAACTTTATTGATAGGGATTTGAATCCTTACGACAATCCAGAGTCTACCCTGAGTGGGGTGGGTGTGCAACCGAATGGTCCCGAAACTCGTGAGAACCCGTCCTGCAGCCCTTTTCGGGAGGGGTGGCTCGCTTTTGGCCTCGCAGGGTATTGGACTCAGAGCTGGCCTACATCAAGGCCCAAATAGTCAAATCGAACCGCCGGGTGCCACTGGTGGCTTGCCCACCAGTGCTACCTGCAGCGGGATTGCACGGGTGAGTGAAAAAGGGGTCAGAACTATTTACTGCGTGGGAAAATAGTTCTGACCCCTTTTCTGCTTATCAGCTTGGCCATCTCTTCACCCGCCAACAGGAACAGGCCCATTGCGTATTCGTGAGTCATTTCCCCAGTGGCCGGTTTGGGATCGCCGCCGACCGGCTGCACGAAACCGAGCTTGCCGTCGGGATGGACGTGGCCGACCAGTCCTTTCCAGGCCTTCTTCACCACGGGCAAGAACTTGCCGCGATCGAGCACACCGTTGTTGATTCCCCAGGCCATGGCGTAGCAAAAAAAGGCCGTCCCACTCGTCTCGGGGTTGGGATGTTGGTCGGGATCTACGAGATTCGAACGCCACAGGCCGTCGTCGCCCTGCCGTTCGGCAATCGCAGCGGCCATGGTTTGCAGAAGCTTGACGTAGTCGTCGTAACGCTCGTTGTCCTTGGGCAGGTACTGCAAGACGCGAGGGATGCCGCCGATCACCCAGCCGTTGCCCCGCGACCAGAAGACCTTCTTGCCGTTTCTCGTCTTGGCGTCAAAATAATTCTTGTCGCGGTAAAACAAGCCGTACTCTTCATCGAACAGGTGATCCGTGACATCCCACCACACTTTGTTCAGGTAGTCGTAGTACTTCTTCTCGCCGGTGGCCTTGCCGAGCATGGCGATCGTGGGCGGGCCGACGTAGAGGGTGTCGCAGTAGTACCAGCCGTCAGTGGGCGACTCGCCGGCTGCTATCTTCGCGATTCGCGAGTCGACATAGGCGCGGATCTTGGCGATGTTTGCCGATTCGGGCTCGATGAAGTAAAGCTCCAGGTAGGTCTGCCCACAGGTCTTCTTGTTGGCCCGTTCCCGTTCGTCACCTTCGGCCCACTGGTGTTTCTCGGCCCAACGGCGCGCCTGGGCGAGAATCTCCGGATCTCCGGTCACGCGGTATAGTCCCATGACGCCCGTGTAGTACGTGGCTCGAATCCAGTTGCGATCAGTTTCTTTCCACGGATGGGACAACTGGTAATCACGCACTTTTCGCATCACCTCGACGATCTTCTCTCTGGCGAAGATGTCACCTACGCTGAGTTCTGCGGACCAAGCCGTCGAAGAGACACCGAGCAGGCAAACAAGTATCAAAGCGGAATGGATTCTCATGGGAAATTCCTTTGCATGGAGACGTTCGAATGTTCGTCCAACCTGTTGTCCGGCTGGGTGCGGAGGTCGCCCGCCTGCGACTATCTCTCGGGTCTGCGGATGGAGAGTTCACGCCCGCGCTTCTTCAGGTTGCGCATCATTGTAAACGGATACCTTTTTTTATTCCCTTCGCCTGCTTTGTCGGGAGGAACGTTGAAGCTCAGCGACGCGGCTTGTCCGCGTCCGCTGGAGTGCCTTGTTCGCCCTTCTTTTCCGCAACTACGCGGCGCAGAAAGCTTTCCGTTGTTGCCTGTCGCCATGTTTTTCCGTTGTCCTCGGATATCGCAAGGGTACGGGGGTAACGGCCATTTTCCCCAGTGTGGAATTCAAAAAACGTAAAACTGAGATACAGGGCGTCCGCCCGATCAATGAACAGCCGATGGTAGAAGATCGTGTAGCCCTGGTGTCCCTTCGGCGCATGGACCAGCTTTGTCCTGGCGGACCATTTGTCGGCAGCGGCGGCCTTGTGCTGGTAAAACAGTCTCGGATGGGTTCGATACACTGAATGGAGCCGGTTCCCGGAGTCGCAGACGAGTGTTGCATACGTTTGTCCGCCGCCCTGGGGTGATGGCTTGGTCCAGCCGGCATCAATTGTGTCCGGCTTTGTCGATCGCATGTAGTAGAATGACTGACTGTGCGCTCCCGCCAGTACGTGAAGGTGGCGGCGGCTGTCAGCGGCAATGACCGGGGTGGAGTGAGCATCCGGCGTGTTCGGAGGGGCATTCACCAGGAACTTTCTGGCGGTGACTCGCCGCTTGGCACGATCAATGGTAGCCACGTATGTTGGATTGCCCTTGTTATCTTTCGGAATCTCCACGTACACCACGTGGGTCTTGGACCCGGTTGTAACCGCGAACGAATATCCGCCCGAGTGGTTTGCCACGCCGGAGCAGTTCGTCGAAACCTTCACCGGATCCCCCAGGGTTAGCTGGTTCTTTTCCTTTACCGGTAGAAAGACCAGAAGGTCATTGTACTCTGCAAACTTCGCTGGGTGATCCTTCCGCCATACCAGGCAGCCGATTGTGGGAGGCTGGCTCTTGTTGTTATGACCTGTTGAAATCTCCAAAAACGAGAGGAGGGAGTCCGGAAGCTCGTGGACCGTGAAATGACCACCCGGGTCGGCGGAATAGAGCAGAACCCAGACAGTCTCCTTATTATTCTTACGTACTGAGAGAACCACATAGAGCGCATCGTCGTTATCGATGGCTATTGTTCCCTGTGCGTGTTTCTCCTTTTTCGGAGATTGCAGTTGCGGATATTTCTTCCGGAGTGCCTCGGTATAGGACAGGCGCACCCATTTCTTTTCGCGAAGAGTTAGTATGTAGCCGAAAGATTCCGATTCGCGGGTGTGGAACATGTAAGGTCGGTTCTGGCTGTCAAACGCCAGAGCAGAAGGAGCTTCAAACTCTATCCCGCCAACGAGAACTTCGGGCTTGCCGTTGGGGGGTATTTCGAACGGTGCCTGCCGGACTTCCTGTGCGCCAGCCCCAACGCAGAGCGCTACACAAATAGCACATCCCAACCATATGTCTGCAAACGTCCTCATTAAGTCCTCCTATTATTTTGTGGGCTATACTACATGTCGTTTTTTGCTCATTATTATTTATCAGACGTTAACCCCTGTGGTGATTTTACTCCAATAATTGATAGGGATTTGAATACGCACGACAATCCGGAGTCTACCCTGAGTGGGGTGGTTGTGCAACCGAATGGTCCGGAAACTCGTCAGAACCCGTCCTGCAGACCTTCTCGGGAGGGGTGGCTCGCTTTTGGCCTCGCAGGGTATTGGACTGGGAGCTGGCCTACATCAAGGCCCAAATAGTCAAATCGAACCGCGGAAGCTCGCCTGCGGCCCTGTTTTACTGCGGCAGGCGCGCACCGAGAGCCCAGCGACGGGGCTGGGTGCCATGGTCCACGCTTGCGTGGCCATGTTGCACAACGGCTTCTCACTGGTCGAGCATGCCCACGACAAGCGTGGGCATGGCACCGGGGGTTTAGATACCTTCTCTGCGTCCCCGCGCGCGATCCTTATCGGCTTCGTGGACCGTCCTCGGCGGCCTGCCGACAGAGCGAGGTCAACTCGGCGACCACCGGCTTGATCTGGGCTGGCTCGGCATCTTTGGCCAATTGTTCGAGTTGGCGGGCCGCCTGAGAGATGGTGGGTAATTCATAGACGGCAGCAGTGCCCTTCATGCGATGGGCCAGCAGGCTCAGTTGGTCCCAGTTTCCCATATCGAACGCCGCAGACAACTCCTCGGCACGCCCCGGCAACTCGTCGAGGAACTCGGCCATCAAGGCCGCCTTCTCGGCGGCCAGCTTGGCCGGAGCAACGCTCGGGAAATGTAGCTCTTCGGCCGAAGATTCTGTGGTTTGCCCGCGGCCGAGATGCTCAGCTAGGGCGCCGAACAGTTGGTCGTTATCGATCGGTTTCGACACGTAATCATTGCATCCGGCATCGAGGCATTTTTGGCGGTCGCCGGCCATGGCGTGGGCGGTCAGGGCAAGGATCGGCGTCTGGCAGCCCCCTTGCCGAAGCCGCCCGGTGGCCTCGAAGCCGTCCATCTCCGGCATCTGGATGTCCATCAGGATCGCATCGTACTGCCGGCCCGTGACTCGCTGGGCCAAAACCTTCTCGACGGCCACTTTGCCGTTGGAAGCGAATTCGACTTTCAGGCCCCACTGTTTAAGCGTCAGCCCCAACAGTGTTCGAACTTCCGGCGCGTCCTCGGCCAACAAGACCCGACCACGCAGTCCTTTGGCCGTGTCAAGCACGACGGGCTCTTCCCGCTCGGTCAGATCGGAAGGCAACGCGTCGAGTAACCTCACGTTTTCCAGGGGGCCCGGGTCGATGGCCACGCAGAACGTGCTGCCCTTTCCAACTTCGCTGGTGACAGTAATCTCCCCACGGAGGGCCTCGGCCAGCCGTTTAGAAATGCTCAATCCCAAGCCCGTGCCGCCGAAACGCCGCGTGGTCGACATGTCGCCTTGCGTAAAGGGCGTAAAGAGCTGGCCGATTTCGTCCTGGCTCATGCCGATGCCCGTGTCGGAGACCTCAAATTCGATCCGTGGCTCAGTGTCCTCCTGTTGCGGGAAGCGGACCGACATGGTCACCGTGCCGCGTTCGGTAAACTTCACGGCGTTTGCCACAAGGTTGACGAGGATCTGGCGCAGCCGGATGGGGTCGGTTCGGATGCTCGCTGGCAGCGGAAAGGCATATTCGACTTCCAGATTCAACTGCTTTTCCTTGGCACGCACGCTCATCAGCGAGTGCACGTCCTCGAGGATCTGCCATGGCGGGAAGTCGATCGGCTCCAACTGGAACTTCTCGGCCTCGATCTTCGACAGATCGAGAATGTCGTTGACAATTTGCAACAGTTGTTCCGCGTTGCTATGAATGGTCTCCAGGTACTCGCGTCGCTCGGCAACCGGCAATTCCAGCGACATCAACAGGTCGGTAAACCCCATGATGGCCGTCATGGGGGTACGGATTTCGTGGCTCATGTTGGCCAGAAATTCGCTCTTAGCCCGATTGGCCGCTTCGGCGGCTGTCTTGGCTCGAGCCAACTCCTGTTCCGCCTCCTTGCTTTCAGTGATATCCAAGGCGTAGTGAAGGTATATCTCGTCCGTGATCGGGATCCAGTGCGCGTCCCAATATCGCCCCACACCCCAGGTCTGCACGTGCTGCGGTTCACCCGTCCGCCAGGCCTTCTCCGCCAAACACCACGCACACGGCTTATCGGACTTGCCCCAAGTTCGAAAGCAGACCGCGCCGGGAATGGCGCCAACCTCTCTGCCGGTTCGATTGGAGGCCACGATCTCTCGGGTACGTGGCTTCAACAACAAGGCCAAGGGGGGTAGACTGTCGAGAAAGACTTGATTGAGCTGAGCCTGTTGGCGGAGTTCTTCTTCCAAACGCCGATGCTCGGTGACGTCACGAGCGATACCGTTAATCCAAGCAACCTTGCCGGCCTGATCAAAGTGGAGGTTGGTCGTCCAGAGCATATGGCGAACTTCACCGCTTCGGCTGACCTGGCGGTTCTCGAACGTAACGCTCGAGGCCCGATCCCGCACCCAGCCGCCGAATGCGTCTTGGGTTCTCTGCCGGTCGTCGGGATGAATGAAATCGAAGGCGGAGAGTCCGACGCACGCCTCCGGTTGAAGACCAAACACCGTCTCGGCAGCGTGATTGACAAAAGTGAACGTACCTTCGTGGTCCACTTGCGTGATCAGATCATCCGTTCGTTCGACAAAATCCCGGTAGCGCTCCTCACTTTCTCGCAACGTCTCCTCGGCCCGTTTGCGATCCGTGATGTCTCGGGCAAACGCGCAATTGTACCCCTTGCCGTCGAACTCCAAGTACTTGGCCGTAATTTCGACCGGAAAGATACGCCCGTCCTTGGCCCGATGACGCGACTCGAAACGGAGGACCCCTTCTCGCTTCAATTCCTTCCAATGCTCGGGCCATTGCTCGACCGGGAAATCGGCATCAACGTCGGGCACCGAAAGCGAAAGCAACTCTTCGGCCGAATAGCCGAGCGAATGGCAGAAGGTCTCGTTCACGTACAGGAAACGGGCGTCCGGACCGACCCAAGCGACGCTCTCGCCGGCATGGTCGAATGCGAATTGAGCCAGTCTGGCCGCGTCTTCCATGCGAAGTTCGGCCGGAAAGCCGTTCGATAAAGCGTCAGCCTCATACCCCGACGTGGCCGCGGAAGTTGGCTCGGGCCCCCGTTTTCTGGCCATTGCGAGTCCTCGAAGTCTCAGGCATCCTGAAAGCTATCACGCCGACGTAAACGCACGTACATCCTCGATCATCTTCTCAACAGGAGTATACTGTATGCGACCGTAAAAAAAACCCCCGTAGACGGCGATGGCGGAGAAATCAACGACCTCGATAGCCGAGACAACGACCGGAAGATGGGCCGCCGATGGACATAGGCAGACGGCTTCAAGTTGGCTATGATGATGGCCTGAAGGCGTCCGGGAATTGCCAGATGTGGAAACCCCGGTGTCAAAGCCCCCGGACTGCGTCCGGGGGATCCCGCCGACGCAGTCGGCGGGCTTTTCGGCGAACACTTTCGCTTACCCAATTCCCGAACACCCTGGATTACCGAGGCAATGCAAACAGGGCCCTTAGCCGAAAGTAGGAACAAACCATGAGAATCCGCTGGATTGCCACCGTTGTGTGGCTCTTGCTCGTTGCCGGTGTGAATTGCTGCCGGGCCGACGTGAAGGCTTGGGAGGGAACGATCACTGTGCCCACCTATCCGTGGCGGGAAGACGTCAACCCGAAGTTTTGGGCTCTGGAAGTCGGCCCCAGATACTCGACCACGGTCAAAGGGTCCATCGTCTATCCCTACACCATGCAGGATCATCTGCTGCGAACCAAGCAGGACCGAACTTACAAGGCCCTGTTTCTGGAAAACGAATATCTGAAGATCACCTGTCTGCCGGAGTTGGGCGGGCGACTGCACTCGGTATTCGACAAGACCACCGGCGAAGAGATGTTTCACCTCAACCCCGTGATTAAACCCAGCACGCTCGCCATGCGCGGCGCGTGGATCAGCGGCGGCGTGGAATGGAATTTCGGCCCGCACGGGCACACGGTCAACGTCCTTTCGCCCGTCGATGCCCTGATCGGACGCAACCGCGACGGTTCCGCCTTCCTGGAAATCAGCAACCGGGAAAAGATCTTTCGCACGCACTGGACCGTCCGCGTCACACTGCACCCGGGTAAGGCGTACCTCGATGAGCGAATCCGGATTGAGAACCCGACCGACGCCATGCACCCGTATTACTTCTGGAACTGCACGGCCTTTCCCTGCCGTGGGGGCACGCGATTCATCTATCCCATGTCGCTGGGGACCGATCACGACGGGCGCGAGTTCTTCAACTGGCCGATCCACCAGGGTAAAGACCTCACCTGGCTGAAGAACTACGAAAAGCCCTCGTCGGTCTTTGCCGTGCAGTGCGAACACGATTTCTTCGGGGCCTACGACGTCGATGCGGATCGGGGGATCGTGCAGGTGGCCAACCATCACGAGTTGATCGGCAAGAAGGCCTGGACCTGGGGGCAATCCGACGACGGCCGCGTATCCCAGGAGAACCTCACCGACGACTACGAGGCATACATCGAGGTGCAAAGCGGTCCGTTGCCTACGCAAAACGACTACGGCATGTTGGCGCCCAGGCAACGCGTCGCCTGGCGCGAATGGTGGCTGCCGGTCCACGGGCTGGGGGACGGGTTCGAGTTTGCCAACAAGAATCTGGTCGTCCACACCTCGCGCCAAGACGGCAAGCTGCAGTTGCGCCTATTGGCCACCGGCAAGTTTGCCGGGGTCAAGTGTTCCGTAACCCGAGAAGGACAACAGGTGGCTCAGCAACAATTCGATCTTTCACCCGGGACGGTTGAAACCCTGGTCGTGCCGTCGGTCGACGATTCGGCGGTGGAGGTGACCGTCACCACAAGCGACGGTCGGCCGCTGGCTTCCTTCACCACGCCTTTGCCGATTCGCAAGGTTGATCCGCCCGACCCCTCTTCGTTCATTGAAAAGCCCGACGAGCAACTCAGTGCCGAGGAGAATTACCTAAGAGGCCGAAAGCATGATCGGGCAACCGACCGCCCCTTGGCACGGCGGTACTACGAAGCGGCCTTGGCGGCCGATCCGGGACACGTGGCGGCCTTGCGGGCGTTGGCGGTACTCGATATCGAGGCCGGAGAGTATCAAAAGGCGGCCGAACAACTGCTGCGGGCCATCGGGCGCGACGCCGACGACGGACTGGCGTGGTACTTTCTCGGTGTCTGCCGTTTGCGCAGCGAGGATTTTGCCGGCGCCTTGCGCGCCTCAGCCAAGACGAGCCGGTGCCTGGGAACCGAATCGCTGGGCTACGATCTGGCCGGTCGGGCCCACAGCAACGCCGGCGAGCCGACCAAGGCGGTCGAGGCCTTTGCCAAGGCCGTTCGCCGCGCTCCGGACGACACCCGGGCAAAAGACCACCTGATGCTGGCCCTATATGCGGTCGGGGATCGCAAGGCGGCCGAACGTTGGGCGCGACACCGAATCGCCCAGAATCCCACCGCGCTGGCTCCCCGAGCCGTGCTGGCCTTGAAAAGCTCGGAAGCTATGACGCGTTTCGCGACGGAGGTCCGCAAGTTCGTCGGGGAAGACGATTTTCAGATGCAGGAGACGGCCCTCGTCTTTGCCGAACTGGGGCTCGCCAAGCAGGCGGCCGAGTTGCTCACGGCCGTATGCGTCGAGCCGGTCGACCCGCCGCAACGAGATCCCCTTTCGCTTTACTATGCGGCCTACTACTTCGGTCTCGCCGGCGATCGGCAGCGGGCCGAAACATTTCTCGGGCAAGCGAGCGAGTGCTCCAGTGACTTCGTGTTCGCCTCGCGGCCCGAGGTTATTCCCGCCTTGCAATTTGCACTGCAGGTTAATTCGGACGACGGATATGCGCATTTTCACTTGGGTAACGTGCTAGCCAACCTAGGCCGAATCGAAGACGCGGTGGCCCATTGGCGCAGTGCGGCCCGGCTGAACCTGCCGCAAAGCGTGCTGTTTCGGAACCTGGGCCTGGCCCATCGGACTCGGTTCGACGATCCGGCCAAGGCCGAGCAATACTACCGCAAGGCGATCGAGCTTCGCGGAGACGATCAAACGCTCTATCGCGACCTGGCCGACGTGCTGATAGCCGCCGGTCGCCGCTCGGAGGGCATTGAGCTCTTGGAAGCGATGCCGAGTGAAGGCATTCGCCGGGCCGACGTGATTCTTCTGTTGGCCGAGGCCTATCTCGACGAGGGGCAGTATGCCAAGACACTCGAAGTGCTCCGGTCGACGCCCTATTTCGTCAACTGGGAAGGGCAGACAATCACCTGGGACCTGTTCCATCGGGCCCATGTCGGCCGCGGTCGAGAGCGTCTCGAGGCCGGCGATCCTCAGGCCGCGTTGGAGGATTTCGAAGCCGCGTTGACTTATCCGGACAACTTGGGCGTGGGTCGATCCCACGAACCCGAAGAGGCCTATGCCCAATACTACCAAGGCCGGGCCCTGCAATCCCTCGGCCGTGACGACGAAGCCCGCGCGGCCTACCAAGCCGGCGCCGCCGGTCCGGAAGACTCGGAAAACAAGTTGCACGGCGAGTATCGGGCCAAGTGTGTCGAGGCTTTGGAAAGTTTGCCGAGAGACGTTAGCTGAGGCCCGTCATCATCGCAAGGAAAAGAACCTAGACTCCGGCACCCCTGTTTTGTGCCATATCCGCTGAAACAAAACAAGAGGAACACTCGAGTTTATTTCTTGAGAGCGTTCTTCAGGCCCCTAAGAACCCACGTGTTGGATATCCTTCTGTAGGCGCGAGTCAAGGTAGGCTTGGACGTTATCATCGTGACCAATACCTTGGCAAGGATTTTGTAAAGAGGCTTGTGGCCTTTATAAACATAGTAATCGAACAGGTTGTAGTGTCTCTGAATTCTTTGTTTTGGAAACTGGGGCATGGTCAATACGGACCGCCTTCGTTCCATCTGATCATCCAGGACCGTTGGCATAATCCCCAGCTCCTTGCACATCTTGTGGAGTTCCGTTCCGGGATAAGGGTAGAAGATGGAAGTCAAATGCGAGTGTGGTTGGCAGATCCTGTTGATTTCGACGGTTTGGAAAAAATCCTCCTCTGTTTCCAAGGGAAGCCCTAGGAGGTTGTAAAAAGTAACTCGCAGCCCATTGTTTTTGGCGGCTTGAACAGCCTTGATAATGTCTTCGTTGGAATAGTTCCTTTTCAAAACATCTCTTCGAATTCTTTCACTTCCCGACTCGAGGCCGATGTTAACGTACCGAAAGTTTGCGTTCTTGAAGGCTTTGAATAAGCCGTCATAATCCCTGTTGGGGATGACCCTCAAGTTGGTCCCATAATCAATCGGCTTGGTGAGGGAGGCATTGAACCGGGCTAATCTGTCGGCTAACTCCAGAGCCCAATCCATTCGGACTCCGATGGTTTCTACCTCGAAGTAAATGTGTTTTAGGGAGGGATATCTATCAACGATGGAAGATAGCTCTTTGATCACTTCATCGGTACGCCGATACCGGACATAGGAACCACTGGCCAGTTTCTTCAGCGCGTGATTGGAGCAATAGGTGCATGAAAAGGGGCACCCTCTCCCCAACAAGATCGAAAATGCATCTTGCGGACCCGTAATGAACGGATTCCACATCTCTCTCTCAGGCAATGGAATGGAATCCAAGTCTTGGAGGAAAGGTCGCGGGGGATTCTTCTCGATCCGGTCTCCATGCTTGATCCATAGATTCATTATCCCGGAAGGTGTTTTTCCTTCTTCCAATTGTTGAACCAGCTCAAGGCAGGGATACTCACCCTCTCCAATGCAGATGGCGTGAAACGGGGCCTGAATAGCCTCTTCCGGGTTTAACGAGGCGTGGGCCCCGCCAGCTACCAAAAAGATAGAGGGCCATCTTTCGCTGATGCGGGAAGCCAGATTGGAAATATAGGGGAATTCGGTGCTGATTGCGGTGAAAAGGATGACCTTGGGGTCGAATTCATGGATGGTATCAATCAGAGTTCTGTTTTTCCCATCATCAAAAGAGCTGGATAAAACCAATAAACGAATGTTATGCCCCGCTTGTTTTAAGAATGAGGCCAAATAGGAAATACCAAACTGCATTTGCAGAGGGGTACTCAAAGGCTTATCCTGGGAGCAAACATCTTGCATTGAGTGGATGATAAGAACATTCATAGGATTCTTTGTCTCCCCTCGCGAAAATGGACTGTATTCAATGCATTATACTTCATTGAAGGTAGCCGTTCAAGCCGCGGATATTCACGGCTTGCAGCATCTTGACACGGACCAGCAACAAGGGGACAATTGGGTCTGGCTGTCGTGGGAAACTCTAGGAAAAGGAATCCGTGATGAGAATATGTCGAAGTTGGCTTCAGTGGATGTTACAGGGTTTGGTTGTCGGCCTTGCTTGTTGTGGCTGTATGACGGCACTCGGCCAAACCGAGGAGAAACTGGCCGAAACGGGTGAAACGTTCGCACAACTGGCTTCCTTCGACAACATGATGCGCGACTTTGTCCGCGAGAACAAGATCCCCGGAGCGGCTTTGGCCGTGGCGAAGGAGGGGCGATTGGTTTATGCGCGGGGGTTCGGCTATGCCGATGTCGAGGGCCAGGAGCCGGTGCAGCCCGATTCGCTGTTTCGGATCGCCAGCATCTCGAAGCCGGTCACCGCCGTGGCCGTGATGCGGTTGGTGGATCTGGGGAAGTTGAAGCTGGACGATCGCGTGTTCGAGATCTTGCAGTACGAGCCGCATTTGCCCGATGGCACAGAGATGGACCCGCGGCTTGCGCAGATTACGGTTCGTCACCTATTGCAACACACGGCCGGTTGGGATCGCGGCGTGTCGATCGATCCCATGTTTCAACCGGTGCGAATCACTCAGAGCCTGGGCAAACAGCCGCCCGCCGAACCGGACGACATCATTCGCTTCATGATGGGTTGGAAACTCGACTTCGATCCGGGGGCCCGATACGCCTACTCCAACTTCGGCTATTGCCTGCTAGGTCGGGTTATCGAGAAACTCACCGGACGAGGTTACGAGGAGTATGTTCGGACCGACGTGCTGGGGCCGCTGGGGATCCACGCCATGCGGATCGGCAAGACGCTCGCCAAGGGTCGGGCCGAAGGCGAAGTCCGTTACTACATGCCGTGGAAGAACAAGGGGGTTGCGGTCGTTGGCGAGAAAATCGGGGCCAAGGTCCCGCGGCCTTATGGGGCCTGGTATATCGAGGCCATGGACGCGCACGGCGGGTGGATCGCCTCGGCCATCGATCTGGTCCGATTCGGTTCGATCGTGCAGTACGCCGAGCAGTCGAAGGTTCTTTCCGAGCAGAGCATGAAGGCGATGCTTGCGCGGCCCGAGGGAGCGGCCGGATACGAAGAGGACGGCCGACCGAAGCAGAGCACTTACGGCTGCGGGTGGATGATGCACGGCATCGGCCCCAAGGAAAGCTGCAACTATTCCCACGCCGGCGCGCTCGACGGCACGTCGACGATTCTCTCGCTTCGCCACGACGGGTTGTGCTGGTCCGTGCTGTTCAACACAGGTCACTTGCCCGACGGAAAACGGCCTTCGGGAAAGATCGACCCCCTGGTACACCAGGCCGCCAACGCCGTGAAGCAGTGGCCCGAGCACGATTTGTTTCCCAAGGTTCCAGAGCCGTGACGCAAGCAGCTAATTCAGCGGCGCAGCAGGCCGACTGGAGAGCATCTCTTGGGGCATGTGACCCGTGTTCAGGGCGTACTGGATGTTCGTGTCGATTTTTTGCACGATCGTCGACGAGATGTGCTTGTTTCCGAAGGTGTTGATCCGCACGCTGACGGTCGTCACGTTGCCTTGGCTGGCCATGACGATCTTGATCTTGTCGCCGGTGGCCGTGTGGGCTTCGATCTGCCCCTTGAGTTGGTCCTTGGCGTAGTTGCCGACCGACACTTCAGACTGCGCCAAGGCCGCCATCGAGGCGTCGAAGACCAGATCGATGGGATACGGGTAGTTCCGCTGGGTATCACCGCGAGAATAGGCGACGGCGCCGGCGCCGGCTCCCACACCCAGGGCCGCTATACCCAAGGCACAGCCTGACGAAACGGCCAAAAAGGCGGCAAATAGCGAGCCCAGCAGTAAACGGCCCGGTCGACAAGGTGCAGAAATCTTCATCGGTCCCTCCGTGGCGATGCGACAATCCGTATATCTTGTATCGGACACCTTCGGGAAAATGTCCATCGGGAAAAGGAACACTCTGACACACCGAACCGGTGTCACAGGTTCCCTTGCCCCCCAATCGCGCGGGCATTGTCTGGCCGCTTGATGTGGTTTATCCTGGAAGGTTTCGGTTGGCGGTACTTGCTGTGACATGGGAAACATCGTGATGAGTAAGCGAATTGGGATTCAGATTGATCCGAAGGATAATGTGGTTACCGTGATGGAAGAGGCGGCCTCCGGTGACGAAATTGAATATGTTACGGTCGAAGGTTCTCGGCAAGTTACAACCCGGGAAGCCATTCCCATGGGGCACAAGGTTGCCTTGCGGGATCTTGCCGTCGGCGAGCCGATCGTGAAGTATTGTCAAACGATCGGTACGGCGTCGGCGGCGATCGCCCAAGGTCGACACGTGCACACGCATAATGTGCGAAGCGCAGTCCAAGGAGCCCAACGTGAAAGTTAGTTGCTACCTTCGGCCCGACGGTCGCCTGGGAGTTCGCAACCACGTGGCGATTATCCCCACCGTGCTGTGCGCCAACGAAATCGCCCGGAAGATTGGCGAGAACGTCGATGGCACGGTCGTTTTGCGTCACACGGGTGGTTGCACGTGCGGCGAGGACGTGGCGCGGTTGGAACGTGTTTTGGCCGGCCTTGGATCGCACCCCAACGTGGTCGGCGCGTTGCTGGTCGGCTTAGGTTGCGAGAATTGCAACAGCTCGCTTGTCGCCGAGAACATCGCCCAATCGACGCCCTGGAAACCGCTCGATCGGATCGTCATCCAAGAGACGGGCGTCTCGAAAACCATCGCGCAAGGAACGAAAACTGCCCAGAGCATGGTTCGGCAGGCAAAACAGTGGGAACGTGAAGAGACCGACCTAAGCGGTTTGACACTGGCTTTGGAATGTGGCGGCTCGGACGCCACCTCGGGTCTGGCGGCCAATCCGGCTTTGGGGCTGGCCGTGGATCAACTGATCGACGCCGGTGCGTCGGCCATGTTTTCCGAAACGACCGAGGCCATTGGCGCCGATCATGTACTGGCCCAACGGGCGGTCAGCGATGAGGTGGCGCGTAAGATCGTCGAGACCGTCGGACGTGCCCGAGAGATCATGGTTGCCAGACTCGCGCCCGGGGAGCATTTCCTGCCGCCGGGTAACATCAACGGCGGGTTGACCACCTTGGAAGAGAAATCGCTCGGCTGTATTTGCAAGACCGGCTCGCGGCCCATCACCGACGTGCTCGACTACGGCCGATCGCCCAGCGGAAGCGGGCTGGTCCTTGTCGACGGCACGGGGTTCGACATCCCGTCCATCACGGGCATGGTCGCCGGCGGGGCACAGATCGTCGCGTTCACGACCGGGCGGGGGAGTCCCGTGGGCTATCCGATCGCACCGGTCATCAAGATCACCGGCAATCCGAAGACCTACGAACGGCTGGAAGAGATCTTCGACATCAACGCCGGCACGATCGTCCGCGGCGAAGAAGACCCACCCCAGGTCGGGCAGCGGATCTTTCAACAGATCCTCGCCACCGCCGAAGGTCAACCGACGAAGGCCGAACAGTTCGGTTTCGCCGATTTCTCAATAGCTACGATCGCTGGAGCCCACGCCGGCATGTGAGGCGTTGGCGTTCTATCTGCTCTCACTCGACCGGGTAGCCCAGATGATTTTCCGCAGAAGACTGTCCACTGGGGATTGGCCGTTTCGGAAAAACGTCTGGGTGGCGCAGCCACAAGAGGAGTCACCTTCACGTTGATCCTCCTGCGGCTGCGCCGCACCGACGATTTTGCGAACAGAATCTATCGGAGATGGCAAAGTCATCAGCGCAAGAATCATCGGTGCTACACGACTATTCCCGGCCTGACCCCAAATCTCCCAAATCTACCCTGACAACGTATACCACGTCGAAGGGTCCATCATAGTCGATGTCCTTGTGCTCTATATACAACGCCAAGTAGCTTTCCGCGTCGGTTCGCGTGTTGAAGAGACCGTTCTCATTCAATCGCGAGCAAAAGGGCCTTGCCCAGTCGCCGTCACTGAAGTCACCAACTATCGACCAACCATCTCCTGTAACGTACGCCACGTCATATCCCAAAGGTACGAGCCTATTTCCTTCCAATTCTTGAAGCGCTTTATCATCCGGCCCGTGGCAGCAGAATAGCAACTCGAAACTCCGCCTCAAGCCAGATAGCGATTCCAGGAGCTCACGTCCCAGTTCAATGCTCGGAATAAGATCGTATTCGAGGTCATTGTATTTTCCAAACACGTACTCGTCTAGTGCGTCATTTTCTTCCTCATATTCCGACGGATACGCCGGCACTCTGTTAACACCATTATAACGAGGATTGAGCCTCGCGCCTCTCTCTCCGCGTCTGTCGGACACTTTCAGTACAAGGGTGAAACCAGTTGGGGTCTTACTTGTGCTCATGGTGTAAAGCCTGGGTCTACAGGAATGTGTTTGCCATCAACATTAATATGTGGAACGTCCGACTGCGTGCCCGCCCGACTACAAATGCTTTAACTCACCACGACTTGGCGAATGTCCGGCATAGCTCGGCCAATGCTCTTAGATGCGCGGCTTACTGGTTGGCCGATGGGACGGGGAATTCACTGCGCAACGTCACCCCGCATTCTAGCCGCGGAGCGACCATGCCACAACCTTCACCCGCTACGGCTAACCGGCCCGGGTGCGGGACGGTGAATCCGGGCCTGATGGAAGAGCGGAGAGGTGTTACGATTCCTCGGGGCATGTCCAAAAGTCCCGAGGATTAGAAACATGGGCAGAGGCGCGAAAAAGTCGCACTCGGAGCGATAGGGTAACCCAGATGTTTTTCCGTAGAAGCCTGTCCACTAGGGGTCAGCCGTTTCGGAAAAACGTCTGGGTGGCGCAGCCACAAGAGGAGTCACCTTCACGTTGATCCTCCTGCGGCTGCGCCGCACCGACGATTTTGCGAACAGAATCTATCGGAAATGGCAAAGTCATCAGCGCAAAAATCATCGGTGCTACACGACTAGGTATCGAGAGACACCGACATGCCCACGCAAGCGTGGGCATGGCACCCGCTGGGCGTCGTCCGATCTATAGCTCCCCTCACTCGACCGTCACGCTCTTGGCCAGATTGCGCGGCTTGTCGATGTCGCAACCGCGAGCTACGGCGATGTGGTAGGCGAGCAGTTGCAAGGGGATCACGTTGACGATCGGTTGCAGGAACTCGTCGACCTCGGGGATCTCGATCACGTCGTCGGCCAATTCGGCGGCATGGGTGTCGCCTTGGGAAACTACGGCGATCACCGGGCCGCCGCGCGCCTTGATCTCCTGCAGGTTGGCCAGCACCTTGTCGTAGGTCGGGCCTTGAGGCATGATGAACACGCTGGGCGTGCGGGCGTCGACCAGTGCGATCGGGCCGTGTTTCATCTCGGCCGCCGGATAGCCCTCGGCGTGGATGTAGCTGATCTCTTTGAGCTTCAACGCCCCCTCCAGGGCCGTGGGGAAGTTGAACTGCCGGCCAAGGTAAAGGAAGTTGTCGCAATCGGCATACTTCGAGGCAATCCGACGCACTTCATCGTTGGTCTCAAGTGCTCCGCGCACCTTGTCGGGCAGTTGCTTGAGTTGCTCGATAACGCGCAATCCGGCGTGGTAGCTCAGATGGTGCAATCGGCCAAAGTAGAGCGCCAACATGGCCAACACGGTGCACTGGGAAGTGAAGGCCTTGGTGGAGGCTACGCCCACTTCCGGTCCGGCACGAAGGTAGATTCCTCCGTCGGCCTGCTGCGCGATGGAGCTGCCGACCACGTTGTTGATTGCCAACACGGGGTGTCCTTTGCGTTGCATCTCGCGAAGCGCCGCCAGCGTGTCGGCCGTCTCGCCGCTCTGCGTGATGCCGAACACGAGCGTGTGGTCGGGCAACGGGGGATTGCGATACCGCAACTCGCTGGCATACTCCACTTCGACCGGCAACCGGGCCATGGCTTCCATCTGATACTCGCCGACCATCGCCGCATGCCAACTTGTGCCGCAGGCGGTCATCAGGAAACGTTCCACCTGACGCAACTGTTGAGGCAAGAGGGTCAGCCCGCCAAACTTCGCCGTGGCCGCGTCCGGATCCAATCGCCCGCGCATGGCGTTGCGAATCGAATCCGGCTGCTCGAAGATCTCCTTGAGCATGTAGTGCTCGTAGCCGCCGAGGTCCATGTCGTTGGCTTGCAGATCCAAGACGTGGACGTCGTGACTGATATGCCCCTGATCTCGATGGATGACGCGCAAGGAATCGGCCGTCAGCACGGCCAGTTCGTGGTCGGCTAGATAGACGATCTTGTCGGTATGCCCGGCCAGGGGCGAGGCGTCGCTGGCCACGAAGTGCTCGCCGGAACCGACGCCCACGATCAGCGGGCTACCCAACTTGGCAGCAATGATCACGTCGGGCCAATCGCGAAAGACGATAGCCAAGCCGTAGGTCCCCTGAAGTTGGGCGAGGGCCTCTTGCACGGCGGTAACCAGCGGTTCGTAACCGGCCGCTGCCATATCCTCGACCCCGACGTCCTCCACCGCTGTCTGGTTCTTCAAACAACTGTCGACCAATTGGGCAATGACTTCGCTATCGGTTGCCGAGTGGAACTGGTAGCCCTCCTGTTGCAGTCGTTGCTTGATTGCCCGATAGTTCTCGATCACGCCGTTGTGCACAACGGCCAGCGCGCCGTCGCCGCCGAGATGGGGATGGGCATTCTCATTAGTGGGTGCACCGTGCGTGGCCCACCGGGTATGACCGATTCCAATCAGGCCGGGGGCCGGCGCGTCGGCCAGCCGGGCCTCCAATTGCTCGATTCGGCCGGCGGTCTTCACCAGGGCCAATTCTCGATCCGGAGCGGATGTCACCACGCCCGAGCTATCGTAGCCGCGATATTCCAGCCGCCTGAGGCCCCCGATGAGGAATTCTGTCGCTTCCCGAGGCCCCACGTATCCCACAATTCCGCACATCTGGTCGACTCCATCTGCTGTGAACTCTCCGGCGCGTGCGGATCATACCGCCACACGCAAAAAGTCTAGCATTCAATACGGTTTCGGGCGTACAAAGGGTCACTTCCCCGCAAAAGCGGGGTCTTTTTGCATGGTCCATAGCAATGGTGTGGTAGTACTGGGCTGTCGAGTTCACAGTCCCTCGAGGGTTTCTTTTGAGAAGAGAAGCGTCTGCTAGTCTCCGTTGGTGAAGGATAGACTTCGCGACGAACAATTCGCAACGGCCCGTCACGGTGGAGCCTTCCCGCCCGAGAGTACTGTCCCCCGTATCGGCCCGTTGAGGAGGATGAACTTTTCGGCGTCTGACGTTCCAAACATCGGGCGATCCTTGGAGCCGCCGTTACCCTTCTTCCGGGGAGTGGCCGCATTGCTTCGGTCGGAATCAGCACGGTTTTAGTTCCACTTGGAACGAAAATCGGTTTTTTTGTGAACCGATCGGGGGGACGGTCTGTATAGAAAGGTGTCGTTTTCTCCGCAAGGATCAAATCGCGCCCGATGCGAGGGCCGGTGGCGGGTGGAGGTGGTTGGCTCGAAGTGGGCTTAAGACACGATGCCAAGAGCGCACCCCAGGAGAACGGAGTGCGCGCAAAGCAGCCCGGTTTCGCTGCGGGGCATAACTCCATCAAGGGGGTGGGGGGCGTGCGTTTTTCAAGCGCAATCGAGTTTAACGATTGTGATTGATCGGACCGGTTTGCACGGCCACGCGCCTTGCGCCGAGTTTACGGAAAGTGAAGGGACACTTGGGTTTTCGCTGGACATTTAGCTGTCAAACTGTTGACTTTTTTGGCGTCCCCGATCAAACTGAAAGCATGTAAGGCAAGTTCCTACCCACCCGATCCCTCGCGTCTTTTTTGTCGATTGCTTTTCTCATTCGAACATATTGGGAACGAAATCCAAAAAGGGGCTATGGTTTGCGGCCCCCGGAAACACTTGTCTACGCAATACGCTCCCGTGGTCCTGTCTCGAAGGATTGGGGCGCTTGTGAACTCGATTCCGAATTGAAACGTTTCATGATGGCTGTCGCCTGTTTCAGGCGTGCCAACGGATCTTGACCCTTGATCGAAACCGAACTATGCCGCTTCCCACATCGACAGAACTGAAGAAAGAACTCAAGCACTTCACACCGGGCTGGCCGGTCACGTCATGCTGGCTGGTACTGGCGGCGGTCCTCCTGTGGTCGTATATGCCGGCGCTGGGGTGGTTGACGCTGGCCTGGTGGTACCAGCCGGATTACGGTCACGGTTGGTTTGTGCCCGTGTTTTCGCTGGTGTTGTTATGGCTGCGGCGTGACATGATGAAGCCGTTGCCGACCTCGGGGAGTTGGTGGGGGCTTGCGTTTCTGGCGGTTTGGGCCCTGGTGCGTTGGGCGTCCGCCCATTGGTTTGTTCAAACCCTCGACGCCTATTCCATGTTGCCGTTTCTGGCAGGCGCCGCGTTGTTGGTTGGTGGTTGGCGGGCTTTGCGTTGGTCATGGCCGTCGATCTTGTTCCTGGGGTTCATGATTCCCCTGGTATCATTTTTCGCCTCTGTATTGCGAAACGAGTTGCAGTGGATTGCTACGCGGATCAGTGTGTTTCTAATCCAGACAATCGGCATCGCGGCCGCGGTTACGGGTGAGCACAGCAACGTCATCGAGATCCCGTCGGGACAGCTGCAAGTCGTGGAGGCGTGTAGTGGTCTTCGGATGTTGATGCTGTTCGGGGCGATTTGTGTTGGCGCCGCATTCGTGGTTCGGTCGCCGCTGTGGCAGAAGATTGTCATTCTTCTCAGCGCGATTCCGATTGCCGTATTTGCTAACGTGGCGAGGCTTACGGTAACCAGCGTACTCTATGAGTTGGCTCGGAAATGGCCGACACTGATCGATACGCACACGGCTGATGCGTTCTTCCACGACTGGGCTGGCTATTTCATGATGCCGCTGGCGATGGTGATGCTGTTTGCGGAAACGGCTGTGTTAGACAGGCTATTTCTTGAACCTGTCGAACACCGCCCACTTGCTTTGGGCGGCTCCTTGGCTGGCGGCCTGCAAGGCGGTGACTCGGCGTCCGAGGCCAAGCGGAAAAACAAGGGGACCCGTCGCCACGGCCGGCCGGGCCCGATAACGTAAGTTGCATGAGGCATATCCCTTCCTGATCTTCCCTTTCCCTTCAGAGAACCGAGAAGAGAACCATGTCTACCGATCAGAAATTCCCTCTTTCTAGTGACGTATCGACCGATCATTCGATTTCGGTCCGATCCTCGAACGGCCCGTCGGAGTCTTCCGATCCGATGGCCAACGGTGCGGCGGCCTGGCTGGATTCATTCCAGGCTCCGTCGATGAACTTGGCGCCATTTTGGCACGCGTTTCGCCGCCACTGGCTGTTGGCTACGGCGTTGGGATTGCTGTGTGCGGCGATCGCCGGACCCGTGGTGTGGTTTTTCGCTTGGCCGGCGGAGTACAAATCGACTGCCTATATTCGAATCGACACCGACGAGCCGAATCTGGTTCCCGACCGAACCACGCGACAGACCAACCAGCAGATCTATGAGATCTTCAAGAATACTCAACTGCAGTACATAAAGGGCCCGTTCGTATTCAGCGCGGCCTTGCGGCAGAAGGCCATAAGCGAACTGCGATGTGTTAAGCGAGAGCGCGACCCCGGCAAATGGCTGGGTGACGAACTTAAGGTAGACTTTCCCGGCGAATCGCAGATTATGGAGGTCAGCCTGAAGACCGACGATCCGGACGAGGCAGCCATGGTGGTCGGGGCCGTAGTCGACGCCTATTTGGAAGAGGTTGTCGGTGCGAAGAACAAGAAGCAGAATGCCCATTTAGCTCTACTCGATGACCAAGTTCGCACTCGCACGCTCGAACTGAATTCAAAGAATAAGGAACTGAAGCGACTGGCGGAACAACTCGGCGCCACTCACGAAGAAGCCCTGTCGGTGAAAGAGAAGAACGCCTTGCAGGAATTCAACGACTACCGCCGGGAGTATGTCCGCTGCCAATTTCTGCGACGGCGTTCGGAACAAGAGCAAAAAGCGTATAAGCATGCGTTGGAGGAACTTGAGGACCGGAAGATCCCGGACGCAGAAGTTGATGCTTACATCAAGAAGAGCGACCCCCAGGCCCGAGAACTTATGCGGGAGTTGGCCTATCGTCGGCTGGATGCGATTCGCAACTTGTCGGCTGCGCGCGGCAGCACGAAATCAGGTATTGAAAGTCGTACGACCCAGGAGCTGCAAGGCATCGAGCAGCAGCTCCACGAGCTTCGTTCGGGGGCCCGGGAAGAGATTCGCGCCGTTCGACGAGCGGAACTCCTCGATAGGCTCCGCGAAGCGACGATTGAGTACATCTCATCCGCCGAGTCGGAGAAACAACTGAAACTAGACGTTGAATCACGACAAGCGAATCTCTCATTGATCGGCCGCAAATCGGCCGACGTGGAGGCGATGCAGTCCCACATCGAGCGACTCGATGCGATGCTGAATATGTTGGTTGAAGAACAACTGAAATTGCGGGTACGAAAGACTTCTCATGCCCAACGAATTAGCCTGATTCAACCGCCCATGGCACCGTTGACCCAAGACTCGTTGGAACTTCGTATCACGGTGACCATCATGGCGTGTCTGTTGGGGCTCTGCCTGCCGGTTATCGCGATCGTCCTGATTGACGTTCGTGCCAAGCGCGTCAACACCGTCTCCGACATTTCCAAGGACTTGGGGTTGTCGGTGCTCGGTTCGGTTCCGGTGATTCCGACGCGAGTGCTGCGTCGCCTGGGCTCGCCGTCGAAGCAGAATCGCACCTGGCAGTTGCGATTGACCGAGTCGATCGACGGGGTGGCTGCCCGGTTGCTTCGTCGCGCCGAGTTGCAGCAAGCCCGCTCCATCCTAGTGACCAGCGCGGTCGCGGGTGAAGGAAAAACGACCGTTGCCACGCAACTGGCCTCGAGCCTAGCGCGAAGCGGTCGCCGAACGATTCTGGTGGATTTCGACCTCAGACGTCCGGCCTTTGACGAGGTCTTTGGACTGCCGTTGGAGCCGGGGGTCAGTGAAGTGTTGCGAGGCGAAAACGGCCTTGGCCAGCCGGTGCATGAGACGAGTACGGAGAACCTCTCGATTATGACGGCCGGTCGATGGGATCGTTACGCGTTGGCCTCACTCGCCAACGGGGGCGCTGAAGGTATGCTGGAGAAACTCCGCGCCGAGTACGAGTTCGTTATCATCGATGCCAGTCCGATTTTACCCGTGGCCGATACGCGATTCCTGAGCCAGAACGTGGATTCCGTGATTTTGACCGTTTTCCGCGACGTCAGCCAAACGCCGAAGGTCGATGCGGCGCGCGAGATCTTGGAGGCGTTCGGCGTGCAGATCATCGAATCGGTGGTGATCGGCCCGTCGGAGAACTTGCGTGCGAAGGATCTCGCTTACGGGAGTCAACTCCTGGAATCGGCCTGATCCGAGGAGAATAACCCAAGCTTGTGTAAACCCTAGGCGTCCGTTTTAGAATCCATGATTACTTCGCTGCTGAGCTTCTTTTTGCTAGCGTGCATCACGGGCCTTGTCCTCACGGCATTGGTTCGGGAGGTGGCGCCGATCATCGGTCTGACGGATCGACCGGACGGGCACCGCAAGTTGCATTTGGAACCGACCCCGTTGGGTGGCGGAGTCGCCATTTTACTGGCGACGATCAGTGTTCTCGGCGTCGTACTGGTTCAAGAGAACGAATTCCAAGACGCGCTCTGGCAACGCGGAGGCGATTTGGCCGCGATGTTGCCTGCCGCGTTTCTGATCGTGGCAGTCGGGTTGATCGACGATCGATTCGGACTGCGCGGTTGGCAGAAACTGTGTGGCCAACTTTTGGCGGCCTCGATACTGATATCCGGCGGCATCCTGATCCAGAAGGTCAAGATGTTCGGGCTCGCGCCGCTGGAGTTGGGTATCATGGCCGTGCCTTGCACGATGTTTTGGCTGCTTGGGGCAATGAATGCTCTGAATCTGCTGGATGGGATTGACGGGCTGGCCACGATGATTGGAATCGTGCTGGTATCCACGATCGCCCTGATGGCCGCCATGCTCGGTAACCCTCGTCCTGAAGTGATGGTGGTCGGTTTTGTGTTTGCCGGAGCCTTGGTGGGGTTCATGCGGTTCAATTTCCCCCCGGCCAGCATTTTTCTCGGAGACACCGGCAGCATGTTGATCGGGCTTGTGGTGGGAACGTTGGCGATCGTCGGATCGCTAAAAGGGCCCGGAACCGTGCTCTTGGCGGCTCCCTTGGCTATCTGGGCCATTCCGATCTTCGACACCGCCGCCGCCATTCTCCGTCGGAAACTGACCGGACGGAGCATCTACGCTACCGACCGCGGCCATTTGCATCACCGTTTGCTGAATTTGCTCGGCAGCAATCGTCGCGTGCTTGCGTCGCTGGCTTTATGTTGTGTCGTGACTTCCGGCGCCGCGTTGATTAGCGTCTTCTTGAAAAACGAAATGGTCGCGGATATATTGTCGCTGATCACGTGCATCGCCGTAGTGCTCGTCTTTATCATCACCGGCGTATTCGGCCGCGCCGAACTGTTGTTGCTGGGAGGCCATCTCCGCAAGGTCGGGCGATCCATAGTGACGCCGCTTGCCGTGCGAGAAAACACAGCCAGCGAGATTTCGGTTCGCTTGCAAGGTTCCGGCGAGTGGGAATCGGTGTGGGAGGCGTTTGTCGAATCCATCGACTGTACACGTTTAGACGAAATCCGTTTGGACGTCAACTGTCCCGTGGCCCACGAAGCCTATCATGCGTCCTGGGAGCGA
>SDBV01001550.1_pt1 | contig 34581 bp, 25 predicted proteins | sample 2277081 | NCBI WGS metagenome assembly SDBV01 (sample SAMN10402039, study PRJNA504765) | marine sediment metagenome | isolation source: marine sediment core GS10_PC15, 223 cmbsf | place: Arctic Ocean: Southern Knipovich Ridge | collected 2010 | reverse complement strand
AATAATCGAAAGCTTATTAACTATCTTATATCCAATTACTTACCAACATTATAATGTGGATAACTCAACAACTTATCCGATTTTAAGAAAATTTGACTTCCTTTGGTTGTGCAACAGGCACAAAGGCTAAAAAAACATAGGGCAGACAGTGGTTTAAGAAGTTTAGTGCTCCCAATAAACTTACTATTCGGTTAACAGGAAAGTGCTATTAAAGCCCCACGTTTTTTAGCCAAATAAGGAACTCAAATTGCTTAAGAGCATTTTTTGCATTCAAGACCAGGTTAGGTGGGAAATCGGATTATTATCAACATACATATGACCTGGTACCAGAATTTAAGGCAGGGTTAAATATTGGACAGATAGTTGTTGCTGAAGTAGGGCAGATAAAAAGAGAAATCGCTTATCATGGTGATACGATCAATATTGCCTCCCGCATTCAGGAAGCATGCAACAGCTTTGGCAAAGAACTACTAATTTCTGAGGACTTATATCAGAATTTATATAAGATGAATAGCTTCACCATTGTTCATATGGGAGATATCCTGTTAAAAGGAAAAACCAGGAAGGTCAATATTTATAGCGTGGAAAGTTCTGATAATGGTCTGAAAAAGAAATAGTGTAAAATAGTGGTTACAAAAAAGCTAAAAAATCATACCACGAAAAATCAGGGCATCGCTTTTTTGCGAAACGTTAAAGCATCGTCCAACTGAGTTTTATAAACCATTTGTCCTGCCTGAAAAACCTCCTTTTTTAAAACGATCACGCTGCACTGTTTTAACCGTCTGCTTTTAACTTTAGGCAAACATTCTATAAAACACTATATTGTCCGTCATGCAATGAAGTAGAAAACTGTTGCAAATGTCAATATTTGAAAATACGAAAACACAACTTTTCATTCTTTACGTCTGCATTACTTCCGCCCTCACGCTGAGAATCAATGTAGAATCTACCGGATACCTGAGTCCGGATTCTGATTTTTATATTAGAGCTGCCGATAACTACCTCCATGGTAAGGGTTTTCTTGCACCTGCCACATATCCATTTGATGAAAATACCCCGCAATCACATTTGGCCATTTGGCCGGTAGGCTATCCTGCTATGATTGTCACAGTTAGTTACATTACGGGGTTGGACACCTTTGTCTCTTCCAAGTTGGTGAATGTTATTTTTTTAGGCTTCATCTTTATTTTACTTTATTATTGGTACGGCAAATATAGCCTGTTGCCGGCCTGCTATTTCTGTTCCTTTGGCAAACTTGAGGTATTCTCGTACACATGGTCCGAGGGAGTGTTTCTCTTTTTTCTATTATGGTTATTGTACCTGCTCGATAGAATACTTGCTGAAAAAAATTCATATCTGCACATAATTTTACTCATTTTTTGTTTAGTAGGAATTACATTATTGAGGTACGCCGGGCTGATTTACTTTTTTTATATTACCATCCTTATTTTTATCTTCTTTGTTCAAAAAAGATACAACTTAGTCAGGAGGCTCACTTTTATCATTGCAATTTCGAGTTTACCGGTCTTTGGTTATCTGCTGTACAATTATTCCCTGACAGGAGGTTTTTTTGGTGGTCAAACCAGGATATTTCCGGAAATCGAATCATGGTCATTTTTTTTAAGAGGGTTTTTAAATAGTTTTCTAAATGAATTTTTAATGGCCAGGAATTTTTACCGGTCATGGGATTCATTGTTTGTGCTAATGTTTTTCCTGCAACTCCTTGTTTGCTATTATGTGTTCAGAATGAGGGATCACTTAAAGAGATATTCATTTCAATCGACCAATAACCTCGTGTTGGTTTCGTCAGGCTTGTTTTACCTGGTTTTTATCTTTGTACTTAGACGTATGTCCCCATTTGACACTTTTGACTATCGAATATTGGCTCCATTTTCTACTCCTGTCTTCATCTCACTACTGGGAAATTTAAGACCGATCAATGAGCAGTACAAAATCAACGGTCTTAATATCGTAATTGTCAGCTTTTTTTTATTGTCGCTACTGATAAATTTACCAAAGGAGTTTTTTCTGAAATGGCTTTTGACCCTATAAGTGGTTTTTCATGCAACGAATAAATAGATCAATAGGATCCACTACCTCACAATAAGCAGGTGTATATATTATAGATCTGTACTTGAAAAAATTGTACTTTAGATTTATGATTTTTGATCAAATTACAACAAACAATATGTTGAGAATTTACAATTTCTATTCCCGAATAAAATGAAGTATATAATCATCCTGTTCCTGGTATCTCTATCTTCCTTTGCCGTGGGTCAAAACGCCGGCCACCAATTTAGGATCAGGACTATTACAGCCGGAATTAATCTTTCAAACCTTGCAGATACAAGCGCACTGATTTCAGCCATTAAGTTTCTCAGGCATTCCAGGAAAGAATATATTGAAGCCGGTTATGAAGTTCAAACCATTCGGGTTGCCACACAAAATTTTTATCAATATTTAGATACGAGTACCCATGATGAAGCATTGCCTTTCCTGGTCAAGTTCGACAAAATTACCCAAAAAGAAAATGTTGTATTATCGATTGGGTGGCTGCTGCCTCCAGATACCTACGATCCTGACATTGCCCAATGGGTGACGAAATTAATTACTCAAACACAAACAATTAGTTTTAGCCTGCCCATTTCATCTTCGAAACCTGGCGTGGGTGTACTGCCTCATTCGATTAAAGCCGCCAGTGAAATAATTGTGGCCATTTCCAAAAATAGTAGTGGTGGTGAAGGTAATTTCAGGTTTACTGCTTCCGCCAATTGTCCGGCGGGAATTCCATTTTTCCCCGCTGCATACCATGAAGGGGCGAATAGCTTTGCTATTGGTTTGGAATCGCCAAATTTATTGAAAGAGGTATTTTCAAAATCGGATTGGACGAATGCGAAGCAAAATCTCAAAGTTGAGCTCGAAAACAAGTTCAGGCCTGTTGAAAAAATTGCTGTGCAGATTGCTGGATCAAAGAGCAATTGGATTTATGATGGAATTGATACCTCTCCAGCTCCGGGCCTTGATGCCAGTATTGCAGGGGCGATTGAACAATTAACGCACCAACCATTTGGAGGCCCTTCTACGCTTCGGGCATGTGCATTGATCACCGATGTGCTCAAAAACCTGGAATTAAAAACCTGTGGTTATTCAGGCCTGATGCTGCCGGTAATAGAAGATAGGATACTTGCCAAAAGGGCGAACGAAAAGAGGTTTACTGTTCAGGAAATATTATTATTCTCTTCAGTTTCCGGGACCGGTCTGGATGTGATTCCATTACCCGGGAATACTTCTGTAGCTACCGTTGGGAGGATTTTGAACGATGTGGCGGCCTTGTCATTAAAATATACCGATAAAGCACTCTCCGCCCGGTTATTCTTGATCCCCGGTAAAGAAGCCGGTGACCTGGCCCGGTTTGATAATCCGTTTTTGACGAATACGGTAGTTATGAAAATAGAATAGATCCTGACCTCTGCATGGATACGGAAGTTACGCTCAGCCTTTTTCAATTGATAAGTATTTTACTTTTCATGGTGTTTTTGTTCTTCGTATTTAGAAATGTGGAGCCCGAATTGTTCTTTAAAATAAGTAAACCACACAAGTGGACAGAAGCAATAGAACGCGAGGAAATATCAAATAGCCTGAAGAAACTGGGAAAAACATACCGGGACAAAGTCAGGTTTTATGCTATCTGGATTCAAATTGAGCGATTAAAAGACAAAAAGATAACGGGGGCTTTTGCTGAATTAGGTGTGTATAAAGGAGAAACAGCCCGTATCATCCACGAGATGGATACTTCCAGGACATTGCATTTGTTTGATACTTTTAAAGGCTTTGATCAACAGGATTTAGAGATTGAAAATAGTACCGAAGGCAAATACAGCACCCATAATTTTTCCGACACCAGTTTGGAAATGGTGAAGAAATTTATTGGCGAACAAGAAAATGTATATTTTCATCCCGGATATTTTCCTGGATCTGCTGAAAATTTAGAAGAAACAGAATATGCTTTTGTGCATCTCGATGCGGATCTATACAAACCCACGCTGGCAGCATTGAATTATTTTTATCCCAGACTTTCTGCCGGTGGTGTCATCATCATTCACGATTATAACCATACCTGGGACGGCCTTCGAAAAGCAGTTGATGAATTTTCAAAAACTATTCAGGAGACAATCGTGGAAATAGCAGATTGGCAGGGAAGCGTGATGATCGTGAAAAACTCGCGTTAATAACCCGATTCTAAATTGTCATTATTGAATTAGAGAAATGACATAAACGTAAATTTTCAGTTCCAAAAATTCCCCCTTTAAAAAGGGGGATTTAGGGGGTTGTGTTTTTTGGTCGTTGACATGGCTAATTCTATTATTTTATGATTATATCCCCACTGTCATTATTAGAAAATACGTTATTCTTTCCCGCATCATCGAATCCATAATCAAGCGTTTCGGCTTCAACTACTACTCCCCAGCCACCACTGTTTAGAATTTGAGAGTCAGTGAATATCTGGGATTGAATATCGCTTTTGACATAAGCTGATATTATGTTTGCTTTTTCTGTGGCATCCGGAAGTATAAATTCACCTCCATTTTTTATTATCAGATGAGTTATCCGGAATCCGTCTGCTAGCATCATTCCGCCCCAGGATCCGGGTGTATCTGTTTCGCCCTCAAATATTACAGGAACATCCTCTTCCCCTTTAATAGCAAATAGTGTGATGCTAGGATTAAAGCCTCTTAGGAAATACCGGCCTGATTTAAACTTCAGGTGAACACCGGCATTGATGGTCAAATCAGTAAATTGTTTCCAGTCCGTATCTATTAAGTAATAATTACCATTGCCCAGACTATATATCTGACCTACCGGCATGAGGTCAGCTTCAGCAACTTCAACAGATGGTGTTCCTTGATTCATTTCAAAAATATTTCCATGGTTTCTTCGAATAACCAAATTGACAGAAGCAAGATTGATTCTTATTGCTGCGTTTGTTGTATTCTTAAATAAGGTGCTGCTAATGGGTTGATCTACCAAATTTGACAATTCATTATAAAATCCATATCCTCCACTATTCAGTATCTCACTATCTTCAATCTGGACATTGGTAATCCGTGCAGAATATATTGCTGCCTCTTCATTTGCCTGAAATCCTCCAATAGTAATGAGCCCGTGGCCTGCATTTTCAATGGTGGTGAATTTCATACTCACCCTTTTTTCTCTATGGCCAATTCCTTTCCAGTTTTTTCCTTCAAATCCTGTAAATGTTGTTTTATTCCCTTCGTCTGCAAATGAAATTAATCCGCCATCCGGTAAGATACCTGAATTTTCCTTCATGAAAATGGTGGAACCCGGGCCAATACCGATATGTGACCCGGCCCAGAAATCTCCGTCTATTAAAAATTTTGCGCCGCCAGGATGAAATGAAAAACCATTGACATTGACGATCTCATCTTTTGTGTTAGCTCCGCCCGGGATAAAATGGATGTAATCATAGTTCTCAGGCAAAATATTGGGATTTTCAGAATTCCAAAAACCCAAAAAAGTGATTGGAGCCTTTATTGGCACTTTGTAGGATAGTGTATTTGATTTAACCGCACTAAAGGTTTCCGGGAATTTGTCGGTTACCAGTATATCGTAGGAATTTGAATTAATAAATTCATTTTTACTGAAGGAAATAAGACTGGTTTGAGTTCCGGATAGGATAACGGCGCCGGCTTCATCCTGGCCATCAAATATGCCGGAACCGGCGTTTTCTATGATTGCTTGTTCAAGTTCGAGGGTGCCGTTTTGGACTAATATACCTTTCCAGCCTTCATCCCCGATAAATTCTGTCTCAAAGGATTCATCCTGACCCGGATTGACATTTGATAAACTTCCTCCATCCTGCACAATAATCCCGGTTCCTGCTTCAAAGGTGATGATTACCTCATCTTCCACAATTGACAGAAGTATCCCATCCGGGACAATCAGGTCACTGGTAACAAGATAATCCGGGACCGAAGAATTAGCCTGAATGTTTTTTAGCTGCAGGTTTGCAGTCAGGGTTCCGCCAATCTCTTTTATGCCCTCAACAAAAACGGTCGTCTGGTCAGAATCTGATTTTCCATCGGAACTGATGGTGAGTGTAAAAGCATAAACACCCGTTAACGGGGGTACAAATGTAGGTGATGAAGTATCTTTATTTTCAAAGTTTATTTCACTTTCCGGCACGTCTCCCACATAGGCCCAGGAGTATGTGAATCCCGATGGCCCACTCGAGTTCGATCCATCAAGTGTTACCGGTGCATTGATTGTTGCGTTTTGGTTATCTCCGGCTTTGGAAATAAGTTGAGGCCCCACTTCGTCATCTTTGTTGCATGAAAACAAAATAAGCAAGCTTAAAATCAATGAGAATTGAATAATTATTTTCACTCCTTTTATGGTTTTTCCTGAAATAGAAAAACTATTTGGAATGGATATAACATTTAAACTATGAAGAATATTATCAAACATATTTATGGGGAATTGGATTAATATCTACTTAAAAAACAAGTTGTTGCGGTGGAGTTCAATATGTAAAACTGAAATTGGAAAGCAATAATGGAAAATATAAAGATACTAAAAAGAATGATATCTGAGGTTCATAAAACATATGAAACAATCATCATTAAAAAAACTCAAAAATAACTTGGAAGAAATATTAATGAGTTATAAAAACCATATAGAAGCCGATAAAATGAGAGTAGCCATGCAAGAAATAAAAGAACTCAATTACAAGTTCGCATAGTGTCCAAAAACAAAGTCAGCGCCCGCGGGCGCTGACTAAAAGGAATTCTAAATATCCAGTGATAGAATTCCTCAAAACCTTATTTTGTGCTGCTCGTAATCACCTCAGGCTTGTAAGGGCTGGGCAGAGAAAACCGCTCCCAAACATCTTCAAGCGAGGGACTTACCATTACTTCCGGTGTTTGCTCCTTGTTATTAGTGATGATGGCATTTTGTCCCACCTGGGTCTCCAAATATTCAGCCAACTCAATATATGTTACCCTCCCTTTGGTTTCTTTCAATTTTTTCAGAAGAAAGTAGGTAAACATGCCATGTGCTTTTTCATCATAAGCAAACGCTGTCTGGTTGCCACCTGAGGCGCTGAACATAACAAGGTTGCCTTTTACAAAAGGTGACTTGGGCCTGATTTTAACACCTCTGGACGACACAAGGCTTTCGTTTCGGCCCCCTCCAGTGAAACAGGCGTCAAGAAATACAGTTATCCGCATGTGAGGATGCTCTGCCAATGTACTGAGTGCTTCATCAAGGCTGATGGCAAATGACAGATCCGAACCATTTACGTCCACAGGGACCAGATAGGGTTTTCTGCTCAACTCATCAGGTAATCCATGACCTGCGTAATAGAATATGAATTCAGCTTTCCCTTCAAATGCTTTTGCGATCTTATTCATTTTAGCAAGTGCCTGCTTTATCTGGCCGGCAGTGGCATTTTTCAAAAGGGTAATGTTTTTCTTAGGCACTCCCAGCGTCTTGTTTACATATTTGCTGAATACGGTGGCATCTGTTACAGCATATGTCACATTGATTTCGCTGTTAAATCCACCCTGGTACGATTTATAATCTTCATTGCCAATAATTAAGGCAAACGTATTTTTGTTTTCAATACGCATTTCAGGGATATCAAAATCAACATCAGAAGTTCCCGGTTTAGCGGCAATCCGTACGTCATTTTGCGTACTGGATTCATCTGCTATTTTCCAGGTTACTTCAGGTACCAGAATTTCATCTGCCCAGGATATTCCGGACAGGGTAGCATCGGAATACGAATTGATAGAATTATACAGAGCCCCGTTTAATGCTACAGCGAAATCTGTCAGCATAAAATATTTTCCCACGATATTATAATTGGTATTTATTATTATGGCCTGTTCCCAATTTGTTTTGAATTCCCTTGCTTGCTCCAGGGGTACAGAAACATTTGCAGGGAGTATCCCTTGTGTAAAAAATGTAAAATACTCATGATCAGCATTGTAATAACCAAGCGTAGGCTGACTTGAATAATTCAGTTTGTCGCCATATTCTTTTATAATTTTATTTGATAAACTATCCATAATCACTTGCTGATTTTCCTGCATCCTGAGCGTAAACAGTGCCGAAGTTTCAAATTCCCCTTTGGTCCTCCAGGATGCATAGGCAGATTGAATGTGTTCTTTGATCTCTTCTTTTAAGCCAACAGATTTACCTGCATTCCCGATACTTTCATATTTGGGTTTGACCACCCATTCACCCGAATGATTAATGATCCCCCATTTTCCTGAGTGTTTTGCTATCGCATATCCCAGCTGAAAGGCCGCTACTGACTCAAATTTTGATTTTATTTCCCAGGCACCTCTTTTATTTATAAACCCCCATTTGTTGTCCTGTCTGGCAGGCGCAAGGTGCTCACTGAAATGTCCGTTTTTTTCATACACCGGGACAATTGAAGTATTTCCACTCCGGTCCATGTAGCCCCATTTCGATTGTATTTTTATGCGGGCCAATCCTTCGGAAAATAATCCGGTATTTGTAAAATTATGAGCTATTTGCAATTGTCCGTTTGAGTTAATGAACCCATTTCTGTCTTCCCAGGAAACCATTGCCAGCCCTTCGGCAAATGGTGAAGCGGATGTAAAAGCGCCATCCAAAACCACATTTCCCGTGTGGTTGATATATCTGAAGTGGTTGTTGTTGGCCACCACTGCTAATCCTTCTGAAAATGAGCTGGCTTTCTCATAGGTTGGTTCAATTATAAATTGACCAGAGTCATCGATAAACCCCCAGCGACCATTTAAAACAACGCTTGCCAGACCTTCTTCAAAGGGTGCTGCCTGTTCAAAATGAGGAGTAATGATCCATTCCCCGTTTTTATCGATGAATCCCCATTTGCTATACTCTTTTACTGCAGCTAACCCTTCGGTGAAAGGAAATGCCTTAAAGTATTGTGCTTTTATAACCCATTCCCCACTAATATTTATATATCCCCACAATCCATTTTTCTTAGCCGGGAACAGAATGTCATGGGTCTTTGCATACCCCTGGAATACGGCAGATAATACCAGCAATATCAATATGAAAATATTCTTCAATTTCATTTTCTTACACGTACATTCATGGTTTTATAATAAAAATCGGTGCTGAATATCCGGTTGTCCTGCACCCAAACATCAAAATTTCGCTTGCGTAATAGTTTTGGAATAGCGTATTCCCCTTCAACTTCCTGCGTACTATCCAGAATGGGTTTTGCAAATGGCTTCTGCGAAAACAGAACATAAATTTTGTAAAATTCCTGCTTTTCATCTGTTTCAAGATAGAGTTCATCGGTCAGGTAATATGCGAAGCCATCAAAATACTTTGATGTCGGATTGCTTTCAAAGAAGATGTATTCTTTATCAGCAACAACGGGTACGTTGTTCTTATATTCTGAGGGCATTTCCTGGTAAGGAAGCACCTGGAAAGCCTGCTCACTGTTGACCAGGTAAATACTTAAATACCCGTCAACAGGACTTTTAAATTTAAGATAAAATGACTCTCCATTTTCAAAATCTGTAGTTTCACAACGTGTATCCGGGCAGTTCAATGAGGCAAAAGTAAATCCTATAACAGGCTCCACAATCTCACGTACTTTTCCTTCCACTTCACAAATGATCCAGATTTCATTTCTGGATCCATATTCGTCTTTAATTTTTCGGGATTCCTCTCTGAATTCCTCTTTGGTGGTTTTGAGCCATTCCCCTTTAAGTTCGGACGCAGACTTGATTGTAACCTCGGAATTTCCATCCTTTACATCTACAAACGCGTCTTTTGATATGTAGCTGCCAAATAGGATTTCAATTGCAGTGTGCTGTGCTTGTTGTCGTGCTATGTCCCGTGTTTCTTCACGGCTCAAATGCTCTTCCAGCCTGACTTTGGCAATCCCTTTTGCAGCATAAATCCTCTGGCTAAACCCCTTTGAAAGGGGAATAACCAGAAGAAATACAACCACCACACCTATATGACGAATCATGATATTAATTATTTTATTGATTTAGAAGTCGAGGATCTTATCCAGTTTTTTATGAAGTTCCTCGGTTTTGTCTTCTAACTGCTCTTTGATGGCCTTTTTTGCCACATCATGGGCCATCTTACTATTGTATCCAATGCGCACGGAAGATTCTATATTGCGATCACCTACTTCACGATAGATCTCAAAGAATGTAACTACCCTGCCTATTTCCTGGGCAATGATATTCTTTGAAGCTGCTACTGTTTTGGTAACCGATGCAGCATCATCACGGCTAAGTTGATTGTTTGCTACACTATTTTCGATCAGGGCCACAATGTTGGTTTGTACAAGACCGGCAAGTTCGAGCTTTGCAAGTTCCGTTGCCTGGAGTTTTGCAGCAGACTGTGTCTCTGCTACTGAATTACCTGTAGCCACAAGATAAAGCGGATACCCGTCTTCGTCTTGTTCATACTGCCGCTGCCACGATTTTTCTACCTGCTTATCCATAGGTAGCGCACCGGGTGCAATATACCAGCCACTCCTCTTATATTTTCGGGCTTCTTTTCGGGCTGTTTTGTGAGCCTTGCGCTTCATTTCTTTTTTTACCTTCTTCTCAGATTTTTTATCTGCTGCCTGAAGGTTGGGTACTGCAATGACCAGAAATGCCAGTACCAGCAGGAATGATAATTTTCGTTTCATGATTTTAAAATTTAGTCCAGGTAATGAAACGCAATTTCCCTGCCAAAAAAAAATATACTATGTAACACACTAAAATTCAATAAGTTAATAAATTTGTTGATTTTGTAATTACAATTTAGTTGTACTGTATCACGGTTTAATTCATTCTCTTTATCTTCGCAATTCAAACCGGCAAACTATGAAATTAAATAAACCTGTTTTTTTTGGATTCACGATATTATTCCTTCCATTTTTACTGTGGGCACAGGATGAAAAAGACGGGTTCTCATGGCCCCGGGAAATTATCAGGGAGGATGCAGTCACTACATTATACCAACCCCAGCTGGAATCATTCGAAGGGGATGTGCTTACAGCCCGAATGGCAGTATCTTATAAAAAAGGCGATGGAGAAATGAACTTTGGTGCGCTGTGGTTTTCTGCCAAAATGAAGACTGATCTTGAATACAGGATTGTATATCTTAAATCCGTGTCTGTTACTCAAACAAGGTTTCCGGAAGTAAGTGAAGAAAAATCCGAGAAATTTTCGAGAGCATTGGAAAAGGAAATGGAAAGCTGGGATATTGAAATGTCACTGGATCGGTTACTGGCCAGCCTGGAACTTGTAGAAGAACGAAAGGACTTGTCCGCGAAACTTAATAATGAACCTCCTGTTATCTACTATCGAACGCAACCTGCCGTTTTGATTTTTATCGATGGCGATCCCATCCTGGAGAAAACAGACGATGAGAATATTGAGTACGTAGTCAATACGCCATACTTCCTCGTATTAGACAAGAAATCAAAGAATTACTACATCAATGGTGCGAAGTGGTGGTACACTACCAAAGATATTTTGAAAGAGTGGAAGCCTACTGAATTGGTTCCTTCAAATATTGAGAGTCTTGCCGATCAAATCATGGAAATGGATTCCATAGCCCAGGATTCAGCAATGATGGCCATGAAAGAAGCTCCGGAATTGATTGTGTCGTCCAATCCATCCGAACTCGTTATTGTTGACGGTGAACCAGAGTATGTGCCCATTGAAGGAACATCTCTTCTGTTTATTGATAATACCGAGGATGATATCATCATGGATATAAACAGCCAGGAACATTACCTGTTACTTGGTGGGCGTTGGTTCCATTCCCGGACGTTAAAAGATGGTGACTGGAAGTTTCAGGAACCTGAAAATTTGCCTGACGAATTTAGCCTGATTCCTGCAGAAAGTGACATTGGGAATGTACGAAACAGCGTACCAGGAACAGAAGAGGCCAATGCAGCCATTCTTGAACAATCAATTCCTCAAACTGCTGTTGTGGACAGGAAAACGGCTACTGTTGAAGTAACATTCGATGGCGAACCTGAGTTTGAGCAAATTGAAGGGGCGAAAGTAAAATATGCGAAGAATTCAGACAAAACCGTGTTACTGATCGAAAGTAAATACTACTGTGTAGATGATGGAATCTGGTTTGTTGCCTCTACCGCAAAAGGGCCGTATGCCGTTAGCGATGTACGTCCTGCGGAAGTAGATGATATCCCTCCGAGTTCCGAAGTGTACAATGTGAAGTATGTATATATTTATGCTTCCACACCAGAAGTCGTGTATGTAGGCTATACACCCGGATACACATGTTCGTACGTTTATGGAGGCGTTGTGGTGTATGGAACCGGTTATTATTACAATCCCTGGTACAGGACATATTACTATCCGAGACCTGTAACCTATGGTTTTCGGGTGCATTACAATCCATGGACCGGCTGGGGATTTTCCTGGGGGATGAGCTATGGTTGGTTTAGTGTGGGTTTCCATCACAGGGGATATGGCATGTGGGGCCCCGGAGGCTACCGGTATGGTTACCGCCATGGGTACCGAAGAGGTTATCACCATGGGTACAGGAGGGGTTACAATGCAGGCAGGCGCTCCGGATACAGGGCGGGTTATCGCGCCGGAAGCCGGAATAGCTCAAATATGTATCGGAATCGTTCTGCCGGTGTTCGTTCTACCGGATCCACAAGAAATTCAGCGGCCAGAAATAATCAGGCGAGGACGCAATCACGACCTTCGAGTAAACCCAATAACATGTATACCGATAAGGGTGGAAATGTGTACCGGCAGCAAAACAGTGGGAATGTACAACAGCGATCAAACGGCCAATGGCAAAACAGTCAGAACCGCTCGGGATCGAGCCAAGTCAGCAGGGAATCAAGATCAAGGCAACAAGGAAGCAGTAATTATAACAACTATAACCGTAGCAGAAGCAGTGGCAGGGCAGGTGGTGGATCAAGAGGAGGAGGCCGAAGAAGGTAGTGTCGTTGTAATTCTAAAATGCATACAATAAAATCATCCTTGATATCTCACTGGTCTATTTACTGAATAAGATCCACATTTCAACCTGTAATAAACATGCCACAAAACATAAATATACGTTCCCATTAGTATTAATACATACATGACATTTTGTATTTGATTATGACACAAAGTTGCTGGAGAAAGTGGTTATTTTTATTGTTGGAATACCTAAATCAGGAAATGGGTGTATCACCTATCTTTTACCTGTTGGACTCTAAAGTTTGGGATTACAGGAACCCGTCCGAACGCCAGCCCAATATAACTCTGGGAATCGCTATTGAAACATTGAAATATTATTGATTGCCAGTAGGCGGAGGATTCAAAACATTGTTCATTTCGTCGACGGAAATCCAACCTCCACCGAGCGCTTTATACAGCTTGGTGTATCCATTGAACAATTGTTGCGTAGTTTCTGAAAGATTAAGTTCTGCATCAAATGCCTGTCGTTCACTTTCCAGTAATTCAAGATAGCTTGTAACCCCTTTGTCATATCGTTCTTTCGACAATCTTTGTGCATTTAAAGCCGCATTTACATGATCTTGTCGTGCCAGCACTTCGTCTTTGAGCGTTTCAATTTCAACAAGGGCGTCTTCAACCTCCTGAAACGCAGTAATTACGGTAAGGTCGTATTCTGCCACAGCTTGTTCGGCTTTGTAGGTTTCTATTTCTACACGGCGTTTGTTTTTCCCAAAATGGAAGAGTGGCCCTAATAATCCTACCCCGGCGCTAAATGCTGGTCCTGCAGCGGTGAGGGCCGAGAGTTCGGTACTTGCTACTCCTAAAAGGCCTGTCAGGCTTATGGCAGGAAAGCGTTGGGCCTGGGCGACACCAATACGGGCTGTTTGCGCATGTGCAAGCTCCTGTGCCCGAATTACATCCGGACGCCTTTCAATAAGTGTAGATGGCAATCCGGGAGGAATATCAGGAGGCATTTCCTGGTCCAGTAAGGGTTCACCAGTTACGATTGGACCCGGATTTCGACCTAATAATATTCCTAGTGCATTTTCAGTCTGGGCTATCTTTCTTACAAAAAATGGAACCGATGCCGCAGCAATGGCTTTTTGTATTTGTGCCTGGTTCACATCAATTTCAGGGATGATACCTTCGTCGTACCTTGCCTGAATAATTTGCAGGGATTCATCCCGGAGTTGGAGTGTTTTTCTTGATATTTCCAACCTCCATTGATAATCAAGAAGTAAGAAATAGGTACCTGTGATCTGTGAAATTAAACCAATCTGGACAGTACGCAACCCATACTCGGAAGCAACAAGGTCAGCACGGGCGGCCTCATTGGACCTCCTGAATTTGCCCCAAAAATCCAACTCCCAGTTAAGTGTCCCAAAACCTGTAAATACGGTTGTTGCTGATCCGTCTTCGGTAGGTACTCCAGCAAACACATTGCTGTTTACAACCCCAACATTATAGCCAAATTGTGGCCAGTAATCCGCTTTGGTAATTCCAACAATAGTTCGTGACTGGTCAATTCTGCTGACGGCAATGATTACATCTTTGTTTTCACGTAAGCCTATATTGATCAATGTATCCAATACAGGGTCTCTGAACAATTCCCACCACATCAGGTTGAGAACGGAATCATTGGTGGCCATTTCGAGGCTGTCAAACCGGTATGCTTCTAAAGGGGTTGGTTCTGACTTCTGGAAATTCGGGCCGACCATACAACCATCTATCAATAGGATGGAAGCAATGAAGAGCAATAGATATGGTATTTGTTTACCCATCTTCTTCATCATTTTTTACTACTGCTAATTCAGCTTCAGCCAAATCTCTTTTCTTTTCATAACCCGCTATTTTACCAATGAAGACAAATAACATCGGGTATAAGAAAACCCCCAGGAATGTAGCCAAAGACATACCTCCAAGCAAGGCCATCCCCATTACTTTCCTGGCCTCAGCGCCGGAACCGGAGGCAACAACCAGTGGGAATACACCCAGGATGAATGAAAACGCAGTCATTAAAATTGGCCGGAACCGGGATTTTGCGGCTTTCATGGCCGCATCGAAAAGGCTTAATCCTTTCTGAAATTCTTCATTCGCAAATTCAACAATAAGGATGGCATTTTTTGCCGCCATACCAATGAGCATTACAAAAGAAACCTGGGCAAATATGTTATTCTCAAAAGTCGGGCTGAACATCCGCGCCACCCACAGGGCAAAAAGGGCCCCGAAAATAGCAAAGGGTGTTCCCAGCAAAATACTAAAGGGCAGCGACCAGCTCTCATATTGTGCTGACAGAATAAGAAACACAAATAGTAAGGAAAATGACAGTATCATCATCAATGATCCTGAAGCTTTTTCTTCCTGGAACGACATGGCATTCCAGGTAAAACTCATATCCTGGGGAAGCACTTCTGCAGCAACCTCTTTTAGAGCAGTTCTGGCTTGTTCTGAAGTATATCCTTCTGCGGGTCCACCGGTCACTTCCACTGAGCGGAACAAGTTGAACCGATTGGTATAATCCGGTCCTGAAATTGGCCTGATCGTTGCCACAGTGGCCAGGGGAACCATCTTGCCAACATTATTCTTAATAAAGAAATTATTTATTTGTGACTCATCTACCCGGTACTTCGGCTCAGCCTGAATATACGTTTTATACAACCGCCCAAAGCGTGTGAAGTCATTTACATAGGAGCCTCCCATAAATGCACCTACAGTGGTATAAAGATCATTTAATTTTATACCCAGTTTAAGGGCTTTTTCCCTGTCAATGTCCATAAATCGTTGTGGTACCTTGGCTTGAAATGTCGAAAATGCCTTCCCTATTTCGGGTCGTCCATTGGCAGCAATAATAAATTTCATCGTATTTGCAGCCAGGTAATCAGGGTTATTCCCCCCTTTATCCTGTAACATAATACTAAACCCGGAACCATTTCCCAGTCCCGGAATTGCAGGTGGGCCAAAAGCAAATACATCAGCCCCTTTAATAGAATTTCTTAGTACGCCATTCACTTTTGCCACGATCTGTGCAGCTGTTAAATCCCTGTCTCCCCACTCTTTTAATGATGCAAACAACATCCCATTATTGGAAGTCATAGCTCCAGACAGCATACTATAACCGGTAGCAGTAGTTACAAATTCTACCTCCTCAAACTCCATCAGAATCTCTTCAACTTGTTTTGTTATCACATCAGATCGTTGGATAGAAGCAGCATTGGGTAACTGTACGTTTATAAAGAAATATCCCATATCTTCTTCAGGAATAAATCCTCCGGGTACCAGGCTCCCAAAAAATCCTGCACCTACTGTCATAAGGATTATAAATACCACGCCTCTTTTGAGTTTACGTGATAAAATGGCCGTAAAACTCATGTACCCTTCGGTTGTTTTATCCATCCCCTGGTTGAATTTTTTAAAGAACCATCCTAACGGACCACCATAAGGTGTAGGTTTTTTTAATAGTAGAGAACATAGTGCAGGGCTGAGGGTAAGTGCATTCACTGATGACACAATAACCGAGACCACAATGGTAATAGCGAATTGCTGATACAGTAAGCCGGTAATACCTGCCATTCCTGCCACCGGGATAAATACGGCAATCAAAACAAGCGTAGTGGCAATTACCGGGGCTGTTACCTTGTCCATTGCATCAAGCGTGGCTTCTTTGGCATTCATTCCCTTCGCAATATTTACCTGTACAGCCTCTACAACAACAATGGCATCATCTACCACAATTCCAATGGCCAATACCAGGCCCAACAGGGATAATACGTTGATGGTAAAACCGAGGGCAGGAAAGAACATAAATGCTCCAATCAAAGAAACAGGGATAGCAAGGGTGGGGATGAGCGTAGCACGCCAGTCCTGGATAAAAATAAACACAACTAATATCACCAGGACCAGGGCGATTACCAGGGTTATTATAATATCCCTTATACCGGCTGTGATCGGCGCTGTGGAATCAAGTGAGACATCATATTTGATACTTTCAGGAAAATTTAAGGCCAACACATCCATTGCATCAATTACCTGTTCAGCAAGCTCTACGGCATTTGAGCCTGGAGACTGGTACAACGCTACAATAGCCGCTGTTTCACCGTTAAGCCTGGGAATCATATTGTATGTTTCTACTCCAAGGTTGATTGTCGCAACATCTTTTAGTTTTATTTGAGATCCGTCTGTTTGTGTCCTGACAACAATTTCGCCAAAGGCTTCCGGTGAATTAAACCGATCAGGTAAACGAACTGTATAAGTAAATTCTGTACCGGGAGGGGCTGGTTCTGCACCAAATTTTCCTCCCGGAACAATCAGGTTTTGCTCATTAATTGCGTTAATAATTTCAGGGACTGTAAGGCCCATTTGTGCAAGACGATCGGGTTTAACCCATATCCGCATGGAGTAATCAGATGCCCCCATCACATCAACCCGGCCGATCCCTTTTATCCTCGCCAGTTGATCTTTGATGTTGATCAATGCATAGTTGCCTAAAAAATCCTGATCATATCGGCCATCAGCAGTCAGGGTGACTAGCATTAAAATATTAGGTAGCGACTTTTCGGTAGTTACACCGTATTGAGTAACCGACGAAGGTAATTTTGCCGAGGCAGCTGACACCCTGTTTTGGGTTAAAACCGTATTCATATCAGGGTCTGTACCCACATCAAAAGACACCTGGATAACCATCGTGCCATCATTGGAATTGGTTGACTTCATGTAGATCATATTGTCAACCCCATTGATCTGTTGCTCCAATGGAGTGGCCACAGATTCCTCTACACTTATGGCATTTGCACCCGTATATGTTCCCCTCACTTCAACAATTGGTGGCGTAAGGTTTGGATATTGCTCGATGGGTAATCCAATTAATGAAACCAAACCAACAATTACGATCACGATGGCAATTACCATCGCAACAATTGGCCGGTGGACGAAGAGATTCCCTTTATTCTCAGCCATGCTAAATTATTGAGTGTTGGTTTGACTTTCGAACTTAGTGACTACAGGAATCACTTCCAGTCCCGATCCCACTTTCTGCAAACCCTCCAGAACTACTTTGTCATTTGGGTTCAGTCCCTCCTGAACAATATAATAATCTCCTATTTTTGCACCAATCTTCACTTGTTTTGATTCAATTATATTGTCAGGATTAACCGTAAATACTGAATACTGACCCTGAAGTTCAGTCACGGTTCTTTGTGGTACCAGCAATGCTCCTTTTGCTTCAAACATCGTGATTTTTACCCTGGCAAACTGGCCGGGGCGTAGAATGAGTTCGGGGTTAGGGAAGGTAGCCTGGACTAATATGGCACCTGTTTGCGCGTCAACCTCCCTGTTTATAAAATCAAATTTGCCCTTATATGGGTGGGTTGAATCATCTGAAAGGATAAGCGAAATATCAATCTGGACATCAGTGGGACGTACCTGATCGCTTCTCTTGCGGACTTCTCTCGCTAATAAAAGATACTGTGCTTCTGTTAAAAAAAATTGAACCCTGATATTTACTACTTTAGATACCGTGTTGAGGATAACAGGGTTAGGACTTCTGCCAACAAATTCACCAACCCGTGCCAGCGTTTTACCTATAAAACCGGAAATTGGAGCTCTAACAATAGTATAGCTTAAATTAATTTCTGCCATTCTCAGGGAGGCTTTGGCGGCATCGAGACTTGCAACAGAGGCATCTCTGCTGGCCTGGGCAAAATCAAGATCACTTTTACTAACCGCATTTATTTCTGCCAGTGGTTTGTACCGGGCCAGTTCGTTTTCAGCATTTAGCAGTCTGGTCTGTGCCTCTGCAACCTTGCTTTTTTCACCGGCAAGCGCGGCTTTAAATGGTTCCTGATCAATAGAGTAAAGATGGGTTCCTTTTTCAACGCGTCTACCTTCTTCAAAGTGGATCCCCGTTAAAAACCCTTCAACACGGGCATTTATAGCGACATCTTCCTGCCCATATATCTGGCCCACAAAATAGTTATAAATAGGTACATCCTTTTGAATGACTTCAACAACCTGTATTTCAGGAATCGCTTGTACCCGGTTCTTATTTTCATCAGAACATGAGACAAAAAACAGCAAGGGAAATGCTAAAACAGGAGCAAAAATTTTAATGGGTTGAAATACTGTATTCATACCATATTAATTTTAAAGTTCCGAAATTAATGATAGATCATCAGAATGATGCATTAATTGGTATATAAATCAATATATCCTAAAGACCGTGTGTGTCAATAAGATAAACCAACGCTGCCATACTTGCGGCGCCCAGCTCAAGCTCACGTTTGTTTACTTTGTCGAAGGTATCAATGGAGGTATGATGATAATCAAAATACCGCTGTGAATCGGGATAAAATCCAATGAGTGCCGTACCCTGGGATCGAAGCGGCCCAATATCGGCGCCGCCTCCACCTTTGATGAATTCATTGATGCCATAATCGCTGAAAATCGGCTTCCAGGATTCAATCTTGTTATAAACTTCATCACCACCGCCAATTGTAAATCCTTTTGGAGTAAACCCTCCCCGGTCTGATTCGATTGCAGCGATATGTTTTTCATTGTTTTCTTCCGCCAATTCTGCATATTTCCTGCCTCCACGGAGCCCGTTTTCTTCGTTCATAAACATTACAGCCCGTAGGGTACGTTTTGGCTTGATCCCAAGTGCTTTAAATAACCGTAGCACTTCGATGGATTGTACGCAGCCGGCACCATCATCATGGGCTCCATCACCCAAATCCCATGAATCAAGATGTCCGCCCACAATAATGTATTCATCTGGATATTGGCTACCCTTAATTTCTCCAACCACATTGTAGGATAAAACATCGGGTTTCATTTCGCAGTGGGTTTCAAAATAGAAGCTTAAGTCAGTATCATCTTTCAGCAGGGAGCTCAGAAGATTCGAATCGTTTGTTGAGAGTGCTACAGCCGGAATTTTTGGTACGCCATCAGCATAGTTTGTTGCACCCGTATGAGGAATGTCATCCTGTGACAAATTCATGGATCGGACCACAACACCAATTGCCCCAAGTTTGGCAGCTTCTACCGGACCGCCTCCCCTCTGATTCACAGCTCCACCATAAGCCCTGAAGGTATTGATGAGTGTAGGATCCAATGGACGGTTAAAAAAAACAATTTTTCCTTTTACTTTATCGCTTCCTAATTTCCGTAATTCTTCAAAATTCTTCACCTCCACAACCTGGGCAGATATTCCACCTGGCCCGGTACCAATGGAGTTGCCAAGTGCACAAATATTCACTGATACTGATCCTAATTTTTCGCTATTTGCAATTTTGGCTTGTTCAACGTTACCTCTTACCCAGTGAGGGACCATTACAGGTTGGAGAAAAACAGTATCAAACCCGAAATCCACCATCACTTCCCGGGTATATTCTACTGCGGCGGCAGCCTGCGGTGAACCCGCCAATCGCCCGCCAATTTCATTACTCAGGTAGTCCAGTACTTCATAACTTCTCCCATTTAACAAGGCTTCATTAAATATACTCTTTACCATTTCCTTATCCTGTGCGAATAGTAATGTATTGAATAGCAGGAACAAGGATGTTAATGTTAGTTTCATATCAACTTTGTTTTATAACAAATATGGATTCATTCTGCGAAAATTCAGTGTGAATTTGAATGGAATATGATAGAAGGTAAGAGATTTTGTCAGATGGTGTATACTTTCATCAGCTCCCACACCAGATACAAGATATAAATGATAATGAGAAAATAACCTATTCCCGGCCCGACTTTCCATTTTTTAATTAATAGTGCTATGAATAAAAATATTGCTGATCCAAATAAAATGTAAATGGATATGTTAATTGTTTCCTGATCTTCGCCAACAATATTTTTTCCGGTAACGATAATATAAATGAGCCAGGGAAGTCCAAGACCAATAAAAATATCAAATATGTTTGACCCAACTGCATTCGAAACCGCCATTCCTCCACGGCCTTGTTTTGCAACAATAATGGATGAAATCATATCTGGTACCGATGTTCCTACTGCCAGCACTGTAAGCGCAATTATTACTTCGGGAATTTGAATAATTCTTGATAAACCAATAGCACTTTCAACAAGCACCCAGCAGAGTGCAGCAATGATTAAAATGGAGGTAATAAACATTGTATAGTAATATCGTGCCGGGGGAAAGATCTTTTCAAGGAGAACATCCAGCGGGATGAATATCCTTTTCCAACCCGTTTTTAACTCTATACCCTCATCCTCTTCCTCATCAATTTCGTCCTGATCTTTGTAGGGGAATATTTTTCGCCATTTTATTACGGCTATAATATAAAGGCTATAAAACACCACCAGAAAGGCTGCCTCCCACAGATTAATATATCCATCGTACAAAACAATGAACAAAGTGATAATGGACAGTGTGTAGAAAAACAAATCCCTTACAACCGGTTGCCATGAAAGAGTTGTAGACCTTACAACAGCCGATGCTCCAATAATGACCAGAAGGTTGAAAAGTGCTGAACCTACAATGGTCCCAATACCAATTACACTATGGTCACCGGGCCTGATAAGTGCTATTATAGCTACAAAGAGTTCAGGTGCACTGGATCCTATGGCCATAAGCGTGGCGCCGGCCATGTCATGCGACATATTAAACCGATGGGCAATGGTATCCAGGGAAGGGATAAAATATCGGTCACTTACTTCTGCCAGGAGGTAAAATGAAATAATAAGAGCAAAAAAATAGGCCAACAATTCCATCTAGAATAGAATATCTTTTTGTTTGATTATTAACAAAAAATATGAGCGGTGCAAACTAGTGATTTCTTGGCAAAAACGGTTGAAATAATTAAAGAAAATACTTATAAACTACAATTAGTATACCAATAATAATGAAATTTATTTAGACTAGAAAAGGTAACCCAGCCGGAAATAGAACCGTAATTCTTCTTCCGAGTTTCCCAATTCGAACGCCATCACGGCACTATTTAAAGGTGCCAGCCATATCCCGCCTCCATATCCCTGGTGGACTGTATTGGATACTTCCCCATCTACCCATACCCTTCCTGCATCATAAAATCCATTGAGGCCGAAAGTCATTGGAATAACACGGGTCTTTATTCTAACAAGGTGGTATCGTAGTTCAATATTGGTAAAGGCTTTACGGTCACCAATAAATCGTGTTTTCCTGTAACCACGTAGAAATTGAACCCCTCCCAGTAATTGCCCCTGATAATACTCATAAGCACCATAATTCTGGCCTGCACCAAACCTGGCGGCAAATGTAAGTTTTGTAGGCAATCGAAAAGTATGGTAGAATGAAAAAGTAGTTTGTAACCGGATGAACTCATTTGATGCATTATTTAATCCTTCATACCCACGTAAATCCGTATTCCAATAGATTCCGCGTTCAGGCATGTTTTTATTATTTCGGGTGTCAAAAATCAATTTTAACACAACCCCACCGTATGTTTTCAATGAAAATATACTGGAATCCTGGGTGGATTCAGCAAAGTCAAGAATTGACCTGTCTTCTCCTTCATAATCTTGCTGAGTTATAAAACCCTGCCAGTGTAATCCGAAATCAAGGTTTATTTTTGGACCAAACTTATGAGATAACAAAGCTTCTGCGGAATAATGTTCAAACCGGACCTGATAATACTCAATCGCTTTGTCAACATTTTTTATCTCATCAATCGACTGGTCAAATACCGTTTCGTTTCCAATGCCAAAAAAGTTGGTTGTATAATTGGGGGCCTGGGCGACCAGGTTTAATTTGAAATCGAGTTTTCGGATTACATCGGTATAAGTAGAACGATATCTAAAGTCCCAGGAGAATGTTTTTGGGGCTACACTTCCAAGAAGAAAGTGCTGGCTTTTGAAGGGATCCTTCCGAAAGCCGTGTTTTGTTGCCAGTATCCCACCCCCTATGAATATTCCATCGTCAATATTGTAATTGAGAAGGACCAAAGGAGCTGCAAAGTTGTACATGAAATCTTTCCGGTTGTACTTATTGACCATGGGATCGTTCGATGTTTTGTTTGCTGCTTCCCGGCCCAGGTTGAGTACTGTATTATCCCGTTTGTCATAAATGTAGGTTTTTTTGAAAAGGCCGTTTACTTTGCTGTTATCAGTTATCTCATCTTTTCCGGTTCCACCGATAACCCTAATTTTGATACCTTTGTTGGCATGGCCGGAAATTTCAAATAAATCCTGACCTTTCAGGCCGTACAACCTTATTTCTTTTGTTTCAGAAGAGAAAAACGTACGGTCATATAAAAGTTTTGATTCCAGCTTTTTTGAAGTAATTTTAAATACCTGGACTCTTGTTTCACCGTTATCAAGCCGTTTTACCTTAAAGTAATCTTTCTTAAAAGAGCCTATAACATCAACTTCACGGGCCAGAAACCGATAATATTCCATTGCAAAATCATCGAGTTTTTCGCGACGAACTTTAAGCTTGGAGGTGATTTCATCCCCAATCAGCTGATAAACCGTATCCTGCCATACAGAAAGCGCGTTACTAATTACTGAGTCCGTCATATTTTGCTGAAGCGCACTTACAGAAGATTCCCAATCCGTTTTGTCCATTTCGCTTAAAAAACTCCGGTCAAAATACCGGGCGTTAAACATAAATCCAGCCGGATTTTTGAGATCGTAGTCAAATCCCTGGAATTTTGGCATGGCCCACTTTCTTTTCACAATACTCATTATGAGGCCGTTATTGATGAAAAATGCGTTGTCCCTGTCACGTGGAATGGGGCGGTACATTTTACCCTTTGCTTTTTTATTATTAAACACTGCCCATCGCCACTGATCATCATGCCGGTCCCAATCACCGATATACAAATCGAAGATCCGTGATTTTAATACCCACTGTTGATCTACATAATTGTCGTTGTCTTTATAAAGGTTTTTCAGCATATCGGTTGTGCTGAGGATCTTTTTTGGCCTGCCAAAACTTTCCACATCTTTCCGGTTGCCCGCCGGCCTCTCCTCGAAAAGTACAATCATATTAGCAAAATCAAATCGATACATTCCAAAACGGGGATCATCGGGTACATAGTAAATCCTGGGATTGGTATGATAAAGACCGGCAGCCTCCGCTAAACCAGGTACAGCAATAGCTCCGTAGGGATTAGATGCAGATACCTGATCCTGGACCAGATCAGCAGCAACCGTTTCACGAAAAAGTAATGGGACAGCTTTCTCAGAATATTTTTCTATGGATCGGATTACATATTGTCTGCCGTCTTGTGCCTCAAGCCTCAGCGACTTTGTTTGCATTCCACCTCCTCTTTGAAGAATTTTCAACCCCCCTTTTACATTTCCTATGTCAAAATAAGGGATCTCAACAGGGGCAGCCCACACATCACGATAATTTTCGCCTATCAGCCAGTATTTTGATGGTTTTACCAGGTATTGGATACTGGCCTCAGTTATTGCAGTACTGTCCTCAAAGTTGTGATGTAGTGAAAATTCAGCAGCACTTTCTTCAGGAACATAAACAGAAGACAGAATCTCCTTCCTGAAAAGGGTACTATCATTTTCATTGGAATATACTACCTCTACTTTTCCACTATTGTAAAAATCAAGACGGGCGAATCCAATGGATTCACTTACAAACTGAGCGTAGCCTTTCAATTTCACCGAAGTTTGTTTCGACCCCGACCCGCTGACGATATAGCTAACCTCATTGTTATAAGAGTATTGAAGATTATGCTCATGTCCGGCAACATGGATAATGTTAGGATATTTTTCAAATAACCGGATCATAGGATCACGGAATTCACGATAAACAGGATTGGCCAGATCCTGAAGGTTGCCAATATACTTTCGGTAAAATGGATAGATTGATCCAATAATCGGAAGTGGTAAATATAAACCTCGACTTGCATTGGTCAGAGGGAAAATATGATCCTTCCAGGTGGCTACACCACCATGAATTCCGTAAGTGTATAAGGGGTGATGTGACGCTACGATTATTTTTTTCCCATTATTACGTTTTAAAATATCTTCCAGGAGGGTTAAAATCTCAAATGTTGTTCTTCCCTGGCATCCCTCATCAATTCCCGGTTTTTGCCACGGATGTAAAAACCACTGGGTGTTCAATATTATTAGTGTTAAATCATCCCGAAGTTCAATTTCAACCGGCCCGGGGCATCCGTTGTCGGGTAGATATACATTCAGGCTATCCATGTATTTTTCTACATATTCTTCCTGAAAGTAATTGGCAAATACCCCATTTCGTTTTCCTTTTTCCCAGTCATGGTTTCCCGGAATAACGAAAACATTCCCATTATAATTTTTTGTAATTACTAATTGCCCTTCAATAATCAACTCCGCCGTGCTTCTGTATTTTTCATCCTCCGAGGGCATTCCATGTGGATAAATATTATCACCAAGAAACAGAATGGAACTATTACTCCCCATCTTTTCCAGATTTGAACCCAGTGAATTTATCTGTGGTGAATTGACAATTGATGGCTCTCCGGCGTCTCCAATCAAAAAGACAGAATAATCAGGATTTGATTGTCCATAAAGGTCAAATGCAAAAAAAATAAAAACTATCAAGCATGAAAACCGGTTGACAATCATTCGAATAAATTTATTTCCTGTAGGAAAATTTGAGAATTTTTGCATTTATACCCATTCCTTCATTTGAAATATACATTGTTCCATCACTTGTGAAACTCAATCCTTCGGGTTGCCTGAAAAGATAGGGATTCAATTGGGTGAAGTTCAAAATATTTTCATCCATGTCCATAATCAACAACGCCTTGCCTACACTGCTCAAAATGTACAATTCGTTCGTAATGGGATGAACTGCAATCGCCGAGGGTTTAAAGTCGATTTTAGAAGGTAAAGTAATACCTGCATCATTAATATATTTTTTGATGGATTTTTTCGTAATGGAGCAAACAGGATTCTCCATTAATTCACCGTTTGACAAATCATAAACGAAAACAGACTTGCCTTTCGACTTTAAACCATCGAAGATCCCACTTTCCTTTGACGCGATAAGTAATCTGTTCCCATCCTTATGATAGCCCAGGCCTTCCACTTCACTTTTCTTATCCAGTGAAGTTTTAACTTCTTCGGCTTTAATTTCAGTTATTTTTTCTTCCGGATAATCAAATTTGTAAAGTGTACCATTACTTTTCAGCACTATTACTTCATTACCAACAAATTCAATGCCTTCATAATCACCCCTTTTCCCAAATTTTATTTCACGGATAATCACTCCTGTTACAATGTCAATGACAAACAAAATTCCATATTCATCCTGTACAGCCAGTAAATATTCATCATTATAATTTGCAAGTCCTGATATCTCTACCAATTTAGCGGGTAGAATAAAGGTTGTGTCCGGTTGGCTTAAATCGTACGGAAACCGGTTATACATATTTGAAGGATACAATTTTTCATTGAATTTCCTTGTTGAGCTCTCACAAGAAGCAAGAAACAGCAATACGGTTAGCAGAAGAATTATCTTGGAAAGAATCATTTTGTCACTCGTGAGTTCTAAATTTAGTTATTTTTAATAACTTAATTTTATACATTTATACAACTAAATGCAACTTTATGTTTTCTGAATCAACAATAGTAATAGAAACAAGGAAGTATACTCAAAAGATCCTGAATGAGGAAATGACGAAGGATTTTTATTACCATGACTTTGAGCATACCGAAGAAGTTGTAAATTCTGCAAAGGAAATTGCCAATGTATCTGAGCTGAGTGAAGAGGAGACCGAACTTGTATTGATTGCGGCATGGTTGCATGATATTGGTTATGTAAAATCATATGAAAACCATGAATCAGAAAGTATTGCTATGGCAAAAGCGTTTCTTGTTGATCAAAATTATGAGGAGGAAAAAATAAAAATTGTACTTGATGCCATTGAAGCTACACGTATTCCACAAAAGCCAAAAGACAAAGTCGGAAAAGTTTTGTGTGATGCGGATTTGTACCATTTGTCAACGGGCAAGTTTATGGCAAAATCATTGCTGCTGAAAAAAGAGCAGGAAGCACATGGTAATCAGGACCGCACAGATGATGAGTGGAAAGGTGAAACCATACGGTTTGCCAATACTCATTCATATTTTACCAATTTCGGTAAGTATGTACTTGAACCAAAGAAGGGAAAGAATATTAAAAAATTACGAAAAGCGAAAATTGGGAAAGATACTGATACGTATGTTGGCGTGTTGCAAGCAAAACTGGTTAAACTCCAAAATAGATATGACAAAGAACGCGAATTAAAGCCAACCCGTGGTATTGAAACAATGTTTCGTATCACCTCAAAAAATCATCTTACCTTGAGTGGAATGGCCGACAATAAGGCGAACATTATGATTTCTGTAAATGCTATAATTCTTTCTATAATTCTTTCAGTGTTATTCAGAAAATTCGAAACTGACCCACAACTGGTAATCCCCGCTCTTACATTAATGTTTACTTCATTGTCAACCATTGTATTTGCGATTCTTGCAACCCGGCCAAATATCTAAAAAGTATAATTCACAGTAGAGGATATTAAAAACAGAGAAACCAACCTGCTTTTCTTTGGCAATTTTCATGGAATGGGTGTTGATAATTATTTATGGGAGATGATAGAGATGATAAAAGATGGTAACTATTTGGATGATTCTTTAATCAAGGACATTTATTTCCTGGGAGTAGTATTAGGGAAAAAATATAAATTGCTCCGAATCTCCTATACGATATTTATGTTTGGCCTTATTTTTTCAATCTTCCTATTTATATTGTCTCAAATTTATCCCTGGGTTTTTGCAATTCAATTATAAATAAGTTCAACTTTCTTTATTTTTTAGCCAATTATAGATATGATATTGCGCCCTAATGTTTACAGCACCGTTTTTATTTAATATCACATTGTTATGAAGATTTTTGTCAAGTAACCGTGCTTTGGTATTGTCATGTAGTTGAAAAGCGAGGTACCGGATAACCTCCTTTTTCAGGACGTCATCATTAATGGGGAATACGACCTCTATTCGGTCCGATAGGTTTCGTTTCATCCAGTCAGCTGAGCCCATAAATACTTTTTCCCTGCCTCTGTTGTGAAATACAAATATCCGGGAGTGCTCCAGGTAACGGTCTACAAGTCGAACAATTTTTATGTTATTTCCATAAGGTTTCAAGCCAGGAATCAGGCAACATATGCTTCGGACAATGATGGTGATCTCTACCCCAGCCAGGCTCGCCTGGTACAACCTGTCAATCATCCGTCGATCCTCCAGGTTATTTACTTTTATCAGTATATGGCCTTTTTTCCCTGATTTTCTATTTTCTATTTCGTTGTCTATCAGGGAATTGAACTGATCCCGAATATTGAATTGACTTACAAGTAAATACTTGAACCTGGGGATGGTGGTTTGATTATACAGATATCTGAAAACTCTTTTCAATTCTGTGGTAAGTTTTTTATCAGTTGTTAACAGGCCATGATCAGTATAAATATTTGCAGTTTTCTCATTGAAGTTTCCAGTTCCCAAAAATCCGTAGGCAATTTTATTACCATTGGATTCGGTTTTATTTACCAATACCGCTTTAGCGTGAACTTTTAATCCGGGAATACTATAAGTAATTTTAATACCTGCTTGCTCCATTTGTGAAGCCCATTTCAGATTATTTTCTTCATCAAACCTGGCTTTTACTTCCACAAAAGCGTGCACTTTTTTCCCATTCCTTGCAGCACTTATCAATGCATTTACAATAAATGAATCGGAGGCAACCCGATAGAAAGTTGCATTTATTTCGGTTACATTCGGGTCAACTGCGGCTTCATTAAAAAAACGTAACACATAATCATAAGAATGATATGGGAAGTGGAGCAGGATATCACGGCTTTCGATGGCTTTAAAAATCGAAAGCTCATTTTCAAGGACCCGCTTTTTTATTGGTTGCCATTTCTTAATTTCCAATTTTGGTTTTTTGGGATTTGGTAAGGTAAAAAAGTCGTTCAGGTTATGGTAACGACCTCCACTAACAAGTTCATCTTCTGATACCTGCGCCACATCCATGATGGTATTAACCATATCGAACGGCATTGAACGATCATATAAAAGACGTGAAGGAGCACCAATTTTTCTTTTTGACAAATGAGTTCTTATCTTATCAATCAGGTCACCTGTAAACTCGTCATCAATATGTAAATCGGCGTCCCTGTTTAGTTTGATACTGAATGCTTCGGAAGCCGAGTAACCGGGAAACATAAAATTGATGTTAAGTCTGATAATGTCATCAAGGAAAATAAAATACCATTGATTTTTAAATTGAAATGTAAAGTATCTTTCAAGTGGAGGGGATGGAATATTTATATATGCATAAAATAATTCCCTGGTTTCATTATGGGTGAGTTTTAGAAGCAAATAAAGTTGTGTATTTTGAAGAAAGGCCTTTTGAGAAGAACCAAGAACAACAGGCTGAAGGTAGGAAAGTACCCGGCTTTGGAAATAGGATCGAATTGCACTATATGCGGCTTCCGGAATTTCATTTTTGTTGTACACAAGATTAAGCCCTTCCTTTTTTAATTCAGGAATTATGTTTTTGCGTAGAGTAGATCCAAAGTCATCCAGTTGGTTTGCTACAATGGTTTTTATTTTTTTATGAAGTTTTTCCGGATCAAAATTAAGTTTCTTGTTCAGTTTTTCTTTTTTTAATTTTTGGAGGCTGTTGATGGTTGCTACCCGTACGCGGTAGAATTCATCGAGGTTGGATGAATAAATTGCAAGGAACTTGATTCTTTCGTAGAGGGGAAGTGAGCGATCCGATGCTTCATCCAGTACCCGTGCATTGAATGAAAGCCAGCTAATGTCCCTGTTAAAATAGAGTGTTTGATTTTCCATTAAACATTTTCCTGATTATTGGGATCCGGGTATATATAATAGAGGTTTGTATAGATTTCCTTCCCTCTGAATTGTGCTTCTCCTATCGATTCCACCTTATAATGATCACACTCCATGTTCCGGTACATTGATTCGGATATTAACAGTGGTTTTTCTAGTATGCGGCATTGTGAGGCCATTCTTGCGGTGGTGTTCATTACGTCTCCATGGTATGCCAGTTCCACTTTGTATTTTCCAACTTCGGATATTACTACAGTTCCACAGTTGATACCTGCTTTGAACTCCGGAATTTGTCTATAACGGCCAATATAACAACTTCTTTTTTTGTTTAATTGTTCACGAAATGTATAGTACAACCTGATGCAAAGCGTATTTTTGGCTTTGTCTTTTTTAAGAGGCCAGCTGATGACTGCTTCATCGCCTACAAACTGATAGATTTCACCCTGGTATGGAATGATTAATTCAGAAAGATCAGTAAAAAAATCCTGTAAAAATGCTGACATTTTAAGGTGCCCCCATTCCTCGGCAAGTTTCGTTGAATCATTCACGTCAAGAAACATAAATATCCTATCCACTTCGATGGGTTTTAAATATTTACCGGTAATGAATCGCACAAGATTTCCCCTGCCTAAAATTCGCTCTACATGTATCAGAACGTTGATGAACAGTGAAGTAAACAGCAAATAAAGGAACATGGGTAAAAATTTGAACGAGAACAGGAAATCACCGAGTGTGGATTCATATATAAATTCAATATTGAAATAATCAATGCCTTTATATACAATTACCCCCACTGCTAGAAGTAACAGAATATATACCATTGCTTTAATTAGAATAGCAACGCCATGACTCAGTTTTCCCAATTTTTTTCCTGAAAAATAAAATTCAAACAAACTGGATGTGATCCCTAAAAAAATACCAGTGAAAGTTATAATCCACAACATTGAAGATATTTGAATTAGCCGTGCTGTTTTTCCAAAGAGGATATAATCGATGCCATAATTCCGGTTCAGGACCATCAATGACAGGCTGATGGTCCATGCGAAGGAAATGAATAATGCATTCCCTAGATGATACCTGAAATTAATACGCTCAATTTTTACCATACGCGATCAATCAACGAACCCCTAAGCTAATCAGTAATCCGAAAAATAATACTTCATTAACTTCTTTTTAAGGTCCTTTTTGGCACGAAACAGTAGTGATTCTACCGAACTTACCGAAAGTTCCATAATCAATGCGATCTCTTCATAGGGTAAGTTTTTAAAAGTCCGTAGTGTGATGGCAATTCGTTGTTTTCTGGGGAGCGACCTGATCGCCTTTCGAACAAAGTTTTTTTCTTCAGATTGGTAAAGTTTAGTATCGGTATCATCTGACTGGAATGAAAGTGCTGCTTCGATGGCGTCAACGAAGGATTCTATTTTTCGTTTCCTTACAAAATTCAGACTTTCATTTACCGTAATCCGATATATCCAGGTTTTAAGTGAAGCATCACCTTTAAAGGAAGAGGCTTTATTCCATACCTTCACAAATACATCCTGGGCAAGATCTTCAGCATCTTCCTGGTTTCCTGTAAATCGAAATGCTAAATTTACTACCATTGACTGGTAGGTCCGTACAATTTCATCAAATGTACCTTCATCGCCGGATTGAAACTTTATTATGAGATCTTCAACCATAAACTTTATAATAAATCACCGCGTTTTATGTATGGTTGATTCAATTTGGTTAAATTTCTTTATGTTTTGTAAATTGTTAGGATTTATTTAACAATTTGTGAGTTTTTCATGATAATTGAAATGCTATTTTGTCAAAATAATAAAATGCTATGACACTAAAATTTGTTTGTACCGCAGTACTGGTAATTTTCGTTATGCAGTTGGGTAGCTGCCAGGAATATAAAAGTGGAGTTGTTTCTGACAAAGTGATAAAAACAAATGAAGAATGGAAGGACTTGCTGACTCCTGAACAATATTATGTGACCCGGGAGAAAGGGACTGAATTGGCATTTTCAGGAGAATACAATCATTTCAATGAAAGTGGAGTTTATCAATGTGTAAATTGTGGAAACCTTTTATTCCTTTCAGAAACGAAATACGATTCAGGGTCTGGCTGGCCAGCTTATTACCAACCGGCAAAAGAGACCAGTGTAGGAATAGTAAAAGATACCTCGCTTGGAATGGCTCGATCCGAGGTAATCTGTGCCAGGTGTGACGCCCACCTGGGGCATGTTTTTGAAGATGGCCCCGAACCCACGGGCTTGCGGTATTGTGTCAATTCCGCAGCGCTTGATTTTAAAAAAAATAAATAGGGCGAAATGAATAAATTTACCTTACTTTCAGTATTTATTTTAACCATCAGCGCCTGTTCAGGCCAATCAAACAATACTATGAATCCCGACGAGAATATTCCTGAAAATATAGAAACAGCTGAAGCAACTTTGGGAGCAGGGTGTTTCTGGTGCGTAGAAGCTGTATTTCAGGAAGTAAAAGGAGTGTACCGTGTTGAATCGGGATATACCGGAGGATCAATTGCCAACCCTACCTACCGTGAAGTAAGTAGTGGTATGTCAGGCCATGCTGAAGTAGCACGGTTAGTTTATGATCCAAAAGTGGTTTCATTTGAAACATTGCTGTCTATTTTCTTTCAGACACATGACCCTACTACCCTCAACAGGCAGGGTGCTGATGTAGGAACCCAATACCGGTCTGAGATATTTTACCATAACAAAGAACAAAAGGAGGCCGCCGAAAATATAATTGAAAAGATAAATAAATCCGGAGCCTATGACAATCCGGTCGTAACCCGGGTGTCCCGATTGGAGGAATACTATCAGGCCGAAGATTATCATCAGAATTATTATTTAAATAATCCCAACCAGGGCTATTGTACCTATGTGATCCAACCCAAAATAGAGAAGTTTCGAAAAGTATTTAAGGATTACCTGAAAGATTAGTCAGCAGCTTGCAGTTTGCGAATTTTTCACTAACAGGGTTCTGCTGATTGTAAACTAACTTAATGAATTATCTGTTTCGATCTGTTTCAAAAATAAATCCGTCTTCGCGCAAGTTTTTGCCTAATGTTGTGTCAAACATTTAAGAAACAGAAAAATGGGCGAAAATAAAACATCGGAAATTATTTATAAATTATTGGAAGCTACCCTCAATGATTTGCAAAAGATAGCGTTGGAAGAGCAGCTAAAGGAGTTCCCTGCTGCTTACCAATCATATCTCAGCTTCAAAAACGAATATGTCGAAGCTAAATCTTCCCTGGATATTTCTGAAGACCCATTTTTCGTCGCGAAGGTAAGAAATCGGATATCTGCAAAAAACCTTCCAATTCCTGTTTATAAAAAAGTGGCCTGGGCGCCCTACGCTGTTTTGGCTTCTTTAGGAATAAGTTTTGGGATTTTTCTTGGCAACCAGGTGGGGTCTGAATCCGAAAGTGAAACAGATTTCGTAACTGAGGAATTTTTTGTCGGTGAATACGACACGGAAGGTATGTATGTAGTCGATTTTAACGAGTAAATGATGGCACAAACAAATAAAAAAAATAGAATTCTTACGATTGGGTTGGTAATACTCATCCTGATCAATGTGTCAGCGCTAATCACCATTGGCGTAAATTCCCGTTTTTTCAGAAAAGAGGGCTTGAGTAGGCCAGAAAGGTCATTTCAGCAAAGAGGTATGCAGCGCCGCGACTTTGAGAATATGCTTGATCTTAGCAACGAGCAGCGGATAAAATTTTCAAAACTTCGACAATCCGAACGAATACTCATGGATAAGCTGATGAAGGAAATGACAGTTTACCGTAGACAATTGAATGAAGAATTGGCTCAGGTAGACCTTGACCTTGAGAAGATTGAAGAAATAAATCTAAACATTGTTGCAACCGATACTAAAATCAGGAACCAGGCTACTATGATGAATATTGAAATTCGAAAAATACTTGGTGCAAAGCAAAAAAAGGAATTTTTGAAAATGATGAAGTCAAGAAAGTATGGTGGACGCAGGGATGGTAGAAAAGGAGGGCCACCCCCACCCCAGGGATTTATGAACGATAGCATTTAAAAGAAGGACTAAATAGGTGTTTAATTAAAATTATAGAATGATGAACAAAACAGTAAAAAAATTGGCGATAGTGCTTTTGGCACTTACCCCAATAATGGTAGTATTGGCATTTGCGCAAACAGGCCAGGGCCAGAGAGGCAGACAGGACTTTTCTCGGGGATTTCAACAAGGAGAAAGGATGTATCACAGTATCCCGGATTTAACGGAGGATCAAAAAAGTGAAATGGAAAAACTTCATTTGATTATGATGAAGGAAGCACTTCCCATCAGGAACCAACTGAATGAAAACAGGGCAAAGTATAAAACCTTGTCAACAGGTGACAATGTGGATTTGAAGGCTGTAAATAAGCTTATTGATGAGAATGCAAAACTCCAGGCTGATTTAAAAAAGAAAGCAGCAGCAAACCACCAGGAGGTTCGCAAGCTTCTGACAGATGACCAGCGAATTGTATTTGACAGTCGGGCAGGACAACGCCAGGGATTCAGGAGAGGTATGAAAGAAGGTCAACAAGGTCAAATGGGGCAGCGCGGAGAACGATTGCGACGTCATGCTCCGCAATATGATGACAATTAACTTCTGAAAAGAAAAGAGTAATGTTTAGTTTGGTTTTATTGAGGAAAAGAATCCGGGAGCTTTACTCCCGGATTTGCTTGTTTTAATTGCAATGAAAAAATTCATTTGGATAGCAGCTTTC